>Ga0272444_10002973_pt1 | contig 15484 bp, 9 predicted proteins | sample SSMForm13_FD_201033 | JGI IMG/M metagenome (GOLD analysis project Ga0272444, IMG submission 201033) | Marine sediment archaeal communities from Little Sippewissett salt marsh, Falmouth, MA, United States - SSM-Form-13 | ecosystem: Environmental > Aquatic > Marine > Wetlands > Sediment ...
GCTGTTATTGAAGTCTACCATTATCCCTTTGGCTCGATTGCTGAAGAACATGTCAAGAGTCCCGAGTACTCTTTTAAGTTTGGCTCGGACTCAGCACTGTTGGCTATCCATATCTATGAAGCGTTGAAAGATGAATTGGGTGGTGAAGATTTTCCCTGGTCTGAATTGGAGGTGCGGCCTGCATTGTCCGCCAACCCTTATCTTCCTCAGGAGATTCTTCGTAAAGGCATACGACTTATCCTCCAAATGGATCAATCCGCCTCAGGCGTACCCTCCCCCGAACAGATCCGGCGGCTGGCCGGGACCGTTCACGCTGCCGCGGCTGCTTTCCATCATGACGAAGGCAACTATGCCATGGGCTTGATACCAGATAAGGCGCAAAGGCATGGACGCATCGAAGACGTTGAAATCCATGTCTTTCGATACCTTTATCCCGATCAGGATTTTACCCGCGAGGAAGCAACGAAACGCCGAGAAGAGGTGTCCAAGCCCATCCTTGTTGTGAAACCCTTTCCTTCGAAACTCTACTACGTCGCCGGCCTGGACCGATTGACCCCTTATTCGCTGAAATTCATCGACTCATCCAAGGATGAGGATGACTTTTGGCATGAGATGGAACAAGGTTCTCTTGTCACCTCATCGCTGAAGGGTGTCGTGCGTACCGTGCCGGGCGTGTTCAAAGGATACACTCCCCTGAAAAGTGCGTATCAGGCTCCCCCTGACGAAGTTCCCCAGGCAGAGAGACTGGATTATATCATCACCCGGGCAACGGTGATTCCCGGATTGAAGGACAAGCCTCGCTTTATCGCCGATGTTGGAATCGCGGGGGAGAGAATTGCCGCAGTTGGCGACCTGAGTCATCTGTCCAGTGACGTTACGATTGACGGTAAGGGTCTGTTTCTCACTCCCGGTTTCATTGACATTCACAGTCACGCGGACGCAAATATCCTGGAGGTCTCCTACGCTCCCTCGCATATTCGCCAGGGTATCACGACGGTTCTCGGTGGAAATTGTTCTTCTTCGCCTCTGGGGATTGGATCGTTCCTGGCCGAGTTGGAAGATAAGGGTGCTGCGGTTAACATCGGTATGCTCCTGGGAAATCGTCCTGTGCGCGAACAAGTCCTGGGACGACGAAAGGGGATGTTTAGCTACTCGGATCTCTATCGCCAGAAAGAGTTGGTGGACCTGGCCATGGAAGAAGGAGCTTTCGGCATGTCCACGGGTCTGATCTATAGGATTAGCGAAGAGGCCTTTGCGTGGGAATTGGCGGAATTGGCAAAACAAATAAAACCGTACGGCGGTTTTTACGCCTCCCACGTTCGTGGCGAGTCGGACGAAGTCCTGGACGCCATTCGGGAGGCCATCTATATCGGAGAAATTGCCGAAGTTCCCGTCCAGATCTCTCACATGAAGGTGATTAATAGACGCAACTGGGGTGATATGGAGCGATATCTTGATATCATGAAAGCGGCCCGCACGCGAGGGATGGACGTCACGGGAGACCAATATCCTTGGCGTGCATCCGGCCCCGCCGCTCATTATACCTTATACCGGCTCCTGGTTCGCGAAGCAATTAAAGGAGAATCCCCGGACGTGATTCTTCTGAAGGACATGCCGGGCAAATACAAGAAATACTCCGGCAAAGCGCTGCCCGAACTGCTGGAAGGGGAGAATCTGACTCCAGAAGAGCTCATCACCGAGCTGAATCTGACAGAGGAATCAAGGATTTATGCGACTTATCTTTGCCTGGGAGACGACGATGTCTGCCGTCCAATGAGGGAAGACTTTGTTATGGTTTGCACAGATTCATCATTAGCTTCTCTTGAAAATATCGAGAAGGGCAAACATTGGGACGACCACCCCAGGAAGTTCAGGACTTATCCCGAGTTTTTCAGTAAATACGTGCGGGACCGAGCTCTCTGTTCGTGGGAGTTGGGAGTTTACAAATGCACCGGCCTTCCAGCGAAGAAAATGAAACTGCGGGATCGAGGCGTGATTCGAGCAGGAGCGTATGCCGACGTTGTGCTTTTTGACCCGGAAAACCTTGATCCCGGGGTGGATTACCGAGATCAGGCTGCTCTACCCGAGGGTATCGAATGGGTCTTCTTAAACGGTCAGCCCGTTTTAAAGGAAGGCGAGCTCGCCAATGCTCGGGCCGGCAAGGCGCTGCGCGCCAAGGGTAATCGTAAACCGTGAATGGGCCTGAAGGCGCCTGACCGTTCACCGGCGAATCGAGGCTTACTCCTTAAGCGCTTGCTCAATCGCAAGAATTATTTTTTGGTCTTCAGGCGGTGTGCTCGAGCCGAATCGATGAATGCTGCGCCCCTGTCGATTCACGAGAAATTTATTGAAGTTCCAGCTGATTTTTCCTGCAAAATCGGGATTGGTGCTCTTGTCCGTCAGGTAGCGATAGAGCGGATGCTGATCCTTGCCCTTGACGCTGATCTTGGAAAACATGGGAAAAGTGACATCGTACTTAAGACGACAGAAGGACTTGATTTCCTGGTCGGTCCCCGGTTCCTGCCCAAGAAAGTTATTTGCAGGAAAGCCCAAGATGACCAGCCCTTGGTCCTGATATCGCTTGTAAATCTTCTCAAGGCCGGCGTATTGGGACGTGAATCCGCATCGGCTGGCCACGTTGACAATCAGGAGCACGCGATCCCGGTAGGTCTCCAATTTTACGTCCTGACCGTCAATGTCCTTCATGGTAAATTCGTAAATCGAATCCGGAGCGCTGATTTCCTGTTCGACTGCCCCGGGCTTCTGAAGCGGCGGGGGGGCATCTTGATCCGTCGTGTCGGTTGCGGAGCGGATGGGCTGATGGACTTCCGACCTCTTTAAGAACCAGGGAACCATCGGCGAGCTCCAGTAAACGGCGTATGATTCCCCCTCGGATTGCCATTCGGAATTCTCAGCCAGCCATTCTTGGATTTTTCGATACCCTTCCTCATAATGATTTTGGGTATAAGCGCCGCGCATGCCGATGCTGAGCACCGTGATGGGTTGGAGTTTCCGGACCTGAATATTCTTATCGGACTCAAGATTTTTATCTGAGTCCTTGCGGCCCACGAAGAAACTCATCGTGTTCGTTCGAACGCTGGCTTCCACGGGCACCGTCATGGCCACATCGTTGTGTTGAATATAGTGAAACAGCTTGCGGAAGGATTCATTGCGGCTCTTGAAGGGGTGGCCTTGGCCCTCTGCGATAAGTCCCTTCCGCTCGGGAATTCGTTTCACCTCGATTTTTCCTACTTGGGTCTTTGGATAAATCGACTCGGAAGCCATCATGTTTTTTCCCATCAGCAGATATAAAAAACAAACCAGAATCGTTTTTTTCACAAGAATCCTGCCTTTGCGTGCTTGGCCGCTTGGATAAATAATAAGAGAAGTGTGGCAAGCATCTAGGATTCAGATATATACAAAATGTGAGTCCAGGCAAGTATCAAACCGGGAATTTCAGGGATTATTTCATTTAAATGTTCGTCAAGTTGGATGGTGAGTTCGCAGAGAACGAAGTCTCCCGAGATATTGGAATCGACTCATGAATAAAGGGTTAGGAAGAGTGGGTCTCGCACGATCTATTTGAAAAGCCTTCGCTTGATGTGTCGCTCTTCCAAACCGAATTGCGCAGTATCAATACCACCACCAAGCCAATGCAAGATAGATCCTACGCATCCAAGCCGAACGAGAAGATCCTATCATCCGGCCGCACTCCAAAGGCAAGGCGTTTTGCATCAGCATGCTCGGCGCGAGCAAGCGCTGCGATCACGAAAAATGAAAAAAGGTATCGACCAGTTTCTTGATTTCCTCGCCTTTGCCATAAAATCGCTCGCTCAAGTCTTTATCATCATAACTCTTTAATATTTTTGCCAGTCCGTCGATGAGCACTTTTGAGAAAACGCCGTCCTGTTCATAAATTCCCCGGTCCTTCAGCAGATTCTCCGCAGACTCCCAGCATGAGGTCGGCAACTGAGGCAGTTTCTCTTGGGTCTTGCGGTGTTCCGAGGCAAAAATATTGACGTTGATGTACAGTTTCTCCGCAAGTTCAAGGCTTTCTTTCATCTCCAGACCGTGCCGGGCGGCGACCGCGAGGCCGGCCAGCAAGAAGTAAATATTTGCCGAGCCGTCCGGGCAGCGAAATTCTACCGTTTGACCGTCCACCGGCTCGCCCCCCACTTCCTTATCCGCGGGATTGGCGTGACCGACCATATTCGCCGTGTTCAGCCATCCCAAGGGGACACGCACCAAGACCGATCGATTACGGTCCCCCCAGCAGATATTCGTGGGGGCCTCCTGGTGGGGCACCAGCCGCAGGTAAGACAGGGGAACCGTGTTTCCGAAAGCGGTGAGAGAAGGAGCAAGGGCCAAGTACCCGGCGATGGTGCGCTTCGCGGTATCGCTGAGCCGGTCGTCCTCGACCATCATGTTCTTTCCATCTTTGACCAGTTTCGTGTGGATATGAAGACCGCTGCCTGCGTGTCCGACCGAGATCTTCGGAGCAAAGCTGATCGTGACACCGTACTTGAAGCCAAGCATTCGTAGAATCCACTTGGCAATGACAATCTGATCGGCGGCATCCTCAACGGGCACGGGAATAAATTCAATCTCATGCTGCTCCATGGTTTGCTCGCCTTCATGAATGTGCCCGACCTCGGAATGCCCATACTTGATCCTGCCTCCGGACTGGGCAATCGCCTGCATGGCCTCATAACGCAACTGTTCCCATTTACAAAAGGGAGCCGACTCCTGATACCCTCTCTGCGCGGCCGCGGGATAGGCGAGCTGTTTGTCATACAGGACATAGTATTCCAGCTCTCCCATCGCTTCGAGGTTGAAGCCCGTCCGCTGCTTCAAAACTTCTTGAGCTTTTCGGAGGACGTTTTCCGGTGAACTCGGCAGCGGAATCCCTTCGCGCGTATAATACGAGCAGAGGAGATCGATCGTGGGGATCGTTGCAAAGGGATTGACATAGGCGGTCCGGAAGCGGGGAATGACATAAAGGTCGCTTGAGGCAGCGTCAATATAGGAGAACAGGCTGGAGCCGTCGACGCGTTCCCCCGTGGAGAGCAACCGGTCGATTTGGGCTTTATCGTTGATAATGAAATTGAGGGTTTTGAGCCGGCCGTCACCCGCCACGTAACGAAAATTGATGGTTTGAATGCCATTCTCTTCGATGAATTTCATCAGGTCTTTTTTAGTGAACTCTTCCGGCGGTTTGTCCAGGTAGCGAACGATCTTGTTGGGATTCATTACAATTCGTGTATCCTGCATAATGGGTATCTCCTCTTTCCATTAATTATTACATTGATGGCATGAAATACAATCCGTTGCGTCGATTGGGCGCAGCCATTCTCCGGCTCATCGTTTTCTCCCAGCATCCTGTAGGTTCCGCAGATCGGAAAAACGGAAACGCCTGTTCCGGGCGAGAAGGTTCTCGAATTCCGGCCACCGTGTACCGACCACCTGATTCTGAGGCATCTGGAGAAGAAAGTTCGGTACCACGCATCGTCTGCCGCGGAAATTGATGCTCTCCTGCTGCTGCAATCCGATTTCGGCGGCAAGACACCAAGCGAATGCAATACAGATTTTGGCGCGACCGGGGCCGTTTGTCAAGAGGCAGGGGGCCGAGCTTCTTTGGACGAGGAGATCTCAACCGGGAGATGTTTTGAACGACCCCGCCTACGAGTCACTCCGCCAAAGGGGATCGCGCAAGATCAACGCCGCCACCAAGCCGATGCAAAGCAGACCATACACGCCCAGGCCGAACGAAAATACCTTGTCATCGGGGCGCACGACATAGGTCAGCAGAAAACCATATACACTATTGACCACGCCATGCATAAACGCGGCGACCCAGATACTTCCCGTTTTGAAAACCGCATAGCTTTGAACAAAGCCCCACAATACGAAAAAGACGACTCCCAATGCGAGTCCCCCTCCCGTGGCCGGGTAGGTGTGGACGCCTCGGAGGATGACCGGGAAGTGCCACACGCCCCACACCAAGCCAACCAGCAGAACGCCCCGAGCCCGGCCCAACTTCACCAACTGTCCTTGCAGGAAGCCCCGCCAACCATATTCCTCCCCGAAGACCGCCGCCAGTCCGCTGAGGGGAGCGCCGATCACGGCGACGCCAATAAACAGAATCACCAAGCCCACAGGGTACAATCCTTCGGGGAAGGGGACGCCGTAGATGCGGTCCATCCGGCCTTGGAAATCGCCCAACCCGAAGCCCAGATTGAGCATAGCCTGCAAGATCAAGAACGTGACAACGCCGAGCACGAATCGCTGGCCCCGTTTCACGTTTCCCAGCTGCAAGCCGGCTCGCTGGATCGCCTGGGACTGACTTCGGCCGCCGATAAAGATTGCCAACAACGTCCAAAGGGTCATCAAAACCGCTCCTATGCCTTGAACCACTTGACCCGCGCCGGACGTGGTTACGGCCAGCACGGTGAGAAGTCCATAGACCGGCGTCAGGATCAGGAAACCGAGGAGAATCCAGCGCGGTTTCTCCTTGTACCGATGAAAGTAAATGGGGCTGTCCTTGAAGAGAAACATCTGCAATCCCAAAGCGACAAACGCCGGGACGAACATTCCCCAAGGAGTCATGCCAAAATCAAGGTAGGGGTCGTGCCTTCCGAATGCAACCAGGAGTAGATCGAAGCCCCAGGACAGGGCAAAGGTAAAAAAGAGAAACAACCCAATCCGCCCGAAGTCGATCTTTTGCATGGACATTTGCCTTGGCTCTCTCCGCATGAAAAAAAGCCGGGAATTGGCGTCGTTTTTCCATCTTTCGGATGCAGACCTCCACGGCTTGAAGTTTGCCATGGGAATAGTCATTGCAAGATCGCCGCGCGCCTTTGCCAACTTCTTGAGATTGCGATGGGGTATTTCGAGCGTTTCTTCGGCCCGGTCTGGCACGATGAGCGATTTCCAATCTTTTGTTTCGTGCCGGTTATACCTTGACGCAAACGAATTGTGTGAAGCACTCTGAGCCCTCTCTGTATTCCTTCTCATTAACCTCAAACCCGGCATCCGACAGAAGCGCTCTCCAGCAATCCAGTGAAAACAGGCCAACGACGTGTGAATCCCGTTCCACGCGCAGCTTTCCATCCTTGCGAATCAGGAAAATCATGGTGGATTCATAACACGTGTCAGAAGGATCAGGATCGTAGCTGTTGACAATATAAATCACTTCGATTCCCGGGGGTGCCAGGTGAGGTTCAGAGTGCCAAACCGTCGTTTTGTTTTGTTGAAAGGTTTCCGTTGTATTATCGGGCCCAACGACCATCACGCCACCGGGCGACAAATGTTCATACGCACGGCTGAATAGCGACTGCAGCGCTTCCTCCGTGGTCATATAAGCGACCGCGTCATCGATCAGGATGGCGTCATACTGTTTCTTGAGAGTGAAGGTGCGCATGTCACTCTGAACGAAAATGCATTGCGGATTCAGTTCCCGGGCAAGTGTGAGCATCGAGAGGCTGATATCGAGACCCGTTACTTCGAATTTGCGTTTCAGGTTAAAGACGTTTTTCCCGCCGCCACATCCGACGTTGAGCACAGAATGAACCTTGCGCCTGGCGTAACTCCTGAATTGGGAGGTTACATAATCGCAATAGAAGCGATATTCCGTGGCGGGGTCCCCCCACATCGGCCATAGCCAAGAGAGGTCCTGATATAATCGATTTCTCTGAATGTTGTTCATAATGTTGCTTGTATTACGGCGAATTCTTGATTCCCGCTTCTGCGTGGCTTCTTTGTCAATCTGCCTCCCGAGGTGCATCCACTGCGCTACAAGCCATATCCTAGACGTGCAATCAGGTAAAGCCAATAATCATCAGCTATTTCGCTATCCTTACATCGGTGATAACCATTCAATGGTCCGAAAGAGTTCAGGGCAATACGTACTGGTACATCCCTCCTGCCCGGAAGAGCACTTTGCGCGAGATTTAGTGTGCCGCTGAAGAAATATTTACCCCACCCTATCAATCTCTATCCTCGCGCCCGGTACCGGCGGCCGACGCGCATGAAGGTGTGAATGTTCTCCAGCGGGGTTTCCTGGGGCAGGTCGCACCCGGTGCTGAGAACAAAATTCGGATAAGGCGTCATGCGCTCCAGCAGTCCCGAGACCTCGCCCTCTACGGCTGGAGGCCGGCCGGTGAGAAGGATTCCCGTTGGATTGATGTTGCCCATGATCACAACGTCAGAAGGCAATTTCTTTGCGACCGCGGGCAGGTCGACGCCCGCTTCCTGGGAGTCCAGGCTCACTGCGCCCACGCCCGCCTCAACCATTTTGTCCACGAGATGCATCGTGTTTCCGCAGGTATGATAAATGGTGGCCACGCCGGTATACTTGCAGCTGTCGATAATATGGCGCACGTACTCGCCCGAGAAAGCGGCGAACTCGTTGGGGCCGAGCATCACGGCGCTTGGCTCGAGAATGCAGATAACCTGCGCTCCCGCAGCGATAAGCAGTCGCACGTACTCCTGGATTCGCTCCGTGGTGAATTGGCAGAGAGTGTGCAGCTCGTCTTGCTGCAACACCGTCGCCATCGCCGCCTGCTCGGCGCCCATCATCAGGGCGGCAAGAGAATAGGGCCCCGTGACATAGGCTCCCTTTAGAATGGAATCCGAGAGTCCAATGCTCATGAGTTTCATCGTCTCGACGTAGCCGAGAAGCCGCGTGTCGAAGGCGATGTTGACATGCGCTTTCTGCGTCAACTCGTCCATGGAGAAATCAGACTTGGGGACCGTGGCCGATTCCTGCTGGGGAAAAACCGTGTACTGCCCCAAGGCGTTCGCCTCCACAGCCAGGTCCATCAGGGGAAAAACCACGTCGGGTTCGAACGTTTCCGCAATGGCCTTAATGACTCGATAATGTTCCCCATAGTTCTGCTGAGCCAGCTTGATCGTGCAGCCTGTCATGTTGAGGCCGGGAAATCCAACGAGGGGTGCTACCAGACGCCGGCCTTCATTCTGAGCGTTGCGCCACTTTTCAAGAAAGAGACTTCGCGTCATGGTTCCTGCTCCGTAAGGCGGCCCTAGAGAAGCTTTTCGGCTCCCGAATAGATCGCTTCCACTTTCAATGCGGCCGCCGCGTGACCGGGATGCTTCTGGGGATTCCAGGTTTTCATGTCTTCAAAAACCGGCCCGTCCTGGTGGTATTCGATCCTTCCCTTGAGTTGATAGGCCTTCCCCTCTTTGGTGATAAAGAGAATCGATCCTTTGCTCCCGGCAAGGATGTTCTCCATGGTTTTGGAAAAATAATTATTCGCAATCACGATCGTATCGTCGCCGAATTTCGACACACAGGTCGCGTAGATCGCGTTCGGTGTTCCCTCTTTATCGACGGTCGATAAAACGAGGGGACCCTCCCGGTTCTCCCAGGCTTGGCTCACGACTTCAGGTAGTGCAGGCATTTTCATTTCTCCTTGGCGGTGGATGTTGCTCCCGGCCGGCAGGAAAAGCAGCCGGCCATCACTCCAAAAACGCTGGTAGTATCCCGATCCCGGATAGCGCTGTCAACCCATTTCCCGAAAGGGCAGGGAGATTGTGAATTCGTGTGCCGCTCGGCAAGCGGTACGTACCAGTGGTCATTATCTTTGTGTGGCAGTCTTCAATCCCGATCATGATCGGAATTGAAGACTGGAGAGAGTTGGGTGGATTTCAACCCACCTGTTGCCTTTTCTTCTCAACAAAAGGATCACGGCGTAGGGGCGACTGCACGAATCGCCTTGCTGATCATCGATGCCGGCTGGAAGCCAGCGCGACACAACAATCACCCCCATCCAGCAGAGCTTTGGGGGGCGCGCTTCCCCCCTCGCAAGGGGGAAGAATTCAGGGTGGCACGTACTGGTACGCCCCTCCTGCCGGGAGGGGCACTTGGCAGGTAGGCGAATCCGGAAAAATGCCCAACAGGTGGGTTGGCACCTGCCCTACTTTTTCTAATGAACAGCACTGCTCACGCCGGTAACGGCGAAGAGAATCGGCGCGGCTTCGGTTCCCGCCGAGCCGATTCGAATTGCCGCGATTTCCTTCTCGGGGTGCGGATTGGTCCAAGCGAGATCCCACAGCCGGGCAGTCTGACCGGATTGATTTCTGCCCTTCCAGGCAATGCGCGCATCGCGGCCGATCCAATCGTCGGTGGAAGCAAAGAGATTTCTCTTGTATCGTAAGTCGAAACGCTCGGTTTGCCCGTCTGTATAAGTAATCGCGATGTTTCCACAAACCTTGCTTTCCTCCGTGGGGAAAGCCGATGTCATGAGGAAATGAACCGCCTCGGCCGTTCGCGCTTTCTTGAGTTTGATTTGAACGGCTTTTGGGAAGGAGCCTTTCGGATTCAATTGTCCTGCGAGCATGACCGCCTGAAGGCCGGTTTCAGTCCTGGGGATGTTGAAACAGACGTCGCCAAACCGTTGTTGCGAGGGCGGCAAAGCCGATAAGTCGGTTCCCGGTCCAAAGCCCAACCACCCCTCTCCCTTTTCGGTATCGACAAGAGACCGGTTTGCCAGGGGCGATAGATCGACCGTAAAACCTTTCCTGTTCTCCAGGAGCGGCTTTTCCTGGAACCAGGTTTTCAGAAACACTTCACTGGGATCGAAAGCGAGATCGTTTGGATGCATGGTGTCATCGCTCCAAAAATAGTGAGCGGCGGTGATGTAGGTCAGGTATTGATACCATTGGGGCTGGTTGTCGTCGATTTTGAAGTTGTACCCGGCCCACGTCGTATGGAGCATGCCTTCCGCGCCGAAGTTCCGGGCGGCAATGGACTGGTTTGCGATGTTCCCCGGGCGATACCAGGTACAGCCAACCACGGGATGCCCCAGGTCTCTAAAAAGAGGCAGAGAGATAAACTGTTCCGGTTCGACGTCCCGGTAATGCCAATCAGCCACCCAGACGTCCTTTGGAAGCCGCTGGCGGCGTTTCCGGGCCTCTTCTTTGTTCGGGGCGTAAGTGGAGCTGGGCGCCTCGCCGTCCGCAAGAAACATGTCGCCCCAAAGCATGACCTGCACGCCGCGCTCCTTGAACCAGCGATTGAGCTTGTCGATATCTTGCATGACCAGATCGGTGGCCGATTTCCCGGTATGGCGGCTGCGATAGGGAAAGCGCCCCGTCAAGGTCACTTCATCGTGGCCGATATGGAAAATTTGGGGCTGGAAGAATTCCAAGGCCTCCTCGAAAATGGAGAAGATAAATTTGTACGTGTCCGGATTGGTGGGATTGTAAGCATACGGTGTTTCGGGATCTTCAGCGAGATCAAGATTCTGCCCGTTATGAAACATCCAGCGGCTGTGGCCGAGCGATTGAACGAGGGGAATAATCTCGATGAAGTTCTCGCGAGCCGAGGCGAGAACTTTGCGGGCCTCGGACTTTTCCATGCCGCGCTGCTCATGGGCGATCTCCGGGGCAGCGTCCCACTGGAGGAATTCGCACTCCCAGACCACGGTATTGATCTTGAAGCGCGCCATGAGCCGGCGAAAGGCCCGGCTGATCTCCTCCGCTCCCTCGTGCGAGGTGAAGCAGTGAATTCCCCGAAAAGACAAGCTGGGATAATCGGCGACCTCGGTTCCCTTAAAGAAGAGGTTCTGCTTTTCGTCCAAGGCGATCAGTTGTAGCAGCGTCGTGACGCCGTAGAATGCGCCCTTGGCCGTCTTCGCAGAGATGGCCGCAACGCGGTCCGTGACTCGAAGGGCATAACCCTCTTCGTGATCGGGAGCGTGCAATCCTCCTTTGGCGCAGAATGAAGCAACTGTTTTTTGGAGTTCTCCCGAGCCGAGAAGGATCGATCCAGAGGGCGGCTTTCCGGAAGGATTCTCCCGCCGAATGGCGGGACTGAGACCGTAGAGATTCTTCAGGTCGTCCACCAAAAAAGCGGCGGCGGATTCCAGTTCCTCGGAGGGATTTGCGCCGATAAAGATGTCGATCTTCTTTTTCAGCCGCATCCGCTTTCCCGTGTATTTGATTTGTTTCGGCTTGGGGATCATGGCGGAGCTTTGCCCCAAGGTGGGAATCCGCGCGTCGTTGATCCGGGCGGTTTCGACCTTGGCTTCCACGAGCGGAATGCCGCCCGCGATGGATTGCAACTGTTCCGGGAACCGCATTGTCACGTCATAGTGAATCGTCTGACCTTTTTTTAAAGGCCGGGATGTTCGTCCCATCCAAAAGAATGGATGTTGCGGATCGGACCAACGATTCGTTCGATAATCGAAAAGGCGGAGTCGGGTCTCGGGATCGGATTGAATCGTGATTGGCCCCAGGCGGGAATCGATCTGGAGCCTCCGAATGTCATCGGCAAACACGGTCTCCCCTGAAGGGAGAATCGGGAAGCGCCCCTGGCACCGGCCGTCTCCCGTCTGTCCTTCGTAGGAGCAACCGACGAGGGGAGCGGATCGGACTGCCCCCGTCATCCATTCCACCTTGGTCTCAATGTCGGCCAGGAGAGTCAGCTCGATCTGGAACCGGATGGTATTACCAGGAAGCAGGGTGATCGTTTCGGCGCCTTCAACGATTTTCTCCCTGGTGTCTTCATCTACCGCTTGGTAAGGAATGGTGATTCGTTTCCCGCCCTGGAAATCTTCGACGGTGGCTTCCCCCAGAAGATGGGGATATTTGTAGAGACTGAAGACGACCTCGGACCAGTCGGGAAGAACCACATTGAAAGTGCTTTTTCGAATGACCTCGATCCCATGCGCGCTCAGACTGACTCCGTTGGTGTGGGAGTAGGTTAGCTTGAGATCTCCGCATTCCTGAGAGAGCATCAACGCGCTTGAAGGTACTGCGAGAATCCCCAAGAGGATCAGAGTGATGGTCAAACAACCGACAGTATTGGTATTCTGGGAACACTTGTGCATTATTACGATGTCCTCACTCGTCGCCAGGTATTTGGATTCAAATCCTCGGCTATTGAGAATTCTTCAAAGGATCGCTTTATGTTCAAATTGCCTGTTATGGTTCATCTCCCCGGGTCGAAGTTTGCCCCATTCTAGCACAATTTGAGATTCTTCCCTGCTTTCAGTCGTACATGGGTGGTCGAATTCCAGCCTGAATGCGCGGGTTTTCTCCATCGAAAAAACCGGCCGGGATTGTCCCCGGCCGGAAGCGATTAATGATTCTCGCTCGGAGCGTGCTTTGCCCGGTCCGAGACACTACACTATTCAGACATGCCCCCGCCAGGACCCAGGCGGACGATGTCCCCGAAGCTCACGGTTCCATTCGTGGGATCGTAAGGAGTGTACCCGCTGGCCGTGTGATCCGGTCCCAAAGACCAGAGTCCATAGGCTGCCTGTTCCCCGTACCAGGGATTGCCATAGTTACCGATATCGATCATCCGATCGTAGCGCTCGAGCCAATTGTAATACCAATAGCAGGGAGGATCCCACCGGCTGGTGAATACATCATAAAGAACATTGCTGATGTAGTCGATCGGCGTGGTCAGATGGGTTTGCGCGACAACCGAACGAATTGAATCCGTATAAATCGGCAAATAAAGACTGGGCAGCAAGTATTCCGGCGGATAAGCCTCATAATCCGTATGATACATTTCCATGCCCAGGGAGAGCGTCCGCAGGTCGGTTTTCGCTCGCGCCACTTTCGCCCGAGTTTGTGCCTGGAGAAAGTTTGGAATCGCGATGGCCGCCAGGATTCCGATGATGGCGACAACAATTAACAACTCGATCAGGGTAAAGCCCGATTTTCTTTGAAGCATTACAGGTTTCACCTCCTTGCTAAAAATAAACTCTATTTTGAATTCCCTGAAAACAACCAACTCTGATTCCCTCTGTCCTCTACAAGTTGAATCTGTTCAAGATCGTGAACGCTGTTTTGGCCCTTCCTTTTTTCTCTTTAAGGGAGGAGGGCCGGGAACTGAAGACCCTCCTCCCTTATCCTTTGAATCTCAAGGTTGAACTACTTCAAGAGCAAGCGAATACAGGTCGAGATAGATTTCCTAGTATCTGCTCCAGTTATCTACAGCACTTGTGTCGGCGAAGATCTCAAGAGTATTCGAATAGTAGCTCACCACGGCGACATAAACACTGCTGCCTTGAGTAAAGAGTGTGCAAGCCCCGCCACTGTTGATATAGCCATCGTACCCGGCGGGTTCCCCGGCCATGTCTTGGAGCTCTGTAAGAATGCTGTAAACACCGATCTCGATTGCACTCGCAGTTCCCTGCAGGGCAGTGTAGGCAATGAGGTTCTCACTCGGCAGAAAACATAAACCATTGGCACTGGTGTTGAGACGAGTATTGCTTTGCAGCATGGTAATAGAGTCAAAAGTAGATAAGTCGCTCAAAGAAGCAGAAGTTCCAGTCGCTTTCATCAGATCAGCCTGGGCGTTGCCGTAAATGGCATTCTCAACCGGGTCGTAGGCGAGACCGTTCCATACTTCTATATCCGTGGCGGTCCCATTATCATCGGAGTCACCGACTGTCGCTAGGAGGGCCCCACCGTCAGCGCCGGTCAAGGCATCTACGGCGCCGATATAGTATGGCCAACTGAAAGTAGCGACTAAGAGTTTTCCACTTCCGGAATCCGCAAAGCAGATCGAACGAGGTCTGTGATTTGTCCCATTCAAAACGACCGGACTGAGCGTTCCAGAGCTACCGAAAGTCGTATCCAACGTCCCATCGGATTTATATTTCTTGATCCAGGCCGTGGCCGTATCATTGGTGTCCATGGCCAGGAAAACATCACCGGTCGCATTAATGGCAAGCGTAGCAGCATTGGAGGAGTTGTAATCCGCGGCAGGTGTTTCAAATGCCGCAAGCGTCGGGGTGGTTTCCGTAATTGGGTTGGCAATCTTCCAGATGCGTCGCGTGGCCGATCCGAAATAGGTTGTAAAGTAGAGACTACCAGACGAATCCGCCTGGATGTCCTTCAGGCGTCCGCCGTCAGTCACGGCGTTACTGCAATCGATGCTTTTCACCCAAGTCCATTCAGCGGAAGCGAAGCCGCCCAAGACCATCAAACATAAAGCAACTAAAGCGATTCTTTTCATCGGTTATTCCTCCTTGGAAGATGATTTTAGCGTTCGGTTGCCTGAAACGAGGGCGATAAAAACCGGCCGGTCGTGAAACAACCTGGAATCGTGCGGGTTTTCATGCCGTCGCCAAAAAGGACATTCTTGCCAATTTCAGGGGACCGCTTGGGAAACCCTGAAATTGATTTCAGGGAGCACCTCCTTTCTTCAAGGTTCAAGACTTTGTCCATCGATCCCGGATCTAGACCGTCACAAAGCCCGAACGATGGAAGCCGATTCGGTTGCGGTCTGTAGGAGTCAACACATCAATCTGTAAATACAGCACTTACGAATCCGGGTGTCTCGATGGATCTTATCCAGCAGCCTTCATTTTCCAGCCATCCGCACTGTTTTTTTGCCGTAGTCGCGGCACGGATGAAGTAAAAAGAATCGAGAATCCTGCGAATTCTCTTATGTCAGAATTCTATTTTCAAATCAATGGAATGGGGATTGATAATTTGGGAATAT
>Ga0272444_10002974_pt1 | contig 15481 bp, 12 predicted proteins | sample SSMForm13_FD_201033 | JGI IMG/M metagenome (GOLD analysis project Ga0272444, IMG submission 201033) | Marine sediment archaeal communities from Little Sippewissett salt marsh, Falmouth, MA, United States - SSM-Form-13 | ecosystem: Environmental > Aquatic > Marine > Wetlands > Sediment ...
GGCAGTTATGATCTGAGCAATCGTCTTCAGATTCTGAGCAAAGACTGTAGACGGATACTCAATCGTACTCTGATAGTCTTTCTGACCTTCCAGCAACTGTATGGAACTCAGGGTCGCGTCCAATGCGGTCTGAGTGACATATTCCTGGAGAGGATACTTATCCTGTTGACCGATGATTTCCTGGAATGCGTCGTTCTTGTTGTCAGCGTCTCTGGGAAATCGCCGGTCTGTGGTCACCTGGTACGTATCCACACTCTGGATAGAGGGAGATGACCCTTCTTCGGAAACCAGGGCCTTCGGTACCTTGCCACCAACGTTGATTCCCTGGAACGAAGTGCCGCTGGGATACTGAGTGATATACTTCGCCAACCAGCCATCACTTCCGATCTCTTCGGGTTCTGCAGTGTGCCAGATATCTCGAGAACGAAAATGAGATCGATTCGGATTCGGGTAGCCTACTCCCTGGACGACAGCCAGCTTACCATCGTCAAAAAGAGCCTTGAGTCCAGCCATTGCTGGATGCAGGCCAACGCTTGAATTTAGCGGAAGAACCTGAGCCGCCGGGATCGCTAATTTTGGCCTACGGCTATAATAGTCATCACTATTGAAGGGTACTATTGTATTCAGTCCATCGCATCCACCGGCCAATTCGATGACGACCAGTATGCGACCTGAATCGAGGCCCGCCAGAGCCACCCCTTTGTCTTGCGCGGCCCCAAGGCTTTTGACCAGGAAGCTTGGAGCACCCAGGGAAGTCGAAAGCAGAGTGAACTTCTTGATGAAATCTCGTCTTTGCATGATAGGCCTCAGCCAAGCTCATAAAGGGATAGAATCAAGACTAGATAGACGAGTCCTCTCACCTTCTTGTCAACGACCACCGGGTCGTTGATATTGAATTCAATCAGGCGCCCCGTGTCATCTCGCCTCAGATAGTCCTCCAGGACAAAAAACGTCTCCATCGGCACATCTTCCTGGACCAGGCGATCGAGAAAATGGTTGACCACTCCAAAACTGTTCGCTAACTGGTGCTGGGAAATGATTGAATCGACGTCAAAGAAATCAGGACCCTGTCGTCGAGTGGCAATGTAATTAAAGAAATTGTATCGATTCAGAAGGGTTGTTGTGTTCAGCCAGCCCGTTCCCGACGTCCAACCGCCCACATCAGGCGGTAGAAAGAGTTCTTGGCCCAGATTCCTCATGACCCGGGGAAGCGAAACCGGATCGGCTATCTCGAGTTCCCTGTAAGTACTTACCACCAACTCAACGGGACTCTTGATCTGTGCCCGGTAGGCTTTCTCCGAGAAAAACTCTGGGTGAGTGAAGATAGCTCTGAGTAACGGGCGGATCTCGTAGTCATTGATTCGGAAGATGTCGCCCAACTCAGCAACGATTTCCTCAGCGGGGGAAGGGTAGACAAAGAACTCAAACAGCTTCCCTGCCACATACTCGGCTGTAACAGGCTGTTCGAATACTATGTCGATAACATCGTCACCATCGAAGGGACCGCTCTCGCCAAGGAAGACTTTCGGACCGGAGTCATGCAATAGAGGACGGAAGCTGAAAGTCAGGGTGCGGCGATCCAAGGTCCAACCCGTGAATGCTCGCGCAGCTTCTTGGATGTCATCCTCCGTGTAGTTGCCTATGCCCATGGTGAACAGTTCGAGCAACTCACGGGCCCAGTTTTCGTTAGGGCTTTCCTGGATGTTCAGGTAGTTGTCGAGCCAAAGCAGCATGGCGGGATCCCTTGCGACTTCGTGAACCAGCTGTTTGAAGTTGCCTAGAGAATGTTCCCGGAAAAGCTCATTCTGGAGCATCATCAAAGGCTCATGATCCAGAGTTACAGCGTTCACCTTGTCCACCGAGGTAGCAAAGTGATCGTGCCAGAAGTAGGTCATCTTCTCAACCAACTGACGACGCGTATTAATCATTCGAAACAACCACCACCGGGCCATGTTCTGGCGAGACGGTTGTTCCTGATTGTTTGGATTGATGAAGACCAGTTGGTATCCCATCGCTTCCAGCGCAGCCTGCATGGCACTGTCGTCAAGGGACTGGGGGTAGAGAAACTCGTCCAAGGTTTCGTTGAACCCCTGCGAAACATATCGATCGAGAGTTTCAGGAGGCGCACTGAAGCCTGCTCTTCTGGAGAAGTGAGCTGCCGCCTGTTTATCCCAAACGAGTACCGCTGGATCTCTGGTTACCGGTCTTGACCGAAGAAAACCCCAGTTCTGTGCCAATACGGAAGACCCTAGCAAAAGAATTATCGCAATGGCGAACGTTACTCCTCGCATCTCACCCTTTCGCTGACCGCCCAATGCCGCAACCTGGCTGCTTGAGACGCACCGGAACCTCCAAAGGGTTCACGGGATTCTTCCCTGTGACTTGATTCCGTGCAGGTTTCAATCGAGGAGCGAAGCTCCCTTGATATAGTCAAGTTTCGGAAACTGGCTGCTTAAATACTTGTTTCCCTGGGACTGCATCAACCCCTGGGAGGGTCCTCTGCCTCTGGGAGCACCTTCGCCGTAGCCCGAGTAAAAGGAATCAACGACGGCCATGCCTTCAACGACCTTGCCGAACGGGGGGAATCCCATCTGGTCCAGGTTGACGTTGTCAGCAAGGTTGATGAAGAACTGAGTCGATCTTGTGTCCGGGCCACCCTTGGCGTAGGTCATGAAACCCCTGGTATTTGACATAACGACAGGCTCGTCCTTGATGTTGGATTCTTTCCACTTTTCGCTGATCTTGGGGTCTCCGCTGATCCCGAACTGAGCGACGAAACCATCCAGGACTCGAAAGAGTGCAATATCTTGAAAGAAGCCGATCTTGACTAAATTGTAGAAGCGGTCCGCTCCTCTGGGCGCCCAGCTTCGGTCGACCTCGACCGTGAACGATCCTTTCGTAGTGTCAAACTTGACTCTGAACTTGCTCGGAGCTCTCTCTTTGGCGAGGGAGGGATTCATTAGAGCGGGATTAACCTTGGTGATTTCACGCGGCTTGTCGACTGGAGTCGGTACCGGCTCCGGTTCAGGCCTCTCATCCGGCGTGGGCTCAGCTTCTATTTCCCCCGGGACTTCATCAACGAGACCAGAGTCTTCGGGCAACTCAGTTTCCGGACGTATCTCCTTGGTAGGCTTTGCCGGTTCTTGATCAACGCACGAAACGCTGAACGCTAACACCAACAAAACCAGAATCAATCCATACCTGTTCATTTGATGCTCCTTATTATCGATCCAATGAGTATAGCAAGGATGTGACCGAGATCGGCAGGCTGTCAGCCGCCTATCGCCTCAACCAGGGCTCTATGGGAATCCTGGCCTCGGTGTGGTAAGGCAGCTCAACTCTCGTTCCTCGTGCGGCGGATTCATAGGCAGCACATATGATCTCCAGGACAGATTTGCCGTCTTCCCCAGTAACCAAGGGTCTCTTGTCAGATCGCACACAGTCGACGAAATGCTGGAGTTCCTGAGGAAAGCCATAGTTCCAAATCTCTTCAAATATGGTGAAAGTCCAACCCCGAGTTGATGAGGCCTTCTCGACAGCGTATCCGTAACCGACCTCACTGTAGGTCTCAAGTGCATTTCCATGCAGTAGATCCGCATAGGTCACGCCTCGATCTCCATAGATCTCTGCACGATCATCCATTCCGCCCAGCCGGGCCCAGCTATCCTCGATGAGTGCAAGAGGTCCACCTTCGAACTCGATCATCAGTATTGAATGATCTTCACAGCGGGTTTTGTCCGAATGGACAAAGGTCTCGCAATGAGCCTTTACAGCTTTAGCTTTTGGGCGATTCAGAATCCAGCGAGCAAACTCGATTCCGTGGCATCCCAAATCAAAAAGAGCGCCTCCGCCGCTTTTCTCTGCATCCCAGAACCAGGGCGTATGCGGGCCAAAGTGTTTCTCACTTTGCTTAACCAGATAGACGTCTCCCAGCGCACCTTCGTCGACGAGCTGCTTGGCCCGGACATATTTCGGTGCAAAACATAGTTCTTCGGCATACATGAGCTTGACGCCGGCTTCGTCACAGGCGGAGATCATGAGATCTGCCTCTCGCAAGTTCATGCAGAATGGTTTTTCGCAGATTACGTGTTTTTCGGCCCTGGCAGCAGCAAGCGTGGCGCTGCAGTGAAGGTGGTTGGGCAAGCAAAGGATCACCAGGTCGATCTCGTCCATCATCATCAGCTCTTCGTAGTCGAGAAACCAATCTACATCGTGTTTCGCCGCAAACGACCTGACGTTCTCTTCAGTTGGTGATGCTACAGCAATTAACTCTGCCTCAGGCACTTCTTTCAGAGCTTCTGCATGGATCTTCGCCACAAACTGTGAGCCGATAATTCCGACACCAACTTTACTCATACTGTCCTCCCTGTCCAGGACCAGAAGAGGGAACACCAGCCGTGTCACTCAGGTAAAAGACGCTGGGTTTCAATAAGTTCCCTGATTGCGGGTAGTACAAAGACTCCGGATAGATCCTGATAGGCCAACTCTCTGCAAAAGACTGAGATCTTTTCTGAAGTGGAGAGTGAGGGGTTGATGAGGAATACCTGTTGGTCTCTTAATCGGTATATTCCTCCTTTGAATTCCCCTTCTTTTCTGAGCAGTATGATTCCCAGCTGGTCAGTTAGTGCCTGCAGATTGTCCAGTAGTTCTTCGTCTTTCACTTCTCGACACTAGTTCAGAATAGAAGCTAACTCTAGTACCTGGGTCTGACCGGGTGCTGCTGAGTTGCAGTCTTGTCGCACCCCTCCGGGGATTTCGGTCGCCCTGGAGTGATCGCCCTCCGCGGGACTTAGACGGCTAGGAACCAACTTCTGCAATTTTAGCAACGACCACCGTGACATTATCGTAGCCACCCAACTCCAGAGCAGCAGAAACCAGGACCTCACAAATGTCTTCCAAAGCCGCAGTCTGGCACAACTCCGAAATGTCATCGTCGGAAACCAGGTCGGTCAGCCCATCGGTGCATAGAAGGAAAAGATCATCTGCATCGATCTGAACCGGGAAGATATCGGCCTCTACTACGGGAGACAATCCGAGCGAACGCTCAATTAGATTCTTTTGGGGATGATGACGAAGATCATCTTTCTTGAGCGATCCCTCCCTATAAAGCCGGTAGATCGGCGAGTGATCTTCTGTCAACTGTTCGAACTTATCACCACGGAGCCGGTAGATCCTGCTGTCGCCCACGTGTCCGATCCACCCCTGCCTGCTTCCAGGAGAAGGGATCCAGAGTAAACTGACCGTGGTTCCCATACCCACATGCTCAGGATTCTCTCGTTGGTCACTAATGATCTTGCTGTTCGCTTCTTGCAGCGCATCAGCCAGAAGGGCACGTGGCTCCTCCTCACTACAATCGACTCGCCGCTCCAGTGACTCTGCTGCAATCTGGCTGGCTACTTCTCCGGCCGCGTGCCCACCCAGTCCATCGCAGACCGCGAATAGGCAGCGCTCAGGCAACAGAAGATAGCGGTCCTCATTATTAGTGCGAACCAATCCGACGTCCGATTTTCCCTGGTAACTTACCTGTCTCCCCATCTGCCTAAGACCTAATCAAAACCATCGAGAATGCGGACGTGACATTTAACCAAAACATATACCAAAAATATCAATAAGACCCAGGCGCCTGCCTTCTTCCAAATTGGCTCAGCGACTTGCGTCCCACAATACGGACAATAGGTTGTCCTGTCGATGAGAATATAATCACAGTGCGGACATTTTTCCAACTCTTGATAGCGATTCTTCTGTCGACTCTCTATCGCATCGCTCATTGCCTTCCATCAGCACAACTAAAGACCCTTGGAACTTGCCTCACGTCCTTGCTCTTCTCATTGTACTCATCTAATTAACCTTGTTCCGAGTTTTCTTATTTTTGGCGGTGTGGTAAGACTTGGAAAGAGTTTAATCGTTGTCATTTCTAGCATGGGAGTAAAGATATGAAAGGCCCAAGGAATCCATCAAGACGTCAGTTTCTTCGAATCGCAGCGACCTCAGCGGTTGCCGCCTCCAGCAGTGTATCGATGCTGCCGGGAAATGCCGTGCACGGAAGCGCTGGCAGCGTTTCTGCAAACGATCGCATCCAGTTGGCCACCATAGGGATGGGGATCATTGGCTTTGAGGATACCCAGACAGCACTCAAGGTTCCGGGTGTCGAGTTGGTGGCAGCTTCAGATTGTTACGATGGTCGGCTGGCCCGCACCAAGGAAGTTTTTGGGAATCACGTTTTCACGACACGTGACTATCGGGAGCTGCTGAATCGATCTGATATAGATGCCGTAGTAGTGGCCGCTCCCGACCATTGGCATCAGCGAATGGCGATCGATGCAATGAAATCTGGAAAGGCTGTCTATTGTGAAAAGCCGATGGTCCAGAAGGTTGAGGAAGGAACTGCCCTTATTGCAGCTGAGAAATCCACCAGACAGGTCATCGAGGTTGGGAGTCAAGTTGCAAGTTCAGTTGTGATTGAGAAGGCCCGACAGTTGTTTCGTGCCGGAGTAATCGGGGAGCTGAATATGGTGGACATCCTGATTAGCAGAAACTCGGCGCTTGGAGCCTGGGAATACTCGCTTCCTCTCGATGCTTCTACCGACACGATTGATTGGGACCGGTTCCTGGGGCATGCTCCCAAGATTGCCTTTGATGCCGATCGGTTCTTCCGCTGGAGGAAATACTGGGACTACGGCACGGGAGTGGCAGGTGACATGTATGTTCATATGTTTACAGCACTTCACCGGATCATCGGATCGAATGGTCCGACTAAAGCAATGTCGACAGGAGGTATTCGTTACTGGAAGGAACGTCGAGAGGCCCCTGACCTCATACTGGGTCTCTATGAATATCCAGAGACTGGGAACCATCCACGGTTTTCCCTTTCTCTCGGAGCAAACTTCGCCGATGGCGGCCACGGTGCCAGCTTCAAATTGATTGGCAACGAGGGCATGATGTCGTTCGAGTGGGATCGATTGATCGTGTCTCGTGCAGAACCCGACCGACCTTCGTTGCAGCAGTTGGTGGAAGGTTACAATTCCGTCAGGACCTTCTCCAAAGAACAGCGGGAAGCCTTTATCGAAGACTACAGAAAGCACCATGGCGGCCGGGTTGAGCCTGAGGAGGCTAGTCTTCCTGGTTCTGTGGAGTATCGTGCCCCTGAAGGTTACGACAGCCGTGTTGACCATTTCCGAGTGTTCTTTAGAGCAGTCCGTGGCGGCGAAGCGGTGCTTGAGGACACGGAATTCGGGATGCGTGCCGCAGCTCCTGCCTTGCTGGCAAACATGTGCTATCTGGACGACAAGGTTTACGGATGGGATCCCGATGGCATGCGACTCGTTTAGCCGGTAGAATTGCCAAAACCGGTAACACATGTGTGCAATCAGACTTTCCACGCTTGAGGACCGTCCCACTGATATGTCATGATCCATCTAAAGAGCTGTTCAAGTTGACTTCTTTTGCATTGGATGGATTTGAAAAGGAGAACGAGATGAGACGCACCGTCTACTTATGCATATTGCTCCACTTGACCACCACTGTTGTTCTGGGAGGAGCCAAAGTGAAGATGGAGACAATAAAGAACGAAGTCACCCAGCAAGTGGGCTGGATCTATATTGAAGGTGAGAACTGGTTGAGAATCGACAATGATGTTGATGTTGACACAGGTGAGCCCGAAAACTCCATGATCTTTCAAGCAGATGCGGAGTTAATCTATATGGTTGACCATGACTCGCGCGAGTACACTCGAATGGACAAACAGACGATGTCGAAGTTAGGCGATCGAATGAACGAGGCGATGAGACAGATGGACGAGCAGCTCAAGCAAATGCCTGAGGCTCAGCGCAAAATCATGGAAGACATGATGAAGAAGAACATGCCCCAGTCTCAAGGTGATCTAGCGGTTGAGGTGAAGCTTATAGGTGAGGAGGGCGGCTACCAGAAATATGAAATGTGGATCGGAGGTGAGAAAAGAAGCGAGGTGTGGGCGACCTCTCCGGAAGAGGTTGGTATACCCGCCAATTCTCTCGAGGTCTTCAGAAAGATGAGCGCGTTCTATGAAGAACTCATGGAGGTACTGGCGAGCAACCCCTTTTTCGAGTCAATGGGGACGAATCCATTTCCTGGGTTCGCAAAAATGGAAGGATTCCCAGTACGGACTCGTGATCTTGAATCCGGCTCCGAGACTCATATGTCGGAAGCATCCATGACCGAATTCCCGGATGGCTTCTTCGAGCCACCCAACAAGTACAAGAACAATAAGATTGAATTCAAGTGAACTCGGCGTGCGGGAAGTTTGTACCTGTTGAAGGTTCAAGGCGCAGGTTGAGGGTTGCACGTCTCCAGACACCTGTATCACTGCAAAGTTGCAAGCTCAAGGTTCCACGCGGGCAAGCATCGCTTCAAACTGTCGGCGAGTGCCGAGAGTCATGCCCTGGCGAGCGAGAGCTCGCTTGTACACGCTTGTCGCCTCGGCAGGGCGGCCCTGTTCAACAAGGGTATTCCCTAGCAGAGCATAAGCCTCGAAGTAATCGGGGTGATTTTGTATCAGTGTATGAAGCACCTTACTTGATTCCCGGAAATCGCCACTTTGACCTAAATAGAATGCCAAGGTGTAACTGTACTTGGGCGAATCCGGACTGAGTTCAGCTGCCGTACGACACCATTTGACTGCCTGGCTCAGGTCACGAACTGCCACCAGAACCGCCAGATTATATGCAGCCGAGGCCATCTGGGGATCTGCTACCAGGGCTGACCTCAGCCGTTCCTCAGCTTCTTCGCCTTGTCCCCGTTCTGCCAAAAGAAGGCCAAGATTGAAGTTGACAATGGCGTTCCCCGGTTCAACTTCGAAAGCACTTCGCAGCTTGTTTTCAGCAGACCTACTGTCCCCTAGCCGAGCGTAGATCATCGATGCGTTAACAAGCGGTGGAATGCTTTGTGGCTGCAATCGAGTAGCGATGTTGAATTCTTCTAACCCATCTTGAAGGCGACCAAGGTTGACGTAGTAGTTGCCAAGATTGTAATGAGAATTCCACTGATCAGGGCCGCACTTGAGATAGGCTTCATACTCTTTGGTCGCTCTGTTGACCTGGTCTCTTTCTCGCGGTTTTAGGTCCGCCGACGGTAACTGAGCGAGCGAGGCAGCAGCCCTGATCCGCACCAAACGGATCTCGTCCCCGGTTGCCGAAACCATGGCCTTGATCCCTTCGGGTGCAGAATACCCTGCCAGTCCCGTGACCGCTGATGCACGCACGAGAGGTGAAGGATCTTCGAGCGCCCTGATGAGTATGGGCCACTTGGACTCATCCGGGCAATTCCCCAGAAGACGAATCAACGAAGTCGCAAAGACTTCATCGCGATCTTCACCGGCAATGTAAGCCAGCATTTCGGGTAACCTACTCCAGTCCCTCTTACGGCCCGCGTCAATCAGGCTGGCCCGATGCATAAATGGTTCCTGGTATTCAGCGCCATACCACTCTCTTACCCACCTGTCAGCCCACTTTGCATCTTCATCGGTGTGGCACAGATTGCATGCGTTGGGTGATTCAAAGGCAAGCGTTGCTGCGGGCGTAGGGGGGAGCATCGTGTGGTCATGACGCACCATCTTGGCGAAAACGGTCCGCGGCATATGACAAGCTACGCAGCGGCTACCAGTGCTCTCTTCCGAGTGAAAGGAGTGAGTTTCTGGATTCTCAACATACTCCTTGTGACATGGCAGGCAGGCTTTGTCCGCTTCATCTCCCGTGTGTCTGTTTCGTCCGCTTGAGGTATGGCAGTGCACGCAGTCAAGCTGGCCAGATTTCGCACAGGGGCTTGTGCGCCAAAGAGTGAAGGTGTAGTTCTCGCCTAGATCACGTCCATCCGGATAGAAATCGATATGCTCCAGCGTGTGAAGGCCGAAATGATCGAAGTACTTATCGCCAGGCTGGAAGGTGTCGGTCAAGGGATACATCTTCGCATGGCAAGGTGCACAAAGATCATTTGTCTGCTCCTCACTGAATTTGCTGGTGAGGATGATCTTCGGGTCATCCGGAACTGTCCCTTCCGGGGCTTCGGAAAAAACCTTGACGTGCTCGGCTCCCGGACCGTGACAGGTCTCACAGTTGATACCGGGTTCAGCCCATACGGTTTCATAACTGTCTGTTTCCAGGTCATAGTTGGAAGACAACTGGCTCACGTGACAGTTGAAACAGGCCGTGTTGAAAGTCAGCAGGCTTTCGGTCCAGTCTATGGCCTCATCCTCAAGATCCGTAAAATGACGTACCATGCTGGCTGTAGTGTCAAACCATTTGGACTCCCGTACGTCGAAGGCTAGTGGCAGCACTTGAAGTCGGCCCCTCTCTGTAGGAGTCAGGAAGTAGTAGACATTCTTCCCTCCGAGGGCATATTCGATCTGGTAGTTCGTTTCCGTCTCGTCACTCAGCTGGCGAATCCAACCTGTCCCCTTCTCGATTCGAGCAGAATAGCGATGAGATCCAATCACGATCTCTTCACTCTCCGGGGTGACCGCACTCGCAGCAAATTCAGCCGTGAACGGCTGCATTGCCAAACCGTGATGAGAAGGAGCCCAAAGCTCATAGAACCGCTCGTGGCACTCCCGGCATTCGGAAGATCCGGAATAGACCGGTTTCAGATCGGCGCTTTGAATATCCTCCGGGCCTGGAGAACACGCGTTCAAGATCAGAACCGAAAGAATGGCAAGTACAGTATCAAAGTATCTTTTTGCCAGCACGACACCTCCGAAATCACATTTTACCGTTCGATCCAGAATATCAAAACGGCGGAATTGGAGATGCCTATTAGGCTCGACTGGTCTCTAGGGCCGACCGAATGGAAATGAACTCGCCCACATTATCCATGGTTAGCAATCCAACCAGCCGACCGCTCCTCTGTACAGGCAACGTGTGACATTGGCAGGCTTGAAGCCGCTCGAAAGCTGCTTCGAGCATTTCAGACGAGTCCACAACCTGGATGTCACGCTGCATTACTTCCGATACAAGCGCACTCTTGCCCCTCTCAGCCAGGACTCGAAGCAGATCTTGGCGCGTCAACACACCCACTACTACCCCGTCCTCAACCACTGGAAAATCCTGTTGGCTACCCGCCAGGACCATCTCGACTGCTCGTTCCAGTTTATCCTCGGGAGCCAGAGTGTGGTAGTCGGTTACCATCGCATGGTTGACCGGGATCCCTCCCAGCGCCGAACGGATTTGAACCATACTCGCTTCCTGTGTTGCCCCGATCCAAACGAAGAAAGCAATGAAAATGAGAAAGGGGTTAGTGAAGAATCCAATCAGGCCAAAAAGCAGAGCCATGCCCTGACCTAGAGTCGCAGCCAGCTGTGTAGCCCGAACATAACTCATTCGTTGTGCCAATAGAGCGCGAACCACTCGGCCGCCGTCCATTGGGAAAGCTGGCAGCATGTTAAAGACCACCAGGAAGACGTTGATCACCATCAGGCGTTCCCAGAAGGGTCCCGCGACTACTCCCAGGCGCTCAACGGGTAGCAGCCCAGCGGTCAGCCAGAGCCAGACAAACAGAACTGCAGCTATCACAACGTTAACGGCCGGTCCCGCCAGCGACACCGCCAATTCCTGCCTGGGATCTTCCGGCATCCGCTCCAGCCGGGCAACCCCTCCAATCGGCAGCAAAGTGATGTCGCGTGTACCGATTCCAAAACGTTTGGCCATCAAAGCGTGACCAAACTCATGGAGAATGACGCAGGCGAAAATGGCAAGGACGAAAAGAACGCCCGCAAAAATCCCCTCGAAACCCTCTCCTTGAGCCCAGTGAGTCATGGCCACCCAAAGAATAATGATTGAAAAGGTCGCGTGGACATACACACCTATTCCAGAGAACGAACCTAATTTCCAAGACCATCTCATAGCCACTTCACTCCTGTCCTGTAATCTGTGAATGCTTCTCGCGAGTCAGCTAAATCAATTAAGCTTCTCTGAACCCATCTCTTAGTATGACGAGGTCGCCAGCTCTTCCGATTCAGGAACTGCAAATCTGTATAGGTCGAGCGCGCTGACCTGCATCTACTCTCCACTTTCTCTGGCGGCGATCAGCTTCACCCAGGCAAGCGGGCTGAAAGGCGATTCGGCAAACAGTCCAGCGTAAAGTACCAGGACGGAGGTAGCCAAAGGCGGAACCAGAAGCATCCAGTGGGTCTCCCATCTCCCAAAGGAACGCTCCTCCGGCCATTCAACCGGAGGCTTCAGGAACCATGCACGAAATAGGATAGGCAGGAAGTAGGCCGCATTCAGCAGACTACTAGCTCCCAGCACCCACAGAACCCATCCTTCCCCAGCTTGGATGGCTCCCGCTTGCAGGTAGGACTTGCTCACATAACCAGCCATCGGGGGGAGACCGATCATGCCAAGAGCACTGATGCTGAATGCAATGGTTGTCAACGGCAACCTGCGACCAATGCCATTCATAGCACTGACTCGATGGATGTTCAGGGTTTCGGCGTAGTTTCCAGCGCCGAAAAAGAGCGTGATTTTCAGTATACCCTGATGAACCAGATGAACCAATCCTCCAGTAGTTGCCAGCGGCCCGAGCATTGCGGTGCCGAGAACAATGTAGGACACCTGACTGACCGTGGAATAGGCCAGCCTCTTTTTCAGCTCATCCTGGAACAGCGCTCTTATTGAACCGTAAACGATCGTAATTGAGGCGATTATGGCTAGCGGATGAAGCAGTTCCAGATCCGCCGCCGTCTGTATCCCATAGACGTCATAGACGATCCTAACGATACCGAAGGCACCGGCCTTTACGACTGCCACTGCATGCAAAAGAGCGCTCACTGGCGCTGGCGCAACCATGGCGCGGGGGAGCCATCCATGCAGTGGTACCAGCGCTGTTTTGACTCCGAAGGCAGCAATCAACATCCAGAAGATAACTTTCAGTTCCCAGCTGTGGCTGGCTACAAGGGAATCTAGTACGCCTCGCTCTGCAAACTCTACCGAACCTGCAAGACTGTAGAGCCACGCAACGCCGAGCAGCAAAACGGCGCCGCCAATCAGAGTGTAGGTAAGGTACATTTTCCCGCCTGCCATTGCCTCTGCCGTCCCACGGTGCACCACCAGAGGATAAGTCGAAACGGTCAAGAGTTCGTAAAAGACCAGGAAGGTCAGCAAATTGGCCGAAAGGGCTATTCCAACGGTGGCAGTGACACACAGGCTGAAGAACCCGAAAAACCGACTACGATGAGGGGCGCCTTCTAGATAACCGATGGCGTAGATAGTGGTTAGCAGCCAAAGTACTGAAGAAAGCGTAACAAACAAGATAGAGGTTGCATCAGCACCAAGAGCCAGGTCTATTCCTGGCAGGATACTCCATCGAATGGCGTCAACTTGGTCGGGAAATCGATAGACCTCCCACAGGAGAACCGCGACCAGGATCAGCTTGATACCCGCCCCGAGCAGGTTCAGAAAGGATCGCCCTAGATGGTTTTCCTCCCGGAGAAAGAAGATGATGACACCTGGAAGGAAGGAGCTCAGCAGGATGCCGATGATCAGCAGACCTTCAACGCTCATGGTGACACGCTCACTGAGAAAGCTGCACCTGTGAAGGGTGCACCAAAGCGCAGCAGTTCAACGGACCACTGAGAGAAGAAACCGAGTGCGATTGCCAGCAACGCTAGCGTGAAACCTGTCCACTCCATGACAGGCGGTATTGGATTGGTGAGTTCCGGCTCGGCTACGCGGGTAAAAGCATGGGTTAGAACCCGCATGATATAGGCTGCCGCGAGCAGGCTACCTAGAATAATGACTGCTGCCCAAGCCCATTTGCCCTGAGTTAGACTTGCGTTCAGCAACAACCACTTGGCCACAAAACCGCTGCTGGGTGGCAGGCCAACCAGGCTGATTCCAGAGAGTGCGAAAGAAAAAACCGAAACAGGCAATACATGCGTGATCCCGTCAAGATCGCGGATGCGATCATGCCCCGCAGCATGGAGGATGTTGCCCGCTGTAAGAAACATGGCTGTTTTCGCGCAAGCATGAGCACCCAGAAAGAGAAGACAGCCGCTCCAAGCCACAAAACCGCTGGATTCAGTCAGGGCGAGAGGAAATACCAGAAACAAATATCCGAGTTGGGCAACCGTTGAATAGGCGACCAGAAGCTTCAGTCGCGGCTGTATCAAAGCTTTATACGAGCCCCAGAAGATCGCTGCCACCCCAAGCCAGCCAAGGAGGTAGGCAGCGGCAGGAGTGACCAATGCATCAAAGGCCTCGAACCATAACCGCAAAAGGATATAGAAAGAGCCCTTGACAACCAATGCCGAGAGCAATGCACTTACGGGTGAGGGTGCGTTGGCATGTGCTGAAGGTAACCAGAAATGTATTGGAAACAAAGCCGCCTTTGCGACCAGACCGCCGGTCATCAAGATGAGCGCTGTCCACATAACGAAATTCGGTTCTACTTCTGATGACAACAAGGAGGTGTCAACCGTTGCGTACATCCCATAAGTCAAAGCAACTCCGAGAAGGTAGCAAAGCGAACCGGACAGACTGACGAACAGATATCTTAAAGCTGCTGTCAAGGCTGGACCTTTTCCGGCCAGGGCTATTAGGGCAACAGCCGAGAATCCCGTTAGTTCGAGGGTGACGTAGAGGTTGAAGATGTCCGCCGAAAGGAAGAGCGCGTTTAAGGAGGCAAGAAGAAAGAAACAAAGCGGCCAGAAGTACGCTTGGCGTTGAATTTGATCAACATTCCCCGGTTTGGAATCCCGCTCAAAGTACCGCATTGCGTAAAGCATCACCCCAAGGCCGATTCCCGTCGTGATGATCAGGAGAAAAACGGCCAATCCATCGACTCTCAACTCTATGCCGAGTGGCTTTGTCCAACCCCCCATGGAGATCCGGAAGGGGCCTGAGGAAAAGACTTGCCAGGCAAGCATCAACACTGCTGAGGATAGTAGAGGAAATGTGGTCAAACAAAGCCAGCGCCACTGCCTGGGATAGACAAAGGCCAGCACTGCCAGAATCAAGGGTCCCAGGATGAGTGCGCTAATTGCAGCCTGAGAAGCGCTATTCACTGCTGGCGCTCCTCTGACTCATCTCGAGTCATACTGTAGATTCGAGCGACAAGAGCCAAGGCCAGACCTGTCCCGCAGACCGAGACTACAATGCCGGTCAGCACCATGGCATGGGGAACGGGGTCGGGTATCGGATCACGGGTCTGCGCAGCAATGGCAATAAAGACCAGGAAGACGCCACTACCCATGATGTTAAGCCCAAGGATCCTGCGCAGAAGCTCCTGAGGCGCCCAGACTCCGTAGAATCCAATGACGAAGAGCAAACCACCTGCCAGAAGATAGAGGATAAGAGCGATCTCAGTCACGATTCACCTCCAGTTTGGGTCTCTCTGGAGAAAGCGTTCTTGGCCGGCCACCTAAGAAGAGAGCGCCAAGCGTCACTCCTATCGAAATCTGGGCGGCCACTTCTATCGCAAGGATCCAGCTGCTGGCCGAATTCTGGCGATAGCACAG
>Ga0272444_10002975_pt1 | contig 15477 bp, 15 predicted proteins | sample SSMForm13_FD_201033 | JGI IMG/M metagenome (GOLD analysis project Ga0272444, IMG submission 201033) | Marine sediment archaeal communities from Little Sippewissett salt marsh, Falmouth, MA, United States - SSM-Form-13 | ecosystem: Environmental > Aquatic > Marine > Wetlands > Sediment ...
CTTCTTTTAATTGCACAATAACCACAGATATATTTAATTGGGAACCGGAAGGGGAGTTCGATTTTATTTGGGCTAGTCCTCCTTGTCCCGCGTTCTCGGTTGCGTCCATATACAGACATTGGAATATAGACGGGACTCCTAAATCTGTGAGAGCGATTGAGGGAATGAAACTCGTTTTTCGGACCCTCGAAGTTATCGAGATATTAAATCCTCCCCGTTGGATTATAGAGAACCCGCGCGGTATGTTAAGAAAGACCGGAATTATGGACCGGTTCCAACGTTGGACAGTTACCTATTGTCAATACGGGGACGTAGTCCAGAAACCTACCGACTTATGGGGAGTTAATCCAGGTTGGGTTCCGCGTCCCGTATGCAGTCCCGGGGACTCATGCCACGAGTCCGCAGTAAGGGGAGCGGATACCGGAACACAGAACCAGAACCGGAGTCCCGCTCTCCGCGCAATCGTACCGCTTGAATTATGGAAGGAAGTTTTAGACCCTAATTCGACCATTAAGAAAGGCTCGCAACTGGTCCTTATATAAGTACGTGTACCTCGTGAGAGGTTCGTCCAGAGCAAGCGTTCCCCGCGTGGACAATCGGGGAGAAGGTATAGAAGTAAAACTTCTTACCGAAAAAGTAAACGTCAACCAGGACGCGTCAAGCGTGGTTTACTCCGGACCTGGAACCGGACCTGGGGCAGAAAGTCCAGGGGGGGATTGTAAACTCCGGAAACCTCAACAGTTACAATTCCTTACCGTCCCTCTTTTACGGGGGATAGTAGGGGGATAGCTCCGTTTCCTAACAATTACAATTCAACAACGAAAACACAACGAAGAGTAATAAACCTTACAACCAAAAAAACAACAACAAAACAACGACTTCTTCCCTTATAATAATGATTACTATCAACCTTTTAGATCGGAGGGTCAACTATGACAAGGTCATATCGAGTTAAACGTAAGGTAGGAGATTTAAAATTGGGGGATATGTTTATAGGATGGGTTCTTAATCCCGTCTCTAATTCAAAACCGCGAAGAATACTAGATATTAAGGATAAGCAAGACTCCCGAACTATCGTCCTGGACGACGGGAGTAGTCTTACGTTTCATCCTGAACACTTAACTATTGTGGAGGAAATCGCGTGAATAACAAAGTAAAGAACCAGACTATTAAAGCGTTCGAAGATATTGTCGACTGGTCTCTAAAAAAAGACGCTATGATATTAAGAGCGAACCCGCAGTTCCTGAAGCTTGTGGTTAACGAGTACTCCCAGAGGGAGAAGGTTTATCTTAAAATGATTGACGCGCTCCGAGTCCAGATTCGAAAGTTGGAGGGGAAATAATGGACGATTACGGAGGTTACGAAGTTTATCTTATGGACTTACGCGCGGAAGAGGATTACCAGGAGTTAGGGGAATACCTCGACCAACTAGAACAAGAACAGGAAGCAATAGAAACCATTATACAGGAGAAAACAAAATGAACGCAGGAAACGATAAATATTCAGTTGACCCGCAGACCTGGGACGCGAAGCTTGCGGGGTTAAAAGGGGGGGAAATGGGAGCGTATCTCTTCCCGCAAGTAGGGAAGACAAACGTCCGTCTTTTGTTAAGTCCGGAACGGGAAGCGGAAGAGTTTTATCAAGCAGTCCTACGTATGTTTAAGGACCGTTCGAAAACTCAATACATGATACCTTGTCTTGTGTATGAGGGGGTCGCATGGTCTCAAGAGGTAAAGTATCTAACTTGCGCGAAGACTGTAATTCAGGGAATATTAACAATCCTCGCAGGGGGAGAATATGACCTTCTCTCTCCGGATGGTCATGGGGTCCAGATTGTAAGATCGGGAGAGGGTCTCAATACGACTTACAACGTATTCCCCTCAAAAAACCCTATCCAGGTTGATTACAGTCTTTACGACTTCCCGAAGACGCTCATTAAAATGGCTCGTGAACTGGAAGCGTCCGACCGCGACGAAAAACCAGAAAAAGGGTCTTCTTTCGAAGTCGAAGACGACATTCCGTTCTAGGGGGTTTCCATGAAGCAAAAAATATTTAACAAGTCCCTCACCGCTGAGGATGAATAAATGAGAATACTTGACCCGACCGCTTCCGTTCGTTCTATCTGGTTCGAAAAGGACCGTCCAGAAGTAATCTATGGGGACTTGCGGGTGGAAAAAATCATCATGGAATATCCCGCAACCAAAGAACGGAAGTATGAAAGGAAAAGAATATTCGAGATACTTCCAGACGTGCAAATGGACTACACTTCCATGCCATTTCCGGACGGAACGTTTGATATGGTAGTCTGGGACCCTCCCCATTTATACAAGATCGGAACCTCCTCGATATTGGCCGCGCGATACGGTAAACTTCCAGGGTTCGATACCTGGAAAGACAATATCAGGGGAGGATTTGACGAATGTTGGAGAGTATTGAAAATAAACGGTACACTTATTTTTAAATGGGCGGTACGCGATATATCGCTAAAAGAAGTTTTAGACCTCGCTCCTCCTCCGTTGTTTGGACATAAAACGGGTTCTAACAGTCAGACCCGCTGGATAACATTCGTTAAATTCGAATAACTGATAACGATTCTCAATTAGACCCCCTGGTAAGAGGAACCAGGGGGTTTTTTTGTGTATAATAGGTATATGGCCTTGTCAAAAAAGCAGGAAAGAGCGATTGACGAATATCTGATCGACTTTAACGGACAAAAAGCGGGGGAAAGAGCGGGTTACTCGAAGCAATACGCGCGTCAAGCGGTTTACAAAATACTACAAAAACCCGAAGCGAAAGAGAGAATCGCAGAACGAATGAGAGCAAGTCAAGCGTCCGCAGAGGAGGTTATATCCAGGTTTTCCGCTATGGCGCGGGGAGACCTCCCGACGAAGGTCGTCTCCGGCAGTAATGCGCGGGAAGAGTTCGATTATATCGGAGCGACGGAGAGACTCGCGAAGGTATTCGCTCTCTTTATTGATAAACAAGAGATCGAGTATATCGGTTTAGAGATCATAGACGACGACCTGGAAGAATGAAACGCGCGATAATCCGCATTCCTCCCCCTCATAAACAACAGAGAGTAATTGAGAACTGTAAGAAGAAGCGCATTCTCATAAACGCAGGACGACGCGCGGGTAAAACGTTTATGGTTGTAAGAATCGCGCTCCGGATGGCGTCCAGGGGGAAGCGCGTTTTATATATCGCTCCGACCAGGGTCCAAACGGACGCGTTTTGGGAGAAGCTTACCGAATGGTTGGGTCCCGCTATAAGCGCGGGGTTAGTGAAGAAGTACGAACAGAAGCGGGTTATCGAGTTTATAGCGTCTGGGGGACGAATCGAAGCGCGGACCGGACATAAACCAGATCACTTACGCGGAGGTTGGGGAGACTATATCATCCTGGACGAGTACGCGTATCAGAACCCCGTAATCTATGAACGCGTCGTTCTCCCCATGACCCTCGACACAGACGGAACGATTGTCTTTATATCGACTCCCGACCTTCGTAATCATTTTTACCTTACCTATCTTAAAGCGTTGGAGAACCCCTCCTGGAAGGTTTTTACGTTTACCTCCCTGGATAATCCCTTCTTATCGGAACGCGCTCTCGAAGAGATGACAAAAGACATGACCGACCAGGATTACCGCCAAGAGATACTTGCGGAGTTCCTTCCTGGTATTGGTCAAGTCTTTATTCTGGACAAAAACGACTTCTATTCCAGAGAGAACGCTTCTAAACGCGCGGAAGCTTGCGTAAAAGCCGGCCATAGGATCGTCGCGGGGTTGGATTGGGGAAGGAAGAACGATTTTACTTCCCTCTCGATAGGTTGCGCGGATTGTCAGATTGAGCATTCTCTCGACCGTTGGAATAAGATCGAGTACCATTACCAGAGGGAGTTTATTGCAAATATATTGCAAAAACGCTATAATGAAATAGAGATACTCGCGGAAGAAAACTCTATGGGACTACCGAATATAGAGGAACTCCGGAGGGACCTCGATAAAATCCCAGGACTCGAAGCGATAATAGAACCCTTCACGACGACGAATTCGAGTAAGGGAACCATAGTGCAAGCGGGGCGACTCGCTTTTACTAATCACGATTGGAAATGGGTTGACGACTTGATAGCATGGAACGAACTCGAAGCTTACAAAATGGACATATCCCCGCAAGGACTTACCAGGTATTCCGCTCCGGAGGGATTGAACGACGATACGGTTATTTCCCGTCTTCTTATGATTCACCAGGCGACGACGGGGAACCTACAATTCTATTAGGGGTTCTCTTATGAAAGATCAGTTAATAACAGCACGAAGAGCGGTAAACCTCCCCTGGATTGACGACGGGAGGTATTACGAACTTACAACGGGGAAGCGTCCAGGAACCCCCAAAATAGCAAAGTCCCCGACCGCGTTCGCTTGCATGACCATTCGCGGACAAGAGTTGGCTAATATCCCCTGGCATATCAAGAGTAAAAAGACCGGAGAGGTCGTCGAAGATCATCCCCTTGTAAGAATCTTAAAAGACTTCGGACCGGAGTCCAATTGGCAACGCGCTATTCTTTACAACGAGATTGACCTTCTTAACACAGGGGGAGCGTTGTGGTTATGGGACGTTGACATTCTCAAACGTCTGGACCCTGGGACAATCGAAGTATTAAAGAACAACGACGGGATAATCGGGTTTAAGCAGACCTTGACGACTCCGGAGGGGAAAGAGAAGGTCAACGTTTATATGCGGGAAGAGATTGTTTACTTCCGAGAATTCAACCCAGACGACGACCTGGACTTCGGAATTGCGGTAATGGACGTCTGTAAACAAGCGGTCGACGCAGAGATCGAAGCGTTGGAAATGCTTAAATGGCACTTTAAAAACGACGCGGTTCCAGGTCTCTTTTTATCGTCCGACAAGGATATAAGTCCAAAAACCGCGCGGGAGGTCATTTCCTGGTGGGAGTCGCGGTTCAGGGGACCCCGCAATAAAGGGAAAGTCGGAATCGCGGGGAGGGGATTAAAACCGACCTCGGTCGGGTCCAATATGAAAGAGTCCGCAGTTATGGAAGCGTTGGACTCGATTCATAAGGACATTTGTAAACCGTTTCGGGTTGACCCGATATTAGTCGGAGGGAATACCGACGCGACTTATGTCAACCTCTCCGAGTCCAGGAAGTTTTTAATCGAAGACGTAATCATGCCCAGGTCGGTAGAATACGCGAACGTGATAAATCAGGACCTATGCGAAGTTCGTTTCCCCGAAGTAGAGTTCGAATTCGACTTCGACGAAGTCCAGATATTACAGGAGGACGCGACGCAAAAACATCTTCGGTTATCCGGAGCGGTCTCTATGGGATTGATCTCGGAGGAGTATTACCGCGCGGAAATGGGTTATCCAGAAGAGAGTCAACCCGACGAAGAAGCGAAGGAAGAGCGACGCAGGGAGAAGGAAGCGGAAGCGAAGTTCGAGAAGAAAGCGGTTAAAGCGTTCCTACGGGGAGAGGACCCGAACGTCCCGTTCGAGTCGGACTATATCCCCGTTGATAGACAATACGTTATCAGGGGACGGTTACAGAATGCGAAAACGGAGGACGCGGTCCGCGCGTGTTTTGGATGATAAGTTTTGGTTTTGACGGAGAGGACTTACAGGAGTTGACTCTTGACCTGGGGAATCTCGACCCGAAGAAGTTGGGGAAAGACGAATTCCCGAATATGGTAAAAGACGTCGTCAACTATGTTAAGGAATATCCCCCTCCTAAACCGAAGTCGAAGTATATCCGGACTCGAAGGTTGTTTCGCTCTTGGGGAATGAAGTTCATTAATCCCCTGGAAATAATGGTAATCAATACCGCAAAAGACCCCGACACAGAAGAGTATTACGCGAACTTCGTTTCGGGGATAGATCAGAGGGAAATGCACAAGGAAACGGGTTGGAGGAATATTTATACTTCCGCTCATTCCTGGTTTACCGTATTCGTCCGCAGGTTAAACGGGAAGATAGATAAGATATGGAATACAGACGGTATTTAGAGTCCCTCTCGCAAGCGGAATTACAAGACCTTCTCGAAGCAATTTGGAGAGGGGAGAACGACGCGACTCCGGAACAGATAGAGGAGATCAAGTCTCATTTACGGAAGACGAAGACGGAAGAACTCGCGAAATATGTCGCGGTCTGGTTGGTCCTTCTTACGCTTGCGAAGATCACAATTCAAGCGAAGAAGAACAAGGAGGACGACGGGGAGGAAGTATCAAGCGCGAAGAAGCGCGGAGGAGCGTTTATTCTCTCCCTTGCGCGGACACTTCCGGAACCAACCCCTCCCGCAGATTATGACCTGGTCTGGATAACAAAAGGGGACGATAAGGTATGTCCAATATGTCGACCCTTGCATGGTAAGGTCTGGGGAAGAGACTTCTCCGTTAAACCGGACCTTCACCCTGGTTGTCGTTGTGAGTTAGTAAAAATGCCAAAAGGAAGACGTTCTATGGACGAGATCAGAACTTTACAAGCCGGCGCGATTCGCGCATTGGAGGAGGGAGGACGAAGACGTTTAGAGGTTCTCGCGATACCTTTCGGGTCTCCGGACCGCAGGGATAAACTCGGAGAATATTTATCCCCGAATACCGACGTTATGATGAAATTGGGAGATCGGAGACCGCTTTTATATTTGCATGGACATTCCCCGCGCAAGCGTCCCTTGAAAGTCCCAAAAGCAATCGGGGACGCGGTTTATACTCGAACTGATAGTCGGGGTCATTGGATGATAGCGGACCTGGACGACTCGGAGTTATCCGACAGGACCTGGGAGTCCGCTCTTCGGGGAAAAGCGAAAGCGTCGACCGGAAGTATGCGTTACCTTGTAAGAATCGCTCCGGACGGGGAAGTCTTGTCCTGGGCGGTTGCGGAACTCTCCGTCTGGGACGGAGGGGATGATAGAATTCCAGTATCAGACGACGCGGTAGTCTTACCCCTACGCGCGTTATTTGAAACCTCGGAGATAGATTACCCGTTCGAGACCGGAGAGGATAAGGACGCGGTAAGGACTATCAAGTCTGGGGACTTTACAAAAACAAAAGAACAACAGGAGAAGGAAAAAATGGACGAAAAAGAATTCAAACGAATGTATGCTGAAGAAAAAGCACGCGAAGAAGCGGAGAAGGAAGCGGAAGCGTCTCTCCGCGCGAAGATCAGGGAAGAGGAGATCGAGAAGTTGAAAAAGGTCCCCGCTTACCGCTCTTCGTTCAATGTCAACTATATCGACGACTCCGACGCGAAGAAGGACGCGGACAAGGAAGAAACGTTCGCTTACGTCCGCGCGCTTATCCAGGACGCGAAGATCGCAAGGGACGGAGGTATTCCGACCAGGTTGTCCAGGTTGGGATATGACCCCTCCAACCCGAACGCTATGCGTGTTTTGGAAGAGACCGAAGCGTTGGAACTCGGTCCTATGGTCCCGACCGACCTTCATAATCAGATTCATGGGTTGTTAGGGAAATACTCCCTGGTTGACAAGATCGCGGGGTTGGGGAAGATGAGTATTTACAAGACGGATAAGTTGACGTTCTCCGCTCCGACCGAAACAACCGCTATGACCGCTCTTTCGGATATTGCGGAAGAGGGAGCATATACCGAAAATGAAATGGCGTTCGCTGCCAAAAACGCAACCATGCAAAAAGTCGGGAACTATCTTTCGGTAACGGAAGAAGCCCTCGAAGATCAGGACCTATTCCAACAGTATCTCGCGAAAGCTTGCGCGAAAGCAATCGCTCTCTCGAAGAACGCGGACCTTTACGCGCTCCTGGCAACCGTCGACGGAACTGAGATCGCAACCGAAGCGACTTTCACAGACGGAGAGATCGTCCAGACGCTTTACTATGGACTCGCGCAGGAATACCGAGAGAATGCGGTATTTATTATGAATGACGCAACCCTCGGTTATGTCCGGTCTATGTTGATTGCAACCCCGCGCGCTTACGGGGAGTTCGGTTTTGCTCCTATGAGTATGGGCGAATTAGGAGAGCGTTTCCTAAACCATTACGTTTTCACTAATGGGAACTGGACCAACTACGACAACGCGACACAAGACGACTTAAAGTTGATCGACTTCGTTGACCTGGACGAATGTCTTTACTGGGTAGAACGACGGAAACTCGGAATCTTCGTCGACCCCTACTCAACCCGATTGTCCGCAGGGACCGTTAACTTCTTACCTTCCGCGCGCTATGGCGGGGTTGTTGTGAACGCGTCCGCTCTCTCCGGACTCGACGGACACGAAGCTTAAGTTTTTTGACCCTGGGGAGGTTCGGGAGGACTTCCCCAGGGGGATAATTGCAATATCGTTGCAAAAGGGTAATACTATGGGATATGTAACGACCGCGAATTTTAAGACCTGGGCGAAGTTTACGAAAGATACGGAGGACGCTCTACTTGCGGTTCTGATCTCTATGGCAGAAAAGATCATAGAGAACTACACGAACCGCGTTTTCGAGATCGACTCCGCTTCCGACCAAACGTTCTCACGCGTTGCGGGACTTCCTGGTCCTTCTCGCGTTAGAGGGAATACGCTTTACTTCTACGAAGAGTTGGCGACTTCGGAAGACGTTACATTCTCCGGAGGGGGAACGGTTGTCTTCTTACCGGAAGACGGTCCCCCTTATTACGGTTGTTACCTTACCGATGGTTCCTGGGATTATCCGACCGAGACGGTAAACGGGAAATGGGGTTATTCTGAATCCCCTCCCGAAGATATTCAATACGCTTGTTATATCTTAACGAAATGGTTGTATGATAACCGCGATTCGACGAAGGGAGACAACCTTGTTGTTACTCCGGAAGGGAAGGTTCTCGTTCCCTCCGGTCTCCCCTCCGGAGCGAAGATCATTCTCGACCAGTATAAAAGGGTTGTTTTAGTATGAGCGACATTCTCTCGATTATCGACGCTATTTCCAAAATATCGGTTGCGGGGACAACCGCGATAGATATTCCGGAAATGGACTTCACGATAGAAGACGCAGAATTACCGCTCCGTCTTCTCCTTCCCTCGACGGAAGGAGATTCGGACTTCGTCGGAATAGGGTCCCTTAAGTCGATAGACTGGAAGATACAGGACCTATGCTTATTTGCGAAAACGTCTTCCGGAGCGGGGATTGTGCAATACGCGTCTACTATGGTTTCTTATGTCGCGAATTACTTAACCGCAGTAAAAGCAAAAAGGGGAATATACGGACAATCTTCAATCCAGGGAGTTAGCGTTAAAATGGGTCCGGTTAAATGGAACGAAGTTCCCTACTGGGGAGTTAATATCATCTTGACAGTAAAGGAAATACTATGACTTACATTCCAGACTTAAATCAAGTTCAGATCGGGCAGGAAGCGACTCTCTTGACTCCGGTTACTCCGGACATTCTCCCCGCAGGATTAGAGAACGTTCGTATTACTCCGCGTTCGGAGGTTGTTCAGGTCCCGTCTATGGCGGGTTCTACCATGCCAAAAGCAAGTTATATTAAACGTCGTTGGTCGGAAGTTCAGATCGAAGGGCTTCTCGACTATAACCGCGCTCCGGTCTGGTTCGACGGAATGTTTACGGAAGACGGGTCCTCCCCGCATACCTATAAAGCGGACGAAGACGCAGTAATGACCCCGAAAGGGTTAACGCTTGTCTTCGGGCAGACTGGACTTATATTCCAGGTTCCAGGGGTCGTTCCTCGTACCTTACGCATTACGGGAGGTTCTGGGGAAGCCTGGAAATACTCTTACGACGCGTTCGGAGGAGCGGTCTCGGACGGAGCGTCGTTGGAGTCTCTTACCGAAGATACTCCGGAACTGGTCCTTCTCTCCGATACCTCGCTTTATATGGAAGAGGGACTCGGAGCGACAATCGGTTCGACCCTTCGGAATGTCATGTTTTCGTTTGAAGCGGTTATGACTCGCAACCTGGAACCCGTTTGGCTTGCGGGTTCCCAGACCTGGACGAAGGTTCGGCAAGGCTTATGGGGAGGGTCTCTTAAGTTGGTTATCGAAGCGGACGCGACTTCCCTCGACTCCCTGGGAGACATTCTCGACGCAACGGACGAAGGGAAGGGATTTACTATCCGGTTACAAGCCACAGACGGAACCAATACGCAGAAGTTAGATTTTTGCGGGGTTGCGGTTGACGCTCCGGAACTGATTACAGACGAAGACGGGGTTGTCTCAATCGAATTGCTTTTAACCCCACAATGGAACTCTGTTTACGATTCTTGTTGGGGAGCGGAAACGACTCTCGCATAGGAGGAACCGTTGTCTCTCAATACGAAGATTTTAGAACTTCTCTTTAAAGTTAGGGGAGATCAAGCTTCCCGCGAATTATCCGGACTACAACGTCAAGTAAAGGGACTCGGAGCAACGTTCTCGGAAGTTGGGAAGTCCGCTATGCTCGCAGGGGGAGTCTTAGCGGGGATAGGAACCGCGGTCGCGTCCCAGATAGACGTTTTCCAGGATTACGCGTTAGAAACCGCGAACCTCCGAGATATGCTTAACATGACAACGGAGGAAGCGTCTTTCTTAATGTCCGCTATGGAACGTTACGAAATAACGCAGGACACAATGGTCGCGGTATTCCGGACCATGAACCGCGACGGGTTGGAACCTACCGTCGATAACCTGGGAGCGTTACTTCGGGAATACGATAATATTACAGACGCAACCGAAAAAACGCAATACGCGCAGGAAATGTTAGGGGAGCAGGGACTTAAACAGATCATCCCCTGGTGGGAGCAATTAACCGAAGCACAGAAAGAGAACTTCGGGAACCAGGAAGACGGGATTGTAATCAACGACGAAGCGATTGACGCTTCCAGGAACCTTAAGGAAGCACAAGAGGACCTTAAAGCGGTCTGGGCGACGCTCTGGGGAGAGATCGCGGTCGACGTTATTCCGCAGGTTGTAGAAGCGTTGGAAGGGGTTCTCGAAAAACTGGAAACCCTCCAACAATTCGACGACTTCACAATCCTGGAAGAAGCATTGATTAAATTGTCGGAACCCCTCCAGAAACCTTTTAAGGACCTTTACGAATGGTTGGAAGAACACACTCTGATAAAAAATATCCTTTACGGGATTACTCCGGACTTAAGTAATTTCGGTATACAAATGTCGGAGAGAATATATCCTGATACGTTTGTTCCTGGAAACGCTCCGGATTACCAATTCTCCCCAGAAGGGGAGTCTCTCATTCCAGGGGGAGGAGGAGCGGGGACCTTCGACGCGCGGGAAGCGGGAGAGATTATCGCAGAACAGATCGTCGACGCAATGGAACGCTCTTCCATAGGTCAATAAATGGACATAAGAACGAAGATACTTCTCGGACTTCCCTCGGACTCATCCCCAGACGAAGAACTTTCGAACGGGGGTTTTGAGTCTGGTTCTGGTGGCGCGTCCAATTACGCAACCGGAGGGGAAATATCTTACGACGGGGACGACAAGATACACAAGTTTACTCCCGCGAACGACGGAGTCGATACGTTCTCCGTTACGAATGAGATCACAGGAGCGCGGGTTCTCCTGGTTGCGGGAGGAGGAGCGGGTTCTTCCGGAGGAGGGGGAGGAGGAGAAGTAATCGAACTTACCAACCAGACCATAAGCGCGGGAGACTATACGACGCAGGTCGGGGAAGGGGGAGACGCTCCGTCAAACGATAACAGTCCAGGAGATAACGGAGGAGATACAGTCTTTAACGGAACGACCGCGTCCGGAGGAGGAGGAGGAGGAGGGATCGGGGACGACGGAGAAGACGGAGGAAACGGAGGAGGAGGAGGAGCGTCCAGTAATACAACGACCGGAGGAACCGGAGATCAGAAAGACGGAGCCGGAAACCTGGGTTATACAAGCTCTCCGCAACCCGCAGGAGGGGGAGGAGGAGCCGGAGGAAATGGGAAAGGTCCTTCCAAAATAGACGTTGCTGGAGACGGAGGGATAGGTCTCCTCTCTGATATTACAGGGGAAGAAGTTCGTTACGGTCCAGGAGGGGGAGGAGGTTCTAATTTTGCGGGTTGTTGGGGAGGAGAAGGGGGAGACGACGGAGGAGGGGACGGAGGTTATCCCCCAGACGACGGAGAGGACGGGACCGGAGCAGGAGGGGGAGGAGTTTTAGTCGGAGGGTATTCTCCAGGGGACGGGGGGAACGGAGTTCTTATTGTTCGTTACGAAGACTCCGCAGATTATAACTTCGATAACTGGACCGAGAACGCGGGGTCGGGTCATGTATTTGCGGAAGGTTCGATTGTTTTGTCGGGTTCTCAATCTTGCAAGCTTACCGGAGGAGCGGAGGTTTACCAGTCGATTGACTCCGGAATAGTTCCAGGAAACCGCATGGTTCTAACCTTCAATAGTTGCGGTTCCGTTACATGGGAGATTTATGATAATGACAATTCCGCAATTATTGGAAGTGGTTCCGTTTCTTCCGTTGTCGGGACCTGGAAAGAAGAAGTATACGCGTTCGAAGTTCCCACAGGTTGCGAAGACTTAAAGGTTACCTTATCAGGAGACGACGGTTACGTCGACTCCGTTTCCTTGAAAGATTACGGTTCGATTATCTGGACGGAGAATTCCGACTGGTTGAATAAACCTGGTCCCTTCTATGGCGGGGGTTCCCTGGGGAACGGTCCCGCGTCGGTTGTGCAAGGAACCGGAGGAGCGTCTTTTGTCCTGGACAATCCGGACGGAGTTTACTCCCCTGGTCATCCCTCTTGCCTTGCGGGTTTTGAGGAGGGAATGCCCGTTAAAATTCAGATCGAGAGCGAAGATATACCGGAGACCTCCATTATAAAGAACGGTTCCTTCGAAGAGAACGAAGCGGACACAGGTTCCGGTTACGCTTATTACTCCTGGTTTACGATAGATCACGATAAGGTTCAAGCAGATCACACGAACTTCCCCGTTCCCTTCCAGGGGACTTTTGACGGGACCGGAGACGAACCCGACCTTCGGGACTCCGCGAACGGGGGAAGAATTCAGAACGTCGACGATAGCGGGACTATTACCGGAGCGGACGACGTTCCCGCGGACATGGTATTCTCCCTCTCTCCGGACGGGTCGGACCCTCTCTCTCACGAAATAGAACTCTATGACAAGACGACGGGGAAGATCACCGCATGGGTCAAAATTCCCACAATGGACGCAGACGCGGACCTTACCGTTTATCTGGTCTATGGGAACTCTTCCGTTACGACCTCGCAGGAAGATATTTCGAACGTCTGGACGAACTATAAAGACGTTAAACATTTTTCTATGTCTTCGGGTTCCGCTCTTGATAGTACAGGAAATAACGACGCGTCCGCGTTTGGGAACCCGACTTACAGACAAACGGGATTGACGGGTTACGCGGTTACCCTGGACGGGAACGATTACTTCCGAAAATCAGGTTGCGATTATTACTTTCACGGACAAGATCGCGATACGTGCGTTCTCGCGGTTGCGGACCTGAACGATAACTCCGCGGACCAATACCTTTACGATACGGGGACCAATGACGGGGCGTATATGCGCGTCGACGATAGCGATAGTCAATCCGCATTTTGGAAGATCGACGACGGAGTCGACGACGACTTCGGAGCGGGTTCTTCCGGAATGTATAGCGCGGGTTGGTCAATATGGCATCATGATATTGAAGGGGGAGTCGACCATAAGGGTTATATAGACGGGGACCTGGATTACAACGGGTCGGTAACAAGCGTCGGAGACCTCGCGGACGACCCTTACATTGGCGCGCGTTCTAGCGGGACCGGAGGGATTAACGGGGAATTTTGCGAATGGCGCGCAAGACAAGACGCAGGGGACGAGGATTATAACAAGACCGAAGCGAATTCCTTCGACGTCGATAATTTTATAACCGTCGGGACCGAGAAGGAAGTTCTCGGACGGGACACAATCACAGACTGGGAAACGACTCGGTTCGTCGAGATCGAAGAGACCGAAGTTAACAATGGTTCGTTCGCGGTTCGTCTTGAATCCTGGCCGGACGCTTACTCCGAGATCAAGCAGACGTTAGAGGTAGAACCCGACCTGGAATACGAACTATCGTTCTATGTGAAAGGCGCGTATAAATACGACGTCTATGATATGAACGACAACCAGATTGAAGGGTCGACCGGAAGTAAAGCGTCTTACGGGGAGGTTACGAAGACCTTTACTCCGGAAGTCGGACGCGTTTATATCGTGATTAAAAATAACGCGTACTCCGCGGACCTCTACGTCGACGACGTCCAGTTGATAGTAAACGAGACCTACTTCCTCCGGACGAAGTTTTACGGGTTCATTACGAAGATTATTCCTTCCCCTGGGAAGTTCAATAAACCGAAGACCGTCGTTTATTGTGAGGATTGGATAGGGTTCCTTAATAAAACGGAAATGGGTTCCCAGTCGATAGCGACGTCAACAACCGCAGACGCGGGACTTACGACCCTTCTTCCGGAATTCGACCGTCAACCTCCTGGATATTACTTCGACGTTGGAGACGTTACCTTCAATTACATATTTAAGGATATTTCCTCCGTTTCTTCTATGGCGCGCGCGTTCTATCAACTCGCATGGAATGAGGACGGGAGGATTTATTGTAAGGGGAACGGGGTTCTCCGGTTCGAGAATGCGTCCAGGAGAGCGGGGATAACAGAACCCGCGTTTACTCTTGACGGGACAATGTCGGGGTTATATGTCGAATTCGACGTTAACCGAAGATACAATATTATTACCCTGGAAGGGACCAATACGAAGATCGACGCGTCCGCAACGACCACGTTGTGGGAGGTCGAAGACAATCTTACAATCCCCGCAGGAACGACGGTTGGACCTATCAAGTTTTACTATACCGACCCGACGACGGGGAGGAGAATTTCCGCGACGGACGTCGTAGAGCCTTCAGGAGCGGATTTAGTAAAGGGAGCTAATATAACTATAAGCGGTTGGAGCGCGGGTCAAGACAGCGCGGAAGCGACGTTCTCAAACGCAGGAGGGAGCGCGGAGACCGTATCGACTTTCAATATAAAAGGGAAAGGGATATACGAATACGATAAGATAAGCGTTACGAAGAAAGACGCAGACTCGATTTACCAGATAGGAGAACGCGCGTTCTATCGTAAACTCTCCCTGGTCTCGGACCCTTCGACCGTTAGTACAAGAGCGGAAGCGATTCGGGATAAGTACGCTCCTTCGAATGTGAAGCGGGCGAAGATCGAAGTTCTGGTTAATCAGTCCTCCGTTCTCGCAAAAAAGTTAATCGAAGCGGAGGTCTCGACCCGTTTTACCGCAATCGAATCCCAGACGGGGATTAGTTCCGATTTCTTCTTAAATCGTGTATCATATAAACAGGAGACAACGTTGTTATTTGCAATACTGGAAGCGGAGGTTGCGTCGTAATGTGTACCGATAAGAGGTTCGATAAATTGGAAGCGAAGGTCGACAAGATCATGGAAAATCATCTCCCGCACCTAGAGATAGGTCTTACGCAATGCAAAAC
>Ga0272444_10002977_pt1 | contig 15464 bp, 12 predicted proteins | sample SSMForm13_FD_201033 | JGI IMG/M metagenome (GOLD analysis project Ga0272444, IMG submission 201033) | Marine sediment archaeal communities from Little Sippewissett salt marsh, Falmouth, MA, United States - SSM-Form-13 | ecosystem: Environmental > Aquatic > Marine > Wetlands > Sediment ...
GGCCAAACCGTCGGCCCGTTCGGGAGTCAGCGCCATGAGACAAGCCCTGTGGGCGGCACTTGCCGCCGTGACCGTCGCAGCCGGCTGCGCGCCGGACCCGCTCACGATGAACGAGCGCCTCGAGCTGATGGTCCACATGAACAAGCAGCTCCAGTTCGAGTTGCTGGAGTCGCACCGGCGGATCGCCGAGCTCTCCGGCGGGCAGGGCAGCGTGGAACCGAAGACCGGGCCCGACCAGCTCACGCCGGGCGTGGCCCTGGTGGACGATCCGTTCAAGGCCCTGCACGTCACGCTGCACCGCCTCACGGGCGGCATGGACACCGACGGCCAACCCGGCGACGAGGGCCTCCGCGTGATCCTTCAGCCCAGGGACAAGGCCGGCCACGTCGTCAAGCGGGCTGGCGCCGTCGAGGTCGAACTCTTCGACCTGGCACGCACCGAGGGCGACCGCCGCGTTGCCCGATGGGAATTCACCGTTGACCAGGCAGCACGCGAGTGGGTGAGCGGACTGGTGGGCATCAGCGGCTACTCGTTGCAGCTTCCCTGGCCCGGCGGCGCACCGCCCAGACGCGATCACCTGACGCTCATGGCGCGGTTCACCACGCTGGACGGCCGCCCGTTGACGGCCCAGACCGACCTGAAGATCCAGTTGCCGTCGGCCGGCGGTGCCGCGGCAGCAGGCTCCTGACATCCGTATCCTTCTGTACGACGTGCGCGGGGAGGGCCTGGGGGCCCCACGTGCGCGCCGGCAAGGTGGCTGTGTGTCAACGGAGGCTATGATATGGCATCGCGCACACGAAGGTTTTTCCAGTCGCCGCTTCGGGTCATGCTCATCGCTCATGCCCTGGCCGCCCTGGCCACGGGGGTGGCACTCATCACGGGCACCCTGAGCACGCGGTCCGGCACGGCCGCGGCCGGCGTGCTCGCCCGGCTCGGGTCGAGCGTCCGGTTCGCCGCCACCGGGGCAGGAGGCATGACGCTCCTGTGGGCCATGGTGATCCCACTGGGCGTCCTGATGGTCTTCAGCCTGCTGATGGGCCTGGTCTACGGACGCTGGGGCTTGCCGGGCTACCTTCAGGGCAGGGCGGTCTTCTTCGTGCCGCCCCTGGCCGCCGTCTACTACATCCTCGGGTCGATGATCCTCTTTGCCGTGGACGGCCGCAGCGTCGCCGCCGGGTGGAGCGACACCTGGCCGATGCTCGGCTCGTCGGCCGGGCTGACGCTGCTCGCGATCTACGTGTCGCTGTCGACCGCGGCGGTCGGCCTCGGCTGGACGGTCGCCCTGGCCGTCACTCACCACAAGCGCCGCCAGGGGAAGTGGGAGACCATCGGCTACGTGGACCGGACCTCGTGAAGCGCTTCGCGGCCCGGCATCCTCTGCTGGCGTACCTCATCTGGGGCGTCACCGAGGTCACCGTTCTGGCGGCGGTATACCATCTCTTCAGGCGGCTGCCGCTGGGCCGATACGAGGCCGCTGTGATGTACGCCTGCTTCCTGCTGCTGCCCGCGGTGGTAATGTTCCCCGCAGTGCTCCTTCTGACGCTCTGGCGGCGCTACGCCGGTCTGGGCGCGCGGCCGCTGTGGCTCCTTGTGGCCCTGGCGCCGGTGCACATGCTCGCCTGCGGGGTGGCCGTATACATGTACGCCAGCGGCTGTGTGGGGCACCGGAGGTGGGCTGACACCGTGTCGGGGCTGTTCAATTGGCACGACTTCTGGGGGAACGGGGTGATGGTCGCCGGCGTCTTAGCTGCGGGCGGCGTTGCGCTCGCGGCGCTGCTCACGGGCCTGGGCATCGCCCGATGGAAGCTCCGCACCGGCCGCTGGGAGACCATCGTCCCGGTCGAGGGCCGGAAGACCGGAGGAGGCACGCCGTGACGCGCTTCATGGCCCGGCATCCTCTGCTTGTCGGCACGGCGCTCTTCCTGGTGTACGTGCCCGTGTTCGTGGCGCTGTTCTGGTCCGCAGGTTTGTCCGGACACTGGGCCGTGTCGGCACTCGGTTCACTGAGCGACGGCCTCTACATCCTCTGGGCGTTCAACCTGCTGTGGCCTTGCACCGTCGCGCTGTTCCTGAACATCGCCCGCCGACGCTGCCAGCTTTCGACCGGCACGCTCTACGGCCTGATCCCGATGGCTGTCGTCCAGTTCGCCGTGCAGTTCGCCGTGGCGGCATGTATCGTCGTGCCGGTGTTGTCAAGGATCGCTTCACCCGCGGTGGCCTGGGGGTACTGCACGGAGCAGATGGGCGACTGGGGCCTCTGGTCGGCGGCGACGTTCCCGTTGGGTGGCATCCTCCTGCCTCTCGGCATCCTGGCGGGCATCCTGCTGGGCAACGTCCTGGCCAACCACCTCGTGCGCTCCGGCCGCTGGCAGACCTCGCCCGACCGCGACGCCGTGGTCCGCCGGCGCCTGACGGGACTGGTGGCCAACATCGCGGGGCTCGCCAAGCGCCCCGAGGGCCGGTCCGGGCAGTGGACGCTGCGGCCGCTGACGTACGCGTCTGAGCACCCCCTGGGCACGGCGTCGGCGCTGTGGTTCGTGCACGTCCCGTTCTTCCTCCTGCTCGGTGCCGTGTATCGGGCCGCCTGGCCGCGCCACGTGCTGTACGACGATCCCCTGCCGGCGCTCATCCACTTCGCGCTCATCGTGCTGCTTGCCGCCGTCGTCCCCGCCGCCATGGTCCTCTTGCGCCGGCGCAGCGGGCAGCGGGCCGGCATGCTGTGGTGGCTGGTGCCCGTGGCCGGTTACCAGGCGTTCGTCCAGACGTGTTTCCTGACCGGCGCGCGGCCACACTTCCTCTGGCACTCGTTCGACGCGCTCGCGGACATACTCGGCAAGCTGCACACCGTTTTCGCCAAGCTGCACATCGTTCGCAGCGGCCCGTGGACGTCGGCCTTCGCGGCCTGGCTGTCGGCGGCGCTGGCCGCCCTCGCCGCGCTCGCGGGACTCGTGATCGGCCTCATCATTGCCCGAAGGAAACTCCGCACGGGGCGGTGGGAACACATCGAGCCCGTCGAGGCCGCCGATGCGGGGGGAGGCGCCCCGTGACGCGCTTCATGGCCTGCCATCCGCTCATCGCCGCGTCGGCCATGCTCCTCGGGTACCTGGGCCTCATCGTCGTCTACCTGCTGGTCGTCGGGGTGATTCTCAACGCGAACCCGCCGGAGTGGTTCCACGTGATGGTGTTCACGTCGCTCAGCGCGGGGCTCCCGCTCGGCATCGCCCTGTGGCTCACGCTCCTGCGCCGGCGCAGCGGCGCGACGGCTGCGCCCCTGTGGTGGCTCGTGGCGCTCGTGCCGATGGAGATGCTGGCGCACTTCTGCGTCTGGGTCGTCATCGGTACAGTGACGTTCGAGGGGCCGTGGGCCGTCGGCCCCGACCTGTGGCAGTTCTTCGGAGATTACAGCAACTGGGAAAGGGCCCTCTTCTGGATCGGCCTGGCGTGGAGCGCCCCGGCGGTGCTGGTAGGCATCCTCGCCGGCCTGGGCATCGCGCGATGGAAGCTCCGCACGGGCCGGTGGGAGACCATCGTCGGGGTGGATCGGCCCGGTTAGGCGGCTCGCAGGCCGGTCTGGTGGCCCCGAGCCATTCCGCCCGGCGTGGCAAATGTTGAATATGCAGACTACTGCAGGCCCAACATATTGGGCTCGGCGGGCGGATTTTTCTTTGCGACCGGGGGTTGACGCAGTTGCCCGGGCCGCTAGACTCGGGCTTCGGTCCTTCGCGGGACCATCCCCGGCACTGATCGTGTGCCGGACCCGTCGCCGAGGCGGCCAAGCCCGCCGGCGGCGACCCGACTCGCTCCGGCGAGTTCGTGCTTCGTAGCGAAGTCTCGCTTTCAGCCTTCGCGGCCGACGCGGCTGCTGAAGGCGGAGTCAGCACTTCGTAAAGCAGCATTCGCAACTGTAGTATCAGCGGACACCATTATCATTTCATTCCAGGGGAGGAGGCCGCGTATGAAAATCGACGTCTACGGAAAGCCGGGCTGTGCCAGGTGCGAATCGACCAAGACCAAGCTCACGCACTTCCTTAAGAAATGGAACGCCGAGGACAAGGTCGTCCTCGACTTCGTGGATATGGAAACGGCCGACGGGTTGGCCAAGGGTGTCATCAACGACGTCTACGATGTCGTTCCGGTCACCATCGTCCTGGGTGACGATCAGCAACCGCTCGCCCGTTGGGACGGCGACGTGCCCCCCAGCGCCGACGTGGCCCGGGTGCTGGGCCTGGCTGGCGCGCAGCCGACTCTGCCTGCCGCGGACCAGGCGGGCCTGTCCGGTGCTGCGCCGTCGCCCGGCGGCATTCCGGCCTGACGTCCGCTCACGGTTCACGGGTTGCTCGCTCCAGCGGCGCAGCGAGTTCACGCGCGGCTCGCCGGCGTGCGGAGGACCTCCGGCGTGGTCTCTCTCGATGACGGAACCGAACCGATCGGCGACCAGGCGGCGGAGTTGCCGCCCATCCACGGCCTGCTGCCCTCGACGCTCATCGACTGGCCGGGCCGGATCGCGTCGATCCTCTTCCTGCCCTTCTGCAACCTGCGGTGCGGCTACTGCCACGCGGGCGACCTGCTGGAGCCCGCCGGCGACGAGGTGATTCCGTTCGCCGGGATCCGCGAGCACCTGGAATCCAGTCGCGACTGGATCGACGGTGTGGTGGTCTGCGGCGGCGAACCGACCTTGCACGCCACGCTTCCCAACCTCTGCCGCGCCCTGCAGGACCTGGGCGTCGGCGTCAAGCTCGACAGCAATGGCACGCGGCCGGACGTCCTGGCGCAGCTCATCGCGTCGGGCCTGGTGGACGCCGTGAGCATGGACCTGAAGACCACACTCGACGCCCGGATGGTCAAGCTGGCCGGCACGGACGTGGACCTGGAGGCCATCGAGCGGTCGATCGACTTGCTGTTGGACGCGGCGCACTTGCCGGCCGGCGACCACACGGATGGCTGCCAACAGCGCAGCCATGGCACCGGCGATGTAGGGGCACGGCCTGCCTGGTCCGAGCCGAGTCGAGGAGCCGGTCCCGAACCATCCGCAGCCCAAGCGGGGTTAGAGGTCGAGTTTCGCACGACGTGCTGCCCCGCGTGCGTGGACCGCGAGGTGGTCGAGTGGATCGCCCGCCGCATCGCTCGTGGCGGTCCCCAGACCGTGGCCCATGCGGGCGCCGGGAACGTGTCGTACGTCCTCCAGCGGTTCGAGCCCGCTCATTGCCTGGACCCGTCGTACCGCGAGATCAAGCCCTACTCGATCGGCGAGATGGAGGCGCTGCTCGAAGCCGCCCGCCGCATCTATCCGCACACGCGCCTTCGAGGCGGGTAGGCGCTTCGCTCCCGACCAGTCACCCTCCGCTTTTTACATCCCGGTTACGAACTCTCGGCCGCAGGAAGCGTACCCTACTATGGCAAGTGCAATCTGGTGGGTTCCATGGTCGGGGCGTTTTTCGGTGGCCCCTCAAGAGGGAAAGGGGAACGACAATGCAACGGTTCAAAGGCATTCTCACTGTGTTGGGCATCGCGGCGGGCACCATGGCCGTGGCACTGGCCCTGCTCGCCCCCGGGTCGGCCGGGGCGGTCGGTCAGGGAGCACTCACGCCGCTGATCGCCCAGCCGACGCTGAAGGTCGGCGAGTGCACGTTTACCCTGGAGTCGGCCGAACCGACCGACGGCAAGATGCAGTTGCGCGTCAAGGCGGCGAACCCGACCGACAAGCCGCTCGACGTGTCCGCGTGGCTTCGCCTGTCGGCCTCGCAGAAGACGCCGCCGCATAGCCGCATGATGCTTCCGCCCCGGCAGGTCTGGGCGGAGAAGTGCGTGGCCGGCCTCGATGCCGGCGAGACGAAGACGTTTACCTTCACGCCGGTGCCTGAGTCGGCGGGCCAGGGGCCGATGATCGCCACCCTGAGCGACGGCAACAGCGCGGCGTTCACGGTGAGCCTCAGCACCTTGCAGCGCGTCGCCCGCCAGGTCCAGACGGCTCAGGTCGGAAGGTGACCCGGCGCGTGCGGCCACTGCCTGTCATCCTCGGCGTGGTGCTGGGCCTTGCGGCCGCCGCGGTCGTCCTGCCGATGCTCGATGGCCGCGGCGGTCCACCGGGCCTGCATGCCGGGCCCCTTCTGAGCGACTGCGACGGGCGGCTTCGCGACCTGGTGATCCACCATGTTCCCGAGTCGGCGGACATCACGGCCGGTGTCTATGACGGACTCCTCCGGCACCTGCCGGCCGACGTCACCGTGCACGTGGTCTGCGCGGACGCGGCGGCGTTCGACGACCTGGCCGGTCGCGCGGGCACAGTGCAGTGCACCCTCGCGCCGGTGGTGGTCGGTCATCCGATCACGACGTGGTCGCGCGACCGGTGGCTCGCACTTGAATCCGCGCAGCCGGGCGGGCCAACTGTGCTGCTGGCTCCGCGCGGTGAGGACGGGGCCGACGCGTGGCCCGAGCGGCGCGGCGACGAGCGCGTGGCGGCCGACTTGGCCGCAGCCCTCGGGCGCAGCGTCACAGCCGCCCGCAGCGACCTCTACTTCGACGGCGGCGACTTCGTCGCGGACAACGAGACCGTGTTCGTCACGCCCGCTGTGCTCCGCAGGAACCTTCAGCGGACCGTCGAGACCCGCGAGGAACTCATCGAGCACCTGAGCGCGGCACTCGGTCGCCGCGTGGTGCTTCTCGACGAGGCGCCGGACCACCACGCGGGGATGTTCATGATGCCCGTGGGCGACCGGACGGTCCTGGTGGGTGACCCCGCGGCGGGGCTACGGTTGATGGATCCCGAGGGCGACGGGGCTGCCGACGCGCTGCTGCCGCCCGAGGGCGCCGACACGTCGGCCGAGACCCAGCGCCGGTTCGACGCCGTCGCCCGGCAGTGCCATGAGGAGGGTTACCGCGTGGTGCGCATCCCCATGGCGCCCGGCCGCGACGGGCGGACCTACCTGACGCACGTGAACGTCATCCTCGATGGGCGCGATGGCCGACGCGTGGTCACCATGCCGGTCTTCCGTGGGGCCGACGCCCTGAACGACGCCGCTGAGCGCACCTGGCGCAACCTCGGCTGGGAGGTGCGCCGCGTGGATTGCACCGCCTGCTATCCGCACTTCGGCAGCCTGCGGTGCCTGGTGAACGTCCTTCGCCGCGGCTGACGAGGTGCCTCCCCAGGAAATGACGTTGGGTGCCACCGGAGCGAGGGGCATCCACTGAGCGGCCGGGCCTTTGCGGGGCCGGCGCGGCAGGCCGCGCGCTGGCCTTCATGATGTAGTCCTACGGGCGCGCGCTACAGCATCTTGAACCGCGGGCGTCTTTCGTTGACATTATCGGACGCTCGGGCTACACTCCCGGCTGTGATGGAGTGATCCGCAGGGGGAGGTCCGCGCTTGACCGAACCGGTTCCCGAGCGCGAGTGCGAGTTCCAGGAGCCGCGCGACGGCGGCGAGGTCCAGTGCCGCGTCTGCCCGCACGAGTGCGTCATTGGCGAAGGCAAGACGGGCATCTGCCTGTGTCGCAAGAACATCGGCGGGCGGCTGAGGCCGGTGAACTACGCCCGCGTGACCTCGGCAGGGATGGACCCCATTGAGAAGAAACCGCTCTACCACTTCCATCCGGGCAAGGACATCCTGTCGCTGGGCACGTGGGGGTGCAACTTCAAGTGCGACTTCTGCCAGAACTGGCAGATTAGCCAGCAGGAGGTGCCCACGCAGTCGCTGTCGCCCGCGGAGGCGGTCGAGGCGGCCCGCCGGCACGGAAGTGTGGGCATCGCCTACACCTACAACGAGCCAACCATCTGGTACGAGTACGTGCTGGACACCGGGCGGCTGGCCCGCGAGGCGCATCTGGTCAACGTGCTGGTCACCAACGGCCACATCAATCCCGAGCCGCTGGCGCGCCTGCTCGAGGTGGTCGACGCGATGAACATCGACTTGAAGGCGTTCACCGAGGCGTTCTACGCCAGGCACTGCAAGGCCCACCTGGCGCCCGTGCTGGAGACCGCCCAGGCGGCCGCGAAGCGGTGCCACGTGGAGACCACCACGCTGCTGATCCCCGGCGAGAACGACTCGGAGGAGGAACTCACGCAGCTTCGCGACTGGATCGTCGAGAACCTGGGGCCGGACAGCCCGACGCACTTGTCGGCGTACTTCCCGCGGCACAAGCTCCAGGCCCCGGCGACGCCGCTGGAATCGCTGGTGCGGGGCAGGGACATCATGGGCGAGCGTCTCAACTACGTGTATATCGGGAACGTCGTGGCCTCGGGCATGGGCAACACGCAATGCCCCGGCTGCGGGGCGACGGTCATTCGCCGGTCGGGATATGCTGTGGACGCCGGCGGCCTGCGCGGCGACGCGTGCGCCGCCTGCGGACACCGGATCAACATCGTTGGGGTCTGATGCGGTGGGGGCAACGGAATAGCGAGATTCCCCCGGGCGTACCGGGGGTAGCGGACACAGGAGGCATCGGGACGGCGGAGGCCTGATCCATACCATCGTTTTGGCTAAAGTCCGATAACTATGTGCCCGATAACCTCTTAAGTCTGCCGGAGCACCGGGGATAGTGCGCCCACATGGGGTCCCCTTCCATGGGGATTCGCGTCGGTCGTGGCCGCCCGTCACGTCTCCCGTTGCTCCCCTGGAGCGTGCGATGAAACGTAGTTTGACAGTACTGGGCGGCATCGTTGTTGCGGCGTTGGTCTGCGGTGGGTGCGGCAAGCCGTTGCTGGACCCCGAGCGGCCGCGACAGATCCCGGTGCCGGAGTACCTGGAGAACACGGTCGGTGAGCGGGCCATCATCAGTGGCGGCGACGCCGTGCTCGTCCAGGGCCTTGGCCTCGTGACGGGACTGTCCGGGACGGGGTCCAGGGCTCATCCGCCGGGCGTCCGCAACCGGATGCTCAAGATCATGAGCCAGCACCAGGTGCCGGACCCCGAGCGGCTGCTGGCGGATCCGAACACGGCGGTGGTATACATCAGCGGGTACGTTCTCCCGGGGAGCCGGCCGGGAGAAGTATTCGACCTGTTGGTGGCCGCGGCTTCGGGGACGGAAACGACGAGCCTTGAAGGCGGGACGCTGCTGAAGGCCGATCTGTACCGCGTGGAGATGACGCGGACAGGCTCGGCGCCGGGCAAGGCCCTGGCCTGGGGGCAGGGCGAGCTGTTCGTTTCCCCCTTTGTGATCGAGGACGAGCGCGGGGAGACCGGGGCGCGCAGCGCGCCGTCCGGCGGCCTGAGGCCCATCGATTCGGCGCCGGCGCCGGAGGCGCCGGAGGCCGGGGAGCAGACACGCCGAATGGCCCCGACAACCGCGTGGATCCTTGGCGGCGGGCGGTGCCGATATACGCGGAACTTCTTCCTGAATCTTCTGGACCCGAGCGAGCGGACGGCCCAGCAGATCATCCGGCATGTCAACAGCCGGTTCCCGGGCGCTGCGCGGGGCAACATCGACCCTGGGATCATCGACCTGAAGGTTCCGCGGTCCTACGTCCACAACAAGCTGCGGTTTCTGGATGCCGTTAGCGCCATCTACCTGATCGACAGCCCGGACCAGCGCGAACGGCGGATTCGCGAACTGGTGGAGAAGCTGGGCAAGGGCGGCGACGTGTCGGGTGTGGCGGCGGCCCTGGAGGCGTTCGGCAAGCCGGCGGCCCGTCTGCTGGAACCGCTGCTTCGTCACGCGGATGAGGCCGCACGATTTCGGGCTGCCGAGGCCCTGTGCCGGCTCGATCAGCCGGTCGCGGTGCCCACGCTGGCGGAGTTTGTCGGCGACGACACGTCGCCCTACCAGGAGCGGGCCATCCTCGCCCTGGGTGAGCTGTCGGACGCCGCCGCCGCGGGGGCCATTCACCGGGGATTCAGCTCCAAGAATCCTGCGGTGCGGATCACGTCGTACCTGGCGCTTCGCCGCGTGGCCCCGACGCTGCTCGACGCGGTGGAGATTCCGGGGCGCCTGGAACTGGGCGTGGTCAAGGCCGGCGACGATCCGTTCATCTTCGTCAGCCGACAGATCAAGCCACGCGTTGTGATCTTCGGCCAGGTGGAGATTGCCCCCCCGCTGCTGGTGCACACGCCGCGGTTGCTGGCCTCGGTCATCAAGGGCGAGGACCGCATTGCGCTGGCGAGCCAGCGATTCGGCTGGGAGAACGTTGCCCGGGCGCGTCTGGACCTGGCTAGCATCATCGTCACGATGGCGGGCCAGCCGCGCGTCGATCCGAACCGCCCGAGGCTCACGGCGCTGGATCTGTCGTATTCCGACATCGTGGGATTCCTTGACCAGGCGTCCAGGAAAGGGGCGCTGGAAGCGCGGATGGTCTACGAGCCGGTCGCCTTCGTCGGCCCGGCAGTGGATCAGTGGGCGCCGCCCGGAGATTCGACCGGGGACATTGTGATTCCGGAGTAACAGCCGTCGTGGCCGGCCCCGATGGGCGTCGGGGTCGGCGGCACATTGCCGCCGCTACCGTTGCGGGCATCATCCGGAGGCCGAGATGCGAATCAGGAAACTGGAGCTGTTCGGGTTTAAGTCGTTTGCCGACCGGACCGACTTCGCCTTCGACGACGGGATCACCTGCGTGGTGGGTCCGAACGGTTGCGGCAAGAGCAACATCGTGGATGCCGTGAAGTGGATCCTCGGCGAGCAGTCGGCCCGGAGCCTTCGCGGCCACGAGATGTCGGACGTCATCTTCAACGGGGCGGCCGGGCGTCATCCCCTGGGGTTCGCCGAGGCCACGCTGATGGTGGACAACGCGTCGCGGCGGCTTCCCATCGACCTGTCGGAGGTGGCGATCACCCGGCGGCTCTATCGCTCCGGCGAGAGCGAGTACATGATCAACCGCAAGCTCTGCCGCCTGAGGGACATCCGCGAGCTGTTCATGGATACCGGTGTGGGGCTCAACGCCTACAGCCTCATCGAGCAGGGCAAGGTCGACGTGCTCCTTCAGAGCAATCCCCGTGAGCGCCGGGCGGTCTTCGAGGAGGCCGCAGGCATCAGCAAGTACAAGGTCAAGAAGAAAGAGGCGCTCCGCAAACTGGAACGGACCGAGCAGAATCTGCTCCGGCTCTCGGACATCGTTGAGGAAGTCGAACGGCGCCTCAGGAGTGTGAAGTACCAGGCCGGCAAGGCCCGCAACTGGCAGACCTATCACGATCGGCTCAACGAGCTGCGCATCATGCACGCCCTCAACGAGTACCACTCGCTGAGCGGGCAGAGCGCCGAGTTGGCGGCCCAACACGAGCGGAGCCAGGAAACCCGCGCAGGGTTCGAGGCCGCAATCCGGCGCCTGGAGGCCGAGCAGAGCGAACTGGAGACGGCCCTGGTGGAGCTCGACGACGAGCTTCGCCAGGCTGACGCGGAGCTGGTGAATCTACGAGGCCAGATCGCCGCGGCTGAGAACACGATCGCCTTCAACCACACGCGGACCGACGAATGGCACCAGACCGAGGCCCGGGACCGTCGCCGCATCCGGGACCTCGACGGCCGGCTCCGCGACCTCGATGCTCAGGCCCTCGACGCGTCGGCCGAGGCCGAGGCGGTGGCGTCGCGCCTGTCGCACCTGCGCGGTGAGTTGGCCGCGACCGAAGAGGCCCTGGGCGGCGCACAGCGCGACGTGCGGCACCTGGCGGATCTGCTCGAGAAGGAGAAGGCCGCCATCATGGACCTGGTTCAACTGGTGTCCCAGGTCCGCAACGACCTCTCGTCGGTCGACCTGCGTTCGGAGAACTTGGCCGCCTCGCGGCGCCGGCTCGAGCGGCGGGTCACGGAGACTGCCGAACAGCTCCAGCAACTGGCCGAGCAGGAGAGCACCATCGAAAGCGAGATCGCCGACCTCGATTTCGCGGTCCAGCGCGACCAGCAACGGCTCAAGGTCAAGCGCGACGAGGCCGAGCGCCTTAACGCCGAGGCCCGGGAAGCGGCCACCGAGATGGCTGCCGCGAAGGAGTACCGCTCTGGACTGGTGTCGCGCAGAGAACTGCTGGAGGACCTCGAGCACAGGGGCGAGGGCCTTGAGGAAGGCGTGCGGCGGGTGCTTGACCTGTCACGCGAAGGGCTGTTCCCCGGCATCCGCGGGATCGTCGCCGACCTTGTAGACACGGACGTGCGCTATGCGACACTCATTGAGGCCGCCTTGGGCGACGGGGAGCAGTACATTGTCATCGACCGCCGCCAGGACGTGGTCGATTCGCTGGAGTCGCTCCGGGAGACACTGGATGCCCGGGCGGGTTTTCTGCCGCTGGACGCCATGCGGCAACCGGCGGCCGTGGCCGACGCCGCGGGGCGCGAGGGCGTGGTCGCCCGGGCGGCCGACCTGGTGCGCGTCGACGCGGACCTTCGCCCCATGGTGGAGTGCCTGCTGGGCAACACCCTCCTGGTGGAGGACCTGTCGGTGGCCCTGCGCCTGTCGGCCGACGGGACGCTGCAAGGCACCAGGTTCGTCACCATGGCCGGTGAGACGGTCGAGCCGGACGGCACGATGAGCCTGGGCCGCCTGACCGCCCGCGCGGGGCTCATCAGCCGGCGGAGCGAGCTGAGGGAACTCGATACGCAGTTGGTCGAGGTAGACGGCCGCATCGCGCGGTTCCAGGACCGCAGTGAGGGCATCGCCCAGCGGATTCACGAGTTGGACGATCAGCAGAGGGAACTCCGGAGCGTCATCTACGACGCCTCGACGGTTCGTGTGGACCTGGTGGCGCAGAAGCGCCGGCTGGGCGAGATGGCCGAGGCGGTTCACACCGAGCAGCCGGTCGTGGCGTCCGAGCTCGACGCGGTCGGCCGCGAGATGGCCGAACTGGCCGAACGGCGCGGCGAGTTGGCCCGCCACCTGGAGGACCTCGATGAGCAGGCGGCCCAAGGCCGCGGCCGGGTGGCCGAGCTGGGGCGGCGGCTTACCGAGGCCGAGGGCGAACGGGCCCGGCTGGAGGAAGTGCGGACGCGCCAGCGGGTGGAGACGGCCAAGGTGGAGGAGCAACGGCGCGGCGTGGAAGACCGGCTCGGCCACCTGGCTGCGGCGCGCAATGAGGCCGCCCGGCAGAGAGACGAGGCGGCCGAGGAACTGACAGCTTGTGGCGAGCGAATCCGCGAGGCCGAGCGGACGATTCTGCAGCAGGAATCGCACATCGCCGAACTGTTCCTCCGCAAGGAATCCGTGGGTCGCCACTGCCGACAGGTCGGCCGGCGCAGGCAGGAGGGCCGCGATCAGGCGGCCGGCCTCCATGAGCAGATCCGCAGTGAACAGGCCCGGTTGCACGAGGTCGACCAGGCCCGGCACGAGTTGGACATGCAACTCGCCGAGTGCCGTATGAAGATGCAGACCCTCGAGGAACGTGTCCGCGAGGACTTCGATCTGGATCTGCAGGCCAGGCATCAGGGCTATGTGCCCGACGAGGTGGATTGGGACGCCGTCGAGGAGGAGATCGGCCAACTCCGCACGAGGATTGAGCGACTGGGGTCGGTGAACCTCAACGCGATCACCGAGCAGGAGGATCTCCAGCAACGGGCGGAGTTCCTGCGGGCTCAGCAGAAAGACCTGGAAGAGGCCCGGCGGATGCTCGACCGGCTCATCGAGCGCATCAATGCCGAATCCGTCACGCGGTTCAACGCGACGTTCGTCCAGGTCCGCGAGAACTTCCAGCAGCTGTTCCGCAAGCTTTTCGGCGGCGGCAAGGCCGACATCGTGCTCCTGGACCCCGAGGACGTCCTGGAGTCAGGCATCGAAATCGTCGCCCGTCCGCCGGGCAAGGAACCGTGCTCGATCAGCCTGCTCTCCGGCGGCGAGAAGACTATGACCGCGGTGGCTCTGCTGCTGGCGGTGTTCCGCTCGAAACCATCGCCGTTCTGCATCCTCGACGAGGTGGACGCCGCGCTGGACGAGGCCAACGTCGAACGCTTCAACGCGGTGATCCGCGACTTCGTGCAGGACTCGCAGTTCATCATGATCACGCACTCCAAGCGGTCCATGGCTGCCGCCGACGTGCTCTATGGCGTGACCATGCAGGAACCCGGCGTGTCGACGAAGATCAGCGTGCGGTTCGCCGACATCCACAAGATCGACCTCGGCGACCAGGTCCAGTCGAACCAGGCCGCCGGTCTATAGGGTCCCTCGGGCGACCGACGGGTGAAAGTGGGCTTCACGATGACCGACAAAGCGGACGAGTCGCCGCGCACCTTGCGCCTGCCCGTGGTGCCGCTCAGGGAGATGGTGGTTTTCCCCCACCTGGTGGTGCCGCTCATGCTGGCCCGCCAGGCGAGCATGCAGGCCGTCCGCCGCGCCAGCGACGCCGACGGCATGGTCTTCCTGCTGAGCCAGATCGACGGCCGGGTGGACGCCCCGACATCCGACGAATTCTACTCGGTCGGCTCGCTGGCCCGCGTGCTCCAACTGTTCCGCGCCGGCGACGACATGCACAAGGTCATTGTCGAGGCCGTCGGCCGCGCACGCGTCCAGCGACTCAGCTACGCGCGAGGCGAGTACCGGGCCACGGTCAACGTCATCCCTGAACGCCTGCGCCGCACCACCGAGAGCGAAGCCCTCGTCCGCACCGTGAAGGAACAGTTTTTCGCCTACAGCCGCGACACCCTCACCGTGCCGGAGAATATCAGCGAGCTGGTGGAGATTATCGACGAGCCGGACCAGCTCGCCGACACGGTGGCGGCCTACGCGGGCTTCCCCATCGACGTCAAGCAGGAACTCCTGGAGGAGGCCGACGCCAACCGGCGCTTAAACCGCCTGGCCGGCCTGCTGGGACACGAACTGAAAATCCTCCGGCTCCAGCGCGACATCAATGACCGCGTTCGGGGCAAGATCCAGAAGAGCCAGAGGGATTACTTCCTTCGCGAACAACTGCGGACCATCGAGGAAGAACTCGGCCAGGACGATCCTTCGGCGGCGCCCTACGGCGAACTGGAGGCTGCCATCGCCTCCTGCGGCATGCCCGAGGACACGCTCGCCGTGGCCCACCGCGAGCTGCAGAAGCTGCGCCGCACCGCGCCGATGAGCCCGCAGGCTGCGGTGATCGAGGAGTACCTCAACTGGCTGATTCACATGCCGTGGCAGGCTCGCACCGAGGACAATCTGGACCTGGACCATGCGCGCGAGGTGCTCGACCGCGACCACTTCGGCCTCGACGAGCCCAAGCAGCGGATCCTGGAGTACCTGGCCGTGAAGCGCCTGACAGCCGACTCGCAGAAGGAGCCCATCCTGTGCCTCGTGGGCCCGCCCGGGGTGGGCAAGACCAGCCTGGCCCGTAGCGTGGCCCAGGCCCTGGGACGCAAGTTTGTCCGCAAGAGCCTGGGCGGGGTCCGCGACGAGGCGGAGATCCGCGGTCACCGACGGACCTATGTCGGGGCCATGCCCGGACGCATCATTCAGAGCATCCGCAAGGCCGGCACCCGCAACCCCGTCTTCCTCCTGGACGAGATCGACAAGCTGGCCGCCGACTTCCGCGGCGACCCCGCGTCGGCCCTGCTCGAAGTGCTGGACCCCGACGAGAACCACAGCT
>Ga0272444_10002978_pt1 | contig 15458 bp, 14 predicted proteins | sample SSMForm13_FD_201033 | JGI IMG/M metagenome (GOLD analysis project Ga0272444, IMG submission 201033) | Marine sediment archaeal communities from Little Sippewissett salt marsh, Falmouth, MA, United States - SSM-Form-13 | ecosystem: Environmental > Aquatic > Marine > Wetlands > Sediment ...
ATTTCTGGAATGGTTTCAGGCACAGGCGCCGTTCGAACTGTGGGAACAGGAGTGGTACTATGGTATGGAAATCAACGGCGATCCCACCCTGCAAATGATTTTCTGCCGGGACAGTGACGGCGACGGATATGGCGACCCGGGGTATCCCGAAAACACCTGCCTGGTGGACAACTGTCCGGATATGTTCAACCCGATGCAGTTGGATCTTGATCAGGATGGCGTCGGCGATTCCTGCGATAACTGCCCCGAGGATTATAATCCCGGGCAGGAAGACATCTGCAGCTATATCTGTGGCGATGCCGATGATGACGGGACTATCAACCTGCTCGATATTATATATCTGATCAATTTTCTGTATAAAGGCGGAACTGAACCGGTTTCAACCTGGGCGGCCGATGTCGATGGCAGCGGAACGATCAATATTCTCGATTGCACTTACTTAATTAACTATCTCTATAAAAGCGGATTGCCTCCCGATTGTCCATAAATCTCGCGGCAAATGAATACCGTAAGGGCAGCCATTTGGCTGCCCTTCTTATATACAGGATAATAGCACTCATAATTTATGAAAAATTGTCTTTCAAAGATAGTTTGCATCATTTGAATTATGCATTATATTCGGGTTGTAAATACGGGCTCATTTTTTTGAGGTTTTTAATGGGCGATCTAATATGTTGGAACTGCGGACGGGCAACCGGCATCGAAGGAAAAGTGACCCGTAATGATGCCTGTCCTCATTGCGGAGCGGATTTACGCTGTTGTCGCGGGTGCCGTCATTTCGATCCGGCTTCCCACTTCCAATGTCGTGAATCTGTCGACGCTCCGATACCGATCAAAGACAAATCTAATTTCTGCGACTGGTTCCAGACCAGGCTGGCTGTCCACACCCCCGGTGGTAAAGTCGCCGCGGCGGAAAATAAAGATGATCGCAAGAAACGGTTCGATGATTTGTTCGATGATTAGTATCCGGTGATTGCAACTTACTGGAAATTGCACGAAAAACAAGCGGCGCATCATTCGATGCGCCGCTTTTGTCATTTATAATTATTCTATCTAATGTTGTGTCAGGTCCTTCCCTGAGGTTTTCCGAAGGGTGTGACCTGACACCATATCTGTATCCGCTATAATCTGATCCCGCCAACCGGGGTCTGGGAATTAAAAATCGCCGAAAACCACGAAACCGTCTTCTTGAGGCCATCCTCGAACATAACCTTCGGGTCATACTTGAGTTCTTCGCGCGCCTTTGCGATATCGGCGTACGAATGAAGAATATCACCCGGACGGGGCGGCGTATATTTGGCCTGAATATCGCTCCCGAGAATGGAACGGAGCATCTCCATCAGCTCATTCAACGTGAACCGCGCCCCGCACGCAATATTGTAATACTTGCCGGGCGCATCCGGTGCGGTGGTCGCCAGAATATTGGCCTGAACAGCATTGTCGATAAAGGTGAAATCACGCGACTGCTCGCCGTCGCCGAAAATCACCGGCTGTTTTCCGGCCAGCATCGAGTTGATAAATTTCGGGATAACAGCCGCATATTCCGATTTGGGATCCTGGCGCGGACCGAATATATTGAAATACCTCAAACAAACCGTCTCGAGTCCATACAGATCGAAAAATACCTTGCCGTATTTTTCGGTGGTCAGCTTGGTGACCGCATACGGCGAAAGCGGATCGGTCCACATCGCCTCATGTTTCGGCAGTTCCGGGGTGTCGCCATAGACCGATGAGGACGACGCCATCACGAACCGTTTCACGCCCGCCTGCTTGGCGGCCTCGAGCAAATTCAGGGTGCCGTCGATATTGACGCTGTTGGAGGTCAGCGGGTTGGCAACCGAACGGGGAACCGACGGCAAAGCCGCCTGATGAAGCACATAGTCAACATCCTTGACCGCGTCTTTAACCGTCCAGAAATCGCGTATGTCACCGTCGATCAATTCTATTTTATCTTCGATATCGGCAAGATTGATCCGTCGACCGGTCGAAAAATTGTCGATAATCCGGACCTCGGCGCCCTTTTCCAATAAAACATGAGCGATATTGCTCCCGATAAATCCGGCTCCGCCCGTAATCAAGTATTTCATATAAAATTCCTCTTATTTTTCCTTGTCTATTGGTAATATCGACAGATGACAGAAATTTTACGCCAATTATCGCAAAAATATCTGCGATTTTTTCCTGAATAAAGCGTCAGCCTTCTCCCAGTCATCGGGACGGCCAATATCCAGCCACTTACCCCTGAAACGATAAACCGACGGATTTCGCTCCCTTTCGATCAGCTTCTTTACCAGATCGGGGAAATCAAACCGCCGATTCGGAATAAAATCGAGAATTTCGCGGCTGAATGCATATATACCCATCGAAACCGAATATCCCAGCACCGGCTTCTCTGTATAATCAATAATTTTGTTCTTCTTCGCTTCGACCACACCGAAATCAACCATGACCGATCTCCTGAACACGGCCACCGTCGCCGGCGAATCATTTTCGAAATGCGCCCCGATAAATTTCCTGAACGGCAAATTTGTCAGTAGGTCGCCGTTGAGAACGAGAAAATTTTCCCTGAGCCCCCTGATTTTCTTCAGCGGCGCGGCCGTCCCCATCGGTTTTTTTTCCTGCGAGTATTTTATCCTGACGCCATACTGCTTCCCATCGCCAAGAATCATGCGGATCAGTTCCGCCTGGTAGCCGACCGCCATGATTATCTCTTTGATACCGGCCCCGGCCAGTTGACGAATCAGTATTTCCACAATCGGCATATCGCCGACCGGCCATAACGGCTTGGGTAATACCCTCGAATACGGCAGCAAACGCCGCCCCTCGCCGCCGGCAAGTATCACCGCCTGGTCGATTGTCTTTCTGCCGCGGCTCAAAGCTGATAATCCTCTTTGGGGTACAAATCAATATTCTTCTCGAAGAAAGAAATGGTCTTCTTCAAACCGGCCCTGATCGTGAATTTTGGCTTATACCCGATGGTTGATCCGGCCAGCGAATTGTCGCCGACCAGCCGCCATACTTCGGACTTACCCGGCCGCCTGCGGCGTCTCTCTGTCTTTATGATCAGTCTCTTGCCGATAATATCTCCGATCATACTCACCATCTCTTCGATAGAATGATCCTTGCCGGTGGCCAGATTCATTGTCAGACCTGATGTCTCGTCATCCATCCCGGCCGCGATCATCCCGTTTGTGATATCCTCCACATAATTCATATCCCGGCTCGAATTGACGTTTCCCAGCCTGATCGTCCGTCCCCGAAGCGCCTGCAAAATAATCGTCGGTGTAATCGCCCGGGCCGACTGGCGCGGACCGAAACAATTGAACGGCCGAACCGTCACCGCCGGCAGTCCAAAACTGAGATTGAATGACTGCACCAGTTTGTCGGCGGCGATTTTCGAAGCCGAATACGGCGACTGGGCCGTCTGCGGATGTTGCTCGTCAATCGGCGCATATTGCGCCGTGCCATATACCTCGGAGGTCGAGACATGGAGAAACTTTTTGACCTTCTCGGCACGTGCCGCCTGAAGCAGATTGGCCGTCCCCAGCGAATTGACCGCCATAAAATCGCGCGGCGCAATGTACGAATACGGGATCGCAATCTGGGCCGCCAGATGAAACACATAATCATTGCCTTGAACAGCGCTCCCGCATATATCCGGATCGCGGATATCACCATGAATTATTTTCAGCCTGTTCTTCATCGAGGGCGGAAAATACTCCAGCCAGCCGATTTTGCCCGATGAGGTGTATCTCACCAGGACCGTCACGCGGGCCGATTCTTTAACCAGAATCTCGGTCAGATGCGAACCGATAAAACCGGCCGCCCCGGTCACCAGAATTTTCTTATTTTTGACAGATTTCTTCATGTGTCCGCCAATATAAGCCTTTTCATTGCTTAATTCCAAGTATTTTCTGTGCCTGCAAAGCCGGACAAAAATAGCCTTCGAACCTTTCGTATAAATGATAAATCGGCAATGCATTTTTATGTTGATATTGCCGATTAAAATAGACAAATATAAATTGTGGGAAAATTCTTCTTTCCGTGAAAGGATAAAATATGTCTGATTATGATTTCATAGCGGCTCGCCAGATACTCGATTCCCGTGGAACCCCAACCATCGAGGTCGATGTCGTCCTGAGCGACGGCACCCTCGGCCGGGCCGCCGTACCATCAGGCGCCTCGACGGGCGCCCACGAAGCGGTAGAACTTCGCGACGGCAACCCAAAAAAATATTTCGGCAAATCGGTGCAAAAAGCGGTCGATAACGTTAACAAAAAAATCGCCCCGTCTATTCTGACCAATAATATCGATCCCTATGATCAGGTGACTCTCGATAATTTCCTGATCGACCTTGATGGAACCGAAAACAAGAGCAAACTGGGCGCCAACGCCATTCTCGGCGTATCGCTGGCCACCGCCAAAGCCGCGGCGCAGTCGGTCGGACGCTTCCTATACGAATATATTGGCGGAACCAACTGCAAACTGCTCCCGGTACCGATGATGAACATCCTCAACGGCGGAAAGCACGCCGACAACAATGTCGATCTGCAGGAATTTATGATTATGCCGGTGGGGGCGAAGTCGTTCGCCGAAGCACTGCAGATGGGCGCCGAAGTCTTCGGCAGTCTCAAAAAAGTACTCAAATCCAAAAAATATAACACCGCCGTCGGCGACGAAGGCGGTTTCGCGCCGGATCTTAAATCCAATGAAGAAGCGCTCGAAATTATCATGACCGCCATCGGCAAATCGGGTTATAAAGCCGGCAAAGATATCCTCCTGGCGCTCGATCCCGCCTCGACCGAATTTTACGATGAGAAGACAAAAATCTATAATCTCAAGGGCGAGGGTAAAAAATTCTCATCTGATGAAATGATCGACTACTATGAAAAACTGGTGAAAAAATACCCGATCATCTCCATCGAGGACGGCCTCGCTGAGGATGACTGGTCGGGATGGACCAAAATGACCGAGCGCATGGGAAGTAAAATCCAAATCGTCGGCGATGACCTTTACGTCACCAACCCGAAACGTCTCGCCCGCGGCATCAAGGAAAAAGCCACCAACTCGATTCTGATCAAATTGAACCAGATCGGAACCCTCACCGAAACCCTCGATGCCATCGAGATGGCCCAGAAAGCCGGCCATACCGCCGTCGTTTCGCACCGTTCGGGTGAAACCGAAGACAGCACCATCGCCGATGTTGTCGTGGCCACCGGGGCCGGGCAGATCAAAACCGGTTCGATCTGCCGTACCGATCGTATCTGCAAATATAACCAGCTTCTCAGGATCGAGGAGATGATCGGACCGTCGGCACAGTATATCGGCCGTGATGTGTTCTATAATCTCTGATGATTATTCGGAATAAAATAGTCTTACGCATACAAAAACCCGCCTGATTTCTCAGGCGGGTTTTTTTCCGGGATGAACTTTTAAGTCCTTTTAGATCAAGCCATCCTTGGTTCATACAAAGATGTCATCATCTCCGGGCTTTTCTTTTCGGTTTAGCCTTGGCTTTCTTTTTCGGCTTGGCCTTGGCTTTCGCCTTTTTCTTCGGTTTTGCCTTGGCTTTGGCCACCTTTCTCTTCGGGGCCGCCTTTTTCTTCGGTTTGGCTTTCGGTTTGGCTTTTTTCTTCTTAACCGGTTTGGTCAAACCGAGGGCGCTGATCTTACCACGAACCGACGGCAGAGATCTATTCAGTTCTTTCGCAATTAATGATGCCGGTTTGGTCTTGTACATCATGCGCAACTGTTTGATCTCATCCTTGGTCCAGGCTTTGCCGATCGGTTTCTTCTTGGCCCTGGCTTTCGGTTTGGCTTTGGCTTTCGGCTTGGCTTTGGCCTTGGCTTTCGGTTTGGCTTTGGCCTTGGCTTTCGGTTTAGCCTTCTTTTTCGGTTTGGCTTTCGGTTTGGCTTTCTTCTTGACTGCCATTTTCCGCTCCTTTCGTTAGGTGTCGGATATAATAATTGGTTTTAGATGTCAATCTCTTTTTTAGTGCATGAAACATGGAATTCATAATTAATATTTCGTACATCTGCCTTTTTTCGAAATCTCATGCATCATGCAGCCTGATTAAAGCCCTAAAATCTATTATCGACTCAAAGAAAGAAAAGTTAAAACCCCGGTGCAACAAAAAAATGCAATAAAAATAAAAAAAATCGCATTATTTTGTACTTATCGGGCATGGAAGAAGATCGGAATTTTATAGTATCGGCGGTATCAAATGTGGAAAAATGGATTTTACATTGGTTCCGCTACATGGAATTCTCCAGTTCCATCGCAACATATCGGCCGGTGAATGATGTTTTTATACCCGCCACCTCCTCCGGTGTACCGGTGGCGATAATACGCCCACCGTCATCACCACCCTCGGGACCGAGGTCGATTATATAATCGGCGGTCTTGATGACATCGATATTGTGCTCGATCACCAATACCGTATTGCCGCGATCGACCAGCTCGTTGAGAACCGACAGAAGCATCCTGATATCCTCGAAATGAAGACCTGTCGTCGGCTCATCGAGGATGTACAATGTCGATCCGGTCGCCGTTTTCGACAGCTCCGTGGCAAGTTTGACCCGTTGCGCCTCGCCCCCGGAGAGCGTCGTCGCCTGCTGGCCGAGATGGATATATCCCAGACCGACCTTTTTAAGCGTCATCAGCTTGCGCTTGATACGCGGGATACTCTCGAAAAACGTCAGCGCCTCATCGACCGTCATATCGAGAACATCGGCGATATTTTTCCCCTTGTAAGTGACCTCGAGCGTCTCACGGTTGAACCGTTTTCCTTTGCAGACTTCGCACGGCGCATAAACATCGGGTAGAAAATGCATCTCGATCTTGATTATACCGTCCCCCTGGCACGCCTCGCATCGCCCGCCCTTGACATTGAATGAAAAACGGCCCGGACGGTACCCGCGCATCTTCGATTCCTGCAACTGGGAAAAAAGTTCCCGGATATACGTAAAAACACCGGTGTATGTGGCCGGATTGGAACGCGGCGTCCGGCCGATCGGCGACTGATCGATGTCAACCACCTTGTCGATATGCTCCAGGCCGCTGATACTTCCGTACTTCAGAGGTATTTTCCGCGAATTGTAAAACTGCCGGGCCAGGATACGGTACAGCGTTTCGTTTATCAACGTCGATTTGCCCGATCCGGACACACCGGTAATGACACTGAACACGCCCATCGGGATATCGACCGTAACATCCTTAAGATTATTACCCTGCGCCCCCTTGAGCGTGATAAAATTACCGTTGAATTTCCGCCGCTCGGTCGGTGTCGGTATTTTTTTCTTCTTGGAAAGATACGCCCCCGTGATCGAATTGGTCGCCCTCTTGATTTTGAGCGGCGTGCCCTCAGCAATCACTTTACCGCCGTGCTCGCCCGCGCCGGGCCCGAGATCGATCACATAATCGGCGTTTTCTATCGTCTCGCGGTCATGCTCGACGACTATAACCGTATTGCCGATATCGCGCAAATCGCACAGCGTATTAAGTAATTTACGATTATCGCGCTGATGCAGACCTATCGACGGTTCATCCAGAATATACATGACCCCGACCAGCTTCGATCCGATCTGCGTCGCCAGCCTGATTCGCTGCGATTCGCCGCCGGAGAGAGTCGCCGAGGCGCGTCCCAGCGTAAGGTAATTCAATCCGACATTGTTCAGAAAGCTCAATCGCGCCTTGATTTCCTTCAATATCTGCCGCGCGATAAGTTCCTGACGCTTGGTCAACTTCAGATTATCGAAAAATTTCTTCGCCCCCTTGATCGACATCTCGCTGATCGAATCGATCGTCTCGCGGTTGATCACCACCGCCAACGCCTCAGGTTTAAGCCGCGCCCCGTTACAGTCGGGGCAGGGCGATATCGTCATATAACGCTCGATCCACTGCCTGACACCCGATGACTGCGTCTGCCGGTAGCGCCGCTCAAGGTTGGGGATGACACCCTCGAATTTACTCTCATACTCGCCCGATCCGCGACCGTTGGAATATTCGTACTCGATCAGTATTTCTTCTTTACCGGAGCCGCGAAGGATGACATTCTGCACTTTCTGCGGAAGCTTGTTGAACGGCGTGGACATTTTGAAACCGAAATGCCGGGCGACACCACGGATCATATATCGGTACCAGTTGGCCATCTCCGCTCCCCACGGATTAATCGCGCCGGCGTTGAGCGGAAGCGACGGATCCGGAACCACCAGCGCCGGATCGATCTCCATCTTCTGACCGAGACCGGAACAGGTGGGGCAGGCGCCGAACGGCGAATTGAACGAAAACATGCGCGGCGTCAGCTCTTCATAACTGATATTGCATTTCAAACAGGCCGACTGCTCCGAGAAAAGCATGTCCTTACCCTTGATATTTATCAATACGATCCCGTTGGCCGTTTTCAAAGCCGTCTCCACCGAATCGGCCAGCCGTCGCGCCGACCGCTTTTTCACCACCAGCCGATCGACCACCACCTCGATACTGTGCTTGACCGTCTTCTTGAGCGTGATTTCGCTGTCGGTTTCGACAATCTCGCCGTCGATTCGAAGACGCACGAACCCCTCACGCCGGGCCTGCGCGATTATTTCCTTGTGTTCGCCCTTTTTGCCCCGCACCAGCGGCGCCATCACCATCAGCCGCGTCCCCTCTTCGAACGACAACACCGAATCGACAATCTGCTCGACCGTCTGGCGCGTGATCGGCTCGCCGCATTTGACACAGTGCTGAACACCGATCCGGGCGAACAAAAGCCGCAAATAATCATAAATCTCGGTAACCGTGCCGACCGTCGAACGCGGATTTTTGGCCGAACCCTTCTGCTCGATCGAAATCGTCGGCGATAAACCCTCGATCGAATCGACATCCGGCTTCTCCATCAAACCGAGAAACTGCCGGGCATAGGCCGAAAGCGACTCCACATAGCGCCTCTGCCCCTCGGCATAAATCGTATCGAATGCCAGCGAGGATTTTCCCGAGCCGGATAACCCGGTGATTACCACCATCTTATTGCGCGGAATACGGACGTCGATATTCCTCAAATTGTGAACCCGCGCGCCTTTTATTATAATTTCATTCGGTTCTGTCATATTTTGTCACTCATGCCCTAAAAAAAGTCATAAAAAATTCATTAAAGTCATAAAAAATCAGAAAAACTAAAAAAAATATAAAAATTAAAAATATCAAAAAAACAAAAACCATAAAAAAAGCTATTAAAAGAGCAACCCGTAATATACGACAATTGTGCCGGGCCACCGCCCTTTTTTTATGTTTTTTATAACAAATATTTCAATGCCCTCAAATCACATTTATGACAATTTTTGACACCCGAGGGTCGATAAAAATGTGGTGTCGGGTCACCGCACCCGACACCCGGCGGGCGCCTCGGCGACCGCCGATAACAATATATGTTATGTCAGTTCTGGTAGGTCAGGAGCCTTGTTTTCAATCCCCAATGGGATTGAAAATTTCGAGCGAAGCGAGAAAGCTCCTGACGATTTCCTGATTTTTCTGTGGCCGTCTATTGCGCATAAAAAAGAACTCGGCCGGGTGGCATTCCCAAGAGAGGTCAATGCTTTGCATTGATCGAGCTTGGGGATGAAACAATGTTTGCAAAAGCCCCCCAACCCCACCATGGATCAGACATTCCTGTCTGATCCCGCAATCAGCGGCATTTTGTATTTGATTATTTGCATATAATGGAGTAATATATAACCTGTTGGTGATCTCAATTGGGAAATGTAAAAATGAATAAAATCCGGATTTCTGTTAAAATAATGCTTTTGTTGCTGGTATTAATCCCGGCAATTGCCAAATGCCAGGCGCCCACTAATCCATTACCGGTCTACCGCCATCATGGCCCTCATAAATCGGATTCGACACTAATAGGCCAGGTATATTTCGATCCGCTACCGAACTACCGGACCGAATCACGGTTGATAATCGAGTATTATTCGCAAATTGATACCAAAAGAGGCATAGATTTTTTAGATGATGCTGGATGGAATACACTCATCAGACTGGATGCCTATGGGAAAACCGCACCGGGGCCGATAGCGGTGGGCGATACTGTCCGGTGCGAATTTATTATCGAGCCTCTTCAGGTAGGCATCATACCGCTCCGTTTCATATTCGGGGAGACGCCTCCTCCCGGTGATCATCCACTGCGTCTTCTTAATATCTGCGGCGGTATCGACGCCAAATTGTTGCTGAACCCCGATGGAACAGCTCAAAATATAGGCGATAAGTATGTTGACTACCGAAATACCACCCGCCTGGGTCCGAATCGTGATCTGTTCAAGAAGGGTATATCTTTCTCCTATACTCCAAAAGCGCCTCAAGATTATGCTGAACAAAATAAGAGCTATCGAGATTTTGTAAGCAAAAGAGTGGAAAGATATTTCTTCAGTGTCAATTCCGAATTAAAAGTTGGCGGGGATGGTGGAGACATTATAGAAATAGTCAGTCGGGTCAGTTCTTATCATTATTTTGAGGCGGGAATTGTACCTGCAATCCATTGTAATGACAATTTCTCGGTTTTTGAAATATCACCGAGCCTGGCTCGTGCCGTCGATTCCAATCTGGTGTATGAATTTACGGCAAAAGTGAGAGTTGTGAAACCGGGTATTGGATTACTAGTTTTGAGTTTTTCGACGCCCAATCCCGACAGATACGACAAAGATGGAATTTTTTCTGACCTCGGGCCTGTTGATTTAAATAGTGGAATATCTTTATATATTGGTATTGATGAAAATAGAAAGATAGATTTTATAACCGAAGAATATCCCTGGAAAAATCTGGAAACTTTAAGGGAGAAAGGATTTCGTGATCCAAATGCCATCGATAGCAGATATCGCTCCCTCGACAATAGAGTTTTAGACTGGAAGACTACCAGCCATTATGGCGAGGGGCATCGTATTGTGGATAATTACTGGCACATTAAGTCAAAAGAAGATAAATAATCGCCCAATCGATTTAATTTCACCTGACATCATAAGTATCCCCCGCTTGACCCGCCCGGGCTTTTCGCTTACATTATAACCATGAAAAACATAATTCTTCGATCAAACGCCTACGACCTTTACGCCTTTATCAATTATATCCTGTATAAACGCATTAATAATGACACCGTCCACGGTAAAAAAATTCTCGACTGCGGCGCGGGAGGACCCATGCCGCCATTGGCCCTGTTTCATCAACTCGGTTTCGATACCTGTGGAATCGATACATCGGATGAACAACTTAACAAAGCCGCTCAGTACTGCAAGGAAAACAAAATCGACCTGCATCTGCAAAAAGCCGATATGCGTAATATGCCCTTCGAAAATGCCTCTTTCGATTATGTTTACGAACAGCAGTCGATGTGTCACCTGACCAAAAAAGACACGGCGCGCGCGATCGCCGAGATGTATCGCGTCCTGAAAAAAGGCGGACTATGTTTTCTCGGCCTGATCTCCACCGATACCTTCCCGCTGATGGGCCGCGAAAAAGAACCGGGCGAATTTCACAGCGGCGAAAACGAGGAAGACGAGGTGGTCCACAGCGCTTTCGATGACAGCGAGGCCGAACGATATCTCGAAAACTGGGAGATTATCCGGAAAGACAAAAAAGTGACATCGATGCGTGAGTACTGGAAAAATGTCCCGCTCGAAGAGTGGATGGAAATCCATGACTATATGAGCGAGATTTACAACCGCGATCAATGGCAATCGCTCTATGACGACCGCCTCTCCAGTGTCGCCTACGCCCACATGTATTTTATCTTAAGAAAAAACTGACCATCGACCCAAATCTCGATCGACTTCAATGTTGTGGCAGGTCCTGACGATCCACTTTTTACGGATCGTTGTGACCTGCCACATTTTGGTACCCACTCAATCGAGTGGATTATTAATTTTGTGCCCCACCCCATGTCGAAGATCCCGATTTCATCGGGGGGTGGGTCCGTAACAAAACGGTAATCGGTTCAATCTCCACACCATTCACTCTCCCCGGCAACAAGAATTGAATCATTGTAGGTCGAAATCCCGAAGGGCCGCCGAAGGCGAACCGCGGGTTTCGACATTTTGCTTTGCTCGCAGAATAGTAGGTCGGGTTCCGAATGAATTTTCGTCTTTGACGAAAACGAATGAGAAACCCGACGATTATACACTCTCCCGCGCCGTCAGGAACCCTTTCCTGACGGTTCGACATACTGTTCGCGGTGGGTCTTGTCGAAGATCCTGAGTTACGAAGGGATTCCGACTACGGTCGGAATTGTGACCCGCCGCCCGGTATCATACCAAAATTCCCAAATCACTACAACTTTGATGGTAAATACAGGTAAACCACCCCCTTTTTTCACGACCTTTTTCGGCTAACTCGTTGATAATCAATACATCCGTTTTTTCGATCTTGTAGTGGTTTTGTGGTAAATTCGGGCTGACCGGGATATATGAAAGGAGCGTTGTATTTATTTCTGTGATCGGTGAATCCTCATTGTAAATCCTGAATTTATATGAAGGAGATTCACCGCGCCGGGCGTTCTTGCGACCGGCGATCATGAGATATGTTGTTAACCAAAAAAAACGAAACGAACCCATTTTGCTGTAAACGCATGAACACAATAATAGTACAACGAAAAAAGGCGTGACAAAATATGACAATAATAGCAATTAATCAAAGAAGCCTTATCAACGTCATTGCGAGGAACTCATACCCGCCATTGGCGGGGATGGGTGACGTGGCAATCTCGTGGCTTCTATCTCTAAGACAACCTTATCGCAATAAGCCGCGTGATTGCCACGCTCCGAAATGCGACGAAGGCGCATCTCTCCGCTCGCAACGACGTTTAAGGTCCATTACTGTTGTGTCAGGTCTTGGCCTGAGGTTTACCGAAGGGTGTGACCTGACACCATATTGTAGAAAAAAACAAAAACAACCAAAAAAAACGAAACGAACCCATTTTGCCGTAAACGCATGAAAACAATATTATTACAACGAAAAACCCATGCCACTTGATATCCGCTCCACAAATATATTATATTCAGGTTTAATATGGTCAAAAGCAAAACCAAAATACCCGACCTGTTCAACGAAGACTGTATCGCCGGGATGAACACCCGGCTGAAACCGAAATCGATCGATGTCGTCGTCACCTCGCCGCCGTATAATATCGGTGTCAAATACGGCGCCTATGACGACAAAATCCCGCGCGATGAATACCTCGACTGGATCACAAAATGGGGGAGAGCGGTCAAACGCGTCCTCAAAGACAACGGCTCACTCTTTTTGAATATCGGCTCCAAACCAAGCGACCCGGCTGTCCCGTTTCAGGTACTCGATGCCTTATGCGATGATTTCAAACTCCAGAATGTCATCCACTGGGTCAAATCGATTTATATCGACTCCGAAAGCTACGGCGAAAAAAACGATATCAATGTCGGCCACTACAAACCGATCAACAGCCCGCGTTTTCTTAACGACGCCCACGAATATATTTTTCATTTGACCAAAGCGGGCGATGTCAAACTCGATCGGATGGCGCTTGGTGTACCATATAAGGATAAAAGCAATATCACGCGCTGGAAAAACGGCGATAACCGCCGCCGATGCCGAGGCAACTGCTGGTTTATACCATATAAAACGATACAGAATCGCGACAAGGACCGCCCGCACCCGGCTTCGTTTCCGCCCCAACTGGCCGAAAACTGCATCAAACTGCATGGTGTCAAACCGCGGCTGAAAGTTCTCGACCCGTTTATGGGACTGGGTAACAGCGGTGTCGCCTGCCGGCGGCTGAATGTCGGATTCGTCGGCTTCGAAATCGACCGGCATTATTTTAATGAGGCAAAAAAGATTATAATTGAAACGGGCGATAAATAACACTTGACAAAACAAATTGGCCTCTTAACTTACTTTTTCGATGGATGAGCATAGAAGAAAATATTTTGAATCCTGCGCCGATGACTGGGATAAAAGCTTTACGGCCGAGGACTACGAGATCCTGTCATTCCTGATTGATTCCTTCGATATCCCGAAAAAGGCCAGGATCGCCGATCTTGGTTGCGGGACCGGAATCATGTTTGACATGTTGCGACGCAAGGTCGGGTTGAACGGCATGATCGTCGGTATCGACTTCTCGTCGCGCATGGTTATGAAGGCTCGTCAGAATTTCCCGTTCGATAATGTTTATGAGGTCGATGCTGATGTCGAAGACCTGCCGCTGCAGTCCGATTCTTTCGATTTCGTGATCTCCTTTGCATCGTTTGCCCATTTCACCAACCCGCAAAAGGTGATGGAGGAAACATCGCGAATTCTCAAGCAGGGCGGTCAGTTTCACATCATACATCTGTTGGGTAGCAAAGAACTCGAAAAACTTCATAAAAAAGTCGGCGGACCGGTGGCCGATGATCACCTGCCCTCCAACGAAGATATGATGAAGCTTTTCGATTTTGGTCATTTTATCAATGTTACGATAAAGGACCACCCCGGCCTCTATCTCGCCTCCGGCGTCAAAGGGTAATAATAACTTGGGTCCCCGACGAATCGCCTATACTTCTCTCTATCTGGCTCTGGCCATATTACTGCCGATAATTTTCCACCAATTCGGCGTGGCCGGTAGAATATTCCTCCCGATGCATATCCCTGTCCTGATCTGCGGCCTCACCGTCGGCCCCGCCGCCGGAGTGCTGGTTGGACTGCTGGCCCCCTTCCTTTCGCACCTGATGACCTCGATGCCGCCGTCGTACGCCGTCCCGCTGATGACTCTGGAACTGCCCCTCTACGGTCTCGCCGCCGGCCTGATTTATCAGAAACTAAAAATGAACATATACCTGGCGCTGGTGGTCGCGATGGTGATCGGCCGCATTGCCTTTGCAACCGGACTGCTTATCCTTGGCGCGTTTATCGAACTGCCCTATGGACCGCTCGAGTTTTTCGCCGCCGGCGGCGCCGTCGTCACCGGCATACCCGGTGTTATCATCCAGATAATTATAATTCCGCCCATCGTAGCCGCCCTTAAACGCGCCGGAAATACAACCTGATCCGATCATAAAACGCGTCCCGACATTCAAACCGAACACATCCCGAAAAAAATGCAATATTTCTTGACGGGCCCTCATAACCTGTTGCAAATTAAAGGATTGAGATGCTCCAAAAATTGCAACTTTTTAGTTTATAAATTGCTTTAAAGGCATTAATTGCTTATCTTTACAGGCTAAATGGAATAAGGCTGACAACGAAAAGCTTAGGAAATAGAAATGTCGCTTAAAAGAGAAAAAATCGTCCCCATCGATCTCGAAGAGGAGATGAAAAATTCATACCTCGACTACTCCATGTCGGTTATTACCAACCGCGCCCTGCCCGATGTTCGCGACGGAATGAAACCATCCAACCGCCGCATCCTGGTTGCCATGAACGATCTCAAACTGAGTCCCGGCAGGCCGCATCGTAAATGCGCCAAAATTTCCGGTGATACCTC
>Ga0272444_10002980_pt1 | contig 15458 bp, 11 predicted proteins | sample SSMForm13_FD_201033 | JGI IMG/M metagenome (GOLD analysis project Ga0272444, IMG submission 201033) | Marine sediment archaeal communities from Little Sippewissett salt marsh, Falmouth, MA, United States - SSM-Form-13 | ecosystem: Environmental > Aquatic > Marine > Wetlands > Sediment ...
GGACGGGGTGGTGGTGGCCGATGGCTTTGGCTGCGACCCCCAGGTCCTGGTCGGCCTGGAGGAGGCCATCAAGGGAGAATGGCAGGTGGTGCTGGTCCTGGAGCAGGGCCAGGGCGAAAAGCGCCTGAGCGTGTATCCCCAAGAGATCTACCTCCGGGAGGGGGCGCTGTTTCTGGAGGCCAGCGGGGATGAGTTGGGAGAGGGGGGCCTGGTGGCCCTTTCCCGGGTGCGCCGGGTGATCAGCGCGCCTCTTTTCACTGCCCGCCGCCGGCAAGAGAGAGCCGGCGGAACGGATAACTAATAGTATAATTAACGCGAGAACGCGCGCGTGGACCGGCGGGGACGCCGGGGAGGAGTTTATATGCGTGAAGTGGTCATATGCAGCGCGGTGCGCACCCCGGTGGGCTCCTTTTTGGGCGGCCTTTCCAGCCTGAGCGCCAACCAGCTGGGCGTGCTGGCGATCAACGAGGCCATGGCCCGGGCGGGCCTGAAGGCCGAGCAGGTGGACGAGGTGATCATGGGCTGCGTGCTGCCCGCGGGCCTGGGCCAGAACCCGGCCCGCCAGGCGGCGCTCATGGCCGGTATGCCCTTTGAGGTCGGCTGCATCACCGTGAACAAGGTCTGCGGCTCGGGGCTCAAGAGCGTGATGCTGGCCGCCCAGGCCATAGCCTGTGGCGATGCGGACATCGTGGTGGCCGGGGGCATGGAGAGCATGTCGGGCGCGCCCTACTTGCTGCCCAAGGCCCGCACCGGCATGCGCATGGGCGACGGCCAGGCCGTGGACTCCATGGTGCACGACGGGCTGTGGGACCACATCAACGACTTCCACATGGGCATGAGCGCCGAGCTTTGCGCCGACAAATACGGGGTCAGCCGGGTGGATCAGGACCTGTTCGCCTTTGAATCCTACGAGAAGAGCCTCAAGGCTGCTGACGAGGGCCGCTTTGACAGCCAGATTTTGCCGGTGGAAATACCACAGCGCAAGGGCGACCCCAAGATAGTCAAGCGCGACGAGGGGCTCATGGCCCCGGACCTGGACAAGCTGGGCGCGCTCAGAACCGTGTTCAAAAAAGACGGCAGCGTGACCGCGGGCAATGCCTCGAGTCTCAACGACGGGGCCGCGGCCGTGGTGGTGATGAGCGCGGACAAGGCCAGGGAGCTGGGCTGTACGCCGTTGGTAAAGGTGGGGGCCCAGGGCGCGGCGGGAATCGACCCCAAGTACGTCTTGGTGGCGCCCATCTTGTCCATCCCCAAGGTGGCGGCCAAGCAGGGGATCGATCCCAAGGACATCGAGCTCATGGAGGTTAACGAGGCGTTCGCCTCCAGCTCCATCGCGGTGCAGCGGGAGCTGGGCCTGGACCCGGAGCGCATCAACATCTACGGCGGGGCCCTGTCCATCGGCCATCCCATCGGCGCCTCCGGCGCCCGGGTGCTCACCACCCTGATCTACGCCATGAAGGACGTGGGCGCCGCCAATGGCATGGCCAGCCTGTGCCTGGGCGGCGGCGAGGCGGTGAGCCTGATAGTGGAGAACATATAGCTAGCGCCTCCTTGAGGCGCGACACTCATAAACGGCATTTCAACGAGAGACTGACAGGGGAGCAATCATGAAAGAAGTGGTTATCGTAGGCGCGGCCCGGACCGCGGTGGGGCGTTTCGGCGGCATGTACACCAATGTCTCGGCCGTGGACCTGGGCGTCACCGCGGCCAAGGCCACCCTGGAGCGGGCCGGCGTGAAGCCCGAGGACGTGGACGAGGTGATCCTGGGCAACGTGCTGGGCGCCGGCCTGGGCCAGAACGTGGCCCGCCAGGTGCAGGTGCACGCGGGCATGCCGGTGGAGTCCAACGCCTATACGGTCAACAAGGTGTGCGCCTCGGGGCTCAAGAGCGTGATGCTGGCCGCCCAGGCAATCAAGTGCGGCGACAGCCGCATGGTGCTGTCCGGCGGCACCGAGAACATGACCCAGGCTCCCTACCTGTTGCCCAAGGCCCGCTGGGGCATGCGCATGGGCGACGGCAAGGTCATCGACTCCATGGTGCACGACGGCCTGTTCGACATCTTCAACCGTTACCACATGGGCCTTACCGCCGAGAACGTGGCCGAGAAGTACGACATCACCCGCGAGGAGCAGGACAATCTGGCCCTGAGCAGCCAGAACCGGGCCGAGGCGGCCATAAACTCGGGGCGCTTCAAGGACGAGATCGTGCCGGTGGAGGTGCCCCAGCGCAAGGGCGATCCCAAGATCGCCGACACCGACGAGCATCCCCGCTTCGGCACCACCCTGGAGGCCCTGGCCAAGCTGCCGCCGGCCTTCAAGAAGGGCGGCACCGTGACCGCGGGCAATGCCTCGGGCATCAACGACAGCGCAGCCTGCGTCATGGTCACCAGCCGGGAGGTGGCCGAGGCCGAGGGCCTGAACATACTGGCCACCATCAAGAGCTACGGTTGGGGCGGGGTGGACCCGGCCTACATGGGCCTGGGCCCCATCGCGGCCACCCGGGCGGCCCTGGCCAAGATCGACTGCAAGGTCGAGGACATCGAGCTCATCGAGGCCAACGAGGCCTTTGCCACCCAGGCCCTGGCCGTGATCAAGGACCTGGGCTTTGATCCGGAGATCGTCAATGTCAACGGCGGAGCCATCGCCCTGGGCCACCCCATCGGCGCCTCGGGCTGCCGCATCCTGGTGACCCTGCTTTACGAGATGATCAAGCGCGACCTCAAGCTGGGCCTGGCCACTCTGTGCATCGGCGGAGGCCAAGGCGCGGCCATGGTGTTGGAGAGATAGGCCGTTTTAAAGGAGAGGGAAGTAAAATGGCATACGAGATGATTCTGTTTGAGACCCAGGGCCCTGTGGCCGTGGTCACCGTGAACCGGCCCGAGGCCATGAACGCCCTGAGCCCCCAGGTGGTGGACGAGATCGACCAGGCCATGAAGGCGGTGATGGCCGACGACGAGCTCAGGGCGGTGGTTCTCACCGGCGCCGGCGACAAGGCCTTTGTGGCCGGGGCCGACATCGCGGCCATGAGCAAGATGAGCCCCCTGGAGGGCCGGGCCTTTTCCCGGGCCGGCCAAAAGGTGCTCTTTGACTTGGAGAACATGGCCAAGCCGGTGATCGCGGCGGTCAACGGCTTCGCCCTGGGCGGCGGCTGCGAGATCGCCATGTCCTGCGACTTCATCTACGCGGCGGAAAACGCCCGCTTCGGCCAGCCCGAGACCAACCTGGGCATCATACCCGGCTTTGGCGGCACCCAGCGGCTGAGCCGCCTGGTGGGCAAGAACTGGGCCATGGAGCTATGCCTGACCGGGGGCATGATCAACGCGGCCGAGGCCAAGGAGATCGGGCTGGTCAACCGGGTCTTCCCGGCCGAGGAGCTGATGCCCGCTGCTCTGAAGACCGCCCAGATCATCGCCTCCAAGGGCCGGGTGGCCACCCGGGCCATCAAGGAGCTGATCAACCAGGGCTACGACCTGACCCTGGAGCGGGCCATCCCCATGGAGGCGGAGTGCTTTGCCACCTGCTTCGCCAGCCCGGATCAGGCCGAGGGCATGGGCGCCTTCCTGGAAAAGCGCAAACCCGATTTCAAGGGAGGCCTGGACAAATAAGCTTTGGCTTCGTCCCGGGGGCGTTGCCGCGGCCCCCGGGACGGCGGCACGGTGAGCTATATCACGGCCACCGCCGGCCATGATGGCGGGCGCATACGCGGCAATTTTTAAAGGGGAATAAACCATGGATTTTGCATTATCAGAAGAACAACAAATGGTGAAGGATACGGCGGCCCGTATCGCCGACGAAGACTTGAAGCCCAACGCGGCCCATTTTGACGAGACTCACGAGCACCCGGCCGAGGCCTGCGCCGCCCTGGGCGAGCTGGGATTCATGGGCATCGCGGTGCCCGACGAGTACGGCGGAGCGGGCATGGACTACGTGTCCTACGTGCTGGCCCTGAGCGAGATATCCCGGGGGGACGCCAGCGTGGGCGTGATCATGAGCGTGAACAACTCGCTCTACTGCTTCCCGATTCAGACCTTTGGCTCCGAGGAGCAGAAGCAGGCCTTTCTCAGGCCCGTGGCCTCTGGCGCCAAGATCGGCTGCTACGGCCTGACCGAGGCGGGCGCGGGCTCGGACCCGGCCTCCCTGCGCACCACAGCGGTGCTCGACGGCAACGAGTGGGTGATCAACGGCGAGAAGAAGTTCATCACCAACGGCAACGTGGCCTCTTATGCGGTCATCGCGGCGGTGACCGACAAGGAGGCCGGGCCCAAGGGCATCAGCTCGTTCATCGTGGACCTGGAGAACACCAAGGGGTTCTCCGTGGGCCGGGTGGAGGACAAGCTGGGCATCTGCGCCAGCGGCACGGCCGAGCTGGTGTTCGAGGACGCGCGCATCCCCAAGGATAACCTGCTGGGCCAGGAGGGCGGCGGCCTCAAGCAGATGCTCACCACCCTGGACTCGGGCCGCATCGGCATCGGCTCCCAGGCCCTGGGCATCGGCAAGGCGGTCTTGGAAGAGGCGGTGCAGTACGCGGGCGAGCGCGAGCAGTTCGGCCGGCCCATCTCGGCCTTCCAGGCCATCCAGTGGAAGCTGGCCGACATGGCCGCGGCCCTGGAGGCGGCGGAGCTGCTGCTGTTAAAGGCGGCCTGGATGGAGGACCAGCACCAGCACTTTGAAAAGAACTCGGCCATGGCCAAGATGTTCGCATCCGACGCGGCCATGAACGCGGCCATCGAGGGAGTGCAGGTTCTGGGTGGCTACGGGTACTGCAAGGAATACCCCATGGAGCGCCACATGCGCGACGCCAAGATCACCCAGATCTACGAGGGCACCAACGAGATCATGCGCTTGGTAATCGCCCGCAACCTGCTCAAGAAGCGCTAGAGGAGAGGCTCTGGACCTGATTAATGACACCTGAAGAACGAGCAGCCAAGGTTCTGGCCGGAGACATCCGCGCCATCGCCCGCCTGATGCGCGACATTGACGACGGCCAGCCCGGCTGGCGCGAGGTGTTGGCACTGCTCTACCCCCACGCGGGCCGGTCACGCATTATCGGGCTGACCGGCTCGCCGGGGGTGGGCAAATCCACCCTCACCGACACCCTGGTTGAGCGCTTTCGCGCCCAGGGCAAGACCGTGGGAGTGGTGGCGGTGGATCCCACCAGCCCCTTTTCCGGCGGGGCCATCCTGGGCGACCGCATCCGCATGCAGCGCCACGCCACCGACGAGGGGGTGTTCATCCGCTCCCTGGCCACCCGGGGCCACTTCGGCGGACTGACCGCCTCGGCCAGGGGGGTGGTCACGGTGATGGAGGCCATGGGCCGGGACGTGATCCTGGTGGAAACCGTGGGGGTGGGCCAGGACGAGGTGGAGATCGTGCGCATGGCCGACACCACGGTGATCGTGACCGTGCCCGGTCTGGGCGACGACATCCAAGCCATCAAGGCGGGCATCCTGGAGGCGGGCGACATCTTCGTGGTCAACAAGATGGACCGCGAAGGCGTGGGGCGCACCGTACAGGAGCTCAATAACATGCTGGCCCTGAGCGGCGGGCACGAGCACCGGGCCGGGTGGGAGCCGCCAGTGCTGACCACCAACGCCCTGGACGGCCGCGGCCTGGACGAGCTCATGGAGGCCCTGGACGGCCATTCGGCCGTTCTGTCGGCTGACGGCGGCAAACGTTTGCAAGAACGCCGCCGCGAGGGCCTGAGGCGCGAGCTGCTGGATTTGATCCAGAGCGGCGTCATGGAGCGCCTGATGGAGCGCCTGGAACAGGAGCATGGCCTGGAGCCGCTGGTGGAGCGGGTGCTCAGCCACGGCGAGGACCCCTACCGGGTCAGCGATGAAGTAATCAAGCAGGCCCTGGGCGAGTAAGCCCACGGGCGGGGAGAACCAAAGTGGCACGCAACATGAAACGCCAGTCCCTGGGGCAGCGCGTCCGGCGGCTGCGCGAGAGCCAGGAGATGGGCCTGGAAACCCTGGCCAACATGACCGGTCAATCGGTGGACACCCTCGCGCGCATTGAAAAGGACGAGATGATTCCGCCGGTGGCCCTGCTGCTCACCTTGTCCAGGGCCTTGGAGGTCGATAGCGGCGAGCTCTTAAAGGACGAGGAGGAGGCCGAGGCCGCCGAGCGCAGGGTGGAGGCGGTCAAGGTGCGCACCGATCGCTACTCCTACCGGGTGCTGACCCCAGAGGCGGGCCACCGCCACCTCAAGGGCTTCTTGGTGACCATCGATCCATCCAGCGACCTGGAGGGCGCGGGGTACCAGCACGAGGGCGAGGAGTTCGTCTACGTGATCTCCGGCAAGGTGGAGATAAAGGTCGGGCAGAATCTCAATCAGCTCTCCACCGGCGACAGCCTGCACTTCAACTCCAATCTGGTGCATACCCTGCGCAACCCCAGCGAGGAGACAACCGAGCTTTTAGTGGTTCTCTACACCCCCTAGAAAAGGGAGCCCGCCATGGCCTTTGCGCTGACCGAAGAGCAGGTGATGATCCAGACCCTGGCCCATGATTTCGCCCGGGAGGTGCTGTTGCCTACCGCGGCGGAACGCGACCGCACCCGCGAGTTTCCCCGCGAAAACCTGCTGCAAATGGGCGAGCTGGGCTTCATGGGCATGATGGTGCCCGAGACCTACGGCGGGGTGGGGGTGGACACGGTGAGCTACGCCCTGGCCCTGAGCGAGATAGCCTACGGCTGCGCCAGCACCGCGGTGGTGATGAGCGTGCACAACTCCATCTGTTGCGAGGCCATCGTGCGCTTCGGCTCGGAGGAGCAGAAGCAATACTGGCTGCCCCGGATGTGCACCGGCGAGTGCATCGGCGCATTCGCCCTCACCGAGCCGGACGCCGGCTCCGACCCCTCCAGCCAGCGCACCAGCGCGGTGCGAGACGGCGACCAGTGGGTGCTAAACGGCACCAAGCAGTTCATCACCACCGGCAAGAACGCCGGCGTGGTCATCGTTACCGCGGTCAATGACAAGCAGAAGCGCCACCGGGGCATAAGCGCCTATCTGGTGCCCCAGGGCACGCCCGGCATGGGCGTGGCCCGGGTGGAGGACAAGCTGGGGCTCAGGGCCAGCGACACGGTGCAGCTGGTGTTCGAGGACTGCCGCATACCCGTGGACAGCGTGCTGGGCAAGCCGGGCGACGGCTTTCGGGTGGCCATGACCTGTCTGGACGGCGGGCGCATCGGCATATCGGCCCAGTCGGTGGGCGTGGCCAGCGCCTGCCTGGACGAGGCCATGGAGTTCACCAAGAACCGGGAGCAGTTCGGCCGGGCCATCAGCGACTTTCAGGGCATCCGCTGGAAGCTGGCCGACATGGCCACCCAGATCGAGGCGGCCCGGCTGTTGTGCCTCAACGCGGCCAGCCTGAAGGACCTGGGCAAGCGCTACTCCATGGAGGCCTCCATGGCCAAGCTGTTTGCTTCCGAGATGGTGCAGCAGGTGGCGGGCCAGGCCATTCAGATGCACGGGGGCTACGGCTTTTCCACCGAGTACGCGGCGGAGCGCCACTACCGCGACGCCAGGGTGTTCACCATCTACGAAGGCACCAGCGAGATTCAGCGCATCGTGATCAGCAATAATTTGCTGGGGCCGCCGATGGTCAGATAATTTCGCGCCAGCTAGGAAATGTAGGGGCGGGGTTTATCCCCGCCCTTCTTTTTGCCATGCGCCAGGTCTTGTTTCTTGTTGTATCGCTTGGGCTTGGCAACCACGATAGCTATCGGGTCCAGCAGGAAAAGAAGTATGGAAAGGGCAAAAAGTTCTGGGTAACCCCGACAACTCGTTGTCAGAGCCGCGAGGCCTTGGCCGAGCGGCAAGAGGTTTGGTGGGCGGTCGCGCTTCGGGTGAGATGCTCTCAGGATCGATAATGCTGTGCCAGACCTCTTGCGCCTGCGGCGCTCCGACAGACAAGCTGTCGGAGTTGACCGCTTAGTAAGGCATGAAGTTGAGCACGATGGGAGGTTGGCAGGCAGGGCAGCTGGCGTCCAAATAAACAAAAGCCGTTGTCGTTGCGAGGAGCGGCGAATGCCGCGACGAAGCAATCTCTGTCTGCAACTCAATTCTATAATCCGAAAAGAGGGCGGGGATAAACCCAGTCCCTACTGCAACCAGACGGCCGGCCAATGGCGGGCGGCCGCGGTGCCGGGCCGAAGGATCGGGACCAATCGGCAAAAGGCTTTTATTTTCCCAACTCTTATCTTACTCAAACGGCTTGCTGGTGTAGCGGTAGGCGCGGAGCTTCTGTTCGGCGTTGTCAAAGGTGAGCCACAGGCGCTCCTTTACAATGCCGCCGGTCTTTTCCTTGAGCCAGTAGGCGGTGAAAAGCTTGTCCCCGCGCGAGACGCTGGTGGGCTTGCCCCAGCGCTCAATCGCGTCGTCAAAGGTGAGCACGCCCACGTCCTTGGCCAGCTCGGTTTCCACCGCGCCGAAGTGGCTGGCCGAGTTGCAGGCAGACAGGAGCAGCAGGCCCAGCAGCAGCGCGGTTACTGACGCAAATCGAAGCATGTCTAATCCCCCGCCAGCACCGGCTCCACCACCGGGTGACCGAAGAGCTGGTTGACTGAGTCTATGAGCGCGGGCTCGGCCGCCACCCGATATTGGCCGGGCAGCATGAGCACGGCCTCGCCCTTGCCCGGCACCCTGAGGTGCAGCGACACCCGGCAGGGGCCGGGGTGTTTGTCCAGGGTCTGCCTGAGAAGCACCAGCTGCTCGCGGGTGAGACCGGGGGCTTCCAGCCTCAGGCGCAGGCGGGTGGTGCGGGTCTGGGCCGCGCCGCTCAGGGGCTCCACCGAGGTGGCCTTGAGCTTGACCCCGCGCTCGTCCTTGTCCACCGTGCCCTTGACCAGCAGGGGCTCGTCGCCGTTCAGGTGCTCCTCGGCCTTGGCGAAGCAGTCTGGGAAGCAGATCACCTCCACCGTGCCCTTCAGGTCCTCCAGGTCCACAAAGGCCATGCGGTCGCCTTTTTTGGTGATCTTCTGCTTGACCTTGGCCGCCACCCCGGCCAGGGTGACGCTCATGCCGTCGCTGGCTGCCTTGAGGGCCACGGTGTCCAGGGTGCCCAGGCGCTTGATCTCGTCCTGCAGGCCGCTCAGGGGATGGCCGGTGATGTAAAAGCCGATGGCTTCTTTTTCGTAGCTCAGGCGGTCGGCCTCGGCCCAGGGCGGCACGCCAGGCAGATCGGGCGCGGCCGGGCCGGGGCCTTCGGCGCCCATGAGGTCAAAGATGGAGCCCTGGCCCGCGTCGATGTCGCGACGCACCTTTTGGCCGTGCTCCAGGGCCTCGTCCAGCACGGCCATGAGCTGGGCTCGGTGGGCGCCAATGCTGTCGAACGCCCCGCATTTGACCAGGCTCTCCAGCACCCGGCGGTTCACCTTGCGCAGGTCCACCCGCTCGCACAGGTCGTGCAGGCCGGAGAACTCGCCGCCCTCGGCCCGGGCCTCCAGAATGGCCAGCACCGCGCCCCGGCCCACGTTCTTGACCGCGGCCAGGCCGAAGCGGATGGCCTGGTCGGCCACGGTGAAGTTCATCTGGGACAGGTTGATGTCCGGCGGCAGCACGGTGAGCCCGTGCTCGCGGCACTCGCCGATGTGGGCCATGACCTTGTCCGTGTCATTGACCTCGCTGGTCAAGAGGGCGGCCATGAACTCCAGGGGAAAGTGGGCCTTGAGATAGGCGGTCTGAAAGGCGATGAGGGCATAGGCAGCGGAATGGGACTTGTTGAAGCCGTAGCCCGCGAACTTTTCGATGAGGTCGAACAGGTTTCCCGAGGCGTCGCGCTTGATGCCGTGCTCCAGGGCGCCCTCCAAAAAGCGCTCCTTTTGCTGGCTCATGACCTGGGGATCTTTTTTGCCCATGGCCCGGCGCAGGATGTCGCCCTCGCCCAGGGAGTAGCCTGCCAAACGGCGGGCGATCTCCATGACCTGCTCCTGGTACACGATGACCCCGTATGTTTCCTTGAGCACCGGCTCCAGCTCGGGCAGGAAGTAGCGCACCTTTTTCTGGCCGTGCTTGCGGGCCACGAAGTCGTCCACCATGCCCGACTCCAGGGGGCCGGGCCGGTACAGGGCCACCAGGGCGATGACGTCCTCGAACACCTCGGGCTTGAGCTTGGCCAACAGCTCCTTCATGCCCGAGGACTCCAGCTGGAACACGCCGGTGGTGTCGCCCCGGGAAAGCAGCTGGTAGGTGGGCTTGTCGTCCAGGTCGATGCCCTCGATGGCGAACTCGGGGTCGTGGTTGGCCCGCACCATGTCCACGGCCAGGGCGATGACGGTCAGGGTCTTGAGGCCCAGAAAGTCAAACTTGATCAGCCCGGCCTTTTCCACGCACTTCATGTCAAACTGGGTGACCACCGACTCGTCCGAGGGGTTGCGGTACAGGGGCACCACTTCGCTCAGCGGCACGTCGCCGATGACAACGCCGGCGGCGTGGGTGCTTGCGTGGCGGGGCAGGCCCTCCAGGGAGCGGGCGATGTCGATGAGTTTTTTCACCGAGGGGTCGGCCTTCATGCGCTCGGTGAGGCGGGGCTCGGCCTCCAGGGCCTCTTCCAGCCTGATGCCCAGTTTGGTGGGCACCAGCTTGGCGATCTGGTCCACCTCGGCGTAGGGCACGTTGAGCGCCCGGCCCACGTCGCGGATCACCGCCCGGGCCTGCATGGAGCCGTAGGTGATAATTTGGGCAACCCGGTCGGCCCCGTACTTATCGGTCACGTACTCTATGACCTCGGGCCGCCGGTCCATGCAAAAGTCCACGTCAATGTCGGGCATGGACTTGCGCTCGATGTTCAAGAAGCGCTCGAAGATGAGGCCGTAGCGGATGGGGTCCAGGTCGGTGATGCGCATGGAATAGGCCACCAGCGAGCCGGCGGCCGAGCCGCGCCCCGGGCCCACGGGGATGCCGTGGTCCTTGGCCCAGTTGATGAAATCGGCCACCACCAGGAAGTAGCCGGCAAACCCCATCTGGATCAGCACGTCCAGCTCGTAGGCGAGACGGTCGGCATACTCTTGCTTGTCAATGGCCTGGCCCCGCGCGGTCAGTTCCTTGATGCGCTGCTCCAGGCCCTCGCGGGCCTCGGAGCGCAAACGGTCCTCCGCGGTCTCGCCGTTGGCCAGATGGAACACCGGGAAGCGGAGCTGGCCCAGGGGAATCTCCACGTTGCAGCGGGCCGCGATGTCCACGCTGTTGGCCATGGCCCCGGCCACGTGGCCGAACAGGTCGTTCATCTCCTCCGGGGTCTTGTAGTAGATCTCGGCCGAGAGCTTCATGCGGTCGGTGGCATCCACGGTCTTGCCGGTCTGGATGCACAGCAGCACGTCGTGGGCCTCGTGGTCCTCGCGCCGTAGGTAGTGGCAGTCATTGGTGGCCACCAGGCCCAGGCCCAAACGGCCGGCAATGTCGATGAGACCCGGATTGACCTTTTTCTGTTCGGCCAGGCCCGCGTCTTGCAGCTCCAGGAAAAAGTTGCCCTCGCCCATGATGGTGGCCAGCTCTTGCGCAGCGGCCTCGGCCTGGTCGGCCCGCTCGTTCATGAGCAAAGAGGGCACCTTGCCGTGCAGGCAGGCGGACAGGGCGATGAGGCCCTCGTGATGTTGCTTGAGCAGCTCCATGTCGATGCGGGGCTTGTAATAAAAGCCCTCGGTGTACCCGGCCGAAACCAGGCGCACCAGGTTGCGATAGCCTTCCAAGTCCTTGGCCAGGAGCACCAAATGGTTGGCGATCTCATGGCCTGGGCGGTGCTCCTTGTCGCGGCGGTCGCCGGGCGCCACGTAGACCTCGCAGCCGATCACTGGTTTGAGCCCCGCCTTTTGGGCGGCCAACTGGAAGTGGATGGCCCCGAACATGTTGCCGTGGTCGGTCATGGCCACGGTGTCCATACCCAGCTCTTTGGCCCGCTTCATGAGATCAGGCAGGCGTATGGCCCCGTCCAGCAGGCTGTACTGCGTGTGAGTGTGCAGATGGACAAAGGGCGGGGTCATGGGCGCTCCCTCATGAACGGGCTTTAGACATGGCTATGACCCCATGCGGGTTGTGGGTGTTGGCAAAGCGCGCGGGACACTACTCCCACTCGATGGTGCTGGGCGGCTTGCTGGATATATCCAGCACCACCCGGTTGACCCCGTTGACCTCGTTGATGATGCGGCTGGACATCTTGGCCAACAACTCATAGGGCACCCGGGACCAGTCGGCGGTCATGGCGTCCACGCTGTCCACGATCCTGAGCGCCACCACGTCCTCATAGGTGCGCTCGTCGCCCATGACCCCCACGGTCTTGACCGGCACCAGCACCGCAAAGGACTGCCACACCTTGCGGTAGAGGTCGGCGGCGCGCATCTCCTCCTGCACGATGGCGTCGGCCTCGCGCAGGGTGCGCAAACGGGCGCGGGTGACCTCGCCCATGATGCGGATGGCCAGGCCCGGGCCGGGGAAGGGCTGGCGGCTGACAATGGACTCGGGCATTCCCAGCTCGCGCCCCACCTCGCGGCACTCGTCCTTGAACAGCTCGCGCAAGGGTTCCACCAGCTCCAGGTTCATCTTTTCGGGCAGGCCGCCCACGTTGTGGTGGCTCTTGATCACCGCGCTGGGGCCCTTGAAGCTCACGCTCTCGATCACGTCCGGATACAGGGTGCCCTGGGCCAGGTAGTTCACCTGGCCGATCTTCTTGGCCTCGGCCTCGAACACCTCGATAAAGGTGTGGCCGATAATGTGGCGCTTCTTCTCCGGGTCGGTCACGCCCTTGAGGCGGTCCAAAAACTGGTCGGCCGCGTCCACCACCACTAGGTTGAGGCCGAAGACATCGCGGAACAGGCCGGCCACCTCGGACACCTCGCCGGCCCTGAGCACCCCGTTGTCCACGAAGATGCTGGTCAGGTCCTTGCCAATGGCCTTGTGCAGCAGCAGGGCCACCACTGACGAGTCAACCCCGCCGCTAAGGCCGCAGATTACCTTTTTTCCGCCCAGGCGGTCCTTGAAGTCGGCGATGGTGGCTTCGGCAAAGTTGTGCATGGTCCAGATGGGATCGCAGCCGCAGTCGCCCAGCACGAATGCGGCTAGCATGGCCGCGCCGCCCGGGGTGTGGGCCACCTCGGGGTGGAACTGCACGCCGTAGATGCGCCGCTGAACGTCGCCCATGGCCGCCACCGGCGAGTTGCCGGTCACCGCCAGGGCCTCGAAACCCTGGGGCAGCTTTTCGATGCGGTCGCCGTGGCTCATCCACACCGGCTGGGGCTCGTCCTGTTCGATGTCGCGGAAGGGGCCGGCGAGCTGGTGGATATCCAGCTTGGCCGGGCCGTACTCGCGCTTGGCCCCCCGGGCCACCACCCCACCCATGAGGTGGGTGATGATCTGCATGCCATAGCAGATGCCCAGCACCGGCACGGCTAAATCGAAGATGCCCTGGTCCACGCTGGGCGCGCCGTCCTCGTAGCACGAGGCCGGGCCGCCGCTGAGGATGATGCCCTTGGGCGCGAATGCCTGTATCTCGGGCAGGGGCATGCTGCAGGGGTGGATTTCGCAGTACACCCGGGCCTCGCGCACCCTCCGGGCGATGAGCTGGGTGGTCTGGGAGCCGAAGTCCAGGATCAGGATTTTCTGCTCGTGTATGTCGCTCACTATCACTCCACCCGGTAGTTGGGGGCTTCCTTGGTAATGGTCACATCGTGCACGTGGCTCTCGCGCAGGCCGGCCGCGGTTATTCTCACGAACTGGGCCTTGGCGGCCAGCTCCTCCAAATCGGCCGCGCCCACGTAGCCCATGCCCGCCTTGAGCCCGCCCACGAGCTGATAGATGCTGTCGGCCAGGGGGCCCCGGAAGGGCACCCGGCCCACGATGCCCTCGGGCACCATCTTTTCGGCGGCGGCCTCCTGGGCATAGCGGTCGGCCGAGCCCTCGCGCATGGCGTCGATTGAGCCCATGCCCCTATAGACCTTGTAGCGCCGGCCCTGGTAGAGGATGGTCTCGCCCGGGCTCTCCTCGGTGCCCGCGAACAGCGAGCCGATCATCACCACCTGGGCCCCGCCGGCCAGGGCCTTGGTCAGGTCGCCGGAGAACTTGATGCCCCCGTCGGCGATCATGGGGATGCCGGCCGCCTTGGTGATCTCGGACACCTCGAAGATGGCGCTCATCTGAGGCACGCCCACCCCGGCCACCACCCGGGTGGTGCAGATGCTGCCTGGGCCCACGCCCACCTTGACCGCGTCGGCCCCGGCCTCGATGAGCGCCTTGGCCCCCTCGGCGGTGGCGATGTTGCCCGCGGCCAACTGGGCGGCGGGGAAGGCCTTCTTGATCTGGGCCACGGTGTCGATCACCCCTTGGGCGTGGCCGTGGGCCGAGTCCACCACGATCACGTCCACCCCGGCCGCGATCAGGGCCTCGGCCCGGTCCAGGCCCTCGTCGCCGGCCCCCACCGCCGCGCCCACCCGCAACCGGCCCAGGGTGTCCTTGGCCGCATAGGGGTACTTGCGCACCTTTTCAATGTCCTTGATGGTGATGAGCCCCTTGAGAATGCCGTCTTCGTCGGTGACCAGCAGCTTTTCGATGCGGTGCTCGTGCAGGATGGCCTTTGACTCCTCCAGGGTGATGCCCTCGCGGGCGGTGACCAGCTTGTCCTTGGTCATCACCTGGCTCACCGGCTGGTCCAGCTTGGTCTCGAATCGGAGGTCGCGGTTGGTGATGATGCCTATGAGCTTTTTGCCCTCCACCACCACCGGCACCCCGGAGATGCGGTAGCGGCTCATCACCTCCAGCACGTCGTGCAGGCTGGCCTCCGGGCCCACGGTGACCGGGTCCACGATCATGCCTGACTCGGACTTCTTGACCTTGATCACCTCCAGGGCCTGGTGCTCGATGGACATGTTCTTGTGGATAAAGCCCATGCCGCCCTGGCGGGCCATGCTGATGGCGGTCTCGGACTCGGTGACCGTGTCCATGGCCGCGGTGACGATGGGCGTGCTCAGGCGCACCGCGCGGGTCAGGGGGGTGGAGGTGTCCACCTCGCGGGGCAGAATCCGGCTGTGCCCCGGCTTGAGCATAAGGTCGTCAAAAGTGAGGCCCGCTTCCGGATGGTGGTTCATGCTCGTCTCCATAGGCTTTTAGCTTATAGCCAGCTTGAGGAGGATGCCCTCCAGCAGGCCAGCGTCCATAACCGTCATTTGATCAAGTTGTAGAACCCGCAGAAGGCCCCTGAGAATGGCCATGCCTGCCAGTATTATATCAGCCCGCTCCGGCTCCAGGCCGGAGACCTTGCGGCGGCTGATCAGGGGCAGGGCGGCCAGGCGCTTCAGCTGGCCCTCTAGCTGCTCCCGGGTGGCGGCCAGGTTGTTGACCCGGCCCGGCTCATAGACCTCCATGCCCAGTAGCAGGGCCCCCACCGTGGCTGCGGTGCCTGCGGTGGCCACCAGGCGGTCGGCCTTGTGGTTTGCCAGACCGGCCAAGCCTACCTCAATTGCATCTCCCAGGGC
>Ga0272444_10002982_pt1 | contig 15456 bp, 12 predicted proteins | sample SSMForm13_FD_201033 | JGI IMG/M metagenome (GOLD analysis project Ga0272444, IMG submission 201033) | Marine sediment archaeal communities from Little Sippewissett salt marsh, Falmouth, MA, United States - SSM-Form-13 | ecosystem: Environmental > Aquatic > Marine > Wetlands > Sediment ...
GCCGCTCTGGCGTAGGCCGCGTTTGCGCTTGGTGGTCTTCTTGGTCAAAATGTGGCTGGCATAGGCCTTGTTGCGGCGTATGCGCCCCCCGCCGGTGGCCTTGAAGCGCTTGGCCGCGGCGCGGTTGGTCTTGATCTTAGGCATGGTCGACTCTCCTGTAACTGCTGTATCCGGCCCGGCCTTTAGTTGGCCGAGCGCGGTGAGATGAACACGTGCATGAAGCGGCCCTCCATGCGGGGTTCGCCGTCGGGCTGGCCGATGTCGCTCAGATCCTCCAGCACCCGCCGAAGCAGCGCCACCCCCAACTCGGGGTAGGCGATTTCCCGGCCCCGGAACTGCACCGTGATCTTGACCCGGTTGCGCTCGTCCAAAAAGCGGCGCGCGTTGCGCATCTTGAAACCGAAGTCGTGATCCTCGATCTTGGGCCTGAGCTTGACCTCCTTCACCTGGGTCAGGCTCTGGCGCTTCTTGGCTTCCTGGGCCTTTTTGGCCTGCTGATACTTGTACTTTCCGTAGTCCATCACCCGGCACACCGGGGGGTCGGCGTTGGGCGCCACCTCCACCAGGTCCATGCCGGCCTCGGACGCGATTCTCAGGGCCTGTTCCGTTTCCACCACTCCCACCTGGTTTCCCTCGGCGTCCACCAGACGCACCATGGGGGAGCGGATTGCGGTGTTCACCCGCACGCGTTCTTGCTTGGCTATGGTCCTTTCCTCCTCTTTCTCTATCACTAGACGCCAAAAAAATGCATCCGTGCACCTTTTTGACCCATTTAAGGCAAAAGCGTGGTTTGGCCTTAAATGGCGGGCGCTTTCGCGCCCGGCGGGCCATCGATGCCCCGTTTATACGCAGCGCTTATGCGCAAAAATAAATGTCGCCGCGTATAACTAAGCCCGTGCCGCGCTCCGTGCGGCGCGGCGTTCCTGTCTCCTGGCGCGCAGGCGCGTCACCGGCGCGGCCTCCTCCTCCTTGAGCAGGGCGATGAAGCCCTCCAAGTCCATGGCGTCCAGGTTCTTGCCGTTGCGCAGGCGCGGCGTCACCTGGCGCTCATTCACCTCCCGGTCGCCCAGGATGACCATGTAGGGCACCTTCATCAGCTGGGCCTCGCGCACCTTGGCCCCCAGCTTCTCGTTTCTGAGGTCCGCCTCCACCCGGATGTCGGCGTCGGCCAGGGCCGAGGCGATCTCCTGGGCCCACTCGTCGGCCCGGTCGGTGACCGTGAGCACCCGCGCCTGCTCCGGGGCCAGCCACAGGGGGAAGGCGCCGGCAAAGTGCTCGATGAGCACCCCGATGAAGCGCTCGATGGAGCCCAGGATCACCCGGTGGAGCATCACCGGCCGCTTGGCTTCGCCGTCGGCGTCGGTGTAGGTCAGGTCAAAGCGCTCTGGCAGGGTGAAGTCGCATTGGATGGTGGCGCATTGCCAGGAGCGCTTGAGTGCGTCGTAGAGCTTGAAGTCTATCTTGGGTCCGTAGAAGGCGCCGTCGCCCTCGTTGATCTCGTAGTCCTTGCCGCTGGCCTGAAGGGCCTTGGTCAGGGCATCGGTGGCCCGCTCCCAGTCCTCGTCGCTGCCGATGGACTTGTCCGGCCGGGTGGAAAGCTCCAGGGTGTAGGCAAAGCCGAACAGCTCCATGAAGTCGGTGACGAACTCCATCACCCCCAGGATTTCGTCCTCCAGCTGGTCGGGACTACAGATGAGGTGGGCGTCGTCCTGGGTGAAGGCGCGCACCCGGGTCAGGCCGTGCACCACGCCGCTCTTTTCGTGGCGGTGCACCAGGCCCAGCTCAAAGTAGCGGATGGGCAGCTCGCGGTAGGAGCGGCGCTTGGACTTGTAGATGAGCATGTGGGCCAGGCAGTTCATGGGCTTGATGCCGTAGGCCACCTCGTCAACTTCGGTGAAGTACATGTTCTCCCGGTAGTTGTCGAAGTGTCCCGAGCGCTCCCACAGCTCCCGCTTGAGGATCTGGGGGCCCTGCACCATGGAGTAGCCCCGCTTGAGGTGCTCGCTCTTTTCCAGATTTTCGATGATGTTTCTGAGGATCATGCCCCGGGGATGCCACACCACCATGCCCGCGCCGATCTCCTCGTGAAAGGAGAACAGCTCCAGCTCGCGGCCCAGCTTGCGGTGGTCGCGCTTCTTGGCCTCCTCGATGAGCTGCAAATGGCGTTTGAGCTCCTTGCGGTCAAAAAAGGCGGTGCCGTAGATGCGGCTGAGCATGGGCCGTTTCTCGTCGCCCCGCCAATAGGCCCCGGCCACGCTGAGAAGCTTGAAAGCGCCCAAACGGCCGGTGGAGGGGATATGCGGGCCCCGGCAAAGGTCGGTGAAGCCGCCCTGGCGGTAGATGCCCACCTGGTCGTCATCCAGGCCCTCGATCAGCTCCAGTTTGTAGTCCTCGCCAGCCTGGGCGAAGTAATCCCGCGCGGCATCGCGGGCCCAGGTGTCGCGCTCAAAGGGAGCGTTCTGCTTGACGATCTCGGCCATCTTTTTTTCAATGGCCGGCAGGTCCTCCGGGGTGAAGGGCCGCTCGTAGTCAAAGTCGTAGTAAAAGCCGTCGTCAATGGCCGGGCCGATGGCCACCTTGACCCCGGGGAAGAGCTCCTTGACCGCCTCGGCCATGATGTGGGCGGCCGAGTGGCGCAGGATGTTCAGGGCCTCGGGATCGCCGGGCAGCACCGGCTGAAGTTGGGCGCCGGGCTCCACCAGGGCGGACAGGTCCATTAACCGCCCGTTATCTCTGGCGGCCAGGGCCTTCTTCGCGGCCTTGGGGTCCTGGGCGGCCAGGACCGAGGACGCGGTGATCATCTCGCTGTGGGCGCTCAACTCAGGGGCCAAAACAAACAAAACTCCCTTCACCTGGCGCAATGCCCCTTTCCGGCTCTGGGCCGGTTGTGCGGGGCCTGCTCGCCAGGCCGGGTCTGGTAGGCACGCCGGGATTTGAACCCGGGACCTCTACCGTGTCAGGGTAGCGCTCTCCCCCTGAGCTACGTGCCTGAAATTGAAACCTTCTTCTACCAGCCGCACCCTACACTGTCAAGCAGCATCACTGCCCGGAAGCGCCCGCCGGGGCGCTGGGCGCGGCCTGGTTTTGGTTCTGCTCCCAGGGGAACTTCATGGGCGCGGCCGGCTTGGCCGGGGCCGTGCCCGGCTGGGTTGCGGACTCCTTTTTCTGGGGCTGGGGCTGCTGGCCTTGCTGCTGCTCCCAGGGGTATTTTTGTTGCCCTGACGGCGTGGCCGGCTGGGCGGCCGGCGGGGCCGGGGTGGCGTCGGGTTGGGGCGCGGCCTGCTGCGGTTGCGTCTGGGGCTGCTGGCCTTGCTGCTGCTCCCAGGGGAACTTCTGTTGCCCGGCCGGCTTGTCCTGTGATCCAGGGTGAGTGACCGTGCCCCCAGGGGCCGAGGGCGTTCCCTTGATCGCCTTCCCTTGCGATTCAGACTCCCCTGTCCGGCCAATTGCGGCCGAGGGCGCTCCTTGGACGCCCTTTTGTGGCGATTCAGGCTTGCCGCCCAGTCCTATGGCGGCCGAGGGCGCTCCCTTGAATGTCTTGTATTGTGCTTCCGGCTGCTTGGGCGCCATGGCCGGCGCGCCGCCCGGCTGGCGGGGTATGATCACCGCTTCCACGTTCCTGGAGTCCTGCTCCACCACGTTTACCAAGAAATCGCCGTAGTCTTGGACCATTAGCTGGTCAGCCAACTGGGAGGGCGTGCCTTTGAGAGTTATGGCAAAGGTGGCCTTGCCCGCTCCGGCCGAGACGCGCTGCACCTTTTCCACCAGATCGGGCAGGGAGCGCAGGGCGGTCTCCAGGCGCATGAGCTGGGGCAGGGAGCGCACTCCGCTGACCTTCAGGGTTATCTCCTTGCTCTGGGCCGACGCCTCGGCCAGCTTGGCCGACAGCTGGGCCATGAGGTTGCGCACCGATGTCTCCACCATGCCCAAAATCTTGCTGTACTCCTCGGCCGGCGGCGTGGTGTGGAAGGCCGGTCCCTCCAGCTCCTCGATGGCCATCACCTGCCCCGAGCGGGCGTCTATGGCCAAAAGCTGCACCAGGGGCGGAGGGGTCACCTGCTCCTGGGTGACCAGGGGGTAGGTGCGGATGCTGCCCAGCAGCACCACCTGGGCCCCGACCTGGCGGGCGAACTCCAGGGCCTGGGCCTCGGAGAGCACCGGCTGGCGCATGTCCGGGGTTAGCAGGGCCTTGAGCGGCTGGGGGTTGACGATGCGCACGCCCATGCGCTTGATCACCTTGGCCAGGGGCGCCGGGGCGTCGGGCGCGCCGGGCAGGCCGGACCACCAGTACACCGGCGGCCGGCCGGGCGCGGTCTCCTCGCTGACCATGACCAGCACCGCGCCCATGTGGGAGGTGGGCAGCTTGAGGGCGGCCCGGATCAGGCTGCGGGTCAGGGCCCGCTGGTCGATGGTCACCGACACCAGGGCCAGGAAGTCCTCGCCCGAGGGGGCAGAGGCCGTCAAGGTGTAGTTGGTGATGTAGCGCTTGGCGTCGGATAGCACCTGCTGGTCCAGCACGGCCAGGTTGTTGCGCAGGGTCACCGGGTCCAGGGAGGTGGTGGCGGCCCGGGCCACCGCCCGGGACAGGGCGTCGGCCACGGCGGCCTTTTTGGCCGCCGCCTCATTGGCCCCCAGGGGGGCGCGGCCCAACACCAGGATGGTGTCGGCCGCCGCGGGCAGGGCGGCCGCCAGCAGGGCCAGGACCACCAGCAATTTGAACATCGTCTTCATCATCTGCCCCCATCTAGCCCGGATATTTCATGAAGGCCGTGTGTCCGGCTGCGCCAGCCACCGGCATACGGTGTTGCTGGCTGCGCTCGGGCCTCGCCGTAGCTCTGGCTACGCCTTCGGCCCCCGCTTGCCAGACGCCTTGTCTGCCGGCGGCTGGCTGTGCCGGGCCTGGGTACGAACCGTACCTTGATAGTGCGAGCGCTTTTTTCATAACGGCCCCATGAATGCTGGTTAGTTGTTTAATGCCACCCAACCCTCATGAAATACCCGGGCTAGGACCAGAAGCCGGCCACCCGCCGGCCCACTCCCGCATGGTCGTCGGCATGATGCCAGTGCAGGCCCTTTACCGAGCGGAACCAGGTGAGCTGGCGCTTGGCATAGGCCTTGGTTGTTCTAATCATATCAAACAGCGCCTCATCGGGCTGCATCTCCCCTCGGAGCACGGCCACGGCCTGGCGATAACCCAGGGAGCCCAGGCCGGGTGCCTCGGGCGGCACCCCGGCGGCCAGCAGGGCCTCCACCTCGGTCAGCAGCCCGCCGCTCCACATGGCCTCGGCCCGCTGTTCGATGCGCTGGTTCAGCTCCTCGCGGGGCCGCTCCAGGCCGATGAACAAATGGGCGTGGCGGGGCTCTTTGAAGCCGTGCCCCTCCAGACGCCGGCTAAAGGGCTCGCCGGTCTGCAAACACACCTCCAGGGCCCTGAGCACCCGCTGGCGGTCGTTGGGGTGCAGCCGCGCGGCGGCCTCGGGGTCCAGCTCGGCCAGGCGGGCGTGCATGGCCTCCGCGCCCCGCTCCTCCCAAGAGGCGGCCAACTCGTCGCGCAGGGCCTGGTCCTTCGGCGGGGCCGGGGCCAGGCCCCAGAGCAGGGCCTTGATATACAGGCCCGTGCCGCCCACCACCAGAGCCTTATGCCCCCGGCCGGCGATATCAACGATGGCCCGGTCGGCCAGCTTGGCAAAGCGCGCGGCCGAAAAGCCCTCCACCGGGTCGGCCACGTCGATCAAATGATGCGGCGCCAAGGCCCGCTCGGCTTGGGTGGGCTTGGCTGAGCCGATGTCCAGGCCGCGGTAGACCTGCACGCTGTCCGCGCCCACGATCTCGGCCTCGTGCCGCCCGGCCAGCTCCAGGGACAGGGCGGTCTTGCCCACCGCAGTGGGCCCGGCCAGCACCACCAGGTCCGGGGTCTCAGGATCCATCGCCGCTCCGGCAAAACTGGCGGTCCAGCTCGTGGCGGGTCAAGAGCAGCATCACCGGCCGGCCGTGGGGGCAGGTGAGCGGGGCGGGCAGGGCGCAGATCTGGTCCACCAGCTCCTCCAGCTCGGCCGGCTTGAGGCGCTGGCCCTGGCGCACCGAGCCGTGGCAGGCCAGGGAGCGCAGCGCGGTCTCCACGAACTCCGGGGTTTCCACCTCCAGGCCGCTGGCGCTCATCTGGCTGAGCAGATCGCGCACCGCCGGGCGGGGGTCGCCGCCGGCCAGATGGGGCGGCACCGCCCGGATGGCCCAGGTGGATCCGCCGAATGGCTCCAGCTCCAGGCCCAGGCGAGCCCACTGTTCGGCCTGCTCTCCGGCCCAGGCCGCCTCGCCCGGGGTCAGCTCCAGGGTCAGGGGCGACAGGAGCCCCTGACGGGGCAGTTCGCCCCGGGCCAGGCCCGCCTTGAGCCGTTCGTAGGTCAGGCGCTCGTGGGCCGCGTGCTGGTCGATGAGCACCAGGCCCTGGGGCGAGGAGCAGAGCACGTACAAACCGTGCAGCTGGCCGATCACGGTCAGCTCCTCGGCCTTGGTGTATAGGGGCTGCAAACGCTTGGCGCTGCCCGCGGGCAGGGACTCGGAGCGCTCCACCGGGCCGGAGTGCTCGGCCGGCGCGGCGGGCGACCCGCCCCAGGACGGCGCGGCCGGGCCCCGCCCGGACACCGGATGGGGCCGGGGCGGCGCGCCCGAGGCCACCACGGGCCGCGCGCTGGGCTTGAGGCTATGGCCCCGGCTCAGGCCCCGCCGAAGCGCCCGGGCCAGGGCGTCGTGCACCTCCTGGGAGCGGGTGAAGCGCACCTCGGTCTTGGCCGGATGCACGTTCACGTCCACCAGCTCGGGGTCCAGGTCCAGATGCAGCACCACCACCGGACGCCGGTTGTCGGGCATCAGGCCCCGGTAGGCCTGGTTCACCGCGTGCAGCAGCACCTTGTCGCGCACAAACCGGCCGTTGACAAAGGTGTAGACCTGGTCCGCGGCCGCGCGGCTCAGCGAGGGCAGCCCGGCCAGGCCCCGCAAGGTGAGGGGGATCTCCTCCTCCTCCAGGCGCACCATGGCCTCGGCCGCCGAGCGGCCCAGCAAAGAGGCGGCCCGCACGGCCAAGTCCTGGCCGCCGGGCAGGTCGTGGGTCACCTGATTGCCCACCTTGTAGCGGAAGGCCACCTCGGGCCGGGCCAGGGCCAGGCGCACCAGGGCCCCGGCCAGGTGGCCGCTTTCCGTGGCCTGGCTCTTCAAGAACTTGCGCCGGGCCGGGGTGTTGAAGAACAGGTCCTTGACCTCCACCAGGGTGCCCACTGGGCAGCCGATTTCTTCCACCGCTTTGATGCTGCCGCCCTCCACCCGCGCCTGGCTGCCCGCCTCGTCCTGGGCGCGGCGCGAGCGCAGCAGCATCTTGCTCACCGCGGCGATGGAAGGCAGGGCCTCGCCCCGAAAGCCCAGCGAGGCCACCCGGTGCAGGTCCTCGGCCGTGGCCACCTTGCTGGTGGCGTGGCGCTCCAGGGCCATGAGCAGATCGTCCGGTCCCATGCCCGCCCCGTCGTCCACCACCCGGATCAGCTTGCGGCCGCCGGCGGCCACCTCCACCGCGATGCGCCCCGCGCCCGCGTCCAGGGCGTTCTCCACCAGCTCCTTGAGCACGCTGGCCGGGCGCTCCACCACCTCGCCGGCGGCGATCTGGTTGGCCACTTCCTCGGGCAGCAGGCGCACGGGATTGGGTGAGTCGGGCGTTTGCATAGTTTAGAAGATATAGCACAGGCCCCTGGAACCTGGCCAGCGTCACAGCCTTGTGCCGGGCAGATAGGTGGTGTAAGCTGGCCGGGCCGGGGATGGGCTGCATAGGTTTATCTTCGGGCCGGGCCCCCGCTGGGAACTATGGAGTGCCTTCTTCCTTCCGGCGGGGAGACCCGGCGGGAAAAAGGAGCCCAAGCAATGAGCCCCAAAAAAGAACCGCCCCTGGACCGCCTGACCCCCCGCCAGGAGTCCCTGCTCAAGGCCTCCAAGGAGATCATCGTCAAGTTCATCGAGACCGGCCGCATGTCCGTGTCCGCCTTTGAAGAGGCCTTTCCCCAGGTCTACAACACCCTCAAGGACACTTTAGGTAAGGACAAAAAATAGGGCCCGGCCCGCCGGGCTGGGTCTTCCACTTGCACCCGGCTGTCCCACCTATCGATATTTCTCTTTTGCAGGCAGAGATTGCCGCGTAGCGGCAATGCCGCTCCTCGCAAAGACACGGGTTATTGAATAAAAAGTTATTCTCCGGGTGGCCCAGATAGCTGTGCTATCTGGGTCGCGAAGCGAAGCGGAGCGACAAGAGGTTCAGCGGATGGTCTGGGTGCTATTCGGCGCGCCTCTCTTGGTTTTTAGAAATAGCCGTCATGGCGAGGAGCGCCACGGCGCGGCGGGAAAAGCACCTTTTTCATTACCAACCAACTTGACCGCCGCGCCTCGCGATGACAGCTAATGCTGCATTGATTGACTGAACGGATCGTCTTTGCCAAGTTCGGAAGGTGTTACTTGATTGGGAGGGGGAGACTAAACGGGAAGCCCTGTCTTACTCCGGCTCTTTCGTATAAAAGACCCGGGCCAGATACAGCCCCTGGGGCGGGGCCTTGGGCCCGGAGTACAGGCGCTGGCCCGCCCCGGCCATCTCGGCCAGGGCGCTGGGGGGCAGCTCGCCCCGGCCCACCTGCACCAAGCTGCCCACCAGGTTGCGCACGCTGTGGCGCAGGAACCCGCTGGCCGTGATACGCAGCTCCACCAGCCCGTCGGGGAGCTCATTGAGCTCGGCCCGGTGTATGCGGCGCAGGGTGGTGGCTCCCGGCTCGGAGCCGGCGGTGGCAAAGGCGGCCAGGTCCACCTCGCCGCGCAGCCCGGCCAGGGCCGCGCGCATGGCCGCCAGGTCCAGGGCCTGCTTGAGCGGCCAGCAGTGCGGCTCTAGGAACAGGGCGGCCTCGGCCCGGGGCCACAGGTAGTAGTGATAGGTCTTGCCCTGGGCGCTGTAGCGGGCATGAAAATCCTGGGTCACCGGCCCCAGGGCCCTGGGCCAGACCCCGCTGGGCAGCAGGGCCCTGAGCCCCCGCAGCATCTCGGGGGCGGGCAGGCGGCTGGTGGTGGCAAGGCTGGCCACCTGGCCCCAGGCGTTGACCCCGGCGTCGGTGCGGCCCGAGGCCTGCACCCGGATGGGCTCGTCGCAGAGCCGGGACAATGCCGCCTCCACCGCGCCCTGCACCGTGGCCTCGCCGGGCTGCACCTGCCACCCGGCGAACCCAGCTCCCCTATAGGCCAGGCCCAGGGCCAGGTGGCGCGATTCGCCCTCGGGCTCTTGCTCTAAAAAGGGCACGTCCAGGGGCGGGAAGCCCCCGGCAAGTCGCTGCCACAGGGTTGGTGGGGGTCCGGCCACGCCTGGCGCCCCTAGGGGGTGAGGGCCAGGTCGTCCAGGCCCGCGGTCTCTTCCAGGCCCAGCATGAGGTTGGCGTTCTGCATAGCCTGGCCGCTGGCCCCCTTGGTCAGGTTGTCCAGGGCCGCGAAGAGCTTGATCAGCCCGGAGCGGGGGTCGGTTGCCACGCCCAGCTGCACCCGGTTGGTGCCCCGCACCTCCTTGCAGGCGGGCAGCCGCCCGGGCGGCAGGGGCCGCACAAAGGGCTCATGGCCAAAGGCCTGTTGCCAGCAGTCCCGGATGGCCGCCTCGCCGGCCCCGTGGGCGGGCCGGGCGTAGATGGTGGAGAGGATGCCCCGGTCCATGGGCAACAGATGCGGGGTGAAGGTGAGCCTCACCTCCTGGCCCGCGGCCGCAGTGAGCTCCTGCTCCATCTCCGGGGTGTGCCTGTGCCCGTCCACCGCATAGGCCTTGAAGTTCTCGTGCACCTCGCCGTGGATCAGGCCCAGCTTGGCCCCGCGCCCGGCGCCCGAGACGCCGGAGGCGCTATCGGCGATGAGCCCCGCGGGCTCCACCAGACCGGCCTTCAACAGCGGCACCAGGGGCGCCAGCACGCTGGTCACGTAGCAGCCGGGGTTGGCCACCAGCCGCGCTCCGGGGATGTACTCCCGATAGAACTCGGGCAGGCCGTAGACCGCCTCGGCCAGCAGCTCGGGCGCGGTGTGGGGCGCGTACCACTGCTCGTACACCGCCTGGTCCCTGATGCGAAAGTCGGCCGACAGGTCCACCACCTTGGCCCCGGCGGCCAGCAGGGCCGGCGCGGAGGCCATGGCCGCCTTGTGGGGCACAGCCAAAAAGACCAGCCTGGCCCCGGCGGCCAGGGCCGCGGGGTCGTGGTCCACGAACCTCAGGTCCAGGGCTCCCTCCAGGGCGCCGAAGACCGAATCCACCGCCTGCCCCTTGTACTGGGACGAGCTCACCGCCGTCAGCTCCAGGCCGGGGTGGCCGGCGATGAGCCGCATCAGCTCCACTCCGGTGTAGCCGGAGCCTCCCATGATGGCAACCGGAATCATGCGCGTATCTCCCCAAAATGAAGGGGAAGGCCCGCTGGACCTTCCCCGGAAAAGCGAGCTTAAAGCGCTCTTAGCGCTTGGAGTACTGGAAGCGGGCGCGGGCGCCGGGCTGGCCGTACTTCTTGCGTTCCTTCTTGCGGGCGTCGCGGGTGAGGAAGCCGGCCTTCTTGAGCTGCTTGTGCAGCTCGGGGTTCAGCTCGGCCAGGGCCTTGGCGATGCCGTGGCGCAGGGCGCCGGCCTGGCCGGTGTGGCCCCCGCCGCGCACCGTGGCCAGCACGTCCAGCTTGTCCAGGTTGTCGGTCATGGCCAGGGGCTGGCGGATCATCTGCAGCAAGGAGGGCCGGGTGAAGTAATCGTCGGCCACCTTGCGGTTGACCAGAATCTGGCCGCTGCCGCCGGGAACCAGCCAACAACGGGCCACCGCGCTCTTGCGTTTGCCGGTGGAGTAGATGCGGTTGTCGCTCATATCTAAAAAGGCTCCTCCGCCTAGCTCAGGCTCAAGCTCTGGGGCTGCTGGGCCTGATGGGGATGCTCGGGCCCCACGTATACCTTCAGCTTCTTGAGCATCTGGCGGCCCAGGCGGTTCTTGGGCAGCATGCCCTTGACCGCGGCGATCAGCACGCGTTCGGGGTGGGTGTCCAGCATGCGCCGGGCGTTGACCGAGCGGATGCCGCCGGGATAGCCGCTGTGGCGATGGTACATCTTCTGTTCCATCTTGCGGCCGGTCAGGGTCACCTTCTCGGCGTTGACCACGACGATGAAATCGCCGGTGTCCACGTGCGGAGTGAAGATGGCCTTATGCTTGCCCCGGAGGCGCCGGGCCACTTCGCTGGCCAGCCGCCCCAGGACCTGGTCGGTGGCGTCTACCACGTACCAGTCCCGGCTGATGTCTTCTTTTTTGGCTACAAAGCTCTTCATGACTTCAGGCCTAACTTGTAATCTCGGGCGGATAGGGCGCAACTCGCCCTCGCTTGTCGAAGCTGTATTTATAGGGGTTGGACCCGGTTCTGTCAAGGGCCGGGAGAAATATTCCCCGTGGGGCCTAGTACCCTCCCACGTTGAGCAATTCGCCGAAGCCGCCCAGGGATATGACCACGAAGAAGCCCCGCTGGTTGATGTCGTCCACGTAAAAGGCCTTGAAGCCCCAGCACTGGCCCTCGTAGCCCAGCTCGTACTGGGCCTCGAACTGGGCGCCGGAGTCAAAGTCGTGGCGGTTGACAAACCCGGCGTACCAATGCTGGGTCAGGGCGATCTTGATCCAGGTGTTTAGCTGTTTCACACCGGTGTTGTCGTAGCGCCAGTCCGCGGTGATGGAGTCGCCGCGGCTGTCCTCGGCCCGGGCCAGGAAGTCCACCCGTTTGAAGGAGTTGTCGTACAGGTTCCAGTGGGTGGTGTTCTCAAAGTAGAGCTTGTCCGTGGGCAGAAACTCCAGACGTCCCTGCACCTCGCCCCAGTATTGGCCGTCGTTGTCCTCGCGGTAGGTCTCCACGTCAAAGGAGTGGTACACGTTGAAGCGCAAAAACTCCCGGTAGACCGCCCCCATCTCGCCGGTGTTGGGGTCGGCGGACATCATCTTGTAGGTCAGGGCGTTTTCAATACCATAGGAGAGCATGTTGGTGCGTTCGCGGCCGAACTGGGCCAGGTCCGGGATGTCGTTCTCGTCCAGGCTGGGCCGGTAGTCATAGGTGGCGGTGGGCCGGAACGAGTGCTTGATTTTAAAGGGGTCGTCGGCCGAGCCAAAGTCGAACACCCGGTAGAGATAGGTGCTGGCCTTGGCGCTGAACTCGTACACCTGGTTCAGACCCGCCTCCTTGGGATCGGTGGCCGCGGCGTCGCTGTCCACGGAGTAGAAGCGCTGCCGCCAGGTGAAGCTGGGCTCCAACTCCAGGAAATCGTTGAAATTGAGCGGGTAGCTGATCACGGGGGCCACGTCGCTGACAAACCCGGTGCTGCCCTCTTCGCGGTAGTTGTAGGTAAAGCTGGAGCCCATGGCGAAGTACAGGCCGGTGTTGCCCAGCTGCTGGGTGGTGGCGTCGAAGCTGAAGGTGGGCAGGGACTGCAGGGTGGCGTCGTTGTTGCCCGTGGTGTCGTCGTAGTAGACGACCCCGGCGTTGAAGCTGGCCGAGGACCAGTAGCGGGTCAGGTTCACGGTGTTGGTGCGAATCAGCGAGGTGTTGGGGTCCAGGTTGCGGCCAAACCACTGGGCCAGGCGGCGGTCGGATGCATTGAAGCCGCTGTAGCCGAAGGTGAACTCACGCAGATAGTCCTGGTCGCTGACCAGGTCGATGTTGGCTTTGAGCTCCATCAGGCCGTTGGCGAACTGCTGGTCGGCCATGCCCCGGAACCAGTAGCGCGAACCATAGGGTTTGGCGTTCTTGCCCTCTTTGTACAGGGCCTCGCCCTGGCTGTCGTGGGGCATGTAGTCCAACATGAACATGCCCTTGGAGCTGGGGTCCAGGGCGTAGCGGTATTCCAGACCCAGGTCCACCCCGCGCTTGGAGTAGTAGTTCAGGGCGATGGTGGCGTCCATGTCCTCGCCCAGGGTCTGGTAATAGGGAATGCTAAAGGTGAAGCCGTCGCGGTTGCTCTGGCCGAACTGGGGAGCCAGCAGGCCGGATTGGCGTTTGAACTTGGCCGGGAAGACCAGGTAGGGGGCCCACAGGATGGGGAAGCCCTTGACCCTGAAGGCGGTGTTCTTGGCGGTGCCGTAGCCCTCCACGGTCACCTGCATGTCCTCGCCGGTCACCAGCCAAGCCGGGTCTTCCCCGTCACAGGTGGTGAAGGAGCCCTTCTTTATGCTGTAGGTATCCTTGCCGGTCTTGGATATCTCGGCCCCGCTGAGATAGTAATTGTTGGTCTTTATGAATATACGGCCCTGGTAGATCTTGCCGGTGCCGTTGTTCAGGTCCACCACCATGCTCTTGCCGGTGATCACCTGGGTGGGGGTGCTCAAGCGCACCCGGCCTTCGGCCTCGGCCACCAAGGTGCCCGCGTCCAGGCTGATCTTGTCGGCCATGAGCCTGGTGTCGCCCCGCACGATCTCCACCTCGCCCTTGGCGCGGTAGGTGGCGGTTTTCTCGTTGTATAAGACCTGGTCGGCGCGAACGTCCACCGGACCCTGGGCATCCACCCGCATGAGGGTTCCCTGGGCCTGGGCCTGGGAGGCCGGCCAAGCCAGGCCGAACAATCCCGCCAGAAGCAACGCCGCCATGGTGAGCCGTGATAAACGCCTGATTGCGAGCACTTCCACCTCCAATAAGGCGTGGGACACCTTAACAGTTTCGCTGTCGCACCCTAGCAGATGCGCCAAATTAAGGCAAGTCGCTTGTACCGCCGGATAAAAAGGTTCGGGCCTCGCCCACGGTGAACAGGCTGCCGGTGACCAGCACCACCCCCCCCTCGCCGGCCAAATCGCGGGCGCGGCCTATGGCCCGGCCCAGATCGGGCTCTATTTCGCCGGGCGGGGCGTCCGGCGGGGCGGCCTCGGCCAGGGCCTCGGGATCGGCCGCCCGTTGGTACACCGGCCGGGAGTAGATCACCCGGTCGGCCGCGGGCAGGAGCAGGGAGAGCAGATTGGCCACTTCCTTGTCGGCCATGACCCCCACCACCATCACCAGAGGGGAGCGTCCCTCCCGCATCTGGGCCAGGCTTGCCAGCAGGGCCCGGGCCGCGGCCGGGTTGTGGGCCCCGTCCAGCCACAGGGGCGGCTCGCCGGGAGAGCCGGGCCACTGCTCCAGGCGGCCGGGCCAGTACACCCGGTTCAGGCCCCGGGCCAGGTGGCCGGGGTTGAGCGGCAGGCCGGCCTCGGCCAGCGCCTCGGCCGCGCCCAGGGCCAGGCAGGCGTTGCCCGGCTGGTGGGCGCCCACCAGGTTGGTGGTCACGTCGCGAAGCCTCCACAAACGGCCCCCCAGGTCGAAGCGGCCGCCGGCGCGCCGCCGGAAGCAAAGCTCGCGTCCCCGGCGGTGGATGGGAGCCCCCAGCCCGGCGGCGGTGTGCTCCACGATGCGCCGGGCGCTGGGCTGCATCACCCCGTGGATCAGGGGCACCTTTTTCTTGATGATGCCCGCCTTTTCCATGGCGATGTTGGCCAGGCCCTTGCCCAAATAGTCCTCGTGCTCCCGGCTCAGGTTGGTGATCACCGTGACCAGGGGCTCACAGATATTGGTGGCGTCCAAGCGGCCGCCCAGGCCGGTCTCCATGATGGCCAGCTCCACCCCCTGGTCACGGAAGTGCTCAAAGGCCATGGCCGTGACGAACTCGAAGTAGGTGGGCGGCTCGCGCATGTCCACCACCGACCACACCGCCTTGCACAGCTGAACCACCTTGCGCTGGGATATCTCCTTGCCGTTCACCCGGAAGCGCTCGGTGAAGCGCTCCAAATGGGGCGAGGTGTAAAAGCCCACCTTGACCCCGGCCTGCATCAGGGCCGCCTCCAGCATGGCCCCCACGCTGCCCTTGCCGTTGGTGCCGGCCAGGTGCGCGCAGGCCAGGCCTTTATGGGGGTCGCCCAGACCCTTTAGCAAGTTGCGGGTGGAGCTCAGGCCCAGCTTGATGCCGAATTTCTGCAGTTCATAGAGCTTGGCAACGGCGCGTTGATAAGGGCTGGCAGCGGACATGTATCTAGACCTCGGACAGGTTGGCGAATTCGAGCAAGAGTATTTTCAGGCCGTGGCCCTCAAAATGCACCAGAATTTTTTTGCCGCCCTGGTAGCCCATGACCCGGCCGGTGCCAAAGGTGTCGTGGCTCACCTGGCTGCCCACGGCAAAGGGCCGGTCCTGGCTCTGGCTGCCCCGGCTGGCCGGGGCGGCGGTGGGCAGGGGCACCTCGAACACCGTCTCGGGCGGCTGCTCCATGAGCCCGCCGGGCAGCTCGGCCAAAAAGCGGCTCAGCTCGTTGGTGACCACCCCGCGCCCCCTTTGATATGACTCCTTGGGGGCCACGATGGTCAGCTCTCCGGCGGCCCGGGTGCAGGCCACGTACATCAGGCGGCGCTCCTCTTCAAGGGACTCGGGGTCCATGAGGGCGGGCAG
>Ga0272444_10002986_pt1 | contig 15450 bp, 14 predicted proteins | sample SSMForm13_FD_201033 | JGI IMG/M metagenome (GOLD analysis project Ga0272444, IMG submission 201033) | Marine sediment archaeal communities from Little Sippewissett salt marsh, Falmouth, MA, United States - SSM-Form-13 | ecosystem: Environmental > Aquatic > Marine > Wetlands > Sediment ...
TTCCAGGCTTGTTCCATACTGTTCAATTTCCAATGCGGCCTTTTCCACTTTTGATAAGAAATAATTATAGGGTATTAGGCTGAAAATCGCGATTATCAGACCGAAGGCCGTCGTTATGAGTGCCTGGGCAATTCCAACAGTGATCAATCGGGGATGTTCCACACCTAACGTACCCAACATCTGAAATGAATAAATGATGCCGATAACGGTCCCGAGAATACCCAAGAGAGGAGATAGTGTGATCATCGTGTCGAGAACGGGCAAGTACCGCTTCATCCGGGCGATCTCTTCATCGGCACGCATCTGGAGGGCATCCCGCAATGAAAATTCTCTGTGTAGAATCCCGCACACCATGACTCGAATGACAAAATCGTTGGTAAGCTGAACCACTTCTTTCGCCCCGTTGAGATTGTTCTCTTCAACCAGGGTCATAAACATGTCTAACGATCTTCTGTCCCGGCTCCGTTTCTCCCGAATCCAGAATATCCCCCTTTCAATGACAACCGTCAGCGATAAGAGGGAACAAAAAAGAAGGGGGTACATAACGGGCCCACCTTGATAAAAGTACTCCAGCATGACAAAATGATCCTTTCTTTCTTAGTCGCTCGCTGCCGGTTTCTATCGGCTATCAGCATCACGGCTTGCTCAACACTACCATGTTACCCGGGCGAAATGTTACGTGAGCAACTGCATGCTTACAGACAATCACCCGGATATATTAATTTCCCGGGACACGAAACCGGCTGCGTTTAATACCATGATTCTTATTGTCCGAGTTCAGGATGTATTATGGTCGCCAGTTCTTCCAATCCATCCACAATGCGAGGTGACGAATGGTCTGTCATATCGCTGTTGGTGATGTGAATCCTGTCATTTTTTACGGCGGGAATATTTTTCCATTTCATCCAATGATTCCGTACCTTCTCGAAATTTCCTCCCCGCTTCATTGACGATACGATAATAATGTCCGGCTTTTCTTTAATGATTTCCTCGATACTCACGTGGGGATACTTTATTGTCACGTCCCCGGTAATACTGACTCCGCCCGCTATGTTTATCAATGTGTTGTGAAGGGTATCTCCACCGACTGAAACAACCGGATCGATACCGATCTGATAAAAAACTTTTGGCTTCTTCAAGCCCCCGGTCGATGCAACGACAGCCTGCACCCGCCTCCGTAATGTATTGACCAGTGCATAGGCCTCAGCCTTCTTTCCGGTAATCATGCCGATATCCAGTATCATTTCGAATATGTCTTCAAAATTTTTTGGATCAATGACATACACGGGAAATCCGATTCTTTCCAGTTGAAACACTACTTCCTTTTTATTTCCATCGGCTGTGCCGATGATCAGGTCAGGATCAAGAAACACGATCTTCTCAAGAGAAAGGTTGACGTAACTGCCAACTTTCGGTTTCGTTCGTGCAACGTCGGGATAGTCACTGAACATGGTAACCCCCACAATCTCTTCATTCAATCCGAGGGCAAAGAGTGTCTCCGTAATGCTTGGTGCGAGCGATACAATTCTCGCGGGATGTGACGGTATGTTGACCTTTCTTCCCAGCTTGTCAGTAAATACATCAGGATATACGACCAGCGGGCATAGAATAATAAGCACCGTAAGAAACAGGATAACATATATGGTATGGATACAATCGGTTTTACCCATGGCAAATCAGAAATCTGTTGATGGCCTTCCATTTATCAGTTTGACAACGGCAAGATCCTGATAATAGTCAATAATATTGATACAGCCGTAGTCCTGTTCAATTGAATAAAAATTGTGTAAATCAAGATTCATGGCATCCGCCAGTACGAGACGATTGACACCACCGTGGGCAACAAGAGCAATATGTCTCCCTTGATGTGTGCCTAAAATCCCCTTCACTGTCGGAACAACTCTCCCGTTCATCTCACTTATACTTTCTCCTTCGGGCACCCTGTAATCAATAAATCGTCTGGTCCGCTCTTCCAAAGCACCGGGATAGTGCTGCTGAATTCCAGCGTATGTCAACCCCGCCCACACTCCAAAATTTATTTCCCGCAATGATGACGATCTTATGGGCACAAGACCGTGTTCTCGTGCAACGAGTTCACCACCTCTCGTTGACCGCGTCAAATCACTGCAGTAGACAGCGGCAATATCTTCATCTTTGAGCCGGGCGGCTGCCGCCTTCATCTGTCTGATTCCCAGGTCACTCAGATCCACGTCATTATGACCGTTCAACACCCCGGTTGAAAAGTTTACCACCTGACCGTGCCTTATCAGATATAAGCGAGTACATGTGTTCATAAATAAATCCCAAATACCCTTACAATTTCGAATATCGAAATCCGAAACAAATTCCAAATCCGAACACTTCAAACAAGACTTCGCTCGTTTATTCACTTCAATAATTCGATATTGTTTCGTGCTTCGAATTTCGTATTTTATAATGCCTTTTATCAGATACTCTTACACAAAAAGAGCACACAGTAGAAGCAGTGTTAAAACCTCGACCAGTTCGCATGCGGCACCCATAATATCGCCGGTAACGCCGCCGATACGTCGTTTGAAAAAAAGACCGACCAGCATGGTAAAACCACCGATGATTGCAACGATCAGCACTCCATGCCACAGGAATAAACCAATAACGATCGCCGCTGTGATCAGGGACGATACGACAAGCTCTTTCTTTCCCACAAACTGCGTAAATGCCTGGGCCACACCGGGTTCCGATCTGGCATACCGGAAACACGATGCCAGTTGTACCGTTGACCATCGTCCTACAACAGGCATGACAAGAAGAGCCCTGTATTTCATGTGTGCCGGCACTTCAATGAGAGCAACTACCTTCAAAAGTAAAGCGAGAATAAGGGCAACAACGGCAAATGAACCGATCTGACTGTCTCTCATGATGGCGAGGATTTTCTCCCGGTCCTTGCCGCCGGCGAGTCCATCAACGGTATCGGCCAGACCGTCCAGATGAAGACATCCGGCAACAACCACCAGCGTGATGATAACCATAACATCCGCCACTGCTGAAGGAAGCACCATATCCGTTACATACCGGACCCCTGCAAGGATCAAACCGACAACAAGGCCCACCAGCGGAAACCAGGCCATTGAACCTGCCAGTTGTTTCTCTGTCATCTCGAGGTTTCTCGATACCCTGATGATGGTTAGAAATTGCAGTGCCCGTAAAAATCCTCTTATCATATTGATGCCGTATCCACGCCTGCTGACTCAAATGTCGCCATTTGGGTCATAATCTTGATTGCAGCTTCTATGACGGTCATGGCAATTGCTCCGCCGGTCCCCTCCCCCAGTCGCATATCCAACTGCAGAATGGGCTCCTGCTTCAGTTTTTCCAGCATCTTTTTATGCCCTGCTTCGGACGAGAGATGGGAATAAAAGATGTATTCGTTGATTGCCGGGTTCATGGCATCGGCAATAAGTGCACCCGCCGTCGAGATAAATCCGTCCACGATAACCGGTATTCGACGTTGTGCACCGCCGATTATAAGACCGGCTATTCCCCCGATCTCAAAGCCCCCGACTTTCGCAAGAACATCAATGGGATCGTCAGGATTCGGGCGGTTTACAGTCAGAGCCGTCTCTATGACATCGATCTTGTTTCGAAGCGTTTCGTCATCAATGCCCGTCCCTCTTCCCGCAACCTCAGCAGGGGACAAACCGGTCAGTACGGACTGGATAGCGCTGGAAGATGTAGTATTACCAATTCCCATTTCTCCCGTTCCGATCATGTCCACACCTGTATCTGCATATTCATCTGCCAGATCAATGCCTGTCTTTATTGATCTAACCGCGTCATCGTATGACATGGCGGGCCCTTCAGTGAAATCCCGGGTTCCATAGCCTATTTTCCTGATCACAAACCCTTCGGCCGGTTCAAAGTCATGATCCACCCCCATGTCAACCACGATAACCTGTGCCCCTACATGCCGTGCAAGGACATTAACGGCAGCACCTCCCGCCAGCATATTTAAAACCATCTGGACGGTAACCGCCCGCGGGTATGCACTCACATTCTTATCGACAATGCCGTGATCACCGGCGAAAGTGAAAATCATCTTTTCGTCGATCGATGGGTTCAAATCTTCTTTAATTGCAGCATATCTCCGGGCTATATTCTCCAGTTTACCGAGACTCCCGACGGGTTTTGTCAGCTTGTCCAGCCTGACTTGTGCCCGCTGGAGATACTCCTTGTTCAACGGACGAATACCCTGCACAACCTTCTGCAGATTTTCCAATCTTCCCCCTCAACCTGATCTTCTGTTTTTATATTCATTGTTCTTGCCGAAAGCTGATCGCTGACTACTCACTTTATCTTGACAGGAATTCCAGAAAACAGGATATGAACGTGATCAGCCCTGTTGGCCATTCTCTGGTTGAGAAATCCGAGCTTATCTCTGTATATCCGCGCCAGTTCATTATCCGGCACAATTCCCAACCCTACCTCGTTGGAAACAACGATGATCGTTTCTTCAAAATCATCCATGGCGGAAAAGAAGTCATCCATTATCTCCGATATTATTTCATCCTCATCCTTATATTCCATCAGGAGATTGGACAACCAGACAGTGATACAGTCGATAAGGATTGTCCGGTAGGATTTCGATACCGACCGTATGGCATTGCCGAGATCGAGCGGCTCCTCAAGGGTATCCCACCGATCGCCTCTTTTTTCCTTATGTTTTCGAATCCTCTTTTTCATCTCATCGTCCAATGCTTCCGCGGTAGCAAGAAACAATCGCTTCCCCTCCAATTTTTCCGCCAGCTCCTGAACAAAATCGCTTTTCCCGCTCCTAGCACCACCGGTGACGAAAACAATCATTGTATAATACCTTTCAATTTTTCTATGAGGACCTTATTCTGATCATGTCTCTTCACGGCGACACGGAAATAACGATCATCCAGCCCTTCGAAATTACTACAGTCTCTGATGAGAATTCCTTCCGGTTCCAGTCTGTCTCTCAGTTCAGTGGACGTCAGTCCCGCACTTCGATCGATCGATACAAAGAGAAAGTTCGCCGCGCCCTCGAAGGCTTCAAAACCGGGAATTCCATTTAATGCATGTCGTAGAACATCCCGTTCATGCAATATACTGTCTCGTGTTTCCATGACGTAATAGCTGTCCTCAAGGGCTTTCACTGCTGCCGTTTGCACAAGGGCGTTAACAGACCAGGGAATCCTTTTTCCCTTGATTTTCGCAATACGTGCTGGAGCAGCCATGACATATCCGATTCGAAGCCCCGGAACACCGAAAAATTTAGTCATCGACCGCAGAACGATCAGATGGGAAAACTCGAGGATTTCTCTCTTAACCGATTCTTCTTCCACAAAATCGATAAAGGCCTCGTCGACGATTGAGAGCACCCCGACCTCCTGAGCACGGGCAATAAGGCTAAACAATTCAGCCTTCGGAGTAAGAACGCCCGTCGGATTTGCAGGATTACAGAGATACAGAATATCAAATCCCTCTCCGAGGCGCGAGCACAGTGACGATATATCAACAGAAAACTTATGTTTTTCATCTGTTTGAAAGTAGGTTACATCGGCACCAACGACGCTGAGCCCTTTCTCATATTCACTGAAGGCCGGTGTAACAATGAGGGCTTTTCCCGGTTTGAATGCCAAGGGTATGGAATACATAAACTCGGTAGAGCCATTTCCGACCATGATATGCTTTTCATCAATGTCGTGATATCGAGACAAGCCGGAGACGAGATCAACCGAATTCATATCGGGATAATTCAAAACGGAATCAATATTCTTGATTATCGCTTCTTTCAATGCCGGTGAGTATCCCAGCGGATTGATACTGGCACTGAAATCTAGTATCGTATCCTCATCAATTCCGTAACGTCTGGCAATCTCGCCGACATTACCGCCATGATCTCTTATCATTATCCTATTACCCAGAGTAAGATTGTGCAGGTACCGGCCATAAAAATTGATGAAGCAAACATGATAACCCATGTTTTTTTTACAGCTTCTCGGTCTGTCTGCTTATTTTTATTGCCGATTGTCGGCTTGTTCGTTACTTCCCCGAAATATTGTATTTTTCCCCCGAGCTGAATGTTGAGGGCGCCTGCCGTTGCAGCCTCTGGCATGCCGCTGTTGGGACTCAAATGATTTCTGCCGTCTCGTCTCATTATCTTCCACGCATTTCTCCCGTCGAATCTCAGAATGAACGAGACAGTAACGATAATAATCGCTGTCAGCCTCGCCGGTATCCAATTGAAGATATCGTCCATCTTCGCGGAAAAAAAACCGATATCACCGTATCGTTCATTGTGATAACCGACCATCGAGTCGAGGGTATTGACCGCTTTATATGCCATGGCCAGGGGAGGTCCTCCGAGAGCCAGGTAGAACATGGGTGCAACGATTCCGTCGGATAGGTTTTCCGATACCGTTTCGATGACGGCACGGAAAATGTCTTCATCGTCGAGATTGTCCGTATCCCGTCCCACAATCATGGATAAATTTTTTCTCGCCTTTTCAATATGACCGCTCACGAGAGCATCGATGACCATTTTGCTTTCCTTATAAAGGGATCGTGTCGCCAGGGTCAGAGAGGAAAAGATAATCGCCATCATAAGGCCGAACACAGAATGTATCAGATAACATCCCTCGACAATCCCCCCGGTAATGAGATACACGGGGATAACAACAACAAACCATAAAATGACTCCACCTTGTTTTTCATCAAAACCGAGAAAACCTCGGCGGATAAAACCTTCCACAACCATGACCAGTTTCCCGATGATAACAACGGGATGCGTTATTCGGCGGGGATCTCCAACAATCATATCGGTTATATATGCGCCAATAAAGACGACCGCTGACATAACAATTACAGGACTCTCCCTTTACTAAAATCTGCTGACTGACAACAGTGTCCGAGATGTTCTACACTCACGTAACAAAAAAGGATCACAGCCTGTGCCATAAACCTTACAACTTAACCACCAGAGGTTTTATTCATGTAAGCATCCAGCTCATCGGAAAATGACTCTATCGAGGCTAGACTGATGACCGACGGAAAAGATGAAAAAACATCCGTATCCCTGACATATTCAAGTTTTTCAAGTGTAATGACCTGTGTGTCAGGTTGACTCGTGCAGGCTTCCCTCACCAACACCAACTTCTGTTCAATAGGCATGGACAGATCCACAACGATCAGGGCAAAGGGATCCGATGTTATCGCTTTCCTCGCAGAAAGAAAATTAGGATATGACACCGGTTTCAGGTTATGATGCGTCAATTTTTGCTCAATAAATTTTCGTCGAGGAGAGTCATCACATACGATTAAAACTCGGCTACTTTCCATACACAGTCTCCTTTCTATAATCCTGCTGGTCTTCCGGAGTTTTTATTATCAGTCCTCTTGCCTGTCACGCCGAATCACTGCCGAGAAGCAGTCTCCACCTTTTCTACCACTTCACATGCTGAAATATCCAGGAAACAATGTTCGCCCTGGAGTATTTTTTCAGACTGTATAATATTGATCCGTCTTTCAAACACGGGACCCGATAGTACAAGGGTATGATATTCACCGTTCTCACCGGCAATATCAATGCCCTCGATTTTCGATATATCATTGATGAAATCACCATCAATGGTGCGTCCCAGCCACTCATCGCCGAGCACATCTTTTTTCGTAGCCACAACGATTGCTTCAAACCCTGCTTCAATAAATTCCCGTAAGATTGATTCTCTCTTTTCTCTCCAGATTGGCAGGACGGCCCTGATTCCCATATCACTGCTGACCCGTTCGACCCATTCCCGATGCCCTTCCAGATCAATATCTCCAAAAATTCCCGCCCCAATTCCCTGTTGTTTCAATTCTGATACGGCCTGTTTGAATTTCGCCTCGTAGGTTTCCCATGAACTCCTCGGTTGAACGACAGTCAGACCCATGGCCTCTGCCTGCATATGAATGACACCGGTTCTGACACCATGAGACTGAGATCTCTTCCCATCTTCGGCTGTCATGTTAAGCAGATAGGTAACCTCGAACTGTTTCATTGCCCGGTAATAGGATAACGCCGCATCCTTACCGCCACTCCATGAAACAAACGCCTTTATTTTTTTATACTCTCCCACGCTGGAACATCTCCGCAAACTTTGCAGTGAAGGGCAGTTTCATCCATGCCGGCACCACAACAGCGGCATAATACCTGTCCTTTCCCGGGTGCCGGTACCGCACCGACAACTTCTCGATAAATTCGATAATAATAAAAGTGTTCCTTGTTCCAAAATTTTACGGGATATTCGTGCTGTGCATGGTCAAACTCTTCGTCGGACACCATATCGGTGATAACCTTCCGCAGATGAGTCATACCGGAACCATATTCCAGGGCTCGCTTGCTTTGCCATAATATGTCCTTTGGCAGTACTCCTTCAAAGGCTTTCCTGAGAATCCATTTGCCCCAGACCATCCCGTTTTCGTGTCTTATTTTACAGCGCACATCCACATCCCGCCCGAATGCAACAAACTCATCATCCAGGAAAGGCTGTCTGATCTCAAGCCCCAAGGAGAGCCCGAGCTGATTCGAACTGAACCGCATAGACGAATGCATTCGCGCTAAATACTGGTCAAGGTCTTTTATTTCCCGCATAAAACTGTATCCCGCAAAGATTTCATCACTGCCATCACCGGTCATCATGCTTTGCACATGTATATCCTTCGCATACTTCAAGCCGATGTAGACCGCCACATCGTTTGGAACAACCGGATCAAAACTTCTCAAAATGCGAATCACCTCGGGAATAACTGCAAGAGCCTCTTCAATCGAAACGGTGATATAGTGGTGGTCGAGATTGAGAAATTTCGCCACCGCCTTCGCATAGAACTGATCTTCACTATACGAATCAAGTCCTACCGAAATAGCTTTGCTGTCTCTCGAAAATGCCGCCACAAGGGCAGAATCGAGACCACCGGAAAATAAAATACCATCGGCACCGCTTCGCTTCACGGCATCGGTAAATTTCCTCCGCAGTTCATCAAAAATAAGATTAATCGGTCTGTACACAATATCTCCCGACACTATTTTTCAATTCCTGAAAAACATCTGCCACTTCTTTACCTTCTCCTGTAATAAATACCGTTCAATAAGCCATTCAATGCTATCCGGAGCACACACGGTATATCTTTGTCGGCAATGAAATCGATCATATTTTCTATTTTTCCCCCGGCTATTTCCTCGGTTAGGTTATTACACAAGGATTCAAATGATGCAAGATCGTTAATCAGACCCCTTTCGTAATCATCGCTCACGGTAAAAGCCGATTCAATAAATCCGACATAGCGGGGTTGAAGGAGCATTTCTTCAAAATTCCCAACCAAATCATATCTGCCGGCGTTGCATTCACATTCACCCATGGAAATTAATCCGGATATACTGATTTTCCTCTCTTTCAGACGATGAAAAATATTACGCCCGGCAATTATTCCACTTTGCCTGTACACTGCTTCCTGGACAGCATCATATACGGCTTTTCCAATCAGCTCTCCCATCTTTGTATGGCCGCCGGCATTGTCAATGTTGGTCCCCTTTCCCTCAACGACAATGACGTTATCGGTTTCCGTTCCTGTGGCCTGATGGATGAGGGGGGTATAGCTGCTTCTGATATCAAGATCTTGCAACGCTGCGGTTTTGGCCTCGGTGGCACTCATAACAGCCCGTGTCATAGCCCGTGGTGTCAGTCTCATATTTGACAAAAGAATAATGTTGATGGTCCCCGGCTCATAAAATCCGCCCTCTTCAACGGATGTTCTGAGGGCATTTGACTGTACACCGGCCGTCACCAGGGCATAAACCTCCATCTCTTTAAACTGTTTCCGCTTTATCGCAAGGTTGTCCATATCGACACCGGTGAAAAGAAAGCTCGCCGTATTATTTGCTTTTCCGACAACAGTATAAATGTGCGACCTTGCCTTTTTAAAACCGAGTTTATGTGTCAACCCCCAGCAGGGAGGCGGGGAGTAGTGGTTGCCAACCGATGAGACACCCTTGCGTTCTCCCTCGAGAGTCGAGACAACGGACAACGGTTCCTTAAAATCTATGATCAGGGTCTTGTTTACGAAATCATCGATTGTGCTGTATGCAATGCGTGTATCTTTTATATAATCGAGGTTAAGATCGAGATGGCGTATCTTAAATATATGATCGTCAAAGACGTGAGCATCCTTTTCGAAAAATTCATCTTCATAAATAATGGAGGAAAGTGATGAAACAAAATGCCCCGCCCGTGTCGATGCCCTGCAGGTCAGCTCACATGGAAGATAGAATATCTTCCCATTTTTTACTGCATCCACATCCTTCCAGCCCGGTTGATTGAAAAACCTTCCTGCCGTCTTCTTGTCACCACCACAGCCATAGATAATCTGCGGGTTAAACTTGATCCATTCCTCTTTTGTTACGGGTACAATATTCCCCTTCTTGTTCAGTTGGGGAGAGATGCCGCCGGCAAGTCTGATATATTCATTTTGAAAGGAATCATCTCCCGGCGTCATCACCCGGTCGCGCCCCATGAGGCGAACAACCCTTTTTCTTTCAGATTGAGGTATACCGGCGGTCTTTTTTGCAATAACTTGGAGTTCGCTCTTTATCTCATCGATGATCCTTGAAGCCTCTTTCTGTCTGTTAAAAATTCTGCCCAACAAATTGATATTCCGATAAATATCTGAAACAGACTTCGAACTGATATTGATTAGTTGACACTTCTTGTTCCCAAATATTTTCCTTATCTTTTTATGCAGGCTGGAAACGAAAATCACATCGGGATCCAATGTTCTAATGGCTTTGGTGGATGGAGAAAAAAAGCCGCCGACGACGGCCTTACGGACCGTCTCAGGCGGATACGTGTCGTAATAGGTAACGGCTTTAACCGCATCCCCTGCCCCTATTTTGAAAATAATTTCGGTTATGCCGGGCACAAGAGAGATAACCCTCGACGGTCTTTTTGTGATTACGATACTCTTTCCCCGTTCGTCGGTGAACGTTACCGGATAGGAAAATAGCGGGGTAACGTTCAGGAGGATTATAAAAATAACAAGGGAGCATACTGTTGTATTAAGTAATCTTGTTTCCTGTTTCATTTCTTCACATTTCTGCCGGATTTATGCTCAGCACCTCGGCACATTTTCTTATCAGTTCACCAATCAGAGGAGTTCGGTCTTACTTCTCAATACCAACCCTTGCTTCCACCCCCTTCTGATAATAATGTTTTACCTCTTTCATCTCAGTTACCAGATCGGCCCTCTCGATAATTCTCGTATCAGCATCACGTCCCGTTATGACCAGCTCTACGTGTTCCGGTTTTACCTCAATGAAAGCAAGCAGTTCATCCACTGACAACAGCCGATACCGTGTGGCAATGTTCGCCTCGTCAAGAATGACCACGTCATACTTACCGGAACACATAACCTCTTTAACTTCATTCAATCCTTCTCGTGCGGCCCGAATATCGTCATCGTCAGGATCGCCGCTTATAAACCCGATCCGACCGTACTGTTGTATCGTAATCGATTCATGATACTTTTCCAGTGCACTGATCTCACTGTATTCCCCGCTTTTGGCAAACTGGGCGATATATACCTTTAAGCCTGCTCCGACCGCTCGAAGAGCAAGCCCCAGGGCAGCCGTGGTTTTTCCCTTTCCGTTACCGGTATAAACCTGAACATATCCTTTCATGGCCTCCCCTCGATTCGTTTTACATTTTTTTCATCGGTTGCCGTTAAGAGCACATTGTTCCTTATCATATAACGCCTCTCGAGAGATACCATGAATGAACTACCTCACCGCAAGCAGCGGGGTATCTTTAAAAGCAATGAACGCCCCAAGGGGCGGGGAATAAAACCCTACTGTGATTCAATGGTGTGATAGTACCCCGAATACCTTCGAAGAAAAACAAAAACGGGGCTAAAACTCATAACCGACACTGAAAAAGACGGATCTTTCGGCCCCCGGATAAGCACTGAGCGTGGCAATGCTGTTATAATCATAGAATGTTTGTACATAGGTTTCGTATCCCTTGTCGAACAGGTTATTGCCAGCAAGGGTAAGTATCAAGTGGTCATAGAGACGCTGCTCGATTTTTATATCCGTTGTCCAGTATGATGACAGGGTACGGGAAGGGGTAACATCGGTATCGTTCGTATACAGTGCGGGCCGCTTCCCCACATACCGAATCGTGACCGTTGTATTGAGATCGAATTCAGTCCAATAGGTCAGAGATCCTTTGAATTGGTCATTGGGAGTATACAGGGCCTGACGTTCGACGCCGCCCTGTTTGTTTTCTTTTGCGTCGGTGTTTGTGTAGCTGAGGACCAGAATTGCGTTATAAAATGGTCCGATTTTTGTGCCCAGTTCCCAGCCGTCAGCTTTATAGCTGTCGAGATTTTCCGGTCTATAGAAATAATTGCTGTCAGGAACCCACCGAATTTTATCATCAATATCCCATTTGAAATATGAAACCGTGACAAATACTTTTTCATCAACAAAGCTTTGCTCGACAGTTGCGTCCGTATGCCATCCTGTCTCGGGCTTTAAATTGGGATTTCCTTCAGTACCCATTCCATATCCCCAGTCTTCATAGGGCCAGAAGAGATCGTTGGGAGTCGGTGCTTTAAAGTGCTTTCCATGGCTCACCTTGAAAACGGTGTTTTCCTGCGGATTAACCACCAGACCGAAACGGGGAAGGTCTTCATACCCGAATTTTGAATGGTCTTCATGCCTGACCCCAACCAGTGCCTTAGCGTATTTACAAGGCCGGTACTGGGCTTCTGCATATGCTCCCTTCGTATGTAAATCAGCATCGCTTTTTGTTTGAGTCCCAGCCACATCATTACCGTTGGTATCGAGTGACACAGTCTCGTTTCCCCAGCCATAGTCCTTGTAATCCGCACCAAGCAACAGGCTTGACCCTTTAAACGGTTTGATCTCCACATTCCCTTCAACCCCGGTTACTTCATTCGTTGTCCAGGTCTTCTTGCCCGTCCCATCGGAATGATACCGGTCATGATTATAGTTCTCCATGTATGTATAATCGCCTCTTACCTTGAAGCCCAGCCACTTCATCGGATTAGATTTTATCTGAAGAACGATGTGACCGTCATCATCACTCCCCTTATCGAGGACACTTGCCGATTCACTACTGTAAAATTTCACACCGTTAATATAATAATCCTGTGTCCCGGGAGGTGGCTCAACCCCCGGTCTCCCATATTCCCGATCTATGTAATCACCGTAAAGGCTTATATCCAAGGCGTCTCCCTTATCGTACACCAGGTTGAGCGACACATCGTTGTGCGTCAAATCACTGTTATCGCGAAATCCATCGGTTTTCCGCCGGTTGGTGGTAATATAGTAGCCGAAGTCACCGGCGAGAAACATTCCTTGCTCGGCCGACAATTCATACGTGTCCTGTGTTCCGTAACCGGCACTGATCTTTAAGTCCGTTTTGTCCCGTTCCGGTCGTTTGGTTACGACGTTAACCGTTCCTCCCATGGCACCCGAACCGTACAGAAGTGACCCAGAGCCCTTGACGACTTCAATACGTTCAATACTGTTCAGGGGAATTTTCGCCACATCGGCGACACCGAGCGATGGAGAATTAACATTCACTCCGTTCACGAATACCTGGGTGGCATCACCTCCCATTCCCCGAAGATGTATCTCCTGGGCAGCACCGCCATAATTCCCGTACGTTCTCAAGTCCACACCAAGTTCGTTTGCCAGGAGTTCTCCCACGGTATTTGCCGGTGATTCTTCAATCTCCATTTTATCCATTATGATGACAGCATTCGGTACATCTTTCCGTTTTTCCTCAGTCTTGGTTGCCGTCACGACAATCTCTTTCAGCGTTACCGATTCTTTCTCATCCGCACAAATGCCGGTGGGAATATTCAAAAGCATGCACATACAGACGGCTATAAAACAACGCACTATTATCTTCATTTCACCATTCCTCCTTATTCGATATGTCTGATCATCCAACCCATTTTTCATCATCGTTTCACAGTATCAGGCTCGCTAAGGCGGATTTTTGTTCACTGTCTGTTTCATAGGAAACTCCTTTCCCCTCGGTCAGGTCAGTTTTTTTATCCGACAGACAAGTCTCCTGGCTCGCGGCTCATGACCTACTTCCCACGCCTTCCCATCCCGATCATGCCGGGACAGTGACATACTGTGGGGTTCGTTCCGCCTACAGTTGCGGGGCAGCGCCGATTTCCGATCGGCTTCCTTAATCTGCCGGATGTGATGCTAACAATGTCACTCTCGGAAGTCCCGTTACCGGATTCCGATCCACCATGACATTTGCTTCATATACCTCCTTGATGTTCGACCCGGTAATCACCTCCTCGGGTGTTCCGATGCCATGGATAATGCCGTCACGCAAGAGCAGAACCCGGTCGCAAAACAGTGACGCCAAGTTTATATCGTGTGTGACGGTGATAACAGTCAATCCTTCTTCCTTATTCAGGGCCTTTATCAGATCAAAAAAATCGACCTGATGCTTGATGTCCAGAAAGGCCGTTGATTCATCGAGTAAAATGATTTGAGGCTGCTGGGCCAGTGCCCGTGCAATCAGCACTCTCTGTCTTTCACCCCCGCTCAACTCATTGATACTTCTGGAGGCGAAGGACAGTATATCGGTTGTTTCCATTGCTTTACGGACGATCTCAAAATCAGTTTTTCCCTCAAACCTCAGTCTGCCCAGATGAGGAGCCCGCCCCATCATGACGACTTCCTGAACCGTAAATGAAAAAATGATCGGCGAATCCTGAGGAACGACGGCAATCTGTTTCGCGATATCGTCCCGTCGTATTGTCCTGATGTTTCGTCCATCAATCAAGACAGACCCCTGCTGAGGCATTAACAAACCGTCAATGATTTTGAGAAGCGTCGTTTTGCCCGATCCGTTCGGCCCGATGATTCCCAGGAACTCTCCCTCACATGTCGTGAACGAAATGTCATTCAAAACCCAGGCATCACCATAGTTAAATTTCACGTGTTCCGTTTCTATGACGGACATGTCTCAGACAGTCCTCCTTCGAAGAAGATAAATAAAGTACGGAGCACCACACATGGCGGTGACCACGCCGACCGGTAACTCGGAATGAGGGACCACCGTTCGTGCAATTGTATCGGCTACAACGAGAAATGTTGCCCCGAACAGAAACGATGCCGGTAACAAAAGCCGGTGATCGGGGCCGAAGAGCATTCTCATCATATGGGGAATGATGAGTCCGACGAATCCTATGATTCCGCTGAATGATACTGCCAGTCCCGTGACCAGTGACCCCGCAAGGAAGAGGATAATTTTAGTCTTCTCCACATCCACCCCTAATTGCATGGCCGTTTCTTCACCGGTAACGATGAGATTCAATGGACGGGCATACGAATAAATAAGGGCAAACCCGCATACCAGC
>Ga0272444_10002987_pt1 | contig 15444 bp, 14 predicted proteins | sample SSMForm13_FD_201033 | JGI IMG/M metagenome (GOLD analysis project Ga0272444, IMG submission 201033) | Marine sediment archaeal communities from Little Sippewissett salt marsh, Falmouth, MA, United States - SSM-Form-13 | ecosystem: Environmental > Aquatic > Marine > Wetlands > Sediment ...
CTTTCCACCTGACTCCGCTAGGGGATCGGGAGGGGGGGCCTTTTATATATTCTCCCGCCAGAACCTCGGATTCCCCGCCCAACCTATTGCCCTTCCATATGGTTTCTGTTTTTTTCCTGTCCCGTATCTCCGATTCTCGACCTTTGGGCCTGGTTTTACGGATCCCGAATCTCGAAGGATTGCCCTTTCCGAGGGCCGTTTTTCGGCCCGTCATTCTTTTTCGAAATACCAGAAAATTCTTGCATTCAACGGAGATTCGTGTTACAATAAAATGAAAGGTCTGATTTCCCACCCTTTTCCCAACCTATGAATATAAAGATTCGCGTTGCCATCATTTCCGTCATCGCCAATGTGATCCTGGTGGTGCTGAAACTGCTGCTGGCTCGATGGTCCTCCAGCAAAGCCATCCTGGCCGACGCCATCCACTCTCTTTCCGACATCTTCGTATCGATCCTGGTGCTCAGCGGCCTCGTTCTGGCCGCTCGAGGTATCCGAAGAAAAGCGATTATTTTCCGGAAGATCGAGGATGTGGTCGCCGTCGTGGTCGGTTTCTTCATACTGGGGGCCGCCTTTGAGATCTTCACCGGGACGGTTCGGGGCTCATCCACGCAATTGGACCATCTGCCGGTCGCCATGATCGGCGTTTTCTTCTGCATACTGGTCTCCGGATTTATCGCCAGGCTGAAGATCAAGGTTGGACAGGAGAAACAGTCCAACAGTTTGATAGCCGATGGATACCACTCGCGGATGGATATGTATTCCTCCGTCGGAGTGTTGATCGGTCTGGTGGGAGCCATGGTCGGCCTGAACCTGGACGTTCAGGCCGCCGCTTTGATCTCCCTGCTGATCGCTGCCACCGGACTGGAGGTCATTTATGGTGGTGTGCGGGCCCTGTTGCGGGGGACGTTTCTGGAAGAATATTGGCTGGCGAGCCTATTGGAAGGCACTCGCTCCGGAGCCAAACGGAAATCTGTTCCCAGCCGGAAATCATTACGGATGATCGTCTGGTTCCAGCTGCGCGGCCGCGCTCTCCTGATCGGTTTCTTGCTTCTGGGATTCTTCCTCTGGGCGGGCACCGGTCTCTACCGGGTGCAACCGGGAGAGCGTGCTCTGGTTTTCCGTTTCGGCCGGCTGATGGATCGAGCGGGTCAGGGTCCCGGATTGCACTACCACCTGCCGTGGCCTTTTGAAACGGTACGGAAAGCATCTCTGCTGGCCGTCAGGCGCCTGGAGATCGGTTTTCGAACCCAGATAGAGATGACGACCGGGAATGCGCAATCCTATCAATGGGAAAGCCGCCATGTGAGGGGCCGCTACTCCAAACGGCCCGAGGAATCCGTTATGTTCACGGGCGATGAAAACCTGGTCGATATCAATGCCATCGTTCAATACCGCGTGATCGATATCGAGAAATTTCTTCTCCTGGTGGAAGAGCCGGAGAAACTGGTGCGCTCGGCAGCCGAGGAGATCATCAGACAGGTTGTCGGTATGGAACCTCTCGATGATCTGTTCACCAGGGATCGTATGATCGTCGAGCAAACCATCCAGGAAAGCTTGCAGAAGACGATGGAACGGACCGATTGCGGAATCGACATCACCGCCGTAAAGCTGCAGGATGTACATCCGCCTGTCGAGGTCGTGGAATATTTTCGTGATGTCGCCAGCGCCCGGGAGGATAAAGACCGGTTAATCAACGAAGCACTCGGGTACCGGAATGAAGTGCTGCCGATCGCTCGCGGTCAGGCTCTGGAGCAGATACGACAGGCAGAGGCCGATCATAAAGAGCGGATTGATCGAGCCCGTGGAGAGGCGGACCGGTTTGTGGCTCTTCTAAGGAAATATCAGCAGGCTCAGACCGTGACCGAGATCCGGTTGTTTCTCGAGATGGTGGATGAAACGATGCCGGAATTGGAGAAATTCATCGTCGAACCGGATGCATCCCATGATCCGGTCGATTTGCGATTTTTCAGCAAAGGTTACGATGAAGGTTTCGATAAAGGAGCAAAAGAAGATATTCTCACGCTGGAGGAACGATGAAAAGAAAGATTATTCTCGGTTTCCTGCTGGCAGGTTTTTTCATTATTTTCATCAGCTCGATTTTTTTTCAGATCGGCGAGACCGAATTTGCCGTTATCACCCAATTCGGCAAGCCGGTGAGGGTGCTTGAATCCGCTGGATTGCACGTCAAATGGCCGGATCCGGTTCAATCGCTGCGACGTTTTGACCGGCGATTACTGCTGTTCGACCCTGAGCCCGGGGAGTATCTGACCGAGGATAAAAAGAATATACTGGTCGATGTCTATATGGGGTGGCGCATCAGCGAGCCGAGGAAATTTCTCGAAGCGGTTAAGGAACGTCCGGTGGCCGAAATATTCCTGGCCGATATTACCTCGGCGGCCTTGGGAGCCGCCTTGGGGAATTATCCGCTTTCTGCGTTGATCTCCGTCGATCCCGAGCAGATCAAGGTGGATGATATTATGGGGGGGATCACGATCAAGTGTCGTGAAAAGGCTGCCGAGGAATATGGCATCCATGTCCTGGAGGTGCGCCTGAAACGGCTGAACCTTCCCGACCAAAACAAGGAGAGCGTCTTTCAGCGCATGCGCACCGAACGGGAACGAATGGCTAAAAAATACCGTTCCGAAGGTGAAGAGGAGGCCATGAAAGTGCGGGCCGAGGCGGACAAGGAAAGCCGCGCCATTCTTTCCGAGGCTTATGAAGAGGCGCAAAAGATCATCGGCGAAGGAGAGGCGGGGGCGGCTCAGATTTATGCCGCCGCCCATAAACGAGATCCGCACTTTTATAAATTGGTAAGGACCCTGGAGTCCTACCGTAAGGTGCTCAACGAGAAGACCACTATTGTTTTATCAACCGATTCCGAACTTCTGGAGCTGCTCACCGAAGGGAAGGTGAGAGAATAGCGATGACGACCGACCTGAAACCGGTCTCCGACAGTTCCAGAACGCTGTTCCAGCAATTCAGGGCGGTGTGGCCCCCCTGGCGTAAACTCATATTATTTGGAACCCTGGCCATAGTCTTCCTGTATCTGCTCTCGGGCGTGTACGTCGTTCAGTCCAACGAACAGGGCGTGGTGCGCCGCTTCGGCCGCCTGGTCAATGATCAGATCATGCCCGGCATCCACTATCATCTGCCCTGGCCCGTGGAACGGGTCGATCGTCCCAAGACCTTGCAGGTCAAAGTGATGAGCGTTGGATTCCGGATGGTCGATAAGGTCAAGGGAATCGGTCCTCTGCCGGAGGAAACTCAGATCTTGACCGGCGACGAGAACATCATCGATATACAGATGATCGTTCAGTATCGGGTCAAGGATCCCAGCGCCTATATTTTTTCGATGGAAGAGCCTCAATGGCTGGTGCGGAAAGCAGCCGAGTCCTGTTTGACATCGATCATCGGATCGATGGGCGTCGATCAGGTGTTGACGACGGATAAGCTTCTGATAGAGGATAAATTGAAAGATCAAACCCAGAAGATTTTGGATCGCTACGGTTGCGGGCTGCAGATCTCCGGGGCCTATTTCCAGGACATCGGCCCCTCAGAGGAGGTGGCCTTCGCCTTTCGCGACGTGACCAGCGCCCGGGAGGACCGGAACCGCCTGATCAACGAAGCTCACGGCTATCGAAATCAGAAATTACCGCAGGTCCGCGGACAATCCCAGCAAATGATTCGCCAGGCAGAAGCTTATCGCACCGAACGGATCAATCGAGCCCGGGGAGAGGCCGCACGCTTCCTCTCTCTGAGGCAGGAGTATGTTAAGAGTCGAAAGGTGACCGAAACCCGGCTCTACCTGGAGACCATGGAGGATATTCTGCCGAAGATTCGCAAGTACCTGCTGGCAAGCGATGGAGAACAAGGTGTGGTGAACGTGCGCATGATCATGCCCCAGGGAAACTAGAAGGGAGCGCTTTGTACTGGGGCCATAGGGGAGATTTTCCGGTAGCGTTTCAATGGTAGCGTTTCAACGATAGCATTCCAGTCGTAACGATTCAGAACGTCATTTCGCTGCATTCTTCTCATATCCTGACAAAGGGGGTGTTATGAAATCAAGTGCGCAACGGAGAAAATCTCATTTCTGCACAATCTGTCAGAGAGTTGTTAAGATGGATATGATCCGGAAAGTGCCGGACGAAGAAGTGACCTGGCTTCAGTGTCCCGATTGTGAAGGATATGTACCCTATCTTTCCACGTCGAGCCGGGAAACGATGGGATTGAATGAGGAGCTTCTCGGAACGGTCGATACCGATAATGTGCCTCAGTATAGCATGAGCGAGAATTACACCATCGGCCAGGTCTTTTACCACTCGGTATGGGACGATTACGGTTTGGTCCTGCAGAAGGGGAAGAAATCGAAGAAGGGGCGGTCTATCATGGTGTCCTTCGTGAAGGGGGGGCTCAAGAAGATCGTCGAGGATTTTCAGCCATCCGCGTAAATTTCTTGAAAATGTTGCCCGCGCAAAGGGCCGGCCACCAGGCCGGCCCTTTGCTTATGGGCTCCGAACAGGAGAAATTTCTCACATTGGATACGGGGGGGCTTTACTTGGTTTTTTTCTCCGAACTGGAGCTGTTTTTAGAACTACGGTCCTGGCTGCTGGAGCTGCTCTTCGAACTCTTGTTTCCTGAGTCGGAGCTTTTCGATTTTTTCGAGGAACTGCTGCTTTTCTTCTTGGAATCTCCGGTGAAGATCTTGGCCACACCACCGAAGATTTTACCGATCGTGGAGCTTCGATTGGATTGTTTTTTCACTTTCTTCGTCTCGCTGGACCGTGAGCTCCGTGTGCGGATGACCTCCTGAGACCTGGTTTTCTCTGACGGCTCCGAGGTGCGAATCTCCCGCCGGGAGCGGCTGGAAGATCTGGTCTCCCTGTTCAGATCGGTCGATCTGTTTCTGGAGTCTTTCTCGGCGGCGATCCTCCTGGTATCCTCCCGGCCGTCTTCCCGCTGCTTCCGTTCCAGATCGACCGGTTCTCTGCCCTGGGCTTTTGTTCTGATCTCTGCCGCATCAGTGCCCGGATCGCCCCATGGCGATCGCCGGCGGTCCTCCCATTTACCGCGTCCATCCTCATCGGTACGGGAGGGCCGCTCGACACCGCCGCTGCGCCTGACGGGCTTTTCGCGATACCAGTCAGGTTTTCGGCGATCGGTGTAATAATGTCCTTTCCAGGTCACGCGGCGGCCGGAATCTCTATCGATATACCAGTATACATAAACTGGCTGGCAGCCTCGGCACCACCACCAGGGGCGGCACCAGTAATGATCCCAGTAGAAATCGGTCCAGATATGGACGTGGACGTAAGGGTCCCACCAGGGATCGTAGATATATTCCGGATACCATTGATAGACGATATACCGCGGATAGGGAACCCATTCCTGGACATAGAACCAGCCGACATCGCTGGAATACCCTTCCGGCTCGTATTCCTCATTACCCCAGGCCAACCGTTCGTTGATATCGTTGATGGCCAGATGGGGATCGCCGGTGACACGCCCCATGGGCCAGTAGAACTCATTGTCCACTCCGTCCTCAATCTCATAGATGGCTCGAAGATTTAACGGGAATTCCGATGCCACCGCTACCACGTATTCGATGCCCTTGGGTCCATCCACGATCAGATCATAGTCGTCATAGGGATCGGGAATCTCATAGATCTGTCCTCCCTCCACCCAGGCCTTATCGTCGTACTTGGGATAAAGCACATGGATAAAACCCTCGGCGTCGATATTGTATACGGTGACATAGCAGTCCGAGTCGGTCTGGAAGTAGACTCGTACGACCTGGCCGGGCCGGTAGACCGAACCGTTGTGTTTGTTGAGCCATACCTCGACATGTGCCTGCCGAGAAGGACGGTTGCCGATCTCTTCAAAGGCAGCAGCGCTGGAAACCCAAGACATTGAGATGGCCGCCATGATCAGTACCATGATAAATTTCTTCATCTTTATCGCCCCCTTCTGTGAGTAACCCTCTCCTCCGGTTTCGATGCGCGGCCGGGACGGTTTCCCGGAATGGTTCCCGGTTCGGAGGTGGCCCGAGGCGTCTTCAGATCGGCGGGTGTGAGGGTTTTTGCCCCGGGAAGACGTTTCAGTTCGGGATTGCCCTCGTCGATTTGAAAAGCCCAGTCGATGATCACATAATCATAGCCGATATGGTGCACCCGAAATTTAGCGAAGTTGTTCTCCCAGGTCCAGACGACATAGGCATGGCCCTCATAGAGCGTGATCGTGTCGGCAATATCGGTGGACCAGCCGCTTTCCGGGGCCCAATCGATCTCATCCAGAGAATTAACGTACCCGGCATACTGAATGTCGGTACCGTAGACGGCCTCCTCATATTCCACGTCCGTGCTGGCCAGGCAATACCGTCCATTGAGCCACAACAGGTACAAGTCCACATAAGGATCGTTCCAGGGCCAGATCATATCACGGTAATATCCTGAAAAATCCACTCCCGCCATGGCGTCATCGTCGTAGATGACCAGATCGTACCCCTGAGGACGGGGAGTATCATGGATGGTTTCGTAGCTGAGATCGCTCTCGTTGCCATGCCAGTCGTAGGCGGACACGGCGTAATAATAGGTTTCCCCGTTTTGCACGTTCTCGTCGACGAACTCATTGTCCTCGCTGTCCCCGATCTGCCAGTATCGTCCTGCAGGGTACAGACTGCGGTAAATGCGGTATCCGTCCAGGTCATCGACGCGCAATGGACTCCACAGGACCTCTACATACCCGTCCCCGGTGATGGTGTAGACGCCCGAGGGGACGGGCGGCGAGTAGTAATCGTGATGATGATTGACATCCTCACAGCCGGGGATCATCAATGAGATGAGCAGGAACACCGCAAATATCGATTGTGCCAGTCCGTTTTTCATGACCATCGACCTCCTCTCTATGGAGCAATCAATGGTTATCGGAACGGGAGGACCGCTTCTCGTCCTCGTCTTGCTGGCGGGATGACCGTTCCTGGGAAGACTCCCTTTTTTGCGGGGCTTTCTTCTGTGGTTCGCTCTCCCGGTCCCCATTCCGGCTTCTCGATGAATCTTTGCTTCCGACGGATCCCGACGAGGTTCGACCGCTGTCGTCTTGCCGCTCCTCCCGCCGCTGGATCTGATTCTTGGCGCTGCGATCGGGGGGCTCTCTCTTGGCCTTTTCTTCTGGAGCATCGTCTTTTCGAGAATTATCCTTTTGAGCGTTGTCCCTGCTCTCTCTCCCGGGCTCAACTCGCGGAGATCCGGAACGCTCTTTCGTCTGAAGGTCTTCCTTCTGAATGTCCCGGATCATCTGGCGCAACCGTTCGTCGAACTTTTTCTCAAACAGCTCGTACTTGGCCTGTTGCTCCACCGTGAGGATCCTGGAGAGTTTGGTGTGGAACCGGTCCTCGTTGGCCCTGGTCTGCTCATCGATTTTCTTCAGCTGGGCCATCTTTCCCTTGATGAGACCCCGGTTTTTCTCCTTGGCTTCCAGCAGCCGGGTGAGTTCCGCTTCAACCTCCAGGCGCTGTTCGGTCAGCTCGCCTTTCTTGTCTTCGAAGGATTTTTGCGCCGGGAACAGATCCTGAGCTTGCTTTTCGGTGAGATCCAGTTCCTCGGTCATCTGCCAGGTCTTGACGGTGCTGATCTGTTTGCGGACCTGTTCTCTCTCTTCTTCTTTCAATGCATCGGCTGTCTGGAAGGCAAAGAGTGTCAGCAGGCCGCACAGGCCGATCGTTGCGGCGGGAAATAGGATCGATCGCATCATACTGTACCTCCTGATGAGGTCAAATGTTTGCCGTTCCATACTTATCCAAACAATCGGTTCAGCTGAACCGACAGTTTTCTTAACTGGTCTTCGGACAGTTCTTCGAGCAGAGCGTCGACCGGTCTTTCCGAATGGGTTTCTTCCTCGATGACCGATTCCCAGAGGTCGGGTTCCTCCGCCATTTTCACGCCGAGGAGAGCCTGTTCCAGGATCTCCGAAGGCCGGGGTAATGCCGCCAGCAGTGATACCAGGGAATCTCCGGGCGAATCAGGAAACAGGATCGCCTCTGAATCCTGATAGGTATCGCCCAGCGCTTTCAGGCTCTGGCGGCCCTCCAACTCTAAATGAGACAACGTGGGACGCGGCCCCGGCGCGGGGGGCAGAGGGGGTTGCGCCCACCACAGGAAAACAAAAACCACCATGGCGGCCGCCACCGCAGCAGGTGCCCAGGCTCGGGCCGGCACCGGAGATGACCGGCGACTGGGCGCCCGGTCATCCCGGATGCCCTCGCGGACCCGCCCTTTGAGTTCCATCCAAAAACGTTCATCGGGTTCGGGGAATTCCCGGCGGCTCATGATCGTGAGCGTCTTCTGCAGTGATATCCGCTCGGCCGCACAGCGGGGGCAGCTCTTCAGATGAGCGGCGATACTGTCCCGTTCACCGGCCGGGAGCTGTCCCTCCAGGTATTCCACCAGCGCTGCCTGTACGAGGCGGCATGAGGTCCGGGAGTGGCGGCGTTCTGTATGATCAGCGAAGGTCTTCATAGCGGTTCAATCTCTTTCGCAGTTTCTTGACGGCCTGACAATAACTTGATTTGATGGCTCCCTCGGAACGGCCCATGATCCGGGCGATTTCCTTATGGGCCAGCTCTTCATAGTAATGCATGACGAAAATGGCTCTTTGCTTCGGAGGCAGCGACGCGACAGCTTGCTCGATCTCCTCGCCGAGATCTTTCAGCGCCAGTTCCCTTCCAGGTCGCCCCAGATTGGAGGTCAGCCGGTGAGAGACCTCGGAAAGGCTGAGGTGATTGCGTATCTGCCGGTGGCGGATGCGGCTGATGCTGTAATTCACCGTGATGCGGTGCAGCCAGGTGCTGAAACGAGATTCGAATTTGAAGTTTTTCAAGGATCGGAACGCCCGAATGAACACTTCCTGGGTGACATCGGCAGCTTCGTCGTGATCCCCCAGCATTCCCAGGGCGATGCGGTAGACCTTTTTCTGGTGCTGGTTCATAAGACGATCGAAGGCCCATTGTTCACCCTCAAGGAATTTATGTATAAGTTCATTTTCTGGGGTCGTATCCATTCTGTTCAATGTGAACTCCACCTGTTGGACGCACCGGGGAGGTCGGCGTTTAAAACTATTTCCACCATTTTATGTTAGTCTTTCCGCTCGCTGGTCTTTTGTGGACAATATACGTCGCTTGGGGACTGAACTCCAGGATAAAAGTATGCTTCCGGAGATCGGAAAATCAGTGGCAAAAAAGCACAAGATTGGTGCGGAAAAGACGTCTAACGACTCTAGAGAAGACATATAAAGAAATGAAATGTTTCATGAGAAGGGTATCATAAATGATCATCCTCTTACCACCGTGAGAAGACCATGGAAGCTATGCAGGGGGATCGTATTAAGAAAGTGTACGCTCAAAGTTATTTGCATTTTATCTTCCTTGACAGCTTGACAGACCATGATGATATTGACTATAATGATATAGAAATACGGAGATTGTCGGTATTCCTCAGAATTTGTTACAGGAGTTAACCTATGATCAAACTGACTCGATTTCAGATCGTTTCACTTTTAACGGTCTTGTTCGTTGTGTTATTGATAGGAGCCTCTCAGGCCGCGGACTATGTTTTTCCAGATACATTGGGAATCTCCGCCGCAAGAACGTTTCAAGATTCCCTGATCGGATCAGCGGATACTATTGTTGTGACGGTAAGCATGAGCAGCGCGGAGCTGGATTCCCTGCGCAACCTGTACTTCTCCGACCATGTGCCCGATGAGTTTTTCGATATCTTCACCACAGAGGTGCAAATCAACGGGGCCGTTCTGCCCGATTCAGAGTACATTCACGAGGTGGGTTCCGCCGACGAAGTCTTTGCCGGAACCGTGCCCCATCGCTGGGTGATCGAGGCTCCCCCGGATTCCCTGGGCAGTCGGTCCTGCAGCGGCATTCTGGATCCCGGTTCCGGGACCCTGCAGATCGTCTATACGGCCCGCTGTACCACCGGAGGCAGCTATAGCTTTCCCAGTTACACTTGGGCCGGGCAGCTGACCGGCGGCGATCAGATAGAGGTGTTCGGTTACAAGGACTCTGTTTTTATCACCGTTACGGATGTTCCTCCGGCAGTGGTTGATCTGGCAACGGTCCTTGCAGGTGCGGACTTGTTTCTCTTCTGGACGCCCGTGGAGCACGGGGCGGGCATTGATCACTATGTGGTCTACCGGGATAGTGTTCCGGGATTCGATTCCGCCGGCGGCGATTCCATCGGAATGACCGCTGATACGTTTTATGTGGACCAGGCGGCTGGAGGGATCGGCGATCCGGGGCTCAGCCTGTATTATCTTGTCCGAGCCGTGGATCCCGCCGGAAAGAAGTCCGACGACTCCAACTGTGCCGGCGAATTCGATAAAGATCTTCCGAACGCTAAATGATGAGAAGCAATCTGTGTGATGCCATATATTCTAGATGTACTCGAGGGAAATTATCCTGAAAATATCAAATAAGACCGGGAATGATTCCAAAAATGGAAAGCCGAAAGAAACCATCAGCCGGAGACGGTTCATCCGGGATATATCCGCCGGGGCCGCCGGGATGGCCCTGGCCACTTCCTTTCCAGGACTGGTGAACACCGCAAACTCCGGAAGTAAAGACCTGAGCAAGGTGGTCATCGCCCGGCATCCCGATTCGGTCCTTGGTCTGTACAGTTTTGATCAGAGCATCGTCGGGGAGATGGTCAACAGGGCCATCGTAGAGTTCACCGGACAGGAGGCCCCCGGTCTGGCCTGGGGGCAGATATTCCCGGGGCTCACCGCCAGTGACACCATCGGCATCAAGATCAACGCGAGATACTCCAATATTCCGTCACATGTAGAGGTGACCAACGCCCTCGTCGAGGGGCTGGCCAGCATCCAGGTGGGGGGGGGTAATTTCCCCCGGAACAACATCATCATCTGGGATCGTCGAAACGATGAGATCTCCGCATCCGGGTACACCATCTATACCGGCTCGGATCCGGACACGGCGCGCTGTTTCGGCACCAACCAATCCGGCTATGGCTACGATTCGGGCTCCTCGATCAACGTCGGCGGTACGACCTGTAATCCCAGCAGCATTCTCACCGATCACTGCAACTATCTCATCAACCTGCCGGTGCTGAAAAATCACACCTACGGCGGAGCGGGCGTGACCCTGGGCATGAAGAATCATCAGGGGACTCACCATACGCCACAGTCTTTGCATGGCTGTGATCCGGATATCGCCGAGCTCAATCAGGAAATTCGGGATAATCTGGGCGATAAGGACAAAATTACCATCATCGATTCCCTGGTGGGGGTGGCCACGGGGGGGCCTGCGGGCCCACCGCAATTCATCTACGGCGGCATCATTCTGGGCACCGACACGGTGGCCACCGATTATGTGGGTCGGGCGGTTTTGGACGATAATGGCTGTAATACCATTGGCATTGCGACTCATATCGAGACCGCCGATACGACGTACAATCTGGGCACCAGCGATCCGGCTGAGATGGATGTTGTTGAGCAGGATCCCATTGCGCTTGCCACTCGGGAATATGTGGATAAGATGATCGCCTTCAATAAGGAGGGCCTGGCCACGGAGCTTCAGGTGCAATGGGCCGTCGATCGCTATGATCGGGGATTATAACTTTTCACCCGAAAGGTCGTATAACTGCCAGAGTCTCAATTCATCGGATAACACATTTGGAGAGGAAGTTTATGGTGAGGGAATCGAGGATAAACAGGATGGATCCTGGGAAAGAGAGGCGGAAGGGACGCATCAGCCGGCGCCGGTTCATCAGGGATGTGTCCGCCGGGGCCGCCGGCATCGCCCTGGCCTCGACCTTTCCCGGTTTGGCGCGTTCTCAGCTCCGGGGACCTAAGAACAGCAAGGTGGTCATTGCCCGGCACCCGGAATCGGCCTTGGATCTCTATAACTTCGATCAGAGCATCGTCGGGGAATTGGTCCAATCGGCCATCACCGAGTTCACCGGACAGGAGGCCCCCGGCCTGGCCTGGGCGCAGATCTTCCCGGACCTGGCCACCGACAGCATCGTCGGCATCAAGATCAATTGCTTCAATACCAATAACTGTTGCAGCCACCAGGAAGTGGCCTACGCCGTGGCCGAGGGTCTGGCCAGCATACCGGTGGAGGGGGGTCCTTTCCTCCGCAACAACGTGATCATCTGGGATTGCTCCGATACTCACCTGACGTCCAGAGGTGGATATACCATATACGACGGCTCGGATCCGGACAGGGTGCGCTGTTTCGGCACCACCCATTCGGGATATGGATATGATTATGACGCGGAATTCCAGGTTCAGGGAAAGACAGTAGCCCCCAGCTCCCTGCTGACCACACATTGTCATTACCTTATTAATCTCGGTGTATTGAAAGACCACAGTATGGCCGGTGTGACCCTGGGAATGAAGAATCATCTCGGATCCATCAATGCCCCGGGCAATTGTCATAGCTTCTATAACGATGTTCCCGAACTGAATACTGAGCTGAGGAGTCGCTTTCCGGATGCCAGCGGCTTTCCCAAGGAGAAGATCGTCATCATCGACGCCCTCGCCGGGGTGGCCAACGGGGGGCCTACGGGAGTGCCCACTTTCACCTATGGCGGCATCATCCTGGGCACCGATATCGTGGCCGTCGACTATCAGAGCCGATCGGTGCTGCAGGCCAACGGCTGGGACGGCTCTCCCGTAGCTACCTACGTCGAGAATGCCGACAATACCTACGGGCTAGGCACCGCAAATCCTACCGAGATGGATGTGGTGATGCACAATCCCATCGCCCCGGCCACGCGGGAGCACGTGGACAGAATGATCCGCTTTCATAAGGAAGGCCTGGCCACCGCTCTGCAGGTCGAGTGGGCCGTCAATCGGTATGCCCGGGGTAAATAAGTGTTCGTTTATGAAAGGACTTCTGGTGCGAAAAGCTATCTGGATCATGCTCGGTCTTCTCATTCTCGGCACCGGTCCCGCCGGAGCCGGGGAACTGGACGGTCTTCTGCCGCAGAGCGGGGAAGTCGGCGGCTGGACCACCTTCCAATGGCCCCAGGACGAAGATGACCTGTTCTGGCTCATCGACGGTGCCGGGCAGGTATATATCGATCTCGGCTTTCAGGAGGCTGTCTTTCAGAACTATTATGATGCCGATTTTATCGCGCTCAATCTTGAGATATACGATCAAGGGACCTCCGCCAACGCCGAGAGCACGTACCACCATCCTTCCCTGGAGATAGGCTGGGAGGTGCCCCAGGAGGGATTCGGCGTCGAGGGACGGGTGGATACCATGGCCCTGGGTTCCTATCGGGCGGAGTTCTGGAGAGACCGGTATTTCGTGCGCGGAACAATCCTCGAGAAAAGCGCATATACCTGGCAGATCCTGACATCCTTCTGTCAGCTGGTGGACCAGAAGCTGATCGGCAAGACGGTCATCGACGGACTTCCCGCCGACGGGGAGATTCCCGGCTGGACCTGCTATCTGGCGGCCGACGATTCTCTGGGTATCGAAACCCTGTTGGAGAGCGAGGCGAATCTCTTTTTCGAATGGGGATGTTCGGCAGGGCTCAGGCAGAGCTATTACGATAGCCAGTTCGTGCTCCTGCAGCTTGAGCTATTCGACCAGGAAACCGCGGTCAATGCTCAGTCTCTCTATCACGATCACCGTCTGGAGACCGGACTGGAGGTCGCCCGGAACGATTTCGGCCAGGAGGGTCGTCTGGATACGACCAGCTCCTGGACGTATAGCGCTCAGTTCTGGCGGGACCGCTATCTGGCTCGCCTGTTGGTACAGGAAAAAACTGACGCTGCCCTGACGGATTTGTTGGCCTTCTGCCAGCTGGTGGACCAGAAGATCCTCTCCACCGGTTTGCCGGAGTCGGATGCAGAGAGTTTCCATCCACCCGTTCGCTCACTTATGGCCTTTCCCAACCCCTTCAACGCTGAGGTGACCATTCGCTATCGCATTCCGCAAGACACACCATCCCGGTCCGGTTACCGTCTCGATATCTTCAACATCCGAGGGCAGAGGGTTGCGGCTTTGACCGAGGGGAGTATCTTGCCTCCCGGCGAATACGAGGCCCGATGGGGTGGTCGGGATGACGACAACAGGCCGGTGGCCTCCGGCGTCTATTTCTGCCGTTTGCGATACGGCCGCCATATACGGATTGTCAGGTTGATTCTCTCTCGATAATCGATGATGGGAACAAGCCTGACTTGGATTGGAATGCCTGGGTTTTGAAAATAAGTATTATTGGAGTTGCTCGCAGGAGGTAAGGGACACATGCCGCCATCCAGATCGCCGCAGGAAGATATCGACCGGCGGGATTTTCTCAGGCGCACGGCCATGGGGATGGCCGGGTTGGCCCTGACCTCTTCACTAACCGGATTCTCGGGACGCCGCGGCTGGGCTGGCGGAGATACCAGCCGGGTGGTGATCGTCACCGATGAAACCGCGTCTTCCGGCATCACCATCGTTCCCGATGTGGTGGCCGTGATGATGGACCGCGGGATCATGGGGCTGACCGGTCAACCCTCGGTAGGCCAGGCCTGGCAATCCCTGTTCCCAGGGATCACGCCGGACAGCCGGATCGGCATCAAGATCAACTGCATCAACCGCTATCTGTCCAGCCATCCCGAGGTGGTAGCGGCCATCGTCAATGGTCTGGCTGCTATGGAGGTGGGAAAAATCCTGTTTCCGAGAAACAACATCATCGTCTGGGACCGTTACAACTATGAGCTCACCCGGGCGGGACACAGCATCTATTTCGACTCGGATCCGGATACGTACCGGTGCTTCGGCACCGATCAATTCGGCTATGGTTACGACGCCGGCCGGCTCATCGAGGTGTATGATGGGCGAACAAGTTATCCCAGCAGCATTCTCACTCAGCACTGCGACTACCTGATCAATCTTTCGGTGCTCAAGAATCACACCATGTCCGGAATCACCGGAAGCTTGAAAAATCATTTCGGCAGCGTGAATAATCCGGCCGCTCTCCACGGAACCTCCAACCAGAATTGTGATCCCTTCATACCGGCCCTGAACCGGCGAATCATCGATCAGCTGGAAGTCTCCCAGGTGGTCAACATCTGCGATGCCATCTTCGGCATCTCCAGCGGCGGTCCCATGGGGAATCCCCAGTTTGCTTACAATGGTCTGTTAATCAGCTGTGATCCGGTGGCGCTGGACTATCAGGAAAGGCAAGTCCTGGTCGATCACGGCTGCGGCACGGCCACCCAGGCCACGCACATCGACACGGCCGCCTGGCCGCCGTATGATCTGGGCACGAACAATCCGCTGGAGATGGATGTGCGGCATATCTCCAATCCCTCCACCGGCATCGAAGATAGTGACCGGACCCCCTCCCGGCCGTCCGACTACCGGCTGGAGCTGGCCTATCCCAATCCCTTCAACGCTCAGACGGTTATTCCTTACTTTATCGG
>Ga0272444_10002988_pt1 | contig 15443 bp, 14 predicted proteins | sample SSMForm13_FD_201033 | JGI IMG/M metagenome (GOLD analysis project Ga0272444, IMG submission 201033) | Marine sediment archaeal communities from Little Sippewissett salt marsh, Falmouth, MA, United States - SSM-Form-13 | ecosystem: Environmental > Aquatic > Marine > Wetlands > Sediment ...
TGGGGCCATCAGCCACAACGGCCAGATTGCCATCCGTCACCACGGTGGCTATCTCCAGAATGACATGCTCTTCTGGATCGATGCCCGTCATTTCTAGATCAATCCAAATCAGATGACTGCTCAAGACTGCGAATTCCTTCTCGTGCTGCCCTTCCTTTTACTAAGGGGAGCACCATATTCTTTGCACGTTGTGCAACCTGTACACGACTGTTCGAACGACAGCCCTGTGACAACGTAAACGATTTCACGCTCCCCTTAGTCGTGGGGGGCCGTGAGGTTCAATCGGTTATAAAGCTTCTCAAAATCAAACGCCTTTTCAACCAGCTTGATGCCGTGGTCTATCTTTTCCCTGTCCTGTAAGCTGAATCGGCCAACCATGGCCTCCACGTTTTTTGCCACGGTGTATGTGTCATCTCGCAGCACGATGATCGGCACACCTTTGGCTTCGGCCCTGGCCGTGATGGTGTCATTAGGGTAAAGGTTTCCGGAAAGGATCAAGCCTTTCACGCCGTTTTCTACAGCAACCAACTGGATGTCCGTTCGATCGCCACCCACAATGACTGCCGAGTCAGGGCTCTTTAGCAAGTAAGTGATGAATTTGTCCACCTGCATGCCCCCCACTAGGAAGTGATCTACCAGGGCATCGAGCTTGTCCTTGCCACAAACCACGTCACCACCCAGATGGTCCACGAGGTCCCGCACCGCGACAGACCCCAATAGCGTATCCATGGGCAAGGAGCCGAATAGCTCCATTTCCCTTCGCTGCAAGAAGGGGGAGACATACTGTTTCAGCTCCTCCAAGTCTGCAGCCTCCATCTTATTGAAAAAGACGCCCATCATAGGCCCTTTCATGATTTTCTTGAGCTCCAGGAGAAAGTCGACAGAAAAATCACCTTCGTACCTCTCTACAAAGAGAGCATGGGCGCCCAACAACGCGATGACCTGGAAGCCCGACAGGCCAAAAGAGCTCCCCTCACTGACATTGTTGTCACAACTCATGACCACAATGTCCTTTTGCTCTGATATACTTCTAAAGGCCTCTTCAATCTTCACCTGTAAGCCAGCGATATCTTTTTCGTAGTTCTGCATCATGAGGTCGCGGGTAACAACGACAGGGCACAGGCATTCAATGGGATCTGCTAACCCAAAGAGTCGGTAGATGAGCCAGGCGCCTTTGTCGGTAACCGTGTCATCCACTTTGATGGGGAAGTGTCCAATCGGCTTGAAATAGCCGACATTGAAGCCATCTCGTCTCAGGCGGTCTATCAACCCCATGGCAATGAGATCCTTGCCAGTAAACCTCCCCATGGATGTCACGTACAGAGCAACCATCATGGGCCCCTTTGCTCAATCATATCTGCCATTTTTTTATCATAGCCGAATACGGCCCCATTTTCAAGGCTTCCCCAACAGAGGTTTGGTTTGCTTGACAAAGGGGATGCCTTGCAGTATAATTTTGTTGTAATAAAGGGCTGAAGCCCTTGGTTATGCCTGAGGTTTTGACAACCAGAAAATCGAGCCACGAAGGTTAACAGTCATCAGAAGATGGCAACAGTCGTGGCTTTTTTTTGTTCAAAGCTATGGGATAACATAGCGCAGAGGAGGGTCAAGAGGACGTGCATATCTCGGAAGGGGTGTTGTCCCCGGGTGTTCTCATAGCAGGTGCCGCTCTCACAACAGCGGGGGTTGCTGTTGGCCTCAAAAACCTTGATTATGAGGAGATTCCTTCTATCGGGATACTCTCAGCCGCTTTTTTTGTGGCATCCCTGGTGCATGTGCCTATTGGTCCTTCTTCAGCTCACCTGATCCTCAACGGCTTGCTGGGTCTCATCCTTGGGTGGAAGGCCTTTCCCGCCATCCTGATCGGCCTGGTACTCCAAGCGCTCCTTTTCCAGTTTGGCGGTATTACATCCCTTGGCGTGAACACCCTGAATATGGCTCTTCCTGCCGTCATGTGTTACTATTTGTTTGGCTGGGGTATGAGGTTTGGCACCAAGCAGGTGCTATTCACTGTCACGGCCTTTGCGTGCGGTGCTTGTGCCATTTTAATCAGCGGCATGCTGGTGGGATTTTCCCTGTATTTCACTGGTGACGCCTTCTTGCCTGCGGCCAAATTGGTGGTGGCAGCCCATGTACCTGTCATGCTCATTGAAGGCGTGTTAACAGCTGCTTGTGCCCTATTTCTGAGGAGGGTAAAACCGGAGTTGTTGGAGGGACAATATGGGCCGAGACTTTCGCCGTCCTGAGGCGGCTTTCATCGGACGTTGGTGGATCGCTTACTTGCTTTGTGCGGCCTTGTGGCTACTATTTTTTCGTGCCCCAGCGTGGGCACACAAGGTGATGATCTTTGCCTGGGTGGAAGGAGATACGATCCACACGCAGAGCAAGTTCAGCGGTGGCAAGAGGGCCAAGAATTCCACGGTGGTCGTTTACGATAAGGAAGGGAACCAACTCCTGGAAGGGAAAACCGATGAAAAGGGAGCGTTTTCCTTTAAGGTCCCCAAGCAGACAGATCTCAAGATTGCACTGAAGGCCTCCATGGGTCATCTGGCAGAGTGGACGATACCGGTCGAGGAGATTGCCGCAGTTCTTGATGAGGCCCAAGGCAGCCCCCCTGAAGTTGAAGTTCAGGTCACCCCCAAAGAGGCAACGCCTTTGACAGAGACCAAAACGGCTGCGGAGCCACCTGCTCCTGCCGCTGTCGGCTTGAGCCGTCAGGAGGCCGAGGCGCTCATCGACGAATCCCTGGACAGGAAACTTGCCCCCATCGTTAAGATGCTTGCCGACCAGGTCGGTCGTGGCCCCACGGTCAGTGAGGTGTTAGGTGGTATAGGCTATATCTTCGGTCTTGCAGGCGTAGCCCTGTATTTTCTGAGTCGAAGAAAAGGGTAGCAACATCAGATGATTGTAGAATTGGCCGGAGGCGATTCTTTGATTCAGCGTCTTGATCCTCGGGTCAAGATCGTTGTCGTATTCCTTTTCTCTGTTGTCGTGGCCGTGTCCAACCGATTTGTGGTCCTCCTGTTGGGCCTCGCGTTGGGCCTTTCTATGGCGTTGTTGGCTAGGTTGCCCGTAAAGCAGGTCCTCGCCCGTCTTGTCCCTGTCAATCTATTCATCATTTTTCTGTGGTTCCTTCTCCCCTTTACGCTTCAAGGTACCCCCCTCTTTTCAGTGGGCCCGCTGGTGGGGACCCATGAGGGGGTGTTACATGCCGCCCGTATCAGTATCAAATCGAATACGATCATGGCCGTGTTGATTGCTCTCGTCGCCTCAACCTCCCTGTTGACCTTGGGACATGCCATGCATGACTTGAAGATCCCCAAAAAGCTGGTTCACCTCTTTTTCTTCACCTACCGGTACATTCATGTCATACACAAGGAATATCTGCGGCTGATAAATGCCATGAAGGTTCGGGGTTTCCGCCCCGGAACGAATATGCACACTTATAGGACCTTTGCTTACCTGGTAGGAATGCTTCTGGTGAAGAGTTCCGACCGGGCGGACAGGGTTCACAGTGCCATGCTATGCCGAGGTTTCAGGGGAAATCTTTATAGCCTTAGTGCTTTTTCTCTAAGGGCCTCTGATGTCATCTCTCTCATCTTGATGCTGGTCTTGATCCTGGCATTGGGGGTATTAGAATGGACAAGAATGGTCTGATGATTCATCTCGAGGACATGTGCTTTGGCTATCCGGGTCGTCCCCTGGTCCTTGATAAGCTGAACTTGTTATTTTACGAGGGAGAGCGGATGGGTTTGATGGGATCGAATGGAAGCGGGAAAACCACCCTGTTTCACATTATCATGGGGCTATTAAAACCCTCTTCCGGCAGGATAGAGATCATGGGCAGGCCAGTGGAGGAAGAAAGAGACTTCAGAAAGGTCCGTAAAAGAATCGGCCTGCTTTTTCAGGATGCTGACGACCAGTTGTTTAGCCCTACCGTGTTGGAGGACGTGGCTTTCGGCCCCTTGAATCTGGGCAAGTCACAAGACGAGGCCAAGGAGATTGCCATGAGGACATTGGAGTCCTTAGGTTTGGCAGGGTTTGAGGGCAGAATCACCCACAAGCTTTCCGGCGGAGAAAAAAGGCTTGTCTCCCTTGCCACGGTTCTTGCCATGGAACCGGATGTTTTGCTCCTTGACGAACCAACCACAGGCCTGGATGAGGCAACGGGAGAAAGACTGGTTGATATTCTTAAAGGTCTCGATGTTTCCTACATCCTTGTATCCCACGATATGGACTTCCTAAAGGAAGTAACCACCGGGATCCGGTGCATGAGCAACGGAAGGATTGTTCTTGATGATGAACGCATCCCCCACACCCACATTCATGTCCACGAACATGGCAGATATACCCATGAACATGGTCGAAAATAGCCACACCACAAAGGGTGAAACGAATCGATCCTTCCCCTTGTCTGCCCACCCATTAAGTACCCGCTGATACGCTCTCGGCCACTGTTCATATGGCCTCCCTGCGTCATTTGACAGCACAGCTCACATCTGCGGGCGATATGGCCCTCCCGGGAGATCGTTTTGATATGATTTCAGGAATGAACTCTTTTCTCGCAGAAAGCTTATTTGCCTTTTTCTTGAGCCAGAAAAATGACCCGAAAAGCCCGATTGCGCCAAGGGTGCCAACAAGGATGTCTTTGTTGGCTGTAAAGAGTGTGGCGAGCCCGTATCCACAAAGCGCACACCCTACAAGGGCCAATATGGGCACCATGTAAATGAGAAATGTAAGCTTGAGAAAGGGGGCGCTCCCCATGCTTATGGTCACGACATCGCCAACCTGAGCCCCGGCTGTGTTTCGGGCCCTTACTTCCATATTTGCCCCGCCGCCTCCAAAGGATGAGCAGGTATGCTTGGCCTTGCAGCTTTCGCACTCAGGCTCAAGCTTGGTGACCACCAAGGCGATGCGCCCATGGACGGCTCTTACAACACCGGTTTTGGTTAGCCGTTGCGCCATATTTCTCTATTTCCCAAGGCAAATGACCTTGTTTCGGAGCTTGCATCGGCTTGAGAAAACCTCAAAGTCCAAGTGATCCATCCTTTCTCAACCGAGAAGAGATAGAAAATCATAAGGTAGAAGGTCAGAATTAGCCCGACAACAAAGATGTCTTTTACGGATTGCATCACAAATTCTGCCGACAGAGCCTCTCTAACGGCCAGTTTCTGTTTGACGCCACGGATATGTCTATTTTAAGGTGACACTGATTTTTGCTGTATGAAAGGACCTTTACCATGGAATCGTTCAAGAATAAAGTCTTTCAAGCCACCAGTTTTGTTCGCTCCAAGATAGGACAGCACCCGCACATTGGATTGCTGATCGGAACAGGGCTGGGTAAGAGTCTCAGCAACATGAAAAAGGCGACATCAATTGACTACCGGGAGATTCCGAACTTCCCAATTTCTACAGTTCCCACGCACAGGGGAGCACTGCTGTCTGGAAACATACAAGGGAAGCCCGTATTAGCCATGCAGGGCCGCTTCCACTATTACGAAGGATACAGTATGAGGGAAATTTCCTTGCCGGTGAGAGTCATGCAGCTGCTGGGCATCAAGACACTCATCATATCGAATGCATCAGGGGGGATCAATCCGTTGTTTAACAGGGGAGACATCATGGTCATAGCAGACCATATCAACCTGACGGGCGGCAATCCACTCATCGGGCCAAATGTGGACGAGTGGGGCCCCCGTTTTCCGGACATGACTCAAGTCTATGACCCGAAACTCATGGCTATGGCAGAGGAGATCGCTTTGGAAAAGGGTATTCGTGTCCAGAAAGGGGTTTATGTGGGCCTCTCTGGCCCTTCACTTGAGACAATAGCTGAGATTCGCTTTCTGAAAACCATCGGCGCTGATGCCGTGGGGCTTTCCACAATCCCTGAGGTGATTGCAGCCGCCCACGGAGGCATGGACGTCCTTGGCCTTTCGGTGATTACCAACATGAATCTTCCGGACGACCCGCAGCCTTGTCGGGTTGATGACATCATCGCCACGGCTGAGGGCGCCGCCCCTCGTCTGCAGGCTTTAATCGAGGGCGTTATAGAAAGGTTACCGGAAACGCGAGGTTAGCTAGTTTCCATCCAGAAATGAGCACTTTTTCCCCTGAGCGGCGTTCTCCGCGGGTTTTCGCCTGCGACGTACGAAAAGTACGCCTCGGCGTAAGCCCTTGTGCGGCCTTGCTCAGAGCATAAAGTGCTCATTTCTGCATGGGAAACTGACGCCTGTGCCCATTGATGGGACAAGGTTTCGTGGATGGGTACCAGCTAACTGTGATTGCGCCTTGTAGGCCAAGATGAGCCAAGAGATTTGAAGTGGAAAGAGGGAGCCAGGAGCGTCGTCCATCAATGCGGTCTGTCGACATTATCATAAGAAACGGGTGGGTCGTCACCATGGGCCCTGACAATGGCCTGATCGAGAGGGGGGCCCTCGCCGTTAGCGGAGATCGCATTGTGGAGGTTGGCCCTGAAGCCGCCTTAAACAAAAGGTATGAGGCCAGGAGAATCATTGATGCCCGTGGCGGCATTATCATGCCCGGCTTGGTCAACACCCACACCCATGCGGCCATGACCTGCTTCCGGGGGCTCGCCGATGACCTGCCCCTTATGACTTGGCTCCACGATCACATCTTTCCTGCGGAAGCGAAGCTGACACCTGAAGCCGTCTATCAAGGGACACGCCTCGCCTGTGCTGAGATGATCCTTTCAGGCACAACCACTTTTTGCGACATGTATCTATTTGAAGATGCCGTGGCCCATGCAGCCAAGGACGCCGGGGTCAGGGCGGTGGTCGGCGAGGTCCTGTATGATTTCCCGTCCCCAAACTATGGTCCTGTGGAAGAAGGCTTGAATTATACGGAGACCCTTATCCGTGAATGGCAGGACGATCCCCTAATTACCATAGCGGTGGAGCCTCACTCTGCCTATCTGTGCTCTCCTGGGCTGCTGAAGAAGGCTAAGGCCATCGCTGACCGGCATGGTGCGCCCATGGTCATCCACCTATCAGAATCAGACCACGAGGTCACCCAGCTCATGGAGAAATACGGCAGGACCCCTGCCCAACACCTGGCAGAGATTGAATTTCTTAGCTCCAAACTCGTTGCTGATCACTGTGTGGCCATCACTCAGGAGGATATGGCGCTCCTGAAGGCGTTTGACGTTAAGGTGGCCCATAATCCGGAAAGCAATATGAAGCTTGCCTCAGGCATTGCCCCTGTGCCCGAACTCCTGAGGCACGGCATCACTGTGGGAATCGGAACCGACAGTTGCGCCAGCAACAACAATCTGGACCTGTTTCAGGAGATGGATACGGTGGCCAAACTCCACAAGGTCCAAACCCTTGACCCCACGGTGATGGATGCGCCAACCGTCGTCAGGATGGCGACGATTGATGGGGCTAAGGTCCTTGGCCTAGAAGATCAAATCGGTTCCTTGGAGAGGGGAAAAAGGGCGGACATCATCGTTATTGACATGAGACAACCACACCTTGTGCCCATGTACAATGTTTACTCCCACCTCGTCTATGCGGTTTCCGGGCATGATGTGGTCACGGCCATTGTCAACGGACAGGTGCTCATGGAGGACAGGGTCCTGAGTACCTTGGATGTAGACAGGGTGATGGAAGATGTGAATCGGATTGCCGAAGGTATCGTCCTGAAAGCGAGGATCTGATGGCGGAGGGAGGGGCGAAGGTCATAGCATGCCGGAAGACAAGACGTACGATATGGTGGTTCACAACGGCACGGTCCTGACGGTTAACCGGACCTTTGACGTGCTTGAAAAGGGGCTGGTATGCATAGCGGATGGGCGCCTTGAACGCATGGAGGCAAAAGCCTCAAAACAGGCACTGCCCAAAGCTTGCCAGATCATAGATGCCCAGGACGGGATCATCATGCCGGGGCTGGTCAATACCCATACCCATGCGCCCATGAGCCTTTTTAGAGGCTTGGCCGATGACCTTCCCCTCATGACGTGGCTAAACGATTATATATTCAAAGTTGAAGGTCGTTGGCTGAACCCTGAAACGGTCCACACAGCGACGCTTCTGTCGTGTGCGGAGATGCTTTTATCCGGTACGACAACGTTCTGTGACGGGTATTTTTTTGAAAACAGCGTGGCTGAGGCCGTGGAAGAATCCGGCATGCGGGCCATCCTAGGACAGGGAATCATAGACTTCCCCGCCCCTGGTGTCCCTGAACCCGGCAAGAACGTCGCCGAAGCCCTCCGGTTTATTCAGACGTGGCACCGGAAGACCCCCTTGATTGGAGCGGGCCTTTTCTGTCATTCCCCTTACACGTGCAGCGAGGAAACCTTGAGGAAGGCTCGAAGGGTGGCCGATGAAACAGACACCCTTTTTCAGATCCATGTGGCCGAGACGCAAAGTGAGGTGAGGGAACTGCAGGAAAAAAACGGTTTGTCCCCAGTGCAGTATCTCGACAAAATCGGCGTCCTGAATCCCAGGACACTTCTGGTACACGCCATATGGGTCCATGAGGCCGACATCGCATCCATGGCCAGAAGAGATGTTGGGATTTCGGTCACAACAGAAAGTGAGATGAAGCTCGCATCCGGTGTGCCACCCGTACCGGCATTTCTAAAAAAGGGCCTGGCGGTTGGAATCGGCACGGATGGCTGCGCCAGCAATAACAACCTGGACATGTTTCAGGAGATGGACTTTTTGTCTAAGTTACACAAGGTGAAGAATCTGGACCCCACAATGCTCCCGGCTCAGGAGGTATTGTACTTGGCCACGAGAGGCGGTGCTGAGGCCATCGGCCTTGGAGACCACACCGGTTCACTCGAGGTGGGAAAGAGGGCCGACTTGATCATCATCCAGACGCACAAGCCGCACTTGACACCCTTATATGACCCAGCCTCTCATCTCGTCTATGCGGCCAGCGGAAGCGATGTGCAAGATGTGATCATTGATGGCCGGCTGGTGGTTCGAGACAGAACCGTTCTCACGATAAAGGTTAAAGAGGTCATGACCGCCGTAGAGGGCCTAGCCCGTGAGATCGGCTCATGAGCCAGATTGAAGATGGCGGTCATCGGCAACCTTTGCGCCACCCCTTTTTCACTCGTTTGCAAAAAAACCGCATCTTGTCATCCCTCCATCCGTTTATCAGGCTCGCTGTCATCCTAGGTTACAGATGGCATCGATGGCCTCTTTTGGCGTCGTCACATACTGGATGCCTGCCATGTTTGGCCACGTACCCAACCCGATAACCGGTTTTCCTAATTTCAGCGCAATACTGATCTCAGACAAGGTGCCATACCCGCCGGAGATGGCCACCAACATGTCCGAGCTTCGAACGATCAATACGTTACGGGCATGACCTAGGTCTGTCACGATGGGGATAGCCACATACGGATTGGCTTGGGCCTTGTCCTGACCGGGTAGGATGCCCACGGTTTGTCCTCCCGCCTCGTATGCCCCGCGACAGGCGCCTTCCATAACGCCTCCCATGCCGCCGCATACGACTGCTGCCCCCGTCTTTGCGATGCCCGTCCCCACCTGTCTTGCCAGCTCATAAACCTCATGACTGCAGGCACCTGCCCCGATCACTCCGATCATCCTCATGGCCGTCCTCCTCAATCGTGATGAATAGTGTGTGACAAATGCGAAATCCTTCATGGCGCACAACCGATCATCATGGCGCAGCGCTTGATTGTTCTAACCCATACGATTATATAATAACCAACGCCTCAAGAAAATGCCCAAAGACACGCCTCATATCCTTCTGATTAATCCATGGATTGAAGATTTTGCTGCCTATGATTTCTGGGCAAAGCCCCTAGGACTCCTCACCATCGGGGCGATTCTTCGGATGCATGGTTACAGGATCACCTATATGGACTGTTTGGATCGCTTTCATCCAGAGGTCACATATAGGGTTAAGCCAGGCAGGTTTGGCAAGGGACATTATTTGAAACAGCCCATCGAAAAACCGGACGCATTGCGCGATGTGCCTCGTACTTACAGCCGCTATGGCATACCCAAGGCATTGGTTTTCAAGACCCTAAAGGCGTGTCCCAGGCCTGATGTCGTGCTTATCACCTCCCTGATGACTTATTGGTATACGGGGGTATTTGCTCTCATTAAAATGATCAGGGAGATGATGCCCGGGGTGCCCATCGTACTGGGAGGCATCTACGCCACGCTTTGCTACGACCACGCCGTTGCCCACGCCGGTGCAGACGAAGTCCTCTCAGGGGAGGGCGAGGGGGCGGTGATTGAAACCCTTGACCGCCTTACCGGCTTTGTCAGCACGCTTTGGTTTTTTCCTGACGACCTGGATTCTTATCCCTATCCTGCCTTTGATCTGCAAAGCGCTATCCCCTACGTGCCGATCTTGACGGGCCGCGGTTGCCCCTTTCGATGTGCCTACTGTGCATCAGGGTTTCTAAACCCCCAATTCAAACGCAGGTCCCCTGAATATGTGCTAGAGGAAATCTTATACTGGCAAGAAAGATACGCTGTGAAAGACTTTGCTTTTTATGATGATGCCCTCCTGATGGACGCAGACCATCACATCCTGCCCATCCTCGAAGGCATTGTAAGGCATGGGGGTCCAGCGAGGTTTCATACGCCCAACGCCCTCCACATCAGGCCTCTGTCTAAAGAGGTGGCACGACTCCTTTTTCGTGCAGGATTCAAGACGGTCCGTCTCGGCCTCGAAACGGCCTTCTTTGAAGGTCGAAGATCCTTGGACAGCAAGGTAGGACCCATGGAATTTGAACAGGCCGTCAGTTACCTGAAGAGAGCCGGCTTTACTGGAGAGGCCATTGGCGCCTATCTCCTTTTCGGATTGCCGGGACAAGACACCGGACACCTTGAGGAATCCATTAAGATGGTAAAAACCTGTGGCGTGAAGCCCGTCCTGGCGCAGTACTCGCCTATTCCCCACACCGCGCTCTGGAAGGCGGCTGTCAAGGCGTCGCGCTATGACCTGACCTCTGATCCCATTTTCCACAACAACTCGATCTTTCCCTGTCAGAAGGATCCCTTCTCCTGGGAAAAGATCTCATACCTCAAGAAACTGACGCAAGTCGCCTAAGGGAATGCGGGGAGCCAAATATGATCCCCACGTTGACGAACCGTCAGGGGACATGAAAGCTTTCCACAACCATGGGTCAAAAACCTCATACCAAAAAGCGAGACGAGGTGATGCAAAGGTCTCGACATCTCTTTTGAGGTGAGGTCCGTTGTTTGTGGCCTGTAACCCCCATCAGCGGCGCTCTCGTGGTCTAGGAGTGCTGAACTGAAGGGCGTTGCGCCGATAACGGCTCTCCTGGCTGAGGTTTGATCTGAAACTTCTTTTGAATCCTTTCTAACGACACGAGTCGGCCTTTTCGGGAGGAAGGCGTTAGAAAAGATTTCAACTTCATTTCCAGGACCCTCGGATTGATCTCGCTCTCGATGGCCAGCACTGCATCCGTGATGATTTTCTGCAAGAGCAATTCGCGATCCGTCCTTTGCCTGATACTGGCAGCAAAGGGAAGGAAGAAGAAGTTTGCAAGAACGACCCCATACAAAGTGGAGGTCAGCGCAATGGGCACGGTGGCCAAGATGACTGAGGTGTCCCCGACGCCGGCGAGCATGCTGAGGAGACCCACCACACTGCCCACCATGCCAAAGGCGGGACATATTTCCGCCATGGTTCTGAGGACCCGTTCTGACTCCTGACGTCGGACTTTGAAAAAACACATCTCCGTATTGAGGAAATCCTTTATCTGGTGGCTCGGATAGGCATCTACCAGGAAGCCTAGGGCCCGCCGCAAGAACAGGATAGACGTTTCGTTCTCATCCTCCTGAAGGGACAGGATGCCCCTCAATTTGCTTTTCACTGACAGGTCCACCAGGATCTGGACAATCTCGTCTGGCTCTTTGACCCGTGTCCGGTACGTGGTCATCAGAACCTTGTGAACAATGAAGAGACGCTTCATGCGAAAACAGATGAGCGTTGCGCCAAGTGTGCCGCCTACAACAATCAACAAACCGCCTAGATTAAAATAAAGGCCAACATTGCCGTGGACAACAAACCCCGAGCTGAAGAGGATCACACAAAAAGCTAGTCCGATGATGTTCTTGCGTTCCATGGCCCACGAAGTGAAGATGTTGGTCATCATTTCGGCCACTGGCCTGAGCAGAAGGCGTGATCTATTGATACGCATTTTTATCCCCCTCGGATTTCACAGATAACATTGACGACGGCTTCGTAAGAAGTCAAAAAACCGCTCTTTCCGAATCGTTTTAAGTTTTAGGATTTAGGTTTTAGGTATCTGTGAAACATATAATGTCGGCAACTTAACACCCAAAACGTGAAACCTAAAACGCAGACTACTCCATACCACTCCGTAATCAGCTGTCAGCAGGAACACGCTGAGGCGAAAGTCACCATGCTGAACCCGGAGTTGATATATTTCCCACCCTTGCCTGCGTCCCATAGGGCCTTTCCTTGGTTATGATGATCTCCACCCGCCGGTTGGCGGCCCGGCCTTTGGCCGTATGATTAGGGCTGATCGGCTGATAATAGGCGTGTCCGGTCACATAGAACCGTTCTGCAGGGATCTGCGTCTCTTCAATGAGGAATCTGGCCACCTCACAGGAACGAACAGCCGACAGCTCCCAATTGGTGGGGAATTTGGCCGAATGAATGGAGACATTGTCTGTGTGACCCACCACATTGACCATATACGGTGTTTGTCGAATGATTTCAGCCACCCTCACTAATGATTTTCTGGCCTCAGGTCTCAAATCAGCTCTGCCTGTATCAAAAAGCAGATCAGCCGTCAGGACGATCCTTACCGCCTTGTCTGCCACCAGGTCGACAAAGGCAACATCCTCCAGATCTTCGCCTTTCACTGTCTCCCTGCTTAGATCGTAGATCTCGGAAATGGAGCCTTTCAAAGGCTCAGCCAAATCAACAGGGCCCGCGCTGACACGGCGAACAGGCGCACCCATCTCCACGTCTGCACGGCGGTCTTCCCCAATCCCCTCAGTGGACAACATCTCGCGGTTGGCAGACTGGTAGATGTACATGACCGCAAAGAGAATGAACATGGTCATCATCAAATCCGACCACGGCAGCGACCAGTGGACGGTTTTGCGCCTCCTGCCGGGAAAAAGAACATCTTCTTCGCAAAAAGGCAGACCCGTTGATAACTCACGGGTTGGATCCCATCCTGCAGGGGCTGCTGCCAGGGTTGTATCAACTGGTGTATGTTGCGGCATCGTGGATGACTGTGCCTCAGAATGACGAAAATCAAAGTATAAGAAAACTCACACCTCTAGAAAAAGGCGTATCATGTCAGCGTCGGATGGATCTGGATCCATTGACAAGAGGCGATTTGCATTCATTATGCCGCAAAAGGGAAAAGCGCAGAAAAATGTCAGGTCAAATGTCGATTTCATGTCGTTTTGATGAGTTATCTGTCAGGGCAAGACCGCCTTGCTGCCACGCGGATCAGGGGTGTTAAGTCAACCACGGGAAAAAGCTTCCCACGAAGTGAAAAAATTTCTTTGACGGCAATCCATCAGGCCCCCAGGAGATGTGGGATACATTGTGAAATTCGGCTTTTCAAAGGCCCTTGATGCTGGCATATTGAAGATTCCCTGCAGTCCCGACTCGTCGGGACAGGGAATCTTCGACCGTAAGGAAGTTTGCCATTTTCAGATACGCTCGTTAACCCCGCAGCGATTCGACTGCCCTCGGCCATGAGCAGATCGGCCTTGAGCTCACTGCCGAAAGGCTCGGGCCGAATGGAGCTCGTCGAAGTGAAGCTCTCCGACCAAAGGTCGGAGCTTCCCGGAAAGGAAGTTTGACATTTTCAGATAGCTTCTCTTGACCCCGACCAAAGGTCGGGGCTTGCGAGAAGCAGGCGGGTCAAGCTGCGGGGCATGCGCTCGCTTTCGCGGTTCCAGAAACGTGGCCGTTGGCCTGGAGGCGGGCAAGGACGGTGTGATGTCGAGGCGTAAGAAGCCATTTGTAAAGGCCATTGTGGCCAATGAACAAGGGGAGTTCTTTGATCTGAATGGTTATGCGGCCGTGGGCATGGCCGGCCGGAACCTGATTCCGCTCCTGGAGGGTGAAACCATCCACATGCCCTTTGGGGGTGAACACCTATTTCTGCCGGATCGAAGACCCATTGTCTGCAATACTGCGACGGGAAAACTTGAGGTCCTCACTGAGAATCCCCATGCACCCGGTGAGCCCGTCTATCCTGTAGCCGCCTTTAACGCCCCGGGCTATATGCTTTGCCTCGTGAGTGCTTATGCGGAAGAACCCCACGCAGCGACATTGCCGCTTTTTTCCTTTGGTGCGGTTGGCTGGCTCAGGGGAGCGTCTCGTGTGGCAGCCATCAGGGTGGATCGGGAAAGGCGTCAGGACATGCGCTTGATGTCTCAGGACAAGATCCTGGAAGGCGTCTTCAGGCTTCGCCAAAGCATGCCTTTGAATCGACTCAGAACCCATCTTGAGACCTGTGCCCTCACATACGGCTGTCCTGCCGCCAAGAACTTCTTTCTGGAACGCTATGAGGGCCCGCTGCCCACGTCCATGCACTGTAATGCAAGGTGTTGGGGGTGTCTCTCCCTGCAACGAGATGCAGACATTCCCAGCACCCAGGAGCGGATTGATTTTACACCCACCCCGGAAGAGATTGCTGAGATCGCGATTTATCACATCAGACACACCAGAAGAGCTGTGGTAAGTTTTGGTCAGGGGTGTGAGGGGGAGCCTCTACTGGCTGCCGAGGTGATTGAGCCCGCCATGCGGCTGATCCGAAAGGCCACTCAACAAGGCACCATCCACATGAACACCAATGCCAGTCTTCCCTCCGTCCTTGAACGGCTTTTTGAGGCAGGTCTGGACAGTATCCGTGTGAGTATGAACAGTGTGAGGGAATCGTGCTATGGGACCTATTTTCGACCCAAGGGCTACAGTTTTGATGATGTGGTTGAAAGTATTGAAATGGCCGGACGCAAAGGAAAGTTTGTTTCTATCAATTATCTAAACCTGCCTGGCTTCACCGATGCCGAGCCTGAGGTTTCGGCCCTCTTGTCTTTTCTAGACAGTCATCCCGTGCACATGATCCAATGGCGGAACTTGAATTTTGACCCCGTTCGCTATTGGCAGATCATGAGCGACTGCAGCCCGGAGCCCGAGCTGATCGGAATGGACAGACTTTTGGCGCAGATACGCGAGACATTTCCCGGGTTGAAATTTGGGTATTTTAACCCGCCAAAGGAAAAATTCAGGGCCTATAGGTCTTGATAAAAACGCCGTCTTCCGCCTCCCAGCACAGATGCCCTCGGAATCCTTGCCTGAAAGCCCTGCCAGACCTTTGAAATAGGCAAAAATTTCCCTGCTGGTCGTTTGTCATCCACCCCACCCCCGGGCTCCAGGCGTAGGCTCGTGTCCAGATCTGGCTCGAAGAG
>Ga0272444_10002989_pt1 | contig 15442 bp, 12 predicted proteins | sample SSMForm13_FD_201033 | JGI IMG/M metagenome (GOLD analysis project Ga0272444, IMG submission 201033) | Marine sediment archaeal communities from Little Sippewissett salt marsh, Falmouth, MA, United States - SSM-Form-13 | ecosystem: Environmental > Aquatic > Marine > Wetlands > Sediment ...
ATGTTGTAGTGCGACAGCATGACCCCCTTGGGAAATCCGGTTGTGCCGGAGGTGTACTGCATGTTGACCACGTCATGGGGATCGAGCTCGGCCTGGCGGCCCAGGTACTGATCGTTGCTGATCATGGATTCCAGGGCCATGATCTCGGGAATGCTGTACATGCCGCGATGTTTTTCCTGGCCCAGAAAACAGACCCGCTTGAGGTGCGGGAAGCGATCGGTTTGCAGGCGACCGCGCTCCTGGGTCTTGAGCTCCGGCACCAGATCATAAACGGTCTGGATGTAATCGGTATCCTGGTATCCGTCGATGATAAAAAGCGTCTGTGTGTCGGACTGTTCCAACAGGTAGGCCAGCTCAGCGGTTTTATAGTTGGTGTTGACCGTCAGCAAAACCGCACCGATCTTCGCCGTGGCAAACTGCAGGGCCACCCAGTAGGGGATATTGGTGGCCCACACGGCCACTTTTTCGTCTTTTTGAATCCCTAAGGCCATCAACCCCTTGGCCAGCTGGTCGACCACCTGTCCAAATTCGTTGTAGGTCAGCCTGAAATCCCGGTCCACATAAACCAATGCATCGCGGTCGCCATGGGCGGCCACGATCCGATCCAGAATCTGCCCCAGCGTCAGGGACTGCAAATGCTCCGTTGCCATGGACCCTCCTTAACTGGGAATGTACAGCACGGCGTAAATGGATGCCGCCTGGGCCCCCTTGCAGCTCACATAGTGGGGCACGATGGAATTGTAATAAATGCTGTCGCCGGCTTCGAGGACATAGCTTTCCGTGCCATAGGTCACTTCCACCTGGCCGGAATAAACCACGATAAACTCTTCGCCCTCGTGGCTAGACAAGTCCTTGGACTTTTCTGATTCAGGTAACAGCTCCACATAAAACGGCTCCATGTGGCGATCGCTTTTTCCGCCGCCCAGGCTGTAAAATTTCAGGGCCACGGGTTTATCCTTGCCGCGCAACATGCTCAGTTCCTCTTTGCGTTCCTCACGCCGGACCACCAGGGGATCCTTGCTGATCTGATCGTCAAGAAAGGTGCCCAAACGAACGTCCAGGGCCTTTGCGATCTTGAGCAACGGTCCCAGGGACGGATAAACGTCATCTTCAACGACATTGTTGATAAAACCGACATCGAGACCTGTCCGCTCGGAAAGAACGTCCACCGACATCTCCTGCTTTTCCATAAATGTCCGGATACGCTGACCAACTTTTTCTGTTTTCATGGAATTCATTCTCTTTTGTCTTTGCCGTGTCATGGATCATGGAATGCGGCGACCGGCTGTTTTTTTGGTTTGGCCTATGCTAATCTGCCCCAACAAAGCAAATTGTCCCTATAACCCAAACGGCTGTGTAGTCAAAGGATTTTTTGTTTCGGAGGACATGGAATGAATGGCGCTCGAAAAATGGATCGGGTTGAAACGGTGTTTCACCGTATGGCAGACGCGATCTGCCGACGATGGCCGCAGTCTGTTCCCCGAGCTGATCACCTGAACACCTGCCGAATCATCTCCCACCGTGGTGAACACGACAACCAGGCCTGTTTCGAAAACACCCTGGCGGCCTTTGACCAGGCCGCCGCCGCAGGCGTGTGGGGCCTTGAGCTGGACGTCCGCTGGACCCGGGACCTGGTTCCGATGGTGTTCCACGACGCGGACACCGGGCGCCTGTTCAATGCCCCCATTCAAATCCGCCACCTGACGGCAGATGCGCTTAAAGCCCGCTTTCCGCTGATCCCCACCCTGGCCGAAGTGGTGGATCGTTACGGCGGCAGGCAACACCTGATGATCGAAATCAAAACGGAAATCTACCCGCGGCCGGCCGCCCAACGCCGGCATATGCAACGGCTGCTGGGGCACCTTTCAGCGGGCAGGGACTTTCATTTGATGGGGCTGAATCCATCCCTATTCGCTCTGTTTGATTTCCTTCCAGCCAAAACGTTCATTCCCATTGCCCGTCTTCGCATCGACCGTTTCAGCAGGCTGGCCAGAGACAAACAATGGGGGGGAATCGCCGGCCACCATCTTTTTATGTCCCGCAGCCTGATCCATTACCATCATGGGTTGGGCCAAGGGATCGGCACCGGCTTTGCCGATTCCCGCAACTGCCTGTACCGGAGCGTTGCCCGCCGTGTGGATTGGGTTTTTTCCAACCGGGCAGCAGCCATGCAGGCGATCTGCCAGCGGGTCTAAATCAGCGTCCATCAAATGCTAAGTCTCCTTCCAGCGCTGGCCTGCAAATAACCCGGCTCTTCTAATCGATCTTGTTTATCCAGACTAATTTCTTTAATAAAGGCACCGATCGCTGAAGCCAAACTGTCTGCCGCCTCAATGCAGGGTAGATGCCCGACGCCATCCACGAGCCGAAAGCTCGACTCAGCGATCAGATCGGCCATGGATTGCACCAGGTCAGGCGGTGTGGCAACATCCTCTGAACCACACAGGCAGTCTACAGGCAGTCTCAAACTCTTGGCAGCCGCTGTCAGATCGGCGTCTCGCAGTGCCGCACAGGTGCCGATGTATCCCTCGACGGGGGTACGGACCAACATATTGCGCCAACCGGCTACCGCCTCCGGAACGGTATGACGAAAAGATTTGGAAAACCATCGCTCAAGAATGGAATCAGCGACACGTTCAATCCCATACCGCCGAATCTGTTCGATACGCTGGTTCCACATCTCATCCGATCCGATCCTATGGGCCGTGTCGCAAAGAACCAACCCCCGAACCATACCGGGACGACGCGCCGCGAGTCCCAGCGCGATCATGCCGCCCACGGAAACACCGCAAAATATCGCTTTCTTTATGCGTAAATGGTCCAGAAGGCCGAGCAAATCGTCGATGTGGTTGTCCAAGGTATAGGGTGCCGGGGGCGCATCGGAAAGGCCGTGTCCCCTTGTGTCGTAGCAGATGCTCTGAATTCTGCCGCCCAGGTGGCTAAGCACACCATTCCAAATTCTCAGGTCCATCCCTAAAGAGTTGGCGAAAACCACCAGTGGTGCACCGGCATATCCTCTTCGTCGGTAGTGAATGTGCAGTCCGTCGATTAAATCAACCTGCATGACTATATCCTCCGAACGGCATCCGCATTACCCATAAAGACGGCACCGCCAATCCATATTACGTAATTTAAGCTGCGACCGCATAGTAAATAGTGCTTTTTTTCCCCATCCTGATTTTCATGTGCCACAAGAAAAAATGGGCCATCATGCATGTGAGTATATGATGATGCCATCCTGAAAACTTACGGACTTCATAGTGGTCCATGCCCAGTTCGGTATTGGCTTCATCGAAACACTGCTCAATCGCCCAGCGCAGCCCGCTAAGCCAGACGAGGGTTTCCAGGCTCGTGCTCGAGGAGGCATTACTGATAAAAAAACGGTATTGCGGATCGTCCCCAACGGTTCTGCGGATCAGTAACCAAACGGTTTTTTGCGGCCTACCGGCAGCGGACAGGATCACCCGGCGCCGCGTGAACTCATAGACAACCGGCCCTTTGGCGCCCTCAGACACCTGTCGGCGATACCAAAAATAGTCGTTGATATTTTTGGCCAATTCTTCTACGGCCATGGGGTCACTGTCCTGGCCGACCAGAATGGTCTTGGTCCGGGTTTTGCCGCCCCAGCGATACGTTTTACTCAATGTCATCGGTCGCTTGAGCCAGCATTGGGTGTCTTTGGAAACCGCCACAAAATAGGTTTTATCCGGCATCGATTCAACGGTTTCTATGAATTGAGAATTTTCTCCGTATATCGAGTCGGCCAGCACATATTTAAACGGCAGTATATTTTCCTTACGCAGATCGGCAAGCATCTCGGCGGCCAATTGCGGTTTGGATTTATAAACGGTGTCTTCCGGCAGTTTGCATTTTTTACGACGAGCGGAATAATCTTTGGCGAACCACTTTTTAGGGATGAACAGTCGCTTGTCTACCATTGCGTATCCGGATTCGGAAACATAGCCGGCGAAAACGCCCACCTGGCAATTGTCGACCTTTCCAATGCTCCTGCAGTATTGTTTGGCGACGCCGACCGAGTCATGGCCCTTTTTGAGAAAACCGCTTTCATCGAAAATAACGGCCCCATCAGGACTGCCCAGATCGTCATCAACAAAACTACGATACTTAGACCCCATTTTAATGTCAGCCCATGGCGCATCACTAACAAAGCGTTGTAAGGCCCTGACATTGCCGTTCTCAACGGCCAACGCGATCGGTTCGATAGACTTACGCGCCAGTGGGCTGAATTGGCCAGCCATATATTTAAAAAAATGATCTCTGGATTCGCTGCGCTGGAAACAATCGGCAAACTGCTCGTGAAAGCCATTGAGTTCAATCATAAAATCTTCAAAGTCACCTTTACCAAGGTCAAATTTAGGAACCGGATAGAGATAGTCGCCACAACGCATGACTGGTAGCATGATCTGCCTCCTTCTTTATTTTTTTGCATAGTATGGCAGACCTGGAGGCTATTTTCAACAAAAAAATAACCTAAGTTACGTAGTAGGTATTTTTTACCCCCAATGGATTACGAATTCACGATGGCAATAATCACAGCCCCCAACCGTTTCTCCGTCTCCACACGTCGATGCGCGTCCGCGGCCTGATCAATTGAATAGACCTTGTCCACAACAGGTTTGATTTGCCCCTTTTCCATCATCTTTGTTAAGGTGATCAGTTCTTCTTTTGTTTCTCCGGCAAATGCAAAAATCGCTTTTTTGTCAGTACACATGGACGTCAACAACGCGCGCAACATGTCGGATAGCTTGGGATTTGCCATGATATAGCGTCCCTTGGGGTTGAGACTGCGGATACACGCGGTATATGAATATTTGGCAACCATATTAAAAATCACATCATAGGTCCGGCCACATTTGGTAAAGTCTTCTTTGGCATAATCGATGAAATGATCCGCGCCGATATGGTACAACATCTTTTTTTTGTGCAGACTGTCAACAACTGTCACCTCGGCCCCCAACGCTTTTGCGATCTGGATGCCATAAATGCCAATGCTGCCCCCGGCACCATTGATCAGCACCGTTTCTCCCTTTTGGATGTTTGCGCTTTGCATAAAATGGATCGCATTCAAACCACCCAGCACTGCTGCCGCCGCCGCTTCAAAGCTTGAATGCCGGGGTTTGGGCACAATTGTGGATTCTGCCGGCAGGCACAGATATTCAGCATGGGCGCCCAGCCTTAGCCCGGCCGCGCCAAAGACGTTATCTCCTTTTTTATAAGAATCCACCCTATTTCCGACCGACTCGACTTCACCTGAAAAATAGCCGCCCAATATTTTTTTCCTCGGCCTCATGATTCCCAGAGCAATTCTCATGGGCAGTCTCAGCCACTTCACTTGAAAATCAAGACTTCGCATCTCACAATCCGCCTTGGTGACCTCCGCCGCATGAATTTTGACCAGGATTTGATCATCATTGGGTATCGGCGTCTCAACCACCTTGACCTGAAGCACTTCCGGGGGGCCGTACTTTTCGTATACAATTGATTTCATAAAAAAAAAACCTTTGGTCGTATCTTGCATCCATCGATGTCCAGAAACATTATTTTTCTCTATGATTTTAAGATATGGGCAAGCATTTGATAAGCAATTTTGATACCGTCTGACAGGTAACAATGGTATTGTTATCATATGTTGCCTTGCTTCCGTGCGCCGCGGGGGAGCACCAACTGGGCTTGGACCGACCGGATAGGATGTTCCCACGCTTAAACGCGTGGGAACCGGCCAACTGACGCGTCATGGTGAACCAAATCAACAAATTGTTAGCAGCTTGTGTAGGAGTGGAAACAATTCGGTTGATGGTGGCGTCAATAGTCAGCCGTTTGTGACCGGCAAAAACGAGTTGTCGCTTGACGAGGGCACAAAAACGCGTAATTTTTGAAGTATAGATACTTCGTTTCCTTTCATCCTGACCCTTGACACCAGTGGTGCACATGAAAACAAACCATAAATTGGGGTTATCAATCATATTATCAGGAGCCATCATGTTTTCTTGCGCTGGAAAGCCACCCGAGAATATCGGCGTTACCAATGGATATCTGGCCCCCTGCCCCGACTCGCCCAATTGTGTCTCAAGCCAGAGCAAGGAGAAAAAGCACACCATCGCTCCGCTTGTTTACAATGGTGAGCAGGCTGCCGCCAAGGAAATGTTAAAACAGGTGGTTACGAGCATGGCCGGTGCCCGCATAGTAACGGATACAAAAGATTATCTTTATGCAGAATTCAAATCCAGAATCATGGGATTTGTCGATGATGTGGAATTTTATTTCCCGAACGAATCCATCATCCACGTCCGGTCCGCTTCCCGGATGGGGTATTCCGATCTGGGCGTCAACCGGAAACGCATCGAAACGATCCGGCAGCGTTTTGATGCACTGCGTCCCTGAAAAAATAATACCGGCAAGGTCATAGTTAATAATGAGAGTCCCTTTGGGAGGCGCCCGCCACAGGTCCGCCGTATCAGCTTTTCAAGCCTCGCACCCGCGCATCCACCTTTTCAACATAGGCCTTGATGTCGCATTTACGTTCCAGGCCGCTGGCCGCCATATAACGGACTTTTCCGAAAATAGGCCGCTCGAACCAGGCCCGGTCATGCTTGCCGAACACCCAGGCCACCCCGGCATAGGAGTTGGGATCACGGCCGTCGAGGAAGTATTTATTGTTGATGGAAAGGGTGGTGGCAAAAGCCTGCTCGGGCGAGCCTGACCACTCCAGGATCTTTTTGCCCCAGTACATGCGCATGTAGTTGTGCATGTACCCGGTATGCTTCATCTCACGCATGGCCGCGTTCCAATAGGGGTCATGGGTCTGGGCAGCTTCGAGTATTTCCTGATTGTATTTGTACTCGCGGGGATCGCCGGCGTGTTCGGCCAGGGTCTTTTGCGCCCAGGCCGGCAGGCAGGTGTAGCGATCATAATATTTTTCATAATAAACGAAATTGACGGCCAGTTCCCGGCGTACGATCAATTCCTCCAGATAGCCGTCCCGATCGCTCGCCTGCCCGCTTTTGGCGTCGCGCACGGCCAGGGCCAGACGTACGGGCGAGATCTGGCCAAAATGCAGGTAGGGGCTCATGTGAGAAATGTCATCGGTCTGGGGCTGATTGCGGTTGGCATCATAATGATCGAGGTGCCGGCCGAGAAAATTCTTGAGCCGCCGGTTGGCCTCGCTGGTGCCGCCCTTGAACAATCCGGTCACCGGTCCAACCGAGCGATCCAGATCCAGTTTGGACAACACCGTATCGATGTCGTTCAGGTCCAGGCCATGGATCTCCATGCCCAGGGATGGTTGTTGGGGTTTCACCGGCCGGGACAGCCGGAGAAAGTCATGGATGTGTTTTTTCACTCGCGGGCGAAAGGTGCGCGCGGCATACTCGGCCTTGGCGGATGCCACAGCCACCGGCACCACTACATCCCCCTCCACCTGAACAACAAGGCAGGGCGCTTGTTTGGCCACCCGCCGGCGCCATTGCCGTTGGTGGCGGGTATACCCGACGTCACACACCATCAAGGCGGCCTGTTGTCCAAGCTCAAGCGCCACCCGGTCCGGCGACCCCATCCGCACCACCAACTGGATGCCCATCTTGATCAATCTATCCTTTACATCGATCAGCCCTTCCAGCATGAACCGGTAATGACGCAGATTGGCCTCGGGATAGGCCTCGGTGAGTCCAAACCCGACGATCACCGGCAAATGCCGCCGGTTGGCCTCCTGGATCGCGATATTCAGCGCCGGATTGTGCTCGGCCCGTTGGGACTGCTGCATCCAGTAAAGCACATACTCACCGGCGACAACGTCCCGGTCATTACGCAGGTGGATGCGCGGGTTGATGACAGGCATGAAGGTCCTCCTTCAATTTTTCAATCCAACGGTTGTGAAAATACCGGCCGCAACAATATACTTGACACACAGGACACGATAGGAAAGGTTGACGTTACCGGCCAATCCTCTCATGGCTCTCATGCCTATTCATCATTGACTTATTTAGTGTCCGTCCAGAAATGGTGAATTTCGCTCGAGTCCAAGGCGGCCAACAAATTCAAACCGGAGGAATATTGATAATATTTTGAGGATTTGAATTTGTTGCCCAACGCCGGAATCGGGTGAGAGGCGCCGTTTCTGGATGGACACTATTTAAAATCATGCCAACGTCTACCAAACCAAGCCGGTTGTTCAAGTCAGACAGGGAAAATCTGATCCCCCTTTTAATGGTCGCCGTCCTCATCGGCCTTTTGAGCGGGATTCTGGCGGTTGGGTTTCGCTATCTGTTGCTGGTTGCCACCCGTATATGCTGGCAGGATCCCTTTGATATTGTCGGTGCGGCAACCCATCTGGCCTGGTATGGGGTTATCTTAATTCCGGTATTGGGCGGTTTGGCCATCGGCCCCATCGTTTCCATACTGGCGCCTGAAACCCGGGGCGCCGGCGTGCCCGAAGTCATTCACGCTGTCGCTTCAGGGCAAGGGATCATCAAGCACCAAACAACGGTCTATAAAATTCTATCGACGGTGATTTCCATCGGTACCGGCGCCTCTGTGGGCAGGGAAGGACCCATTGTGCACATCGGCTCATCGGTCGGTTCTTCCATCGCTCAACTGCTAAGGCTTTCTCCTGAATGGCGCACCGTTTTTCTGGCGTGCGGCGCGGCAGCCGGAATTGCCGCCACGTTCAACGCGCCCATGGCAGGCATGCTGTTCGCCGTGGAAATCATCCTTGTCGATTTTGAAATCAGCCATCTGAGCCACATCGCCATTTCAGCGGTAACGGCCACCGTTGTTTCCCACCATTTTTTCGGCAACCTGCCAGCTTTCGACATCCCCGCCTACACACTGGTCAGTTACCTGGAGATTCCCCTTTATGGCCTGCTCGGCATCCTGGCCGGCTTTGTATCCATCGCTTTCATCAAATCCATATCCCATGTCGAAGACGCGTTGAACCGGTTCAAGATCCCCGGATATGTGCAACCCGCCGTGGGCGGATTGGTGGTGGGGCTGACCGCCCTTTACTGTCCTTATGTGATCGGCGTCGGCTATCAGTCCATCAACCTGATCCTAACCGGAAAAATGGCGATTAATCTCATTGCCATCGTTCTCGTTCTTAAACTGGTGGCCACCTGTTTTTCCGTCGGAGCCGGTTTTTCAGGCGGCATTTTCGCGCCCTCCCTGGTGTTGGGCTCGCTGTTGGGCGGCCTGTTCGGCATCGCCGTCAATATCTTGTTCCCGGCGTGGGTTGCGTCCTTTCCGGCATATGGGTTGGTCGGCATGGGGGCAATCGTCAGTGGCGCCACCATGGCGCCCATTACAGCCATTTTTACCATTTTTGAGCTGACCTATAATTACGAAATTATCCTGCCCTTAATAACGAGTTGCATCGCCAGCCTGATTATTGTCAAGAAATTTTACGGCAATTCCATCTATGAGACCAAATTGCTCAAGAGAGGAATTAAAATTGTCCGTGGCCATGACGTCAACCTCTTGCGATCCATCCCGGTGACCCAATATATGGACCGGGAATACGAAAGTGTCCGGACAGACACGAGGCTGCGGGAATTGATCGTCAAAGCGCAAAAAAGCAGGTATCCTCACTTTGTCGTCTTGAATCACAAAGACGAACTCGTCGGCATGCTATCCATGCGGGATTTGAAAAACTGCCTGTCCGACATGGTCGATTTGTGTGAGATCATCGTGGCCGCAGACATCATGAGCACAACGGTTTACTGCCTGGCCTCGAACGACACCCTTGAAACCGCCTTCGAAGTGTTTGAGGGAAAACATATCTCGACACTGCCGGTGGTGGATTCAAGGTACAGAAAAAAGGTTCTCGGCATTCTGAAAAAAAGTAATCTGCTGCTGGCCTATAACGAGAAAATTCTGAAGATCCACATCCTGCAAAATCGGATCAAATAACTGATCCCCAAGTCGCCCCTTACGGCTTTTTGCCGTTAACCGTTTCGAGCATCCGTCGCTGCGCCAGCCATTCATGAAGATCGGCCATGGTCCGGGAAAGCTGGTAACGTCCGTCGGCAAAGACCCCGTAGTCGCCACCACCGGCCATGGCCGAGGCAAAACGCACCGTGTTGGCGTAAAAGAGCCAGGCGTCACTCCACAGGCGTTCGCTGTGCTCGTCAAAGGGATTGCCGCCCTTATCCAGGCCCTGGGCATAGCCCCGGCGCCAGCCCTCGGCCATCAGTTCGGTGATCGTCCCAATGGCCCGGTTGGTTCGGTCAACGACATTGGTGTAGCGCCGCCAGTGACCCTCGACCCAGCCGGTGGCATGGCAGGCCTTGCAGGTGGCCTGCATGGCCTGCGTGCGCTCGGCCTGAATATCCGGTCCAATGAGAGCGGTTTTGGCCAGGCCGCCCTTGAAATCAGTGGGCAGCGGCAATCCATCGGCATTGCGAATGGTTGATGTAACCGGCGATTTGGGCTGGGGATGGGCGTAGATCAACCCGAAAATGCGCCAGGCCAGTCGATCTTTTATTTCATGGGTGCGCTCGCTGATGGTCTGACCGTCTTCGGTGACCACCTGGCTGATATGGCAGGTGGCACAGGTGGGCGCCGTGAAATCACGCCCCACGGTCCACGGCACGGTCTTGAAGTCCCAGTCCGCTTTTTTGGAGGCATAGATATTGCCGTGCTTGCTCGAGGTATAGACCTTGTACGCCGGTACATCCGGTCCCACATGACACTCCTGACAGGTGTGCGGCTTGCGGGCCACGGCCATGGAGAATTCATGCCGGGTGTGGCAGGCCGAACAGGCCCCCTTGCTGCCATCGGTATTGATCCGGCCCACCCCCTGATTGGGCCAGCCCTCGATCACGGGAAATTCCAGCTCACCGGCATCGGTATCGCGGATTACCGTGCCACTGACCTTCAGTACCGTACCATGACAATAATAGCAGGCGTCGGCCCGGGTATCAGCATCCACCGGGGCCATCTTGAGTTGTCCCTTTTCCAGGGATCGATCAGCCAGGATGGCGTTTTCCAACTGGTTGTAGAGGGCATTGTCGGCCAGATTGCCAACCGCATGGGCCATGATATTGCGTGAATATTGGTCGGCCTCGACAGCATGACAGGTACGGCAGTCATCCGGACTGACCACCACATGGATGTCGGTGCCGTTGTGGTCAACGGTGTCGGCATGTTTGTCGCTGCGCAGGCCGTGGCATTCGGCGCATCCCACGGCCACCGTTTGAAGCGACTGGGGAATGGTCTGGCTGGATACCTTGCGGGACAGATCATCGGCGTTGAGGGCCGCGGCCGGTGTCATCACGGCATGGCGGCTGGCGCGCCAGTCGGCCACAATCCCCGGATGAAAGACGCCGTGACAATCCAGGCATTCCTGGGTGGCCTCGCTGATGGGGGCCTCCTGACTGAAAACGATAGCCGGTAAAAACAAAAGCAATAAAGCGGACAAGTGGAACCAACGGCAATGCACGGCAATCTCCTTTATGATCTTGGATCCTGCCTATCCAAAAAGTGACGGGATGGTTGATTGTTTGAACAGGCTCCGGATCGATGCGGTCGTGGGCTGATCCAATACCGATATTGCCACGCATGATAGCCGAAATGGAAGATTTCGTCCAGCGTGGGAGATACGCATACTTAAGGCTTGTTTTTCATTTTTACTTACTTTAACTAAAAAAATTCAATTTTAATGACACCCCGACCATCATCGCCAACAATTTCACCAGGAGGAAAAATGCCCAAACGCGAGGATATCCACAAAATACTGATTATTGGCTCCGGTCCCATTGTCATCGGCCAGGCCTGTGAATTCGACTACTCGGGCACCCAGGCCTGCAAGGCCCTCAGAGGATTGGGATACCAGATCGTTCTGGTCAACTCGAACCCGGCCACAATCATGACCGATCCAGGACTGGCCGATGTGACCTATGTGGAACCCCTCAACGCCAAGGTGCTTACCGAAATCATCGCCGCCGAGCACCCGGATGCCGTGCTGCCCAACCTGGGGGGACAGTCGGCCCTGAACCTCACCGCCGAACTGCACCACCAGGGCGTGCTTAAAGAATTTGGCATCCAGGTCATCGGTGTCAGCCTGGAGGCCATCGAACGCGGCGAGGACCGCACGGCGTTCAAGGACACCATGACCCGCCTGGGAATCGAGATGCCCAAGAGCGAAGCCGTGGAAAGTGTCCAGGAGGCTGAACGTGTGGCCCGGGAACTGGGTTATCCGGTGGTCGTGCGTCCGGCATACACCATGGGCGGCACCGGCGGTGGTCTGGTGTTCAACCTGGAGGAACTGCGCATCGTTGCCGCCCGGGGACTTGCGGCCAGCCTGATCGGCCAGGTCCTGATCGAGGAATCGGTCCTGGGATGGGAAGAGCTGGAGCTGGAAGTGGTCCGGGATGCCAAGAATCAGATGATCACGGTGTGTTTCATTGAAAATGTCGACGCCATGGGCGTTCACACGGGCGACAGCTATTGCACGGCGCCCATGCTGACCATTGACCCGGCCCTGCAAAAACGCCTGCAGGACTATTCCTACGCCATTGTCGAGGCCATTGAGGTGATCGGCGGTACCAACGTTCAATTCGCCCACGACCCGGCTACCGGACGGGTGGTGGTGATCGAAATCAACCCGCGCACCTCACGCTCATCGGCCCTGGCCTCCAAGGCCACCGGGTTTCCCATTGCCCGGGTCTCCTCCCTGTTGGCCGGCGGGCTGACCATGGACGAGATTCCCTACTGGCGACGGCACCCTGGAAAAATACACACCGTCAGGCGACTATGTGGTGGTGAAATTCCCGCGCTGGGCTTTTGAAAAATTCGAGGGTATCGAGGATCAGCTGGGCACCCAGATGCGGGCCGTGGGCGAAGTCATGAGCATCGGCAAGACCTACAAGGAAGCCCTCCAGAAAGCCATCCGCAGTTTGGAAATCAATCGCTACGGCCTGGGCTTTGCCAACGATTTCCATGCATTGCCGCTGGAAACGCTCATGAAACGCCTCTCCCAGGCCACCAGCGAGCGCCAGTTCATAATGTACGAGGCCTTGCGCAAAGGCGCCGATACCAATGCGCTGCACGCGGCAACGCACATCAAACCCTGGTTTATCGAACAGATGCGCGAACTGGTACAGCTCGAGGAGGAAATTCTTGCGTATCAGGGCAAAACGCTTCCCGACGCCTTGCTGGAACGCGCCAAAAAGGACGGCTTTGCCGACCGCTATCTGGCCCGGCTGCTGGATGTGCCGGAAACCGCCATCCGCGATCAGCGACGCACCCTGGGGGTGGTGGAAACCTGGGAGCCGGTGCCGGTGAGCGGAGTCGAAAACGCCGCCTATTACTTTTCCACCTACAATGCACCGGATCAGGTGACGGTCAGCGAGCGGCCCAAAATCTTGGTCCTGGGTGGCGGCCCCAACCGCATCGGACAGGGCATCGAGTTCGATTATTGCTGCGTGCATGCGGCCCTGGCCATCCGCGATGCCGGATACGAGTCGATCATGGTCAATTGCAACCCGGAAACCGTGTCCACGGATTACGACACCTCGGACAAGCTTTATTTCGAACCCCTTACCGTGGAGGATGTACTGAGCATTTACGAGAAGGAAAAGCCCGAGGGCGTGATCGTCCAATTTGGCGGGCAGACGCCGCTCAATATCGCCCGCGAACTAGCCGAGGCCGGTGTTCCCATTCTGGGCACATCACCGGACACCATTGATCTGGCCGAGGACCGGGACCGCTTCCGCAAGATCATGCAGGATCTTGGCATCCCCCAACCCGAATCAGGCATGGCGGCCAGCCTCGACCAGGCGCGTGAGATCGCCGCGCGCATCGGCTATCCGCTGATGGTGCGCCCGTCCTACGTGTTGGGCGGCCGGGGCATGGAGATCGTTCATGATGATGCCATGCTGGCGCGTTATGTCAATGCGGCGGTGGAACTGTCTCCCGAGCGGCCGATCCTGATCGACAAATTCCTGGACAATGCCATCGAAGCCGAAGCCGACGCCATCGCCGATGGGGATGATGCCTTCGTGCCCGCGGTAATGGAACATATCGAGCTGGCCGGCATCCACTCCGGCGACTCGGCCTGTGTGATTCCGCCCATCAGCTTGGCGCCCAAGCATATCGACACCATCCGCGAATATACCCGCCGCATCGCCAAGGCCCTGAATGTGGTCGGCCTGATGAATATGCAGTACGCTATTTACGACAATACCGTGTATGTGCTGGAAGCCAACCCCCGGGCGTCGCGCACCGTGCCCATCGTCTCCAAAGTGTGCGGCCTGTCCATGGCCCGCGTGGCCACCCAGGTGGTGCTGGGACAAACGCTCTCCGAACTTGATATCAAAGACCGCCAGGTGCACCATTACGGGGTCAAGGAGGCGGTATTTCCTTTTAATATGTTCCCTGAAGTGGACCCGGTGCTGGGACCGGAAATGCGTTCCACCGGTGAAGTCCTGGGACTGTCCCATTCGTTCGGCCGGGCGATTTTCAAGGCCCAGGAGGCCACCCAGGCCCCCCTGCCCCTTGACGGAACCGTGCTGTTTACCGTGGCCGACCGGGATAAGAATGCCGCCCTGGAGCCCGTGCGCCGGTTTCGGGAGCTGGGGTTCCGGATCATGGCCACTGAGGGCACGCACCGTTTCTTAAAGGAACGCGGCATCGACACGGTGGCTGTCTCCAAACTCGACCTGGGCCGGCCCAATCTGGTGGATGTGATCAAATGCGGAGACATTCAGCTGCTCGTCAACACCCCCAGCGGGAGCAAAAGCAGCCAGGACAGCTCGAATATCCGCAAGGCCGCCATCAAGTATAAGATTCCGTATATCACCACCACGGCTGCGGCCATTGCCGCGGCCAAGGGCATTGCCGCGCGGCGACAGGGGGCCCCGAAAGTACGCTCCCTGCAACGCTACCATGCACAGATCGAAAACTCGGAGACCCAGGTTAACGGGTAACAGCGTGTGAAAGAATCGTAACACTGATCATCAAAAATGGGCGGCAAGGGCATGACGGATCAATCGGCCGGAAGGAAAAATCGAATTCGCACGCCAAATTCTCATTCGACCAGAAATAGAAATAAAATACTGAAACAATTGATTTAACAATCGACTTATTTACTATTTTAAATTCTCCTTTTGAATGCTGGCATACGGCTTGCCATCAACGCGTGTACAGGCATAACGCCCGTGTCAGCAAAAAAGGAGGCAAGGTGATGAAAAAATCGATCCTGATCAATGCAATCGCTGTTATATCCGCCCTGCAATTCATTGGCTGCACCCCGGCTCTCGCGCAGGATGGCGTTCGCTCACCCCACCGCATGCAAAATGGTGTATCCGGCACGCTTTTCGCGTTGCGCTGGGACCAGGTCGGTTACGCGAGAAGCCAGCCGCCGCAGCGGGACGAACGGCATAGACCGGATCATCACGAAAGGCACAGAAGACACCACCACCCACCGCAC
>Ga0272444_10002990_pt1 | contig 15441 bp, 12 predicted proteins | sample SSMForm13_FD_201033 | JGI IMG/M metagenome (GOLD analysis project Ga0272444, IMG submission 201033) | Marine sediment archaeal communities from Little Sippewissett salt marsh, Falmouth, MA, United States - SSM-Form-13 | ecosystem: Environmental > Aquatic > Marine > Wetlands > Sediment ...
AGAAGCCTGTCAAATGACGTGTTTTCCGGTTGATGTTTCTTGGTTCTCCCGATTTTAACCGGGATAATGGCAAGAAGCGCCGGGAGAAGTATAATCGTATACACCATCGCGATCAGCACCCCCGTGCCGGCAAAGATACCGACATCCGCGATGGGGGCAACCTCCGAGGTGGAAAAGGAAAATAATCCACCCGCGGTAGTCGCGGCCGTCATAACGACGGCGAGCCCTGAATGGCCTGTTGCATACACGATGGCCTCTTCCTTGTTACGGGTTTTCAGGAGATTCTGATAGAATATGGATAGAATATGGACGCTGTATCCGACGCTCACCGCGAGGATAAAAGACGGCAGTATCTGGGTCGGCAGTTTTATGGGTGTCTTGAAAAGGGCCATAAGACCCAGTGTCGATACGAGTGAAATAATGATAATCAAAAGGGGCAGAACAACGCCCGAGATCCTTCGAAACATGATAAAGAGCAATATCGTCACAGTGATAAAGCAGAGCGATAAAAATCTGCGGACATCTTGTATCATCGACTGCTTTAGAAAGTGGGTTACCACCGAAAGGCCCGCGACATAAATCTCAAAATCAGAATCCTTATATTTATTCGCGATTGTATTCACGGCGAGAACAACTTCACTGTTTTCTTCATCCGTCAGGTACTGTTTCGCTCCAGACGTGTCCGTATTTGCCACATCCGCATCTTCGCTCTCCTCAAATCCTTCAAGAAGATCGATGCCTGCTCCGGCCGAAGAATAGGCCTGAGTTTTAATGACGATAGTGGTCATTGTACTGTCTTCGGATATCAGGAGATTTTTATAGAGCGGGTTGTCGAGTGCCCGCTGTTTTACCAGGGCGAGCTCTTCAGCTGTTTCGGGCCAGTGTTCCAGGAGATCCTCAACGATCAGTTCGTCTTTTTCTCCCCGGGTGTCTCTCGCGTTGATCAGGCTGGTAATATCCTCCACATAGGGAACACCATCCTCCAGCTCTTCATGGAGTCTTTTTAATTTTTCAAGAAAGACGCCTTCAAAGATTTCCGGAGAGCGGATTGCCACAATAATCAATTCGTCCCTGCCGAACTGATCACGGAACGTGTTATAATCTAAAAGAATCGGGTCGGTTTTATGCAGAAACCCCTCCGTGGAGATATCGACGGTCAGTTTTGGAAGCTGTAACACGATAGCCCCTATCAGCACGGCCATAATAATAAGGGTTTTAAATCGGTTATGGTATATGGCCCGCGCCAGCGAGGCGAACCATTTTTCTATGTTATTTCTAATAGTGGTCATTATCTTTCTCCGGATTAAAAATCGTTTCGTACTATTATTTCTTTACAGCCTTTAGAATGAGATTTTCAATTTCACGTGCGATTTCGTCTGTCAGATCCGCCCCCAGTTTTTTGACAGGTTCAGGAAGAAAATTTGAATACCTGGACCGAACAGGATAACTGCTTTGATAAAACATAAGTCCCCCTATAAAGAGTGAATGTATAATGAAGGAGGTGGTTTTTATAAAAACTCCCTGTTTTTCGCCCTCTTCGAGGATTTCGGTCAGAACCGAGATTATGCGGGCGAAGTCGCCGGCTATGACTTCCGGAAGATTCCGCCCGCCTGAAGCCTGCTCCCGCAGCATAATAGGGGCCAGGTACGGATTCCGGTTCATGGTATGAATAACTCCGCCTATATAGACCTTAAGTCTTTTTTCGGGTGATTCATTGCCCTGCAGATCGTCCATGAACTGCTCGGTTGCCTCACCGATAATAGTATGAAGAACTTCGGCATACAGGGCCTTCTTGTCGCCGATATGGTAATAGATGGTCGCCTTGTTTACCCTGGCGCGCTTTGCGATTTCGTCCATTCGGGCACCCGCAAATCCTGATTCGGAAAAGACCTTTGCCGCGGCAGTAAAGATGCGACGGATTGTTTTGTTCCGTTTTGATTCCGCTGATGTAGTACCCATGGAATATCTCCTGTGGAGTGTCTTGCTAAAAGGTTTTACTAACTGTTTGGTTAAACTATATGGTTAGTATACGGGTTGCTGAAGGTTTGTCAACCATTTTTTGAAGTGTGGCGAATTTCTGACGATAGTGTGGGCACGGCGAATGCCGCTCTTTGAGATCTGTAAAACATAATAAATCATTCTTCCGGGTATTTTCTGGCTAAATTATTTAGGCATGTCAGAGATATCTGTTATATATAAACAAAAGCGGCATAAAGACTGTCATTGGGAGCCATGGTAAAAAGGACGGATTTGAAAAGTCCGGAAACGTTCAGCGATTCTCAGGGTACGGGTGCAAATCCCGTTTATGCGGGATTGCGGGTATATTCAATATAGTATAAAAAATAATCACGGGAGGAAAACGATATGAAAGTCATATATCACGAAGAATTCAAAAGGTCGTATTGTTTCGATCCTGCGGCCGCCGACGGGCGGATTGAAGCCGTTATCGAGGCAATAAAGGGCAGGGTTGAATGGGTTGACGCGATCCCCGCGGAAGAAGACGATATTCGTGCCTGTCATACGGATAATCATATAGCGAATGTGAGGGGACAGGGGCTGTACGGTATCGCCGCTCTCGCGGCCGGGGGCGCTATTCAGGCGGCATTCAACGGTCTTGCCGAACCGTGCTTTGCTCTTATACGGCCTCCCGGACATCATGCGTCCGCAGACAGTGCGTGGGGCTTTTGCTTTTTTAACAATATGGCCATCGCCATATCAAAATTAAAGAGAGACAACAGAATCGAAAAGGCGTTTATCCTTGATTTCGATCTCCATTTCGGGGACGGCACTGTAAACATACTGGGGAATTCCGGCTATGTAACCATATACAATCCCGCTGAATCAGATCCGAACAAATATCTGCAATCCGTGGAAGCCACACTCCCTGACGATGCCGATATCATCGGTATTTCAGCCGGTTTTGATAATCACAGGGAAGACTGGGGCGGTCTTCTTTCAACCGATGATTACCGGGAGATGGGTCGAATGGTGCGCAACGCGAGCCGGAAAAGCGGCGGAGGCTGCTTTGCCATACTGGAAGGAGGGTATAACCACGCGGTGCTCGGGCAGAATGTCATGGCCCTGATAGAGGGGCTGGAGGGGCGGGAAAGCCGCGAATGAACCGGCTTGACCGACGACTCCCTGAGTTCACTCCAATAGCGCGTTCCAGAGGCCTGTGTTGTTTTTTTGCCGGTACGACTTTCAAAGTTGAAGGGAGGAAGGCAAAATATCACGCTTTGTAATCAAGGGTCCGGTCCGCGAAAATCTGCCTTTTTTGCGTGGTGCCCGCCCAGGGCCGTGTGTTGTCAAGTAAAAAATCAGACATATTATTCACCATGCAGACCGGACCAAGGTGAATCATTTTCATGCTCGCAATATGGCGCACAATGAACAGCTTCTCGAATTCCTTTCCGCATAGAAAACACCTTCCGGGCACATCTTCCTCGTGGAATTCATAGTAATTGTCATCGTAGCATTTCATAGTTGCGCCCTGAAAGGATTTTACCTGGGAAATGATAACACAAAGGTGGTGCCTTCCTCCACTTTTGAAGAGACATCGATCTTTCCGCCGTGAGCTTCCATAATCTTCTTGCAGAAGCTGAGTCCCAGCCCCGATCCTCTCTGCGGTTCGTCTTCCCTCTTTATCCGGTAAAACGGTTCAAAGATAAAGGGCAATTTGTCCTCGGGGATACCCGTTCCGGTGTCCGATATACTGATAGTGACATAATAGGGATCATGCCCGGCACATATGGATACCGTGCCGCCGCCTGGTGTGTATTTGGCGGCATTACCAAGAATATTAACCATAACTCGTACCAGGCTTTCCCTGTCTCCGCTGACTTCCGGTATATCCTCCGCAATATCGGTCTCCAGGGAAAGCTCTCGTATATTATACAGGGACGTCATTTCTTCCACGCTTTCAACAATAACGCTTGAAATATCGACGGATTTTTTCTTTACAGTGAATATGCCGCTTTCTATATGGCTGATATCCAGCCAGTGTTCAACAAGTGATTTCAGTCCGTTGATACGCTTGTTGCACCGTTCGATAATATTATTGGCATTTTCATCCAGACAATCACCCGCTACCATTTTGAGAGCTTCCAGGTATTGTTCGATAATCAAAAGGGGAGAGCGCATCTCGTGGCTTACAAAGGTAACGAAGTTTTTCTCCATCTGTTCTTTTTCAACCCTCAACATCCGCGTCTCTATCTTGAGATTGCGGTGGTCGATGCCGCGCTTTGCGACAGCTCGTAACTGATCAGGGGTGAAGGGTTTGGGAAGGTAGTCGTAGGCGCCCCGCTTCATTGATTCCACCGCGGACACTATGGACGCGTACCCGGTGATTACAATCGGGACGATATCGGGTATATCCCGTGAGAGGATATCTATAATCTCCATACCCGACATGGAGGGCATTTTGAGGTCGACAAAAGCTATCTCCGGTGTTCTTTCCCGGGCGATTCTGATGCCCTCCTCGCCGTTCTCCGCTGTGATCACGGTATACCCCGACTTTTCCAGGGTCTGCCGGCACCCGTCCCGTATGGGTTCCTCATCGTCTATTACCAGAATGAGTTCTTTATCGTTTTGTTCCGTCATATGTCATTATTCCAGAAGTCGTTTGACATATTTGAGAAGGTCTTCGGCCTTGACGGGCTTATGCAACACCATGTCAACCTTTGGAGATTCATCCGATGGCTCAAATGACTGGTACGGTCCCTGGAGATCGACTCCGCTCAGCATGATCAAAGGCATGTCTTTCCCGGCTTCGATGGAACGAATTTTCGATACTACCGTGAATCCCTCACCCCATGTTTCCATCATCATATCTGTAATGGTAAGGTCGGGGGATATCGATTTCACCATTTCAACACCGCTCTTGCCATCCTCTGCCAGGAAGACCTCGTACCCGCCGCTTTCGAGTATAATCTTCGTGGCCATCAAAAAATCTTTATCATCATCTATCAAGAGTACTTTTTTCTTTGCAGTCATACACAGACACCTCCTTAACCGATTTGAACATATAGTACTGCAAAGCAGATGCCAAGATGTAATACCCCGATTTGTCTGGATAAAATATTACTGACCGGAGCGACAGGACCGCTTTCGTGGGGAGAAATTCCCCACGCGTGGGGAAGATACTCCCGGGTTGGAGCGCATTGAACGCCTCACGTTTCACGCGACGACGTTATACCGTAGGTGCGTATCTTCATCCGCAGGGTTTTTCTGTCGATGCCGAGAAATTGTGCCGTCTTGCCGATCTGGAAGTTGAAGTGACGCAGGACTTTCCCGATGTGCTCTCTCTCAACATCGACCAGGGTCATCTTCCCTGAAAGAGAATCCACCACCGGCACCTTTATCCCGCCGTTCTGTCCGTAGTAAAGGATGTCGGAAAGATTGACAACGTCATTTTCACACAGCACGCATAAACGTTCCATGGTGTTTTTCAGCTCTCTGACATTGCCGGGCCAGTTGTATGCGATCAGGGATTTCTTTGCTTCTTCCGACAGGCGTTGCGCTTTGCCCTTGTGTTTCTTTTTGTATATATCGAGGTAATGCAGGGCGATAGGCAGTATATCGGATTTATGTTCTTTCAACGGTTTGATATCTATGGGTACCACCGATATCCTGTAGAAAAGATCTTCCCTGAACGTGCCCGACTCAACTTCCGCCCTGATATCCTGATTCGTGGCGGTTATGAGCCTGATATCCACCTTATCGGGCAGCGAACTGCCGACCCGCGGCACCTCCTGTTCCTGGAGTACCCGCAGCAGTTTCGCCTGGATGTTCAGGCTGATATTGGAAATCTCGTCCAGAAACAAGATGCCTTTGTCTGCCATCTGGAAGCGTCCCTCACGAGAGTGTGTAGCCCCGCTGAATGCCCCCCTGGCATGACCGAAAAGCTCGCTTTCCATAAGGTTTTCAACTAATGAAGAACAGTCGACAGGAACAAACGGTTTATCGCTCCTTTTGCTGAGACTTTGTATGGTACGCGCGACAAGTTCTTTTCCCGTGCCGCTTTCCCCTGTAATAAGCACGGTGCTGTCTGTCTGTGCTATTCGCACAATCGTCTCTTTCAGTTCTTTCATGTAGTCGCTGTTGCCGATCAGCACTGAAAGTTTTTCTTCTATGGTGTCCCTGTCATGCCTTTCATGCCTGTCCAGGGCATCCTCTACCGCTTTCTTGAGCTCTGTCGCGCTGAAGGGTTTTGTCAGGAAATTATGGGCGCCATATCTCATGGCTTCGACCGTCATCTGAATGGTTCCGTATCCTGAAATGATGATAATCCGGGCTGATATATCGTGTTCGTGCTTGAGTTTTCTCAGTATTTCGAGGCCATCCATCCCGGGCATTCGTATATCCAGCAACACTATGTCGTAGATATCTTTGAGCGCTGTTTCAAGACCGGAGAGTCCATCACCCGTGGTCTCAACGTGATAGCCCGTGCGAGAGAGTATCTGTCGACACCCGTCCCGTATCGAGTCTTCATCATCGATAACAAGAATTTTTGTTGCGTGTTTATCCGGCAAGAGTAAATCCTTCTTTCTCTTTTCTATCACCGTACGTTTCCCCGTTGGTATCTACAGGCAGGAAGACGCTGATTGTTGTGCCTTTTCCCGGTTCGCTTTCCACATCGATGAAGCCATGGTGCCGTTGGATTACTCCGTACGCAATCGATAATCCAAGACCGGTTCCCTGTCCGGGGTCCTTTGTGGTGAAAAAAGGCTCAAAAACATGAGAAAGATACGCCTTATCAATCCCCTTGCCTGTATCCGATATGATAATCTTAAGTGTCTTGGTGCTGGCCAGAAGACATATCTTCTCTGTTTCGGTCTGCGTTTCTTTCGCTTCGGCCGTGTCCGGAAATCTACTGAGAAGCTTTGTTGTAATGGTGAGCGTACCCTTTCCGTCCATGGCATCGGCAGCATTTATAAAGAGATTTAAAAAAACCTGTTCCAGCCGTGCTTTATCCCCCTTGATATCGGGAAGGTTCTCTGAAAGATGTGTTTTTATCTCTATTCCAAAAAACATGGATTGATCCTTCAGCAGGTTCAGCGATGTGAGAAGGATATGATTTATCTGAAAGGGCAGCATATCGCCTGAAGGAGTTCTGGCGAAGTCCAGCAGGTTCTGTACAATTTCTTTACATCTGTTCGTCTGATATATGATTTTCTCCATGTTTTTGCGGCCGTCAATATTATCCTTGGGGAGTTCTTCGAGCACAAGGTTGCTGTACAAAAGAATTCCTCCCAGCGGATTGTTTATCTCATGGGCCACTCCCGCTGCTATCTGTCCCAGAGAGGCCAGCCTCTCTGTTATCGTAATTTGCCGGAATGCCTTTTGCAGTCTGTCGTCCCGGTCCTTGAGCGATTTGACCATGGTATTGAGTGCCTCATCCAGTATGTCAAATTCCAGGAATCTGTCCGGCGGGAGCTGATAATTGAGATCCCCGGATGCTATGATCTCGGTAGCCTCTTTCAGAATACGGATCCTTTTTATTATGGTATGTCCCAGGGCAAAGGCGAGGGCAAAGGCAATTACCATACCCAGGACTGTTATTCCCAGGAACATCCAGATAGTCATCAGCTTCATGTCCCTGTATTTCGCTTCCAGCATCCCCGTGTAGAGCATCCCGATTATGTTCTTATTAATATCAAATATGGGGGTATAGGAACTGATATACCAATCGTTGACAACAAAGGCTCTGCCTGTCCAGTCTTTGCCCTGCTCGATAACCCGCTCATACACTTCCTTTGATACAAGGGTCCCGATAGCCCTGTTGTACTCCTGGGTCATCACATTGGTGGCTATGCGTACCCCTCCCTGAAATATCGTGGCAAAGCCGGTGTCGAGTCCCTTGTATTTTTCATCATGGTAGACGGTCTCTTTTATCTTGTCCACGATTTTGTAATTTTTATTGAGCAGTATTCCTCCAACCAGAACCCCGATGAGGTTTTGTTCGTTATCGATGATGGGATATGCCGCTCTCAACACCATGCCTTCGGAGAGGCGATTTTCTTTAACCATGACAGACTGAGGCGTTTTAACGACTTCCATATCAATTTGCGATGACAGATTCGGATTTTCCCGTTCGATGGCCTCGATGGGCATAAGTCCTGTGGATAGCTGGGGCTCTCTTTCGTTAAGGCATTTCATGACGATCGGATCACGGAAGATATTGTCTCCATTGACGGTAGGGTTCGATGCCCTGTACAGCACAGTGCCATGGGAATCCACTAAAGAGAGCATGTCGATATTCATATAATAGGCATCTTTGGGGATACATGATGTCTGGGTTCCCTCGTGGATTAGTCTCTTAAACTCCTCCCCGGCGGGAAGGTTGTTGAGGGCGGTTATGTCGTGGAGAGAAAGCTGCAATGCGATATAGCGAATTCGGCATGCCAGCCGTTCCATGTCGTAATTGTAGATCAACTTTGCCGTGTTGACATCCAGTTCTACCCGTCTTTGCACTTCATTGACCGTGCTTTTGTTTATTATTCGTATTCCTACAAGGGTAGCAACCGCACCGGTAAGACATGTGGCGATCAGGAAACCCAGCACAAGACGCTTTTGCAGATTTACGGTGAGCAGCTTATTAAACAATTCTTTGGCAGATTTCATGTCATATCCCTGTATGCGGTATCTGAGACAGCATCCGCACTATACCATGGCGTACCGTACTAATCAATGAATCTCGATAATCCGGATGCTTCTATTGCTCTGTTATCGTTATCAAATTACAATGGATATTGTCGGGAAGAAACGAACGGGTATGCTACATCGTATCGTACTGTAGATTTTTGGGTCGTGTGTCTTAAAAAGTGTCTGGAAGGTGTATAGCGTAGGCAACAGGGCGGTACAATTGAAAACACCGCAGGCAAAAGAGCGCCTGCGGTGAGGAGAACTCCGTTTTTACTCTAATGACAGAGGAATGCCGGCCGTTTACAGCAGAACACTATCTTTGAACAGCATACCGGTTAAAATTCGCTGTCTTTGTGCTGCAGGGCAACGACGCCTGTTCTCGCAATCTTATCAACACCGAAGGGGTTGAAGAAATTGATGATTGTTCCCATCTCTTCCCGGCTCCCCGCGGCCTGTATAATACAGTAGTCGTTATGCATGGAGATAATCTTGCAGTCGAACAAGCCGATACCCTCAATTATCTCCGGCCTGTTGTGCTGATCCATGTTAATCCCTATCAGGATCATTTCCCTCTGTGCCGATTGACCGGGGACCAGTTCGACAACATCCAGAACATCGACCAGCCGTATCAACTGTTTTTTCACCTTTTCGATAAAATCGGAATCCGCGTTTGTGATTGATGTTATTCGTGAAACTTCAGGAGAAATTGTCTCCGCCACGCAGAGGCTTTCTATATTATACCCAAGCCTTCCGAATACACCGCTCACCCTGGACAATACGCCCGGCTTGTTGTTAACCAGTATTGCAATTATACGTTCTCTCATTCCCATTTTTTACTATCCTTTCGTCTCAATGGTAACGATTCCTGTTGCTGATCTGCCGGCAGGCAACAGGGATGGTACCCATTGTTATTTCCAATCGTGTTACCCCTGCCTTCCGCCTATCATGTCGATATTCGACCGCCCCGGCGGAATGATCGGGAAGACATACGTATCGGGGTCAACAAGCACCTCCAGCAGGAAGGGACCGTCGGCGGCGCACATCTTCTCTATTCCTGATCCGGAATCCTCGACATTAACCCGGTCGGCCTGGATTCCGAATCCCTTGGCTACGGCGACGATATCGACATTGTCTCCCAGTTCTATATCGTTGAAGCGGGCGCCGTAAAACAGATCCTGTATCTGGCGTATCATGCCGAGGTGACCGTTATTGAAAACCACTATCTTAACGGGAAGGTTATAATAACTGATGGTTGCGAGTTCCTGGATATTCATGAAAAACCCGCCGTCACCCGAGAAGACAATTACATCGTGATCCGGCATTCCCACCTTCACACCCATCGCCGCGGGGAGCCCGAACCCCATCGTTCCCAATCCGCCCGGCGTGATCATGCCGCGAGGAGTCTTGGTTTCCCATGATCGAAGCGTCCATATCTGGTTGAGTCCCACATCGGTGATCGCTATGCTCTTCTCAGACATGGCTTTCTGGACATTGCCGATAAACGCGCCTGCGGGCCCGCATTCTTTCATTGACCGGTCCTTGCCCAGCGTATCTCTCTCCATCGTAATTCGTTTCAGCCATTCGGCCCTGTCTCTCTTTTCGACGAGAGGAATCAATTCGGCAAGGGCTTCTTTAATGTCACACACCAGTGATATATCCGCCTTTATGACCTTTCCGATGGATGACGGATCGATGTCTATCTGGGCGATGGTGGCAAGCGGAGCGAACTCCTTTACTATCGATGTGCTTCGATCGCTGAAGCGGGCGCCCACCGTAAGGATAAAGTCTGAATCGTGCGCGATGCGATTAGCAAGTTTATTTCCATGCGTGCCTATGAATCCCAGGTTAAATCCATTTGCTGTTTGCACCGAGCCGATTCCCATCATTGTTGAAACAAAGGGTATGCTCCCCTTTTCAATCAAGGTGGAGAGTTCGTCACATGCCTGAGAAAGTTTCACGCCTCCGCCGATGAGAATAACCGGTCTTTCGGACATGTTCATATATTTCGCGATTTGCTGTAGTTGCTGTTCGTTTTTCTTGCTCTCCGCATGTCGTTTCTTCAGCGTCGGGGTGACAGGCTTCTCATTTTCGCTCTGTTCAAGTTTTGCGGCCATTACATTTCTCGGAAGATCTATAAGAACAGGGCCGGGCCGGCCGCTTCTCGCGATTTCAAAAGCCTGCTTTACGGTAGATTGGATGTTGGCCGGATCGGTTATCAGGTAGCTGTGCTTGGTGATGGGCATGGTAATTCCTATAATGTCGGTTTCCTGAAAGGCATCGCTTCCCAGAAGGTCCGTCGTTACCTGTCCCGTAAGGACAATCATGGGTGTTGAGTCCATGTACGCTGTTGCGATGCCGGTTACCAGATTGGTGGCGCCGGGTCCCGAAGTGCCCATACATACACCGACCTTGCCTGTTGCCCGTGCATACCCGTCCGCCGCGTGTGCGGCCGCCTGTTCATGCCTCACGAGATAGTGCCGTATCGGACTCTCATCGAGACTGTCGTGAATGGGCAGACTGTTTGCCCCCGGATATCCGAATATAATCTCAACCCCCTCCTCTTTCAATGTCTGTAGCAGTATTTCAGCTCCTGTCTTTTCCATTTTTCACCCTTCCAAGAATTTTATTATTGTACAATCGACTTCCACCGACCGCGTGTAAACACGCAAATAAAAAGCCGCAGACTCTTTATTCGAGATGCGGCTTCACATAAAAAAGCCGCGTGGCCTGGGGCCCGCGGCTTGATTTCTTTTTAGTCCATAAGGATCAAGCAGCGGTCCCCGTAAGTACTACTACGAGTACGAGTACATTTACCAAAACCGCAACCGCTCTTTCAAATGGACGTATCACTTACTGTTCTCCTCACAGCGAAATTACACCTAACCTTATATAAAAAAACACGTTTGTCAAGAGATTTTTCTGCCGTCATTCTCCCGAATCAAGCTCATATCGAAAGAACCCTTCATCGGTGCCTTCTTCTTCCCCCGGCACCGTCTCGGTAGGTTCCGTTCCTTCCAGAAAACACTCAAATATGTATTTTTTGGAGTCGGGCCCCGCCAGCGACCCTGTTTCGGGATCTATCTTGGCGAACACAACTCCGTCCGGAGGCGAAAAGGATTCTACCGGAGTGCCTTCAAGCGCGTCCTTCATGAAATATAAAAAGATGGGGCTGGCGGCACGCGAACCGGTTTCATATTTCCCCAGTGGTTTCAGATCATCAAAGCCAACCCACACACCCGCAACAAGCGAAGGGGTGAATCCCATAAACCATGCGTCCTTGAGGTCGTTGGTTGTCCCGGTTTTTCCCGCCACAGGCCTGCCAAGGGCTCTGACCCTCCATCCGGTACCTCCCTTGACAACCTCCTGGAGCAGATGCGAGGTTATATATGAGATGTTGGGATCAATAGCCTGTTCTACTTCAGGCGCATTTTCTTCCACTGTGTTGCCGGTGCGGTCAACAATCGTTTTTATAAAGAACGGTTTGACCCGCTTGCCGCCGTTCGCGAAGACCGCATACCCCCGTACCATGTCCTGAAGCGTCACGCTCGATGTTCCAAGAGCCATGGAAAGATCTTTGGTAAGGGGGGTTGTTATTCCCATATTAACCGCGTAATCAGCGGCATAATCTATGCCGATCTCCTTCAGGAGCTTTATGGTGACCAGATTTCTCGATTTGATCAGAGCGGTTCTAAGTGTTGTGGGACCGTAAAACTTCTCTGAAAAATTTTGTGGTTTCCACGGGCTGTCCTTGAGTGTATCTCTATAGATAACAGGACTGTCAACAATGATGGATGCGGGAGTCATCCCCTTGTCAAAAGCCGCGGTGAATATGAAGGGTTTAAAAGCGGATCCCGGTTGTCTCTTTGCCTGTGTTGCGCGGTTAAATTCGCTCTTTTTATAGTTTCTTCCCCCGACCATCGCCTTGATTGCTCCGGTATTCGAGTCCATAGCGATAAGGGCGCCCTGTACCGCCGGTTCCTGTTCGAGAGACATCTCAAGCTTCCCATCCGTAACACTTAAAATCGATACCTGAACGACATCTCCTCTCCTGAGGACATCCGCGGGATCTTTCACCCTCGAGGTGTTGTACGCAACCTTCGGATCGGGCACCCTGGCCCACGACATATTTTTCAGCGTCATGGTACCTTCATATTCGCCCACCCGTAATCGCACAATCTTTTCACCGCTATCCACCGCCGCGACGATCGCTTTTACAATTCGACCTTCCAGAGGCGTATCCGTATCAACCTTCATCTCCTGCACAAACGAGTCGATCTCTTCTTCGGGAATTCTTTTAAGGGGTCCCCGGTATCCCTGCCTTTTATCCAGATCCCTCAGGCCTTTTCTCATGGCATCGCGGGCCGCCTTCTGATACTTGATGTCCAGCGTGGTATAGACCTCAATTCCTTCTCGATACAGAACATCGCTGCCATATTTTGTCTGGATATACCGGCGAACATTTTCGGTAAAATAGGGCGCGATCTTATCCCTGGTTTCGGCCGTTTTCAATTCCACAGGCACTTCGATTGCTGCCGCCTTTTCCATTTCCGTTATGTATCCGTCCTCCTCCATTCTGTCGAGAACGTAGAGCTGCCGCTTATACGCGCGTTTCGGATGCAGCAGAGGAGAATATCTGTTGGGAGCCTTGGGAAGCCCGGCAATAAGAGCGGCTTCAGGCAGGGTAAGTTCTTCGGCGGATTTGCCGAAATAATGCTGTGAGGCGGCTTCTATTCCATAGGCTCCATGTCCGAGATATATGTGGTTCAGGTAGAGATTGAGTATCTCGTACTTTTTTAAATATCTGTCTATCTTGTAGGCTAAAACAGCCTCCTTCAATTTCCTGATATATTTCTTTTCCGGTGACAGGAAGAGCGACTTGGCAACCTGCTGTGTGATCGTGCTCCCTCCCTGGACGATGGTTCCTGCCTCCATGTTTTTGAAGAACGCCCTGATAATGCTACTGATGTCGATCCCCTGGTGACGGAAAAAACGCGCATCCTCCGCCGCGACAAACGACTGTATGACGAATTTCGGCAGGTTGGTAACCTGGACGACCTTTCTGTCTTCAAGATAAAATTCGTCGATCAACTGTCCGTCATTCGCGTACACCTTTGTTATAATGCTGGGACGGTAATCTTTCAGCGACGCAATGCTCGGCAGGTCGTCAACGAGAGAATAGAGAAATATCCCCCCTGCGAGAACCGCCGCCAGGGAGAGAATGAGCGCGTAGAAAAAGATCTTTTTGATAATGCTCCCCTTTTTTGTCCGTCTCTTCCGTATGTCTTTTTCTGATTGTTCCGTATTATTCATTGTCTTCTTTTTCATCTTCTTTGTTATTTTTTTCTTTACGGCTATCTTTTTTCTCGCCCGCTTTTACAACCCACACACTTATTTCATAGAGGAGCATGAGTGGCAGCGCCATCAGCCCCTGTGTCACAATATCCGGGGGGGTGAACAGCGCCGCAACAACAAACACCAGGAGTATCGCGTATTTTCTCTTTTTTACCAGCATTTTGGAGCTGACCATTCCTATCTTTGCCAGGAAGAACATAAAGATAGGGAGCTCGAAGATAACACCGAACGCGATAAGCAGTTTCATGGAGAAGGAAAGGTATTCCCGCAGTGTAAGCATCGGCCGTATCACATCATTTCCGAAACCGATAAAAAATTTAAATCCGAAAGGAAAAACAACGTAGTAGGCGAACAGCGAACCGCCTACAAAAAATATGGTGGAAAATGTAACAAAAGGCACCATGTATTTCTTTTCGGATTGATGGAGCCCCGGCGCTATGAATCGCCATATCTGGTATAAGACATATGGGCTCGCGAGAAAAATGGATGCGAAGAACGATACCTTCAGATAGGTAAAAAACGCCTCGGGGAGGCTGGTGAATATCATGGAGCTGTTATCGGGAAGCACGGCAACGAGTGGGAGCGTCAGGAATGTGAACAGGGTTTCCTTTACGCAATAACAGGCAACGAAACAAATCCCGATCGCGATCAATGAACGTACCAGCCGGGTCTTTAACTCTTCCAGGTGGGATATAAAGGGCATTTTTTCGTCTGTCTGATCATTCATAATACAGGCTCGCGCTCTATTACAATTCTATCGGCATTCATGTGGGTGGTAAAAAGCAACAAAAGGGGTGCTTTCGTTACGCTCCGGGAAGTCATCCGAACAGCGGAATAGTGGAGAATGATAGCTCACGCCCATGGGAGCAAAGAAAAAAATCGAAGTTCCAGCGGATTATTCCGAATCCTCATCTTTTGTATCCTGAATCGTGTTTTCTGCCTTTCGGTCATTGCTTTTCGTTTCGTGATCTTTTTTCCCATAGAGGACCGAATCCTTAAAATCATCCACCTCGTTCTTGATCTGGTCCACATTGAGACTTTCTTTTACATCATCGGTGGCCCGGCGAAATTCCGCGAGACCCTTTCCGAGAGATTTTGCCAGATCGGGAAGCTTCTTCGGCCCGATAATGATCAGCGCCACAACAAGTATAACTATCAATTCCGGCATTCCAATACCAAACATATAATCACCATATCCCAGCGAAACGCGAAGCATAATATATCATTGCCTAAATCTTTGTCAATCTGTTTCGATTTTTGTCTTGAAAAAGAATGTTCTTTAAGATATGACCGGGCTAATCCCGGGCGGTTAACTCAGTGGGAGAGTGCTACCTTCACACGGTAGAAGTCACTGGTTCAAATCCAGTACCGCCTACCATGCAAACCAGGGGGCTGCGGCTGACGCCGTGACCCCTTTTTAATTGGATGTGCCCAGTGTGTCGCTAT
>Ga0272444_10002992_pt1 | contig 15434 bp, 13 predicted proteins | sample SSMForm13_FD_201033 | JGI IMG/M metagenome (GOLD analysis project Ga0272444, IMG submission 201033) | Marine sediment archaeal communities from Little Sippewissett salt marsh, Falmouth, MA, United States - SSM-Form-13 | ecosystem: Environmental > Aquatic > Marine > Wetlands > Sediment ...
GCTGCCGGCATTTCTGACGGATCTGAAAAACGGATGCCCGAAGAAAATTTACAATGCTGACGGCTACCCCGACATGCACCAGAGCCCGATTCCGTTGTGGGGCTTGATCGACACCCGTCGCTATGCATCGTTGAATATTCAGTACTCCAGAGGATGCCCATTCAATTGCGAGTTCTGCAACATTACGACGCTTTTCGGACGCACGCCGCGCACCAAAACACCGCAACAGGTAGTTGCTGAACTGGACGCAATTTACCAGACGGGTTGGCGCGGCAACATCTTTTTTGTGGACGACAATTTTATCGGCAACAAATGTTCCCTTAAGGAGCATCTGCTTCCGGCCCTGATCCAATGGCGCACGGATAAAATAGGATGCTCCTTTTTTACGGAAGCATCGATCAACCTCGCCGATGACCCCGAACTCATGGACATGATGGCCGAGGCCGGATTCGATTCCGTTTTTATCGGCATCGAGACGCCGGATGTGAAGAGTCTCACCGAATGTGGCAAGACGCATAACAAAAACAGGGATCTGCTCCAGGACGTCAAAAAAATACACCGCTCCGGATTGCAGGTGATGGGCGGCTTCATCGTCGGCTTCGACAGTGATCCGCCTTCGATTTTTCAACGCCAGATCGATTTCATTCAGCAAAGCGGCATTGTAACGGCCATGGTGGGCATGCTCCAAGCCCCTCCGGGAACCCGATTGTTTGAACGCCTTGCGCGGGACCATCGCGTATCCGATGAGTTTTCCGGCGACAACGTGGATGGCCGCACCAATATCATCCCGGCCATGGGACTGGACAAGCTGATCGATGGGTACCGCGCCATCATGCAACAAATCTACTCGCCCAGTAAATATTACCAGCGGGTCAGGCATATTCTAAAGGAACTGAAAACCCCGGCGGCGACCACTCCCTCCGATTGGCAGCGCATCCTCGCGTTTTGGCGCGCCTGCTTGCGGCTGGGCGTGTTGGGGAAAGAAAGGTTCCAGTACTGGCGGCTGTTGATGTGGACCATGGCGCGCAGACCCCGGCTGCTTCCGTTGGCGGTTACCCTGGCCATCTACGGTTATCATTACCGGAGGATATGCGAGCTGCATATTCTTTGAGCAAGAGGAGTAAATATTCAATGCAAATTAGTGGTATCCACTGTGAACAAACAAGCATTGATCAAGCTGATCAATTCATTCGTCAGGAGGTACGTTATGACTCAATGGAATCAATCCCCATGGGGATCTACGCCGACGTTGGATGAGCTGCTGAATAAAATTCGGCAGCAGTTTAGACGTGTTAAAGGCGGTCCGCTCTTCATCCTTATTGCCGTTGTGGTGGTAGTGGTCCTGTCGACCGCGTGGTTCACCGTTCAACCCGAGCAGACGGGCATTGTGCAGCGATTCGGCAAGGTCATGCGCACGGCCGGGCCGGGCCTGCATTTCAAAATACCGTTTGGTGTTGAAAGGGTACAGCTCGTGCCCACGGCACGTGTACTGAAAGAGGAGTTCGGATTTCGAACAGTATCCGCTGTTCCCGGTGAAAAGACCCGCTATAATCCAAGCGGCGCTTACAAGGACGAGTCGTTGATGCTCAGTGGAGACTTAAACGTCATCGATGTCCAGTGGATCATTCAGTATCGCATCGAAGACCCGATCCGCTATTTGTTCCAGGTGCGCGACACATCGAAAACAATCCGCGATATCAGTGAGGCGGTTATGCGCCGGGCGGTCGGCAACCGTCTGGGCAGCGATGTGCTGACCACCGGGCGGGTGGCGGTGGCCAGTGAAGCCAAAATCGAAATCCAGAAAATCCTTTCGGCTTATGAAACCGGCGTACGTCTGGTCACCGTGGAACTGCAGGACGTAACCCCGCCGGACACGGTTAAACCGGCCTTCAATGAAGTCAACGAGTCGCGTCAGGACAAGGAACGAACCATCAACAAGGCCCAGGAACAGGCCAACCGGGAAATCCCCAAAGCCCGCGGCGTGGCGGGGCAACAGATCAGTGAGGCTGAAGGCTACGCCATTGAACGCATCAACCGGGCCGAAGGAGAGACCAACCGTTTTGAAGCCATTTTAGGACAGTATCAGCAGGCGCCGCAGGTCACGCGCCGGCGGTTGTATCTCGAGGCCATGACCGGTTTCCTATCGGATATGAAAGGACTCTATATTGTGGATCAGGACCAGAAGGCCATGGTGCCGTGGCTTCCACTGGAATCCAGCACGCAACCACAAGCACAAGCACAAGGGAGGTAACCATGAAGTTTACCGTCAAAGCAATAACCATCGCGATCGCAGTAGTGATCTTTATCGTGCTCTACAGCGGCCTTTACACATTGGAAGAGGGCCGGCAGGCCATCATCGTACAGTTTGGTCGGCCTGTTGGGGAACCCGTCACCGAGGCCGGATTGCACTTAAAGCTGCCCTTCATTCAAGAGGTCCGGCGGTATGAAAAGCGTCTGCTGGTTTGGGACGGTGATCCGAACCAGGTTCCCACCAAGGGGCGTGAGTTTATCTGGGTGGATACCACCGCCCGATGGCGGATCGTCGATGCGAAAAAATTTCTGGAAAACGTGGCAAGCGAAGCAGGGGCCCAGTCGCGCTTGAACGATATTATAGATTCGGTGGTACGTGACCAGGTGTCGAGCAGCGAACTCGTGGAACTCGTGCGCAGCGCATCCTGGGAAGTCCCGGAAGACGAGATGCTGAAGGAAATCCCAAAAGAGCGCGAAGAAGAGCTTAAAAAAGAGATAGCCCGCGGCAGGGAGGAGATCACCCGAACGATTCTGGCTGAAGCGCAAAAGATCATCCCGCAATACGGCATCGAGCTGGTGGATATGCGTATCAAGCGCCTCGATTACGTGGAAAGCGTCCGCGAAAAGGTCTATGAGCGCATGATTTCCGAGCGCAAGCGCATCGCCGCACAGTTCCGTTCCGAAGGCGAAGGACGCAGCGCCGAAATCCTCGGGACAATGGAAAAAGAGCTGCGCCAGATCCGCTCAACCGCTTACCGCCGGGTGCAGGAGGTTCAAGGCAAAGCCGACGCCGAGGCTACGCGAATCTACGGCAAGGCTTACAATAAAAATCCCGAATTCTATGCCTTTTTGCGTACCATTGAAAGCTACAAGGAGAAAATCAATCCGAACTCCGTGTTGATTCTGACCACGGACAGCGACTTCTATCAATACATCAAGAACGCGAAACCAGGCCAAGTGCAGGTTCCATCGGCTCCGTAGAGGAAAATTGAAATGGCGCTCAATGACAAAAAAGATCCAATCGGCGATCTGATCGACAAGGTGCGATCATTTTTCGGCTTCGGCAATCATCCGAAAAAACAGACCGCGTTGCCTGGTAAGACGCGCTTCAGCATCTGGTATTTTGTTATCGCCATGATTTTGTTTTCTTATCTGCAGCCGTTGCTGTTTTCTTCAAAGACAGAGACGATTTCCTATAGTCAATTTAAGCAGTATGTCGACCAGGGAATCGCGGGCGAATTGATCATCGGACCTGAAAATATCAAAGGCACGCTGGCAGGATCGCCTAAAAGATCGTTTACCACCGTTCGTGTGAATGATCTGGATCTGGTGAAAGAACTGGATGAACGCAAAATCAGTTATTCAGGACGGTATGAAAATAGATTTCTGAGCCGCCTCTTATCCTGGATTCTGCCCCTTGGCATCTTTTTCCTGATCTGGCGGTTTGCCATGAAAAAGATGGGGACGGGCATGGGGGTCATGTCTTTTTCCAAGAGCAAGGCCAAGATTTTCGCGGAAAGTGACACGAAAGTCTCTTTTGCCGATGTGGCCGGCATCAATGAGGCCAGGGAAGAACTTGAGGAAGTGGTCGAATTTCTCAGAACCCCGGAGAAATTTCAGAAACTGGGGGGCAGAATACCCAAGGGCGTGCTACTGGTCGGCCCGCCGGGAACCGGCAAAACCCTTCTGGCCCGGGCCGTGGCCGGGGAGGCCAAAGTGCCCTTTTTTTCCATCAGCGGGTCCGAATTCGTGGAAATGTTCGTCGGCGTTGGCGCGGCCCGCGTTCGCGATTTGTTCTCGCAGGCCGCGGCGCAAGCGCCTTGTATCATCTTCATCGATGAACTGGACGCCCTGGGCAAAGCCCGGGGGATGAATGTAATGGGCGGACATGACGAACGGGAGCAAACCCTGAACCAGCTCCTGGTGGAGATGGATGGTTTTGATACCAATAAAGGCGTCATCATCATGGCTGCCACCAATCGGCCGGAAATCCTGGATCCGGCCTTGCTGCGCCCGGGGCGGTTAGACCGGCAGGTCCTGGTGGATCGCCCGGATATCAACGGGCGGGAAGCCATCTTACAAATCCACTCCAAGAATGTGGAACTGGGACCCGAAGTCGATCTGCGCCAGATCGCAGGCCGCACCCCGGGCTTCGTGGGCGCAGACCTGGCCAACATCATCAATGAGGCCGCGCTGCTGGCGGCCCGAAACGATAAAAATATTGTGGAATCGGTTGATTTCGATGAAGCCATCGACCGAGTGGTCGCGGGTCTGCAGAAAAAAAACCGGGTCATGAATGCTCAGGAGAAAGAAATTGTCGCCTTTCACGAATCCGGACATGCCATTGTGGCCGAATCGGTCGCACATGCCGACCCTGTTCATAAAATATCGATCATTCCCCGCGGAATTGCGGCGCTCGGATACACCCAACAGCAGCCCACGGAAGACCGTTATTTATTGACGCGCTCGGAGTTGAACGATCGCCTGGCCGTTCTTTTGGGCGGCCGGGTAGCGGAGGAGCTGGTGTTTAATGAAGTCTCCACCGGGGCGCAGAACGATCTGCAACGGGCCTCGGACACCGCCCGGGCCATGGTCACGGAGTACGGCATGAGCGATCTGCTGGGCCTGGTGAGCTATGAGCGTCCGCGCCAGGCGATGTTTCTGCCGGAAAGCTTTTCCTCGGGCAAAAACTACAGCGAAGCCAAAGCCGCGCAAATTGATGACGAGATCAAACGGTTTGTCGATGAAGCCCATCAGCGCGTGCGCAAGATCCTTTCTGAACGGCGAGCAGTTCTTGATGATTTGGCCCGGCTTCTTTCGCAGAAGGAAAGCGTTCAGGGCGAGGAGCTAAGACAGATGCTGGCGGCGGTACCCGGAATGGCGTCTTCATCACCTGTTCAGCCCTCCCGAAACACTTCTGGAAACGAAGAAAAGAGAAATGGCATTGAATAGCGCTGTTTTTAATCTGATTTAACAATCACACCGGTCTCTCCGGAAGTGAGGATTCAGTCTACAAAGGGGTTCATCCGGGTTTGTATTGTTTTCCCGATAAATTGAATTTATCTCTGAAAGTCGAGTCCGACAATGTAGAAGACCCGAAAGGTTCGAGCGAATGAAAAATGAAGAAATAGCACGTTTCCTTAACGACAACCAGGCCGTTATCCAGGGTAACCCGAATTTGCATATTCCCCAGGTCGAGGGATGATTTCAAGTGCATCGATATAGGGGATTTGCCACAACTCGCGCGTGATATGGATTATTCCAATTAAAACAAGTTTGAGCAGCAAGTGTCATCTCCATATCCTACCCGATAAAAATCTGAGCATATTAGAACACTATGCCGCCCTGCGCATACAGCGAAGCAGCTCGCCGACAGAAACGGTTGCTATACCGGAATTAATATCGGACATGGCGTAGGGAATGACCAACTCATCGTTGTGAATGATCGCCCCGCAGGAATAAACGACATTCGGGACGTAGCCTTCGCGTTCGCTGTCATGGGGCGCAAGCAACGGCTCTTCCAGGCGGGCAATGACCTTCGCGGGGTTTTCAAGATCCAGCAGCATGGCGCCGATGCAATATTGGCGCATGGGCCCGACGCCATGGGTGAGCACGAGCCACCCATTATCGGTTTCCAGGGGGGATCCGCAGTTGCCGATCTGAATGAATTCCCATGGGTATTTGGGTTCCTGAAAGACGTGGGATGTCTGCCAGAAGTGGATATTGTCAGAAAACATGATATGGTTGTTTTCACCATCCTGGCGAGACAGCATGACATAACGGCCGCCGATTTTCCGCGGGAATAGCGCCATGCCCTTGTTTTTGACAGCTTTGCCGTTCAAGGTAAGCACATTGAATGTGATGAAATCCTTTGTTTCGATCAATTGCGGCAGGATCGCCGTGCCGTTGTATGCGGTATAGGTGGCATAGTAGATGGCCTCCTGCCGGTCATCGAAAAATTGAACGAACCGGGCATCTTCGATGCCTCGGCTTTCGTTTTTCGAAACCGGAAAGATCACCCGTTCGGATATGAGGTGATCGGCATGAAAACTCACCTCGTAATTGGAATCGGCCAGCCAGCACATCATCTCGAAGGTGCTGTTTTGGCGCGCTTCGGAATAGCGTGGCGTATCGCGAAGCAATCTTATCTGCTCCAATAAGGCGTTGTAAGCAAAATCCTCCGGCAACCGGTCGAGAATGTTGGCGCTGATTTCATTGGCGGCTCCCATTTCGTCCAACTTGCGCTGGAACGGATTGCGTTTGTATACCGGGTCCAATCGCAGGTCCGGTGTTTCCACGAAATCGCTGATCGGGTCGAAAATAATTCGGTTGCACCGGTCAAGGACGCCGCTGCGAAAGACGATGGACGAGATATGCCCTTCGCCGGTGGCCCGCAGGCTCATGATAAAACGCAGACTGCCCTTTTTCAGATGGTTCTGATCCGGATGGGCAATGATGGAAGGATTGAAAAGGGCGGCCGATTCAATCGCGCATTCTTTTGTGAAGTAGGCCCCGATAAGGGATTTTTGCACTTCGCTGAGTATTGTGTCCCGCGGAAGATAATCGTTCACCACAGCCAGGTGCAGTTCAAAAATGTGCCCGATGTCTTCGTGCCTTCCGGCGAAATCGAGCATTATCCGCTCCATCAAAGCCTCTGCCGCCGTGCAGGGTAAGCTTAATATGCGTTTGATGATCTTGGCAATGCGATGCTTTTCGTCGGGAAGATGAAGCCGGGTGATCACCCGCGAGGTATCGCCTACGATTTTAATCGCTTTTCTTTCAACACTCAGTTTTTGATCCTTTGCGGAACGCATGTCATTTTGTCCTTGATTCGATCAAAATTTATACCTCGAAAGTCAGGATGCCTTGAGCGCATTGGAATATTGGGTTCATCACCCAATTCAACAAAACCCAAAGACTTCTACAACGGCGGTCGGGAATCAGTGAGGCAAAGCGCCGTCAATTCCTTAATGGAGGCAATACCGACGCACATGACCGTGTCCGCGCCGCCCCAGTAGATTTTCACCGTACCGTCGTTTTCCGGAACAGCACCGCAGGTAAAGACCACATTAGGCACATAGCCGATGACTTCCCAGGGATCCTCGGGCTGCAGGATCCACTGATCGGAAACACCGATGACGGTGGCCGGATCGTCGAGGGCATGCAGGGCCGCGCCGAGTCGATACACGGTTCCGGACATGGTCTTGAACACGCCGTGATAAATGTGCAGCCAGCCCTTGCCGGTTCTAAACGGCGGCGCACCGGGGCCGATTCTCATTTCATCCCAGTGATACGCCGCCGGCTTCATTATCACGCGCGAGTCGCCCCAGTGCACCAGATCGGGAGAATAGGATATCCAGATCGACCAGGGTGAGATTTCCGAATGCGGCCGATCCAGCCGGACATAGCGTCCGCCGAACGTTTCAGGAAAAATGACCGCGTTGCGCAGGTCGGCCTGGGTGATCAGCGCAATACGTTCCACCTTTTCGAAATCCCGGGTTCGCGCCAAGGCGATCCGCACGCCGTGCCGGGAATAGGCGCTGTAAGTGAGCAGATAGAAGTCTTCAACCGGGCAGATTCTCAGGTCCTCGACCCCGAATGCTTCATATTCGGCAAAAACACCGTCATTGGCCGGTAAAAGAAACGGCTGGGGATCAACCTCGAAAGAAAACCCGTCTTCGCTGTCGGCCCGGCCGATGATGGAGCGTCCGTTGTGCAGATGCGACCTGAACAGCATGATGTAACGATCATCGTGTTTGACAACGCCTGCATTATGAACGGTGGCGACCGGATAGGGCACATCTTCTCTTGTCAGGATGGGGTTTTTTTTAAAGCGGGTAACGATTGGGTTCTGCGGTTTCATAACGGGCGATCCTGTAAAATCGTTTCATAGACTTGTGTGTATTCGCGGATCATGCGCTCGACCGTGAAGTACTTTTCAACATGGCGGCGACAGTAGGCGCGATCAATTGTGTCAATGCGCGCGACCGCCTCAGTAGCCTCGGCCACCGTCTTGACCAAAAAACCGTTTTTACCGCTTTGAATCAACTCGGGCATGCTGCCCCTGTCAAAGGCGATCACTGGCGTTCCGCAGGCCATGGCTTCGACGACCGACAGACCGAAGGGCTCATCAAATGCGATGGGGTGCAACAGCGCGCGGGCATTGCCGAGCAACCGACTGCGCTCGACGGGCCCGACACTGCCAATGTAGGTTGTCCGGTCCTTGTTCAGGTTCGGGGCGACATGGTGATTGAAGTAATCCTGGTCCTGGATAATGCCCGCCAGGATCAATTTATTGCCACCGTCTCTGGCGATCTCCACTGCCTCGCGGGCGCCTTTGTCCGGGTGCATGCGTCCGAAAAAAAGCAGATAATCGTCCGGATCGGGCTGAAAATCGAATTGGGCAAGATCAATGCCGTGATGAACGGTTTGGATATAATCGAGTTCCGGCGCCCGGTCGGCGTCGCTGATGGCGACATAGAAGGTTTTGCCGTTGTATTTTTTAAACACCGGCAAAATTCCGGGCGACGAAAAGCCGTGAATGGTGGTCACGACGGGGGTGGTAGTCAGGCCGCTATAGGTCAGGGGCAGATAATCGAAATGGTTGTGGATAATGTCGTAGGCGTCGGCACGCTCAAAGAGTTCCGAGATGTGAAGGCACTCCCAGACCTTGGGGATGAGGGAGCGGTTCTCTTCATAACCTTTGGGACAAACGGCATGCAGTTTGGCACTGGTCTGCGAGTCCGCGGTTGCAAACAAGGTGACATCATGACCGCATGCCACCAGCCCCTCGGTTAGAAGAGAGGCCACATTTTCCCAGGGCCCATAATGCCGTGGCGGTGTGCGCCAGGCAATCGGCGCGAGCATGGCGATATGCATGGCTGCGCCTTTACTCCCCGGCTTTCGGTAAGGCCGGCTGGTTCACAATCTCTTCGGCATATAGCCTTTGCAGTGTGATCAGCGAAAGCAACCAGGCCAGGGACGATTCAGCGCCTTCGTTCTGGTTGATGCCGTCTGCCATCAAGCCGTCGCGACAGCCGCCGGTAATGGGATCATAAAGCGGGACGTTGAGGTCGTTGTGCCCCAGAAACCAATTGAAGCACATGACGGCGTTGTCAAACCAGGCTTTTCCCCGGGTGATATTGAAAGCTTCCACGCACGCTTCGACCATGGCGTTTGCTTCGATCGGCTGCTGGTCGAAACGGGATTTGAGGCCGCCTTTTTCGTACCATCCATTGCTGCCGACAGGCACAAAGTGCCGGTCTTCGGTCTGGATGGCCAGCAACCACCTAAGGGATACGAGCCCCATATCCAGCATATCGTTGCGTTTTAATCGCCGGCCGGACAGCAGCAAAGCATGGGGCAGTTTGCCATTGGCATAGTTCAATGCATTTTCAAGCCAGGGCCAATTGTCTGTCGCATTATTTTTAAACTGCGTGAAAAGCCTGTCGGCCAGCACCTTTCGGATGCGACGGACATCGCTGTCGCCGGAAAATTTTTCCAGGTAGGCATGCATACCCACCAGGGAAAAGGCGATCGCACGCGGCGAAGCAAAATCTTCAACGGCATTGAGTGCTTTTTTAAAAAGCGTCGTGCTCATGGCCAGGTGCCCGGGATTATCCAGCAGCGCCACTGCTTTGCCAAGGCACCAAAGGGCCCTGCCGTGGGCATCCTCGGAACCAACCGCCTCCGTCCATTGCCGCGAATAGGTCATGAAGTTGCGAAAACGCTCACTTTTCTCGTCAAAGGCATACTGTAAGAACCCGAGGTAATGCCCACTGAGACGATCAAGGTCCCAACCGTTGGCCGACAGGTATTTGCGCCCCATGGCGGCCGCCAGCAGCGCCCTGGCATTGTCATCGGTGCAGTAGCCGTGACTGCGGTCGGGGATGGTATGGTTGGCATGTTGCAGGATGCCGGTATCGTCCGTGAGCGTTTTGAGATGATCGAGCTTGATCTCCGGAAGTTCGAAAGCCGTAATGGCTTTTATATGTGCCACATAGGCGTGCCGAGGACGGGGGTTCGTGTCCCTGTTGAGCTGAACATCATTGAATAGCTGGAGATACTGGTTTGAAACCTCCTTCCAGACCGCGTCGCGGCTGAAAACATAGGCCTTCTTGCGCATGGCGTGCCGGGCGACATCGTTGTCCAGCAGATCGATGATCTGCGCGGCCATGGCATCCGGATCGTTAAAGGGCACGAGCCGGCCCCGGTCTTCGGCCAGCATCTCGGTGGCATACCAGTAAGGGGTGGAAATGATGGCTTTGCCGGCGCCCATTGCATAAGCGAGGGTCCCGGAGGTGATCTGGGCCTCATTCAGGTAGGGCGTGACATAGATATCGGCGACGCCCAGATACTCCCACAACTCTTTTTGTTCGACAAACCGGTTTTGAAATTTGACATGAGCGGCCAGATCTAGTTTGCGCACGATCTGCTGCAGCATGATGCGGTAGGCATCCCCATGGGATTCTAAAATATGCGGATGCGTCGCCCCCAGGACAATATAGACCACATCCGGGTGCTTTTCGATGACCGCCGGAAGGGCCCGCAGCACATTCTCGATGCCTTTGTTCGGAGAAAGCAAGCCAAAGGTGAGCAGTACTTTTTTGCCTTCCACATCGAACTTGTCCTTGTTGAAACTGGGATCGATAAACGGCGTATCGACAATGCCGTGGTGTATAAAGTGAATTTTATCCTCGGGCACAGCGTAAATTTCCCTAAGGAAGGCGGATGCCTCATGACTCATCACGACCAGCTTGTCGGACAGCTCGGACAGCCTGCACATGACGTCACGATACTCCGGCGCGGGGTCCTTCAGCACTGTATGCAACGTAGTCACCACCGGCATGCGCAGACCCCCCAGCAGTTTCAGCAGGTGGCCGCCGGCCGGGCCGCCGAAAAGTCCGTATTCATGCTGAACGCAGACAATGTCTGTCTGACTGATATTGAGAAATTGAGACGCCATGCCATAGTCGCTCAATTTGTTTTGACTGATCTCGAAGCGTACTTTATCGGGATAAAGGTACCCCTCGGGCCTGTCGTTCATCGCCGCGGCCCAGATTTTCATATCGGGCGCCTGGGCGGACAGGCCTTCAACCAAGTCCGTCGTGAATGTCGCGATACCGCACCGGCGGGGGAGGTAGTTGCCGATGACGGCCACCGAATTGATCCCCTGATTTTGTTTTAGCGCAGAAGCCATGTTTGGTGCCTTTTTCGATGTGCTCATTTTTGATTTATTCCAAACGGAGTCGCTTTATCATTTTTCCCCCTGCGTTTCTCCTTCACCGTTTGCTTGCTTTTCTTTTGCTCTTCACGCTTGCCTTTATCTTTTTTTCCTTTGTCGCCCATTTTGACCTCTTCTCGTTAGTGGCTTCCTCGAAAGGTAATCATCGGTTCCCATGGTAATCGTTCAGATGCGCTATTTTTCTTTGGCTTCCAGGTTTATCAATTTCTTTCGCATCACATCGTCTCCTTGATCACTATTAATCGCCTCATTGTTTCTACCGGTCCCTTCCAGAGATGGTGGTGAGGATGTGCCAGTACGATTCATCCAACTGGCGCTCACATATTCTACTTCAATCTTCATGCCAGCTTCTTAACACTTGCCATCATGGCTTCATTGTTCTGATTTATCAGGATTAAACGGCAAAACGAAACGTACGGGGAACCTGTTGGTGACCCATTAAAAAGGTCATATGCAACCAGTGGTCATATATGGCCCTTTTTGCGTTTCTCCGCGCTGGGGGTATTAAAAATAAATGCGGCTTGAAATTGGAATGAGGATTTACGGTTTGCGGATATTGAGTTTGCGCATGCGGGCGCGCAACGTGCTGCGGTCGAGGCCCAGGATTTCAGCCGCACTGTTTTTGCCGCTTACTTTCCAGCCGGTCTGTTCAAGCACTCGCTTGATATAGTCTCGTTCGACATTTTCCAGGGTTTGTCCAGGTTCTGCAAAATCCTGGCGCGGCTTTCTCAGTTCATCCACCAGCCGCAGCTTGGGACCCGAGGAGTTAATCACCGCCCGTTCGAGGACATTTTCCAGTTCACGAACATTGCCGGGATAATGGTATTGTCGCAGTGCGTCCATCACACCCACCGGGACCACCTTGATGTCTTTACCTAATCTTCTTGAAATCCGGTCAATATAAAAATTGACCAGCAGCGGGATGTCGTCCAGGTGATCGCGCAGGGGCGGCATGGTGATCGGGAAAATATTCAGCCGGTACCACAGATCCTCCCGGAAAGCGCCCTTTTGGACTTCCACTTCCAGATCTCGATTGGTGGCGGCAATGATCCGGACATCAACCTTTCTTGTTTCCGAGCTACCCAGGCGTTCGAACTCCCCGTCTTCTATCACCCGGAGCAGCTTGGGCTGCAGTTCCAGCGGCAGTTCACCGATCTCATCCAAAAACAGGGAAGCGCCGTCGGCAACTTCAAAGCGCCCTAACCGTCTCGATTGCGCACCGGTGAAGGCGCCTTTTTCATGGCCGAAGAGTTCGCTTTCGATCAGATTCGAAGGCAGAGCTGCACAATTCATTTTGACCAGGGTGCGTTTATTGCGTAGGCTTGTGCCGTGAACGGCGCGCGCCACCAATTCCTTGCCGGTTCCGGTTTCTCCGAGAATCAGCACGGTTGTATCGGTGCCGGCGATTTGTTCCACCTTGAAAAACACGTAATTGATGGCATCGCTTTTACCAACGATGTCCTCATGGTTGTAGACCAGTTTGATTTCTTCCTGCAGATAGGCTCTCTCGGCTTCGAGCTGCTCTTTGAGCTTTATTATTTCCGCCGTTCGCTCTTCAACGAGCTCCTCGAGGTTCTTTTTGTAATATTCACGTTCGGTCACATCCTCGATGGCCAGTAGAATCAACTTAGTCTGGTTGCCTTGGTCGTAAATCCGCCGGGCATTCAGATGCATGATCTTTCGCCCAATGGTTTCAAAGTCATGTTCCACCTCAAAATCATGAAAATCGGTATTTTGAGGAAGGATGTCTTCCAGTAATTCCCTTAGCTTGGGGATGTCCCATTGCCTGTTGCCCAGATCGTATATCATCATGCCCTCCGTCTCGGCGGGCTTAACATTAAATGTCCGGTAAAAAGAAGGATTGGCCGTTATGACTCGCAGACCCGAATCTAAAAGGATCAAGGGTTCGCGAATCGACCCCAGAATGCCCATATGAATTTCAAGAAAACTTTTTTCCATTTAATTTAATGATCTCATGATTTATCGGCACTAATGTAAACATGCTGGAATGATATCAGTAAATCCGAATGACTTCAACTCGACTTTCAGTGAGTGTTAATATTGAAAAAAACAATGAGAAGTCAATGGGTTGTCCGGCACCAGCTGCCGGAAGAGCTCAAGCGCAAGTCGGGCCGGAGACAGGAATCACCGACGTAAAGCCATGCGCTCTGTGCCATTCCGGTAATACATACCGGCACGAGGACCCGTCTGTAGAGGCTGGAGCCGCCGGGGCGGACTCCCTCCAAGCGGTCGATGGCGGGCAGGTGTCGCGGCGATCATCGAAGGTGAGAAGCTCCCCGTACACGCGGCCCCAGTCGCTCACAGTGGCGCTTTGCAGGGCCGGTTCGGGGGGTATGCCAGCCAGCTGTTCGGAAAACCGCGCCTTTGTGGCCACGTCGGCCAAATGGTCCAAGGTGCCATGGGCGAGGACATCCCCGTCCGGGACCTGCAGGACGGGGATACCCGTGTGCATTTCGTAAAGGCGGCCGCGGGCCTCGGTTTCCCGGATATCCAGAACGCCCCGGCAGAAACGGTCAAGATTCCAGAAACCGCGCTTCAGGGTTCCGTAGAAGAAGAGTCTCAGCATTCCCTGAATGTTCTCCTTCAGGGGTTCATCGGGGTTCATTGCATGCTCTGTCATGGTGCCTTCCCCCTCTTTTCCTGGACGATGAATTCGAGAGACTCCCTCGAGAACTCCGTAAGAACCTCGTGCCTAAACACAATCATGCTCATGGCAGGAACAGACAGCTCCCGCCAGCCACGCTCATCGGCCAGGACCAGCTGGATATAGGCAGGCCCGCAGGTGGCCGCGAACATTAATGAGAGAGCCGTCGGCGACGGTGACGATGCAGGGCGTGTAACAGCGGCGGGGGAAGAATGTCGGTGGGCAGAAGGTTTGGCAAATAGAGAGAAGTCAAGGTACCTTTTATGCGTATTGTGTAATGAATAATCTTGCTTTAGGTCAAAATATAATTGTATTTCTGGGCACGTAACTGTTTTTCTTGTTGAGACAGGAGTGCTCGGCCGCCAGAATGTAATCATTTTTCTTGCTTTATACTTTTATATAATGATAATTCTTGTATGGTAATCGTTTTTCTGGAGAAAACCATGACGGGAAACGAACAGGATAAATCGATATACCGATCCGCAGGGTATGCGGCGCTTATTGAGCGGTACGACCTCGATGTTATGCCGAACTGGCACAAGTCCCTGGTGACTACCAGCGGAATTCACCGGATCGACTCGAGCGGGGGCATAATTGAGGAGGTATATCCACCCAAGTACTGGCCAGGGGACACGCTTGGCGACCATCTCGAATTTGCGCTCAAGTATGACGGGACGAACCTCGCAATTCTCAGCATCTTGTTTCAGAAGGTTGCGGAGGAAGACCTCTTGGTCCATTTTCGGTCCAAACCGACCGGCAAGTATGCGAGGCGCTTGTGGTTCCTGTATGAATTTTTGACCGGTAGAACACTTCCGCTTGATGACCTGAAGTGGGGGAACTACATCGACCTGCTCGAGCCGGATGAATATTATACGATCAGCCCGGCCCGCCAGGTTCGGCGGCAACGGGTCAACGACAACTTGCTGGGTGACAACCGGTTCTGCCCGGTGGTTCGACGCACCGATACGCTTCGCGATTTCGAAAAGGCAGATTTGCCCAAACGCTGCCGGCAAGTGGTGGCGGGCTATCCTGCTTCAGTTTTGAAGCGGGCGCTTGGGTACCTCTACACCAAGGAGACGAAATCGTCCTTTGAAATCGAACATATCAAACCCACCTCGACCAGGACCGAGCGCTTTGTGGCCCTGCTTCAAACAGCGGAACAAGAGGACTTCTGCCGAAAAGGGCGATTAATTGAGGTTCAAAATCGCATTGTCGATGCACGATTTCGAGATTCCGATTACCGGTCGAGCCAGAACTATGTCGGCGAAACGGTCG
>Ga0272444_10002993_pt1 | contig 15433 bp, 12 predicted proteins | sample SSMForm13_FD_201033 | JGI IMG/M metagenome (GOLD analysis project Ga0272444, IMG submission 201033) | Marine sediment archaeal communities from Little Sippewissett salt marsh, Falmouth, MA, United States - SSM-Form-13 | ecosystem: Environmental > Aquatic > Marine > Wetlands > Sediment ...
ACACCGCCCGTGGAATCGGCATAGATCCCGAAGGTCATGGACAGCGTGGTATCCAATGCCGCACCGCCCGGATCGGTCAGAGTCCCCTGATAAGTGATGAGACCGGGCACCTCGCCCCTGGGATTTTTTAAGATAGCGGTGTCATCGGTCAGGGGAAGAACGGACGCTTCGGCCCGTCCCGGTGGGGTGGAGGACTCCCCGGCAAGCGCTACTGACGACAATACAAGAACAGTCAGCAGGGCCATAAAGGCACTGACTCTCATGGTACACCTCCCGTGAAGTGTGAAGGATGAAAAATTGATAAAAGGGAATCAGTTTTCTAAAAGGCGACATTCATGGAAAGGATTCGATATCATTTTACCATGAAATGGGTCAGGTTGTCAAGGAAATAATTACCATAATAGTTTACTATTCTAGTTTAGAGAGTACTCTATCCAAGCTACCGATTCTAGTTAAGTATGTCAGTTCAGGCTTTCTTTTATCAGCCCTCTATTGGTCATCGGTATGATAGCAGTTCTCCACAAGCAAAAAAAGGAGTTGCATACTGATTGATCTCTCATGCAACTCCCTTGGAATTTCTTTAAAAGTATACTTTACTCGTGCTCTCAGATCTCCAACCTCTCCCACAAACCCACCACCTTCTTCTCCAGCTCGACCGCCTGCTGCAGGGCCTCGATCTGCCGGTGAATATTTTCATCTTCAAGCATTGCCCGGCCCTCGTCCTGGAAGGGTGGATGGATGGGATACCGGCTTAAGGCCTCGACCTCCTGTCCGAACAGATCGCCCATCTTGCGGTACAGGGCGTCGTTGTCGAACCGGCGGTAGCGGATCTCCTCCTGCAGATAGGTCCTGGCGGCCCGGCGGGAATCGACCAGGCTGATATAGTTCCAGTAATTGCCCAGGAGGTGTTCATGGCGTTTCTCTCCTGAGCCGGCCAGAAACTTCCCGATGTTGCCTAAGATCTCGAGCCAGCTTTCGAACCCTGCCCAGCCGGTGTGATAGGCTCCGTAGGAGCGGTTCTCCAGCAGATTCTTCAGCAGGAAAAGCGAGTTCATCTCGGCCTGGTCGCGGTTGACCGGGCCCAGCCTATCTCCCAGCAGATAGACGGTCCAGGGATTCTTCTCGGCCGGCTGGGGCTTGTTCTTCTGCTCGTTGTAAAAGGTCAGCGCCTGGTAGCGGCCCTGGTCGTCGACGCCCACGATCAGGCCCCAGTCCGGGACCTTGATCAGGTCGATGGCGATGGCCGGGCGCCCGGCGGTGATGTTCTTCTTCACGGCAGCCCTGATCTTTTTCTCGCCGTCGGCAGCCTGCAGGATGCGGTGGTCGAAACGGAGTGTCTTGAGGATGTGACCGGCGCTGTCGAACCCGCAGGTGGCGTCCGGCCCCGAGGGGCACAATCCGGTGCGGTGGATCTGCAGCCGGAAGGCGGCCCCCGAGAGGCCCATCAGGGTGCTGTAGGAATAGTCCTCCCCGAGAAACTCCAGGGAACGCTGCAGGGCGGCGACGAAGGTGTTCATCTCGAGGTCCTGCCAGCTCAATCCTCGGATGCCTTCAAGGGTTTTCATGGAAGCTTCCTGTGAATGAATGATCGGCGCCGGGCCACAATGCACCTATCGCCAGGGCCGGCTTTCCGCCAACATGCGCGCCACCACAAATCTCAATGCTTCTTGGTCAGCTCCCAGACCCCGTCCCAGTCCTCCGGCGGGGGAGAGAGCTGGTACTGCTCGCAGCGCTCCACGTAGATCCGGGCCACGGGATCGTCCGGCAGTTCCTTGAAGACGCCGATCGCGGTGGTCCATTTCCGGTCCCTGTAGAGCCGGAGTCCCTCCCGGAAGCGGTCCAGTGTTGCCCTGCGCTCCTTGCTCAGCTGTCCCCCGCGGGCCAGCAGCTCATAGATGCGCACCGGTTCCCGTTTGCCCACCACCCGGATGCGGTCGATCTCCCGGACCTCGACATGGTCTTTGACCTCGGCGTAGGTACTTTCTCCGATCAGTATCCAGATGCCGTACTGTTTGCAGGCGCCTTCCAGCCGGGCCCCCAGATTGACCGCGTCGCCCAGGATGCTGTAGTCGAAGCGGTCGCTGGAACCCATGTTGCCGACCACCATCGGCCCGGTGTTCAGCCCGATGCGCATGTGCAGCTCGTGGCCGCTCTGCTGCCGCATCCGGTCCCTCAGCTCGACCAGTCGCTTCTGGCAGTCCAGGGCCGCGTGGCAGGCCCGGACCGCATGATCGGGCTGGTCCAGCGGGGCGTTCCAGAAGGCCACGATGGCATCGCCGATATACTTGTCCACCGTGCCGCCGTGGCGGAAGATGACCGCGGTCATCTCCGAGAGATAGCGGTTGAGCAGTTCGGTGAGATCCTCCGGCGAGAGGCTCTCGGCCACGGAGGTGAAGCCGGCCACGTCGCTAAAGAAGACGCTCATGTGTCTTCGCTGGCCACCCAGCGCGAGACGGTCGGGATCCTTGAGGATCTGCTCGATAACCTGGTGGCTGAGGTAGTGCTGAAAGACCTTTTTGACGAAACGCTTTTGCCGCCCCTCCAGGGTATAGTTGAGCACCGAGCCGGCCGCGAAGGTGACCACCGCTCCGGCCAGCGGGGCGATCAGGACCAGCCACAGGCCGGCTCGAAAGGCCAGGGCGGCCGCCGCGACGGGCAGCAGCAGGCAGATGATCACTCCGACGGCCATCCAGCCCAGTTTCCGCGGCCCGGTTACCGCCAGCGCGGTGAGCAGGGCGACCAGCAGAATCATCACGGCCGTCATCCAGAACGGGGCCGGCGCGATCAGGTCGCCGGACAAAAGATTGTCGATGACCGTGGCGTGGACCTCGACGCCGGGATAGACCGGGCTGAACGGTGTCGGCCGAAGATCCATCAACCCCGGGGCGCTGAAGCCGACCAGGACGATCTTGTCCCGAAAGAAGGCCGGGTCGATCTGCGGTTCCAGTTCTTCCTCCAGCTGCAGCTGCGACTGGATCACGTCGGCCATGGAGATCGACCGGTAGGTGGATACCCCGCCGTGGTAATTGATGATCAGGCGGCCGGCGTCGTCCAGGGGCAGCTCGCGTCCGTTCAGCGACAGCTCGCCGTTGGATTGTGAAAACCCGCCGCTACCGGAGGAGCCGATGGACGAGGGCCGCTCGCCGCCGGACAGCTGAATTGCCACGGCCAGCGGCAGCACCGGATAGAGCCGGTCCTGATAGGAGCAGATTACAGGCAGGCGGCGGAAGATGCCGTCATTGTCGGGGGGGAAGCTGACGTTGCCCACCGTCCGGGCCGAGGAGAGGATCTCCTCGATCGAGAGGGTCGCCGATCGCCGGGCCAGAACTTGTTCCTCAGGCCATCCCGGCAGCACGACAGCGTGCTGCGCAAGAATTGAATCGCCGGCGGTGTCGACGGCCGGGGACTCCTGCCCGCTGAAGAAGGCGGCCAGGGCGGCGTTGCCGGCCTCGGCCAGGACCATTCCGAAGTACAGGTCGTCCTCCAGGCCGTACACCGAGCTCTCGGTGAACAGAACGTCGAAGACCACCGTCCGGGCGCCGCCGGTCAGGCAGAACTGCACCGCGGCGGCGTAGAGCTGCCGCGGCCAGGGCCAGCCCAGGCCCTCCTGCTCGTAGAAATCCAGACTCTGCTGATCGACCAGCAGGATGATGATTTCCTCGCTGGCCGATGAGGAATCGGCCAGGGCCCGCAGCCGCCAGTCCCAGCTTTTCCATTCCAGGGACCGGAACAGGCCGGCGCCGTGCAGAATGAGGATGAGAATCCCCACACTCAGCCCCAGAGCGACGGTCCGGAGCATCTTCTGTCGGGTGGTTTTTAACATGAACGGCTATCCCACAGCCTGTGTGAAACGCCTGGTCCGCGACGGTTCGGCGGAGCCGGCGTAACCCTTCGAGGAGATCTCTCCGCGAACCTTATCCAGACGATCCTGCGGCGCCGGATGGGTCTTGAAGAATCCCATACCGGTATCCGTGCCGGCGGCCATGTTTTCCAGCGAGGAGACCAGCCCGGAGGGCGCGTATCCGGCCGCGGTGGCATACTGCAGCCCCAGTCGGTCGGCCTCGTACTCCTGCTGCCGGCTGTATCCCTTGACCACCAGCTGGTCGACGATGTCGCCCAGGGCGCCGTCGAAGGCGTCGGTCAGCTGAGCCAGCTGTTTCTGGTCGTAATGCTTGGATGTCTCGGTCAGCAGAACGTCGAAGGCGTTCATCAGGCGGGATTTCTTGATCGCCTTCAAACCGTGTTTGGCGCAGACATGGCCCACCTCGTGGGCCAGGATACAGGCCAGGGCCTCCTCATCGCGACAGGTGGACAGCAGCCCCCGGGTGATGAAGACGAAGCCGCCGGGGCAGGCGAAGGCATTGATTTCCTCGCTGTCCAGGATGAGGAAGTGATAGCCGCCGAAGATCTCCGGGCGGTCGGAGGTATAGGAGACGGCGGTGCCCACCTTGTTGACGTAGGTGGTCAGCCGGTCGTTCTCATAGACCGGGTACTGGTTGAGGATCCTGGCTGCCACCGACCGGCCCAGATAGTATTCCTGCTCCTCGGTCAGATCCTCGAAGCTGTGCTCCACGGCCACGGCGACCTTATCGATGGAATCCTTTTGTTCCTCGGTGATGACACCCTGCTGTTCCAGAACCTTGGTGCCCATCTGGCTGACCGTGGCGCAGGCCAGAATGGAGACGGCCACCAGGATGCTCAGAATCAACGTCGTCCTGTTCATCGGCCACCTCCGTATTCTCCCAGTTTGCCTTCCTTGAAGAACTGCTCCATGTCCTTCTCGCTGATGCTTATCCGTCCCATGCGGTCCACCCAGGTATAATCCAGGTTGGATGTCTTTTGATAGGACTCCTCGACCTGCTCGTTGAACCCCTTGCCGGCCAGGGCCACCTCGTCGGCGGTCGTTCCCGTTCCCTGGGTCCGCCGGGCGGTCAGGGAGAAGGACGGCTCCTCCACCGCGCTGCCGTGCACCCAGCCCTGCAGTCCGGCAGTGGTCAGCCCCTGAATCCAATCGCCCTGCTGGTCCAGCTTCTGGATGGTATCTCCATAGTTCAGGGTGGCCACGGATGGGGCATAGAACTTGGGGCTCTTGCGCAGCTTGGTCGTCTTGACCGTGACCTTCAGCGTCTCGGCGGCCATCACCCCGGCGGCGATGAGCACGGCCAGGAGGATGGAGAAAAAGAACCTCTTCTTCATGAAAAACCTCCTTTCCTGAAAATCTCCTCATCTCTGAAATCAATCTTCGATATGCATCCCGCTGCGGCGCCGACGTCGGTTCTGTTGTCGATCACACCTTTGTTTCTCTTTTCGTTCCGGACGATGATCTCTTCTTTTTATCGTTTCAGCCGCGACAGGCCCTCAAAGTATATTCCACCGGGCGGCGCGTGTCAAGCCCTTATTTGTCCAGCTCCTCGCGCAGGCGCTCCGGCGAGAGCGGCTCCACGAACAGGGTCTTCTCCCGCTCCACCGCGGCCGTGCCCGGTTTGGCTCCTCTGGGCTTGCGGACATGGCGCTTCTCGGTGATGATCACCGGCACGGTGCCGGAATGCCGGGCCCGGCTGAAATGGGCTGCCAGGCCGGCGGCCAGCTCGGTGATCCGCCGGCCGGGAAGGTCCTTTCGACCGGCCCTGCGGATGACCACGTGAGAGCCGGGAACGCCCTGGGCATGGAGCCATAGATCGTCGGGACGGGCCACCCGGTGGGTCAGTTCATCGTTTTCTTTATTATTGCGCCCCACCAGGACCACCCAGCCGTCGGGCAGGGTGTAGCTTCGGCCGACGGCGCGCTGTGCAGCGCTCCCATGGCCGGCCTGAGAACGATCGACCGGATGGACAGCGGACCGGCCGGCCCGGGCCGCCGGCGACGGTCCGGAATCCAGCCCCTTCAGCCGTGCTCGCACCGCTTGAAGCCCTTTCTCATCGAAGGTCCTGGAAAGATCCTGCCGCAGGCCGGTCAGCTTTTTGATCTGCTCGTCCAGCCGGAGTATCCGCGTTCGCACCTGGGGAAGGGCCGCACGCGCCTTGCGGGCGCGTTTGAAGTAGCGCTGAGCATTCTCGGCCGGGGTCAGCCTGGGATCCAGGGTGATCTCCATCCTGCTGGACGGATCGGCCGGATCGGCCAGGTTCACCCGATCACGAGCCTTTTTCAGACGGCCCAGGTTCGAGGTCAGGATCAGGCCGGAGCGGTGGTACCGGTCGGCCAGCCGGGCTTGCTCCAGATCCCGGTCAAGATGTTTCCTGGCTCTTCGGCGGCGGTGCAGCACGAGGTTGATCCGGGCCAGAAGGACGCTTCTTCTGTCCTCCCGAGCGGCCGCGCCGATCCGCCGGCGAAACAGCTCCTCCAGGGCCTGGCTCAAACGGTCGAAGCCCTGTTTGCGCTCCCCGGGAACGGTTCCGGGATCATACGGCAGCAGCCAGCTGGGCCGATGCTGATCGTCGAGAATCATTGTGGGGGAACGGGGGCCTTGATCCAGCAGGGCGATCCATGTTCCCAGATCATTCCACAGTCTACGGAGCGCCTCGACGCTCAACTCGCGGTCGTCGGGGGAGAAGCCGGATGCCGCCAGAATCTCATCGCACAGATAGGGGCTGGACCAGGGGAACAGACGGGAGAATTGCTCCCGCAGGGTTTTCCCGGCGGCCTGGCCGAAGGCATCGAGGAAGCGCTCCATCGAATCCGCTCCAGGATGAAGGCCGGGTGACAGGGGCGGCGGCTGATAGAGCCTGCCGGGCAGCACCTGGCGCACGCGGCTGATCTGCCGATCGACCCGCCGCAGTGCGAACAGCACCGTCTGACGCTCGGTCTCCAGCAGAATGATATTCTGACGCCGGGGGACCAGCTCCAGGATCAGGACACGACGGATGTGACCGCGGATCTCGTCGGCGCGTTCAAACTCCAGACGGATGATGCGGTCATGCCGCCACAAGGCCGCCGACCGCAGGGTGCATCCCCGCAAATGGGTCTCCAGAGGAGAGCCGGAGGGTTCGGGCTCGGTTTTCAGCTCCAGGCTGCGGCAGAGAAAAGGCGCGAACAGCTGCGGACGGGTGGACATCACCAGGCGGTCGGACCGATTCTCCGGCCCGATCGACAGGCACAGGCCGGCACCATGTTCCAGACGGCCGACGGCGGTCACCTTGCGGCCCTGAAAGAGCGTATTCAGTTCTCCGGCCAGTGCCCGGATGGTCAGCAGGGGAAGCTTCATCGTTAAATCCACAATATCCTTTTATATAATAAGTAGCCGTCATGATGTGATGTAATAAGTGAGACCCGGAAAAGAACGGCGCAATCCCCAGGTAAGATAGGTTCGAGAAGCGAGTCTGTCAATGATTTCCTGCAAAGGGCCATATTTTCAATCGAAAGAGAGATTTAAATTGACAATGTCAGAATCATTTCGTATATATTGAGTTTGTAATAAAAAGGCAGGTGCCTATGATCGAGAGCATGACCGGATATGGCCAGGGAGAGATCGAACGGAACGGCGTCAAGGTGACGGTGGAGGTCCGTTCGGTCAACAATCGTTTTCTTGATCAGCAGATCCGAATGCCCCGGTTTCTCCATTCTCTGGAGGGACGGGTTCGGGAGACCATCGGATCGTTTATCAGACGGGGCAAACTCAATCTCAGCCTGACCTGGGAGCAGCTGGAAGAAGGTGCGGTGCGCATCAGCGTCGATCTGGAGACCGCCCAGGCGCTGCGCCGGCTGCTTGAGCAGCTGAAGACCTCTCTCGATCTGGGCGGCGAGATCCGCCTGGAGCACCTGATGAATTTCTCGGAGATCTTCAAGCAGGAACGCCAGGAATGGGAACCGGAGAAGGCCTGGCCCCTGGTGGAAGAGGCCGTTGGCCAGGCCATGAAACATCTCCAGACCATGCGCCGCAAGGAAGGCCGGCAGCTGGAGAAGGACATGGTCGCCCGTCTGGATCACCTGGGCAAGCTGCTCGACGAGATCGAGAGCTCTTGCCTGGCCAATGTCCAGGAGATACAAAACAAGCTTCAGCAGCGCATCGGTGAACTGATCGAGGCCCCCCAGGTGGACCAGCAGCGTCTGGCCATGGAGGTGGCCATCCTGGCCGAGAAGGCCGATATCACCGAGGAGTGTGTCCGTTTCCGCAGCCACATCGAGCTGTTTCGCTCAACCCTGGAGGCCAGCGAGCCGGTGGGGAGGAAGCTGAATTTCCTCCTCCAGGAGCTCAATCGGGAGGCCAACACGATGGCCTCCAAGGCCAACGATGTGACCGTGGCACACCGGGTGGTGGAGATCAAGGAGGAGATCGAACGCATCCGCGAACAGGTACAGAACGTGGAGTGAGCGGATCGATGCCGTCGTCGACCTGGAAACAGGAGGGACTGCTGGTGGTGGTTTCGTCGCCTTCGGGCGGGGGAAAGACCACCATCGTCGATCGGATCAGGGAAAGACATCCCCGGTATGTCTACTCCGTCTCGGTGACCACCCGGCCGATGCGCTCCGGAGAGGTGGACGGAGAGCACTATACCTTCGTCCGGCCGGGGGAGTTCCAACGGCGGCAGGAAAGGGGAGAGTTCGCCGAATGGGCCCGGGTCCATAATTATGCCTACGGCACGCCCCGTCGTGTCATCGACCGGACGCTGGCCAACGGGAAGGTGGCTCTGTTCGATCTTGACGTTCAGGGCGGGCTGCAGATCAAGAAGGCCTATCCCCGGAGCGTACTGGTCTTCATCCTGCCGCCCACATTCAAGGAGCTGGAGAAACGCTTGCGCGGCCGCAAGACTGATGCAGAGGAGGTCATTCGCACCCGACTGAGAAATGCCCGGCGGGAGGTGACCTTCTGGCCGCAGTATGATTTCGTGGTCATGAACGATCGGCTGGAGGAGGCCGTCGCCCGGGTCGAGGCCGTGATTTTGGGCGAGCGGTGCCGCTCCAGCCGCAACACGATTGACTATCGCGAGGAATAACGTCTCTCCAAGAGACCGGCGATGCAACCAGGAGGAAGAGGATGAATTACGTCACGTCCGATGAGCTCATCGGTAAGGTGGATAACAAATATGAGGCCGTGGTGGTGGCCGCCCTGCGGGCCCGTCAGCTCAACCTGCTGCAGAAGAAGCAGCAGGAGATGGCCCAGGAACAGGCCCAGGAGGAGGAAAGTGAGGAGATGATCGACGACGGTGTGGAGAGGGAGCCTCAGCGGGAAGCCAGAGAAAAGGTCACCGTTCTGGCCATGAGGGAACTGCTGGATAAGAATATTAATTATCAGCGCGAAGAGGAAAAATAAGAACACCCGGGTGAGGATTATGTCAAAATCTCTGGTGGTTGTCGAGTCGCCGGCGAAGGCCCGGACGATCAAAAAATATCTCGGAAAGGATTTCGAGGTCAAAGCCTCCATGGGGCATATCAAGGATCTGCCCGAGAAGGAGCTGGGGGTCGAGATCGAGGATCAGTTCCAGCCTCATTACAGCATCATCAAGGGCAAGCGGAAGGTCATCAAGGAGCTGAAAGACTTCGCCCGAAAGGTGGAGGCCGTCTATCTGGCGGCCGATCCGGACCGGGAGGGAGAGGCCATCGCCTGGCATGTGGCCCAGGAGCTGGAGGGCGACGGCCGGAAGATCTACCGCATCCGGTTCAATGAGATCACCAAACGATCGATCACGGCCGCCATGGAACAGCCCGACGCGATCGATATGAGCCGGGTCAATGCCCAGCAGGCCCGCCGGATCATGGACCGTCTGGTGGGTTATCAGGTCAGCCCTTTTCTGTGGCGCACCCTCTACCGGGGGCTCAGCGCCGGACGGGTGCAATCGGTGGCCCTGAGGTTGATCTGTGAGCGGGAGGCGCTGATCGATGCCTTCGTGCCCCAGGAATACTGGAGCATCGAGGCGCTTTTGCAGGGCGGACAGGGAAAGCCCTTCGCCGCCCTCCTGGCCACCATCGAGGGGAAAAAGGCCGTCGTGGAGAACGAGTCGACAGCTCAGAAGATCATCGCGGCGCTTCAGGACAAGCCTTTCGTGATCAACGAGATCAAGCAGAAGGATCAGAAACGGCATCCGCCCCCGCCGTTCATCACCAGTACCCTGCAGCAGCAGGCCGCCCGGGCCCTGAGGTTCCGGGTCCAGAAGACCATGGTCATCGCCCAGCAGCTGTATGAGGGCCTCGACATCGGCGGCAACAGCCCCGAGGGTCTGATCACCTATATGCGAACCGATGCGCCCCGGATCTCCGAAGAGGCCATCGGACAGGTCCGGGATTTCATCAAGGATGCTTTTGGAGAATCCTATCTCCCTAAAACGCCTCGCAGGTTTAAGTCCAAGCGGGGCGCGCAGGAAGCCCACGAGGCCATCCGCCCCACCTCGGTGCACCATCGCCCCGAGGATCTCAAGCCCTATCTGGACAGGGATCAGTTTCGTCTCTATCAACTGATCTGGAAGCGATTCGTCGCCTGCCAGATGAACCCGGCCCGGTTCAAAGTCACCAAGGTCGAGGTGAAGGCCGACGGTCACGGATTCCGGGCTTCCGGATCGGTCCCTGTTTTCGACGGCTACCTGTCCGTGTATCAGGAGGCCCAGGAGGAGAAGTCCAAGGAGGAAGAACAGCTGCCGCCGCTGAAAAAGGGGGAGAAGCTGGATCTCAAGTCCCTGACTCCGGAGCAGCATTTCACCAAGCCGCCGCCGCGGTACAGCGAGGCCACCCTGGTGAAAGCCCTGGAATCGGAAGGCATCGGCCGGCCCAGCACCTATGCGCAGATCATCACCACCATTCGCAACCGAAAGTATATCCTCTCCGAGAACCGGACGCTGAAACCCACCGACCTTGGCAAGACGGTCAACACGCTGCTGGTGGACAATTTCCCCGATGTCTTTCAGGTCGATTTTACGGCCAAGATGGAGGAGGAACTGGACCGGGTGGAGACCGGAGAGTACCGCTGGCAGCGGGTGGTGGGTGATTTCTATGCTCCCTTCGAGCGGGACCTGGAGGAGGCCAACAGCAAGAAGGCCGACCTGAAGAACGCCCTGCAGAAGGAGACCGATATCGTCTGTGAGAAATGCGGCGGGGCCATGGTCATCAAATGGGGCCGCAACGGACAGTTTCTGGCCTGCTCCAATTTCCCCGAGTGCCGCAATACCAAACCTCTGCCCGGCCAGGAGGCCGAACAGAAAACCGATCAGGTGTGCGAGAAGTGCGGCGCCCCGATGATTATCAAGACGGGACGATTCGGGCGCTTTTTGGCCTGCTCCAACTATCCCGAGTGCCGTAATACCCAGCCCCTGCGGATCGGCATCCGCTGCCCCCGGGAGGACTGCCCGGGACATCTCATCGAGCGCAAGACAAAGAGAGGGAGATTGTTCTACGGGTGCAGCGAGTATCCCAAGTGCACATTCGCCACCTGGGATAAACCGGTCGATAAGACCTGCCCGCACTGCGGAGCCAAACCGATGGTGGAGAAGCACACCAAGGCCAAGGGGCCCTTCTATCGTTGTCTCAGCTGCAAGGGGGAGGTGAGTCCGGAGGAGACGGAGGACGATTCGTGAGCGTCTTCTCCGGCCAGCGCGATGCCGTCGGCACTGGTCATAGGAGGCGGTCTGGCCGGCTGCGAGGCGGCCTGGCAGATGGCCCGGGCGGGAATCACCGTCGATCTCTATGAGATGCGGCCCACCCGTTCCACGCCGGCCCACCGGACCGGGTGGCTGGCGGAGCTGGTCTGCAGCAATTCTCTGAAATCGGATGCCGGCGATACCGCCGGCGGCCTGCTCAAGCGCGAGCTGCGCGCTCTGGGCTCGATGATTCTCCAGACGGCCGACCGGACGGCCGTACCGGCCGGAACGGCGCTGGCCGTCGATCGTGAGCGATTCGCCGAAGAGATCACCGAACGTTTGCAGTCCCACCCCCTGGTGCGGGTCATTCCCCGGGAGGTCACCCGACTGCCCGACGAGCGGCCCCTGGTGGTAGCCAGCGGTCCGCTGACCTCTCAGGCGCTGGCCGGGGATCTGGCCGACCGCCTGGGGCAGAAAAACCTCTTTTTTTACGATGCCATCGCGCCGCTGATCGAGGCCGACAGCCTGGATGAGTCCAGGATCTTCGCCGGCTCGCGCTACGGCAAGGGCGCTCCCGCCTATCTCAACTGTCCCCTGGATCGAGAGCAATATCAGAGGTTTTACGAACAGCTGACGATCGCTGAGACGGTGCCTCTGCATGCCTGCGAGCAGGATCTCTTCTTTCAGGCCTGCCTGCCGATCGAGGAGATGGCCCGGCGGGGACCCCAAACCCTTCTGTTCGGCCCCTTTCGTCCGGTCGGTCTGATCGATCCCCGCACCGGCCAGCGGCCCTGGGCCGTTGTGCAGCTGCGCAGGGATAATACGCCGGGCAGCATCTATAATATGGTCGGATGCCAGACCCGGATGCGTCAGCCCGAACAGCGGCGCGTCTTCGGGCTCATCCCCGGACTGGAGCGGTCCCGGTTCGCCAGATACGGCAGCGTGCACCGCAACACCTATGTCTGCGCGCCCCGCCTGCTGGATCCGGTGTTGAACGTTCGCGGCCGACCAGGCCTGTTTCTGGCCGGCCAGATCACCGGGGCGGAGGGCTATGTTGAGGCCGTGGCCACCGGGCTGATCGCCGGGCTTAATGCCGTCCGCCGAATACAGGACCGTCCGCCGCTGGTGCCGCCGGAGACCACCCTGATGGGTTCTCTGTGCCGCTATCTGGCAACGGCCGACGCGGCCCGTTTTCAGCCCATGAATGTGAATTTCGGGATTCTGCCGCCGCCCGGCGAACCGATTCGGAGAAGACGGGACCGCCGAAGATGGATGGTCCAAAGGGCTCTGCGGGATCTCGAAGCATGGATGAGAAAGGAAGGTCTGCACTGTCGTGGCGAATCTGGAACAATCTCTGAAGAAATTTCTGGTTTCCCTGGCCCTGGAGCGGAATTACTCCGAGAACACGGTCAAGGCCTATAATAACGATCTGGTCCAGCTGGAGCAGTTCCTGCAGCAGCAGCTGGGCCGTCAGCAGCTGTCGGTCAGGGAGATCAACAGGCTGTCCATTCGGCATTATCTCAGCACGCTCCACCGGAAGAAATACAACAGCCATTCGATCATGCGCAAGCTGACCGCCATCCGCTCCTTCTGCCGCTACCTCTGCCGCCGGGGGCTCCTGCCCTCCAACCCGGCCACCGGGCTGATGCCGATGCGGGGCCAGAAGCGCCTGCCCTCTTTTCTGGAGGTGACCCAGGCGCACCGGGTCATGGATCTGCCCGACCGAAAAAAGGTTATCGGCCTGCGTGACCTGGCCATCCTGGAGATGCTCTACGGCACCGGCATTCGGCTGATGGAGCTGGTCGGTCTAAACCTGGCCGACGTGGATCTGGTCGGGGAGGTTATCAAGGTCCGGGGCAAGGGCAAGAAAGAGCGCATTCTTCCCCTGGGCCGAAAGGCCCAAGAGGCCGTGAGCAATTACCTCGACCGCCGGGGAGAGCTGTCCATCAGGGGGCGGCGCCAATCCCGGGTGGCCGTCTTCCTCAACTATCAGGGGGGACGCATCACGGCGCGCAGCGTCCGGCGGATGGTCACCGGCTATCTTCGCCAGGTCTCGGAGAAGAGCCATCTCAGCCCCCATCTGCTGCGCCACACCTTCGCCACCCACATGCTGGATCGCGGCGCCGACCTGCGGGCGGTCAAGGAGCTGCTCGGCCATGCCAGTCTGTCGTCCACCCAGATCTACACACATGTCACCGTGGAGAAGCTGCGCAAGATCTATGATCAGGCGCACCCGCGGGCTTGATGAAGGGTACGATGGAAGAGTATACCGGCTGTATTCACATCCATTCGGAATACTCCGACGGCACCAAGCCCATCCCGGAGATCGCCCGCATCGCCGGGACGGTGGGTCTGGACTTTCTGCTGTTCGCCGATCACATGACCCTGCAGCCCCTCAAGGACGGCCATGAGGGCTGGCATGACGGGGTTCTGGTCCTGGTCGGATACGAGATCAACGACCGTGACGATCACAATCATTATCTGGCCTTCGACGTCGAAGAGGTTCTGGACGAGAATCTCTCGGCACCGGAGTATGTCCGGGAGATCCATCGCCGCGGCGGTTTGGGATTCATCGCTCATCCCCATGAGGTCCGCCAGGCCTTCGATAAGTTTCCGCCCTATCCCTGGACCCACTGGGAGGTCGATGAGTTCGACGGCATCGAGATCTGGAACCACATGTCCGAATGGATGGAAGGCCTGACCAAGGCCAACCGTCTGAAGATGATCCTGTCGCCCCGGAAGCTGCTCAAGGGCCCTCCGGAGGCCACTCTGGAAAAATGGGACCAGCTCGGCACCCGCCGCCGGGTGACCGGCATCGGGGCCATCGATGTGCATGCCTACCCCTACCGACTGGGACCGTTCACCATCGTCATCTTTCCCTATAAGGTGCAGTTCAAATCCATCCGCACCCACCTGCTTCTCGATGAACCCCTGCAGGGGAATCTGGAGGCCGACAAGCGGGCCGTCTACGGCGCTTTACGCGCCGGCCGAGCCTTCGTCTCCAACTACCGCTGGGGCGATGCCCGCGGATTCCGGTTCTGGGCCCAGGGTGAGGATGGGGCCGCGCAGATGGGGGAGTCGCTGCTTTGCCTCAAGGGTGTGGATCTGCAGGCCAGAGCGCCGGTCGACTGCCGACTGGTCCTGGTTCGGGACGGAAAGGAGGTGGCCGAGACCTTCGGCCGGGAGATGTTTCATCGCACCGATCTGCCGGGCGTCTACCGCGTCGAGGCCCACTGGCGGAAAAAGGGGTGGATCTACTCCAATCCCGTTCGGCTGATCCTTGATCCGGCTCAGAGCTGGTCAAAAAAGGCTTGACAAGATCGGGTTTATCGGCTATACTACAAGGACGATAGAAGAAAATAGGCGAGCGGGAATAGCTCAGCTGGTAGAGCACCACCTTGCCAAGGTGGATGTCGCGGGTTCAAGTCCCGTTTCCCGCTCCATTTTTTCGGCGGCGGAAGTCGTGTCATCATGAATACGGGCGGCATAGCCAAGAGGCTAAGGCAGAGGTCTGCAAAACCTCCATCCCCGGTTCGAGTCCGGGTGCCGCCTCTTTTTTTTATGCATCGGCCATGAATAGATCCTCAAAATCCCAGCAGCGAGCGGGGCCCTCTGACCGCAAGGCCCGCAAGGATTACCAGACGCTGTCCCGCCATATCCTTCGAAGAGCCAACCGGAATGCCTCCCGGATCGGTTTTCTCAAAGAGGTCTCCGAGATGTTCCTGAAATTCTCCGGCTGCGATGTCCTGGAACTGTGGCTCAAGGAGGAGGAGGATTATTTTCGATGTCGTACCGTCCTCTGTCTGGCGGGCAGCTATCACTTCCATGTCCTCCCCAGGCTGACCGACGGGGATCTCGGCGAGTACCGGCATGCCCCGCTGGAATCCGCATTGGCCCGCCTGAGCTGGGATCTGATCCATCGGCGTTACGAC
>Ga0272444_10002995_pt1 | contig 15431 bp, 8 predicted proteins | sample SSMForm13_FD_201033 | JGI IMG/M metagenome (GOLD analysis project Ga0272444, IMG submission 201033) | Marine sediment archaeal communities from Little Sippewissett salt marsh, Falmouth, MA, United States - SSM-Form-13 | ecosystem: Environmental > Aquatic > Marine > Wetlands > Sediment ...
CGGCTCCCTCCTCGATCCGTCGACGGACAGTGTTGGCCTCCTCCAGGGTGGGCACGAGGATCTGGCTGGCCCTCATCTCATCCTGCTGGCGGGTGAATTCCTCGGTATGAGAATCGTAGTACGCCCGAACCTTATCCGGCAATACCTGAGTCCGGGCACTCAGTTCCTGCTGGATCAGTTCGGAGACAAGAATGTTCTTTTCGGAGGAACGGAGTCTCTTTTTCGTCTCCGGCTGTCGCTGAAGGCCCCGGCGCAGCGCTTCCTGATAGAGCACCTCGCTGTCGATCCACTGCTCCACGAAATCGCGCTTCTGATCCAGGGTCACGCTGGCGTAGTAATCCGGGGGAATCTCGGAGCGCAGATCCTCTGCGGTCAATCTGGCCCCATTGACCTTGGCGATGATATCATCTCCGTCCGATCCGCAGCGGATTAGCAGCAGGCACACGGGAAAGAGACAGAGACACCGGATTTTCATCCTGGAAGTCGTCACGGTGTTCCTCTCGCGGCCGAGTCGATTTCCCTAGGATGCCGGCTCTTCCTTAGGGGAGGTCATGGTGGACAGGAGGATTTTTTCATAGATCTCCACACCCACCACCTGGCGCTTCTCCTCCAGCCAGGTCTTAATGGCTTCGACCTCTTTTTCCCGCCGCAGGGTGGCCACGATGTTGGCCCGAACCTCATCAAGCGGTTTCATCTCGGCGGGTTTTTTGCCCAGCACCTTGATCACGGCATACTTGTTGGCATCCTGAATCGGACCGCCCAGCTCGCCGACCTTCATCTCCAGAGCCGCTGTGGAGATCTGGGGATAGCGGCGCTTGTCCAGCCAGCCCAGGTCGCCGCCCTTCTTGGCGGCCCAGGCCCGGGTGGATTTCTCCTCGGCCAGCTTGGCGAAATTAGCTCCGGAACGAAGCTGTTTGAGCACCTCCTGAGCCTCTTCCTCACTGTCCAGCTGAATTTCCAGAACATGGACCTGCTCGAAGGTGGAATAGCGCTCGCTGTTCTCGTTATAATAGGCGATAATCTCGCCATCCGTCACGGTGGTATCCTGGGAGACTCCCTTTTGCCTGAAGATCTGCAGCAGAGCTCTGTCCTCTTGGGCGCGCAGATTTTCGATGATCTCCGGATCGTTATGCAGCCCCATCTGGCGGGCTTTTTGATCCAGCAGAAGGCCAGTGAGTATGTTTTTCACCAGGGCGTCGATGTCGTCTATATTATTCACCCGGGGCTGGTACATGGACGGGATGGTTTTATATTCCTCGAGGAATTCGGCGATGTTCAAAGATCCATCCTTGAAGGTAACCAGGGTCATGTCCAGCTGTTCAGGTGTGAAATCATCGGCCGCCGTCTTCTTGGACATCAGATTGTTCAACAGCGCCTGGGCGCTCTCGGGATCGACCTGGATCTCGGCGTTTTCCTTGAGATCTGTGATGTATGTCTCGGCCAGCTTCTTGCTCCGGTCGCCGGTGATCTTACGGTCGATGCGGTCCTTCTCCTCCTCCCAATCCCGGCGATCGACCGTGCGCCGGTCCTCCAGTTTGATGATATGCCATCCGAAATCGGAATGGATCGGCATGGAGACCTCGCCGATCTCCATGGCAAAGACCGCATCCTGGAAGGTTGGCACCATCTTGCCCCAGCCGAAATAGCCCAGATCGCCGCCCTTGTCCTTGTTGGAGTTGTCTTGGGAGTGTTCCTTGGCCAGCTCGGCGAAGTCGGCTCCGTTCATAATTTGCTCACGGAGGTTCCTGGCCTCCTCTTCGGTGCCCACCAGGATGTGCCGGGCCCGCAGTTCCCAGCCCATCTTCTCATAGGCATCCTTGACCTCTTTCTCCGAGGGCTTGCTTTTTTCCAAAATCTCCTTACGATAAAGAAGTTCCAGAAGCGTATTTCGTTCCATTGAACGCATCTTCTCCTGGAAAGCGGGATCTTCGGTGAACCCCTGTTCCCGGGCGGCGAGGATCATCAGATCATCGTTGATGATGCCGTCGAGAATGTCGTTTCTCATCTTCAGCTCGTCCTCCCAGGTGGAGTAAGTGACCCCCTGCATTCGGGCGTTGAGATCGGCCACGGTAATGGTTCGCTCCCCCACCCTGGCGATGACCTGATCCTCTTTTTTGGAGCAGCCCAGGATGAGCACCAGGCCGACCAAGGACAGGACGATCAAACGAATATGCGCTTGACGCATAACGAGACTCCTTTCCACTCGTGAAGATGGAAAATGAATCATGGATTTCGCATAACTTGTCTATAATAATGATCTATCAAATTATTTGCAAGGTCTTTTTTATCTCTATCAGCTGATCGGCCGGCTCCCGGTGCTCCAAAGGGATGCGAACGGCGAATCGTCCTCCGGAGAGAAATTGGACATCCTTATCGAGCCGGTCCAGAATAACTTTTATCTGCCGGGGGGTGGGCACCCGCTCGGATCGGAACTCCAGCAGCAGGCTGTGATCCTGAATGGCCACCAGATCGACACCCTTTTCCCTGGCCAACAGACCCACCGCCGTGAGATCCAGGAGCGAATTGGCCGGCGGCGGCAGCGAGCCATACCGGTCCTTCATCTCCTGGCGGATATCCTCGATCGAATCCAGCGAGTCGCTTCTGGAAAGCCGTTGGCAGATGGACACTTTCTGGCCCTCATCGGGAACGTAACGATCGGGAAGATAGGCGTCGACCTTGAGATGCAGCCGGGGATCCGGAACGGAGGGGACCTCTTCGCCCTGCAGCTCCCGGACCGACTCCCGAAGCAGCTGACAGTAAAGATCGAAGCCCACTGCGGCGATGAAACCGTGCTGTTGGGGGCCGAGGATGTTGCCGCTGCCGCGGATCTCCAGGTCCCTCATGGCCAATTGGAATCCGGAGCCCAGCGAGGTGAACTCCCGCAGGGCGCTGAGACGCTTGCGGGCCACCGCCGAGAGCGTCTTCAGGGGGGGCGTCAACAGATAGGCGTACGCCAGATGGTGAGAGCGCCCGACCCGGCCGCGGAGCTGGTAGAGCTGGGCCAGACCGAAGGCGTCGGCCCGGTTGATGACGATGGTGTTCACGCTGGGAATGTCCAGCCCGTTCTCGATGATGGTGGTGGACACCAGGACGTCGTACTCGCGCCGCAGAAAGCGCATCATGGTTCCCTCCAGGACCCGTTCCGGCATCTGACCGTGAGCCACACCGACCCGAGCCTGGGGAACGATGCGCCCCACCAGGGCGGCCATGATCTGAATGGATTGTACCCGGTTGTGGACGAAATAGACCTGCCCGCCGCGATCCAGCTCCCGGAGGATGGCCTCGGCGATGGCCTCCTCGTTGAACTCCAAAAACTCGGTCTTGATCGGGCGGCGGTCCCGCGGCGGCGTGTTGATCACCGACAGATCCCGGGCGCCCATCAAAGACATGTACAGGGTTCGGGGGATGGGCGTGGCCGTCAGGGTGAGCACATCCACCAGGCGTCGCAGCTGCTTGAGGCGCTCCTTATGGGCCACCCCGAAGCGCTGTTCCTCGTCCACGATAACCAGGCCCAGATCCTTGAAGGTGACATCTTTCTGGATCAGCCGGTGAGTTCCCACGATGATATCGATGGTCCCCTGGCTCAGCTCTTCCAGGATGGCCCGCTGCTCCTTGCGGGACCGGAACCGGCTGAGCATCTCCACTTTCACAGGAAAATCCGCCAGCCGGTCGGAGATGGTGGTCAGGTGCTGCTGGGCCAGAATGGTGGTCGGGGCCAAGACGGCCACCTGGCGACCGTCCATGACCGCCTTAAAGGCCGCCCGGATGGCCACCTCCGTCTTGCCGTAACCGACATCCCCGCAGACCAAGCGGTCCATGGGGGAGGCACTCTCCATGTCGGTCTTGATGGCCTCGATGGCCGACATCTGATCGGGCGTCTCCTCATAGATAAAGGCCGCCTCGAGCTCCTTCTGCCACACCGTGTCCGGTGAAAAGACATGGCCCTGCTTTGCCTTACGCTCAGCATACAGCTGAATCAGCTCCCGGGTCATATCCCGGATGGCTTTCTTAGTTCGCGACTTGATCCGTTCCCAGGCGGTGCCGCCCAGGCGGGAAAGGGACGGCGGGCCGGCATCCCCGCCGAGATACTTCTGCACTCTTTTGAGCTGGTCGACCGGAACGTAGAGGCGGTCCTCGTCGCGATACAGCAGGACCAGGCAGTCCATTTGCCGGCCGTCCACGTCGATCTGCTGCAGCCCCTGGTATTTGCCGATACCGTAATCGACGTGGACCACAAAATCGCCCGGAGAGAGGGCCGAGTAGCTGGAGACGGCCGCGCCCCCGTGGAACTTCCAGAAGCGATGGCGCTGCCGGTAGCGGTTGAAGATCTGATGGTCGGTGAGTACGGCCAGGCCGGCCCCGGGGAAGATGAATCCCCCGTGAAGGGCCCCCACGCTGATGGCTACATTCGCCGGCCGATTCTCCAGCAATTCTTCCAGGCGTTTGGCCTGGCCGGAGTTGTCGCACAGGATGAAGGTCTGATAGCCGTCCCGGGAATAGTCCGCCAGCCTCCCGCGGAGCCGCTTCAGATCCCCGCCGACCGGGTCCTGCGTCCGGAAGTCCAGGTTCACGGCGGCCGGGCCCAGCGGATTGTGCCGGAGCAGGCGGAACCCCGACATTCGCTCCAGCAATTTCTTCGGAGAGTCGTAGAGCTCGCCCGGCGGCAGGATGCGTTCCTCGGTCTCGCGGCGGCCGTATTCTCCTTCCGCTTCCTGTAAGACGCTCTCGGCCTGGTGAAGGTTGTCTTCCGGGCTGTCCAGGAAGACAACGGCCTCCGCAGGGAGATGATCCAGGAGGCTGGAGACCAGGCCGGGGAACAGCGGTGCGACCCACTGAAGGCCATGGACGGAAGGGTCTTCGGCCAGCAGCGCCAGCGCCGCCCGGCCGGGAGCATCCTGTCCTGCGTCCAGCAGCTGTTGCCGTGAGATAAGGAACTCTCTTCGGGGCAAGATAACGGCCTGGTCCGTCTTTTCGATGGATCGCTGAGAGAAGACATCGAAGATGCGCAGGGATTCGATGCGATCGCCGAGAAATTCAATCCGGAACGGGTTCTGGCAGCCGTGCGGGAAGATGTCCACGATGCCGCCCCGGACGCTGAGCTGGCCGACCTCCTCCACCAGGGGCAGCCGTTCAAATCCTAGGCCAATCAGGTCCTGGATCAGCTTGCGCAGCGAGAGGGTCGAGCCGACCGACAGCCGGATGGTCTTCTGAGCGAAAAGATCCGGGGGCATGGTCCGCTGCATCAGGGCCCGGATGGTGGTCACCACCGCCGGGACGGCTCGATTCGTGGACTGCCCGGGGGTCTGCCGCCCGGCCCAGCGCTGAAGCGCCTCGATCGTCTCCATTCGGCTGGCCATGACCTCCACCGAAGGAGGACTGGGCTCGTAAGGGACGGTGTCCCAGGCCTGGAAATAATGAGCCTCCCCCAGCAGTGCAGTAAGATCGTCACACAGCTCCTCGGCCGCATTGGGTTCGGCCGTGACCGCCAGCAGGGGCGCTTGCCGGCGGCGCTGAAGGAAGGACAGCAGCACGGCCCGGGAGGAGCCGGCCAGGCCGGTGATGTCCACAGGCCTGGCCGGCTGGATTCGATCGAGAACCTGGCCGAAGAGGGCCGACTCCCCGGCGATGTTTTGTATCTTCTTTAGAGACATCTTCCAGCCAGCACTTCTTTATTCACGGTCTCGGGGCTTGTTCCAGCTGCCGGTGCAGACGGGCATATTCCTCGGTCAGAGGATGGGGAAATCTATCCTCCAGGATGGCCAGCACCGAGCGGCCGAATTCCAATATTTTTTCTGGAGAACTGTTAAATCGGTTCCAAACTTGAGGGCCCTGACAGGCGATATCGTCGAGGATGTTGGCCGTGTTGTGTACCCGGTCGGCGGCGGCGATGGCCAGAGCTCCGCCGGAGGCTTCCTGTAACATCTTCAACTTGGCCTCCTTGCGCAGCGCCCAGGTTTCTTTTCGGGGACGGTCGGGAAATTGCGGTTCGGACAGCTCCTGAACCATGCCGGCAATCTGGGCGCCGAACTCACGGCGGATCTCCTCGACAGTGGTCTGGGTATCTTCCAGCAGGTCATGGAGGATGGCGGCGGCCAGCACCGGCTCGTCGAACCCCTTCCGGGCCAGGATGATGGCCACATGGGCGGGATGCGTGATGTAGGGGATGTCGGACCCTTTGCGGGGCTCGGTGTGTCTCTGCGAGGCCCACACCAGGGCCCGCTGGATCACATCGGAATACGTCGTTTGCGAAGCGGTCATGAATTCCTCCTCGGCCACGATGTAAAGATCTGTCCGGCTATCAGCGGTACCAGGCTCATGGCCGCCACCAGGGTCCAGCCGTGGACGCCGGGCCCGGACAGCTTGAGAATGCCGGACAGGCCCGGCAGATAGACGGCCAGCAGCAGCAGGCCGGTGCACAGCACCAGGGCGCCCCAGACAGAGCGGTTGGCGGTGATCTCGTTCAGCAGCAGGCCTGACCCCCGGTCGCGCATGTTGAAGACGTGCCACAGCTGGGCGAAGGCCAGAGTCAGAAAGGAAACCGTCACGGCCTGCCGGGTGGTCAGCTGCAACCAGCTCAGGGCCAGGGCCAGGGAGCCCAGCACCGCGGCGGTGATCAGCAGACTGTATCCGCCGACGACCAGCCAGTGTCCCCGGGTCATGATCGGCTCGCCGGGCGGACGGGCCGGGTGCTTCATCACCAAGGGATTGCCCTCTCCGACGCCCAGGGCCAGGGCCGGGAAGACGTCGGTGACCAGATTGAGGAACAGGATCTGCAGCGGCAGGATGGGCAGCGGCGCGTTGGCCGCGGAGGCCAGGGAGACGGCCAGGATCTCACTGACGTTGCAGGACAGCAGATAGATGACGAACTTGCGGATATTGCCGAAGATCACCCGGCCCTGCTGGATGGCCGCCACGATGGAGGAAAAGGCATCGTCCTTGAGGACCATGTCAGCGGCCTCGCGGGCCACCTGGGTGCTCCGCAGACCCATGGCCACTCCGATGTCAGCCTTCTTCAGCGCCGGTGCATCGTTGACCCCGTCGCCGGTCATGGCCACCACCGAGCCCTGCTGCTGGTGGATATCGATGAGGTCCAGCTTCTGGCGCGGGCTGACCCGGGCGAAGATGGAGACCTGGCGGATCACCCGGCGCTCCTGCTCGGTCAAATCCGCGGCTGGCCTCAGGTCGCGGCCGTTGATCACCCGATCGTCAATCCCCTCAACCAGTCCTACGGCCCGGGCGATGCTGCCGGCCGTGACCGGCTGATCGCCGGTGGCCATGATCACCCGTACGCCGGCGGCGCGACATTGTTCGATGGCCGCCCGAACATCCGCGCGGGGCGGATCCTGCAGCCCCATCAGGCCCAGGAAGACCAGGTCGCGGTACGGTTCCTCCTCCAGCCGCCCGGTCCGTTTGGCGGCCAGGGCCAAGACGCGCAGCCCGTTGGCGGCCATGCGCTCGTTGCGCTCCAACCAGAGCCGCCGGCCATCGTCGTCCCACGGTCGTTCGCCGTCGGCCGTCATGATCCCAGTACAGGCCTCCAGGACCGGCTCCGGCGCGCCTTTGACGGCCACCCGGTAGCCGTCTTCATCTCTGTTGAAGGTGGCCATCATCTTGCTGTCGGGATCGAAGGCCTCCTCCCGCTCTTCCGGCATCCGTCGGGACAGATTCTCCCGGTCGAACCCGGCCTTTCGGGCCGCGACCAGCAGAGCCGTTTCCAGAGGATCACCCACCGTCTCCAGGCCCTGGATGGAGGCATTGTTGCACAGCACTCCGGTTTCCAGGATGGCTCGCAAGGGAGCGTCAATGCCAGGATCGACCGGCTTGCCCTCGCGGGTGAACGCCTCGCCGTCGGCCGCCGTGTCACGGCCGCCAGTCTCCCCGCCCGACTCAGCCTCCCGGCGACCGGAGCCGTCCGCTCCGCCACCGCCCCGGACCATGATCTCGCCGGACTCCTGAGCGATGGTCACCACGGTCATCAGATTCTCGGTCAGGGTGCCGGTCTTATCGGTGAAGATGACGTTGGTGGCCCCCAGAGTCTCCACCGAGGAGAGCCGATTGATCAGGGCATTCCGGCGGGCCATGCGGACCATGCCCCGAGCCAGGGCGATGGTGGCCACGATGGGCAGCCCCTCGGGGATGGCCGCCACGGCCAGGGCGATACCTGTCTCGATCATCAGGAAGGCCGGTTTCCCGGCCAGGATCCCGGCCCCGACGACGAACACGGCGATGATCAGGGCGGCCCAGATCAGCTTGTGGCCCAGACGATTGAGCCGTTTCTCCAGCGGCGTGCTCTCATCCTCGGCGGTGTCCACCAGAGAGGTGATGGCGCCCAGCTCGGTGTCCATGCCGGTGGCCACCACCACCGCTTCGCCGGATCCCCGGGTCAGAGCCGTGCCCTTGTAGAGCATGTTGAAGCGCTCGGCCAGATGGGTCTTTTCCGGCAGCGTCTGGTCTGTCTTGCCCGCCGGGACCGATTCACCGGTGAGCGCAGATTCGTCGGCCTTCAGCTTGGAGGCCCGGAGAATGCGCAGGTCTGCGGTGATGATGTCACCGCCCTCCAGGATGATCACATCCCCTGGCACCAAGCTCTCGGCCTCGACTTCCTGGATCTCTCCCTTCCGCCGTACCCGAGTCTTCACCGTGCCCATCCGGCGCAGCGCATCCATGGAGCGGACGGCACGCAATTCGGTGAAAAAACCGAGGGCCGCGTTGATGATGATGACCGCCCCGATGGCCAGGCCCTCGATGATCTCCCCGAAGGCGAAGGAGACTCCCGCGGCGGCCGCCAGCAGCCCGACGATAAGGCTCTTGAACTGGGCGGCCAGTATGCTCCACGGCCCTCTCCGCTCGGTCTCCCGAAGCAGATTGGGGCCGTGGGTTTGGAGCCGGCGGGCGGCCTCGCCGGCGGACAGCCCCTGGCCGGCGTCGACCTCCAGGCGGCGGATGATCTCCTGCCCGGACAGCGTCCAGGGAGTCCTGAGCAAATCCGGTGGCGATGTCTGTGGGATTGATGGTTTTGAGTTCATCGGAACCGATTAATAAAGGAGTGGGCAAGCGATTGGAGGGACATACGCTCACCCACTCTCTGTGGGATGGCAAAGGAGAGGGCCGGTCCTAACGCATCAGCACCATCTTGACCGTCTCGCTGAAGTGTTCGGTCTGCAAGCGGCAGAAGTACAGTCCGCTGGCCGCCGGTCCGCCGGAGTCGTTCCGGCCATCCCAGTAGATGGTGTGCTCGCCGGCGGAGAACACGCCGTCGGCCAGAACCCGGACCTCCTGGCCCAGGGTGTTATAAACTCTCAGGTTGATCTGCTCCTCCCGGGGAAGACGGTAGCGGATCTCGGTGCCGGCGTTGAACGGGTTGGGGTGATTCTGATGCAGGGCGTAGCCGGAGGGCCGCTCGGCGCGGCCGTCATCCAGGACCCCGGTGGGAGAGGTCAGGGTCAGCCCCTTGATGCAGAAGTTGGCCGTGCTGTCCAGGTCGCACAGGTCCAGCCACTGGTCTCCGACGAGGTAATAACTCTGTCCCGGCTGCGCGGCGGATTCAACGATCGTCTTGTACGAGGCCCCCAGCAGGACCGGCACATCGGAGGTGCGGTCGTAGGGCTGGCCTCCGGCAGTCAGTTCCAGGTGAATGCAGAAATCGTCATCCTTGGTCAGCGCCACCGGCTCATCCAGATCGATAGTGTGAAAGCCGGTGTGTTCGATGAAACCGGAGGTCATGGCCAGCATACCGGAGAGCCGGCCGCCGGAGAACTCATCGTATATCGTGACGTTGTAATTGACGCTGTCGGCGGCGGTGAAGAAGCTGACCGCGGTGAGCTGTTCGTCCCCCAGGGCGGTGAACCGGTTGAAGGCCTCCTCGGCATCCTCCAGGGTGTCGCGCCAGCCGTGATAGTCGTGATAGTAGATGCGATCATAGGCCATCGGCTCGACGTGCTGGAAGGAGACCGCCCCCATCTCCGGCTGGTGGGTACAGTGCTTGTCATAATAGGAGATCCAGAAGTAGCCGTAGTATCCCCAGTCGGGCCCCCAGCTGTTCTTGCACAGCCAGGCGCCGGGTCCGTTGGTCGTCTGGGGAACCACTTTGTCGTCGTCCCAGCCGACGATGGCGACGGCATGGTTGGGATCGAGCGGGCTGCCGGTGGTCTGGTAGTGGATGTAGTCATCGTTGATGAAGCCGCTGGAGTAGCACAGGCAGGTGCCCATGACGCCGTGCTCCATGATCTTTTCCTTGACCAGGTCGATATTGCTCAGGTTGCGCTTGACCGTGTACCACTCGATGTCGCGGACATAGAAATGGTGATAGCTCGCGCCGGTCCGGTCCGGAGGGGTGTCGAAGGACTGGCCGTCGATATCCCGTACAGCGCCCTCGCCGCGGGATAGATAGGCGGCCGTGACCCGGTAGTCGCCGCCCATGTGGACCTCCAGGCCGCTGCCCCAGGCCGGATCGAGATCGTCATTGTTGTACTGGTTGAATCCGTTCCACCAGTCCAGGTGGTATTCGGCCAGGTTGGGATCGCCGTACTCGCCGGACATCGACCAGGCCCAGGTCATCATCAGGTTACCCTCGATGGCGGCCATGGCCCCGTGAGTCCAGCAGGTACCGCCCTGCTGGTCCTTGACCGGGGTGACATAGTTGATGCCGTCGAAGTCGCGCAGGTCGAAGGCAATGGGGATCTCACCGCCGGCCGATCCGGCCAGGATCAGCATCAGGGCCGGGAAAATGAACGCAGCCGTTGTGAATTTCATGATCATGCCTCCAGGGAATGGAGCAGGGATCGAAGAAAGCCGGTACCGGTAATATAGCGAAAAAATCCCTATCTGACCAGCGCCATTTTTATCGTCCGGGCCGCCGTGCCGGCTTGCCGGATCAGCCCACCATCCCCTCCCCCGTATCCTCCGGCGGGTTGGTCGCCAGGCTGACCAGCAGGTTAACCATCAGGCCAAGGAAAAAGGCCGGGACCAGCTCGTACAGTCCGAAGCCGGGCCGGATATACTCCTTCCAGACCACGGCGGTGACCGCTCCGACGATCATCCCCCAGATCAGGCCCGGCCGGGTCATCCGCTTCCAATACAGGCTGAGCAGCACCGCCGGAGAGAAGGCCCCGCCTAAGATGGCCCAGGCGTAGAGGACGAAATTGAACACTCGTTTGGTGCCGCCGGCCGCCAGGAGCATAGCCGAGAGACCCAGCACCAGGACTGCCGCCCGGCTGAGCCAGAGCATGCCCTTTCGGCTCAGCGTGCCGCCGAGGACCTTCTGGTAGATATCCCGGGTGATCCCCGAGGCGGCCACCAGCAGTTGCGAATCGGCCGTGGAGCGCATGGCGGCGAAGGCCGCCGAGAGCATCAGCCCGCCCAGGAAAGCGGGCATGATCATGGCGTTGAGCCGCAAGAAAGCATGCTCGGGGTCGATCAGCGGGGTGCGCAGCACCAGGGCCCGGGCGGCCAGGCCGGTGAAGACGGCGCCGTAGTAAGCGAACACGCCCCAGAACAGGGCGATGAACCGGCCCATCTTGATCCGCCGGTCGGAGCGCACCGCGATAAAACGGTTGACCACATGGGGCATCCCGGGATAGCCCAGCCCGATGCCCAGGCCGTGGAGCAGCAGGAACCACCAGGCCAGTCCGCTGGTGCGGCGCTTTAAATCGATCAGCTCGTGGCCGGAGTACAGGTGATAGGTCAGCGGATCGCCGGCGCCCACCTCGGTCCCGCCGGCCGGCAGGGTAACCGGGCTGCCCTTGGTCAGAACCATCGGCCAGGCCGCAGGTTCGCCGGAAGTCTCAATAGGGACAAGATCCACCCGGCTGCCGTCTAGAAGGTTCACCCGGGCCAGGGCACCGGGCGCGGGGGTATTCGAGGCCAGCCAGGGCTGATCCTCCTTCTCAGAGGGGACAATATAGCCGCCTCCCTGCTCGAAGACCAGAAACCGCTTGGCCCCGGACGGCGCCTGATAGCTGAGGATGGCCCGGTCGACAGCGGGCTCCTCCCGAAGGATCTGGAACATCCTGGCCGGGCCGCCCAGGCTGGTGATGGCCACCACCGGCACAACCACCAGGGCGATGACCATCAGCAGGCCCTGGATCAGATCGGTCCAGGCCACCGCACGGTAGCCGCCGGCGGTGGTGTAGGTGATGGTGATCAGCGCCCCCAGCAGGACGCCCCAGCGGTAATCCACCCCGAAGGAGGACAGGGTGAACTCAAAGGTCTTGCCGGCGGCGATCAGCTGAGCGCCCACATAGGCCATCATCGAGGTGAAAATGATGACCATAGCCACCACCCGGATGGTCGATGAGTGGCCGCCGGTGCGGGCCTCCAGCAGATCCGGCAGGGTCAGGGCGTCATAGCGGACCGCCATCCGCCGCAGGCGCTTGGCCACCAAAAACCAGTTGATCAGATAGCCGCCTAAGCAGCCGACCACCACCCAGACGGCCGAGACCCCCTCGACGAAGGCCAGTCCGGACAGCCCCAGGACCAGCCAGCCGCTTTCGCTGGAGGCGGAAGCCGAGATGGCCGTCACCCAGGAGCCCACCTGGCGGCCGCCGACGTAGAAATCCTTGATGTCGCGGTTGAAACGGGCGGCGTAGAAGCCGACCATGAGCACAAACAGCATGTACCCGGCGAAGGCGACCAGGAAGCTGACCGACGGGGTGAAGGTTTCCATGATCAGTCCTCCTTTCCCGGGGGGTCGGCGATGTGGGCGACGACCGCGACGGCCAGCAGTCCCAGGGGAAAGACAAGGTACCAGAAGATGATGCCGGCGGACATGGGGACCTCCTTTATTTCCGCGCCTCGATGAGATGATGAAAGACGGTCGCCCGGCGGATGCGGACAGCTGAAAAACCGGCCTCCTGGAGAAAATCGCGCAGGGCCGTCCGGGTAAAAAACGTGGAAAATCCGAACCAGAAGATGGAGAAGGTGGCCGGTCCCCGGCGCATGTCGGCCATGGCCAGAAGCCCCTCCGGCTTCAGGATCCGATAAGCTTCCTTCAATACCGCGGCCGGGTCGTCGGTCTCATGCAGCAGGTTCAGGCTGGTGACCGCGTCGAAGGTCTCATCTGACCATTTCAGGGATGCCCCGTCGCCCTCCTGAAACTCGATTTCTACGCCCTCGAGCGCGGCGTTCTCCCGGGCCCGCTGCAGACCTTCCGCGTCCAGATCGACCCCTATGAGCTGGAATCCCTCCCGAGCCAGCCGCACCGTCAGGATGCCGGCGCCGGCCCCCAGATCAAGGGCTCGGCCTCCGGATTTCTCCTCCAGAGCGGCGGCGATGAGATCGGCGGCGCGGCGCTTGGAAGCAGGCATGCGGGTGCCGAAGTACACTGTCAGAAGGGCGTTGGCCGCGACCAGACCGATGATGATGGTGATCGCCAGAGGCCATCGGAGCAGGCTGATGATGAACAGGATCGCCAGAAGGAGGAGAATCAGCGGGATGAACAGTCCGAAAGATTTCTTGCTGTGCAGAGAATAATCGGGTTTTTCGGCCATGAAGGTCTCCTTCCATCATCAGAGAGACGGGAACATCGGGGCCGGCCGGTCTTCCACCGAAGATCACCGGCGAGCGATACTCCGGAGCCGATCTGGAGTATTGGGGAAGCGTTTATCTGCCCGAGCCCGGCCTACCGGTATCCCCTTCAATAAACGAGATGACCGCCGCCTGGTTCGTCGTCCAGAGGACCTCGAACCGGTCGCCGTCTCCCAGGGCTCGTCCGGTGCGCTCATCGACCACCGCCTGAACCGGCCGGCCGAACCGGATCTCCAGCAGGACACTCTCTCCCGAAGCGAATGTCTCCTGCCAGGGTTCTGAGGCCTGGCCGAAGACCAGCGGATTGCGGGCCACGCACAGGATGGTCCGGTCTTCCCTCTGCCAGCGGGTTATCTCGGTGCGCAGCACCGGTTTTTCATCGACCCGCAGGTGTATCTCCGGCCGGATCCCGGCCCGAGCGATACGCTTTAGGATGAATTGGCGGCGGGCGGCCGCCTCCTCGGGATCGAAGACCCGCAGGAAGAGATATTCGATCAGGGAGACGTTCAGCAGATGGGCCCAGCCCCGACCGGAGATCCCTTCCCGAAAGCAGTCCAGGTCCCGCTCCGCGGCCACGAACCCATTCTCCCTTTTGCAGTTGTCCCACATCATCGCGGCCGCCTCGACGAAGTTGCGGTCCCAGTGCTTGTCGGCGTCGATCTCGCCGAGGAGGGCGCCGCCAAAGAGCTTTCCAGGTCCGGCCGGGGGATGCTCCCGGATGCCGAACAGATCGTCCAGCACGGGCCGCTCCCGGCCCCGAAGATGCTCATCGAACCAGCCGGTGCCATGATCGGCCAGGATGTGACCGCCGGCCTGGACGTACCGGGCCATGGCGTTGGCCTCCTGATTGGAGAGGGCCAGGGTCCGGGGCAGGATCAGCAGGCGGTATCGATCGGGATCAAGCCCCCGCTCCAGCAGATCGGCATAGGAATAATAATCGTACTGCAGACCGGCATCCTCCAGCAGCCTGGTCCAGGCCCACAGGGTTCCCGCCGAGGAGGCCAGACGGGCGTCCATCGAGCCGGAGCGGTTGATCCAGGTCCGGCCGTGTGGCTGGCAGTCGATGAACCAGGAGGCCTGGATGGAGGGATGGGAATAGTAGATGGCGATCCGGTCGTGCCGCCACCGGGCCTTCTGAAAGAGCTCGGAGACGCGGGCCAGCTCCTGGATGACCGGGCCCAGTCCGAAGATCTCATCGGCGGCAGCTCCTTCAGGACGGAACCAGGACTCGGCCCAGAAGATCAGGCCGCGATCCCCGTGGATCAGATGGTGCCAGTACAACCATACGTTTTTGGGATCGAGCGGGGGGCCGAAGGCGGTCTTGACCTGAGGGATAACCTGGCCGGGATTCAGTGAGCGGGCCAGCTCGGCCGCCGTCCCGAGGTCGTAGACCTCCAGGAACTGCACCTTGCGCATCAGCTTGGCATAGTCATAGCCACCGTAGGGGGCGGGAGCTTGACCGCCGACGATGCCGCAGGGGGTCTCCGGGTCGACGGCGTTGGCTCTCTCGACCAGCTCGCCGATCAGGTTGGACAGCTGCGAGTCCATGAACGAGAGGGCATCGGCCCAGGCCGACAGGTTCCACTGCGGCCACGGGCGGTCGTACAGGCCCGGGAAGTCGTCCGGTGTGGCCATCCGGCCCCAGAGCCGCTCGGCGCCGCTTCCCCACTGGGCCATGGCCGCCTCCCGGGAGCCGTAGCGCTCCACCAGCCAGCGGTGGAACTCCGCCAGGCTGCGAGGATCGTTATCCCACCGGCAGGGACTGGTGGAGGAGGACCAGGAGACCTCATCGTCCAGAGCGTACCCGATGCGTCCGGGAAACTCCCGAGCAGTGCTCACCGACCGGCCGAGCAGATCGAACAGACGAATCCTGACCGAGTCATCGGCCAGACAGACCGGGCGAACCG
>Ga0272444_10002997_pt1 | contig 15428 bp, 14 predicted proteins | sample SSMForm13_FD_201033 | JGI IMG/M metagenome (GOLD analysis project Ga0272444, IMG submission 201033) | Marine sediment archaeal communities from Little Sippewissett salt marsh, Falmouth, MA, United States - SSM-Form-13 | ecosystem: Environmental > Aquatic > Marine > Wetlands > Sediment ...
ATACTCCGTGGCATTTAACTGCCGATGCCATGAATCCCTACTCAGCCCCCTTGGGGCGGTGTTGAGCTCGGGCCGTTCCGTCAGCGTCTTGACCCAAAATTGCCCATTTATGGATGGACACTAGCTAAATTCGACATGGATAATGCCTCCGAGATCTAATGAAATTGAAACTTCCTCAACCTGATTTCAGGATTCTCCAGATCGGTTGCCAGATGGCATTTGCAATCAGAATCAATGCCTATTTCCTCCAAAAACCAATGGGTATGGTACAATTCAGCGCGGTTTCCCTTAACATGGATATGTTCAAGGGGAATCGATAAGCCGCTGCCATCACCTTTGATGACGCTTTCTTTCATGGTCCAGTATTCGTAAAATCTTTCATATGGGCTGAGCGCCTTTTGAATGTTGTTCCACTCTTTGAGGGTCACGTACCGTTGAAAGTCCGAGAGGTCGATGGCCCTTATTTTCTCGATATCGATTCCTACTCTTCCTCTCTTGGTCATTGAACAGATGACATATCCATGGGAGTGGGAAATATTAAAGTCCACAGGAAGATTCAGAAAGGGCCGGCCGAATGGATTATATGAAAGGTGATCGAGAGAGACGTCGTGGTAACCATATTCTCTGAGGCCTTCCTGCAGTAATAGTTTTCCGAATAATCCGGCCTGCCTGTCCTGCCACCGATGATACCGCCGAATCCGACTTTGAACGGGCACTGACACCCTATGAAGGTGATGGCGCCACCGATCGTCCGGGAGCCTTGAATCAAAATGGGTATATGAAACCAGTATCATGAGGGGCCTCAGTTTCTTGTTTCAACGGGCTGTTCAGTCTCCTTTCGGTCAAGCGTTTTCGAATGACTCCCAGAGATTCCGGGAAATGATTTGGCACATTTCCGGCAGATGGTCGAAAATGAAAAAATGGCCGCCGGGAAATTGTCTGATAGTGATTTGTCGAGTGGTTACGTCTTGCCACGTTAAGGCTTCTTCATAGCTTGTATTATCATCCAGTCCGATGATGATGGTCACGGGGATGTCCAGCGGTGCCCTATCTTCATACTGGTAAGTCCCAATGGCCTGAAAATCGGCCCGGAGAATGGGCTCAAAAAAGTCCATGAGTTCGTTTTCTCTAAGCACCTCGTCAGGAATGCCGTCATATTCCTTCAATCGTTGAATGAATTTCTCCTTGGGAAGCAAATACGCATCCCTTTCCTTACTTTCCACCGGTGGACCTTGACGGCCGGTGAAAAACAAATGGAGAGGCTGGCGCATGTTTTCCCTATCCAGTCTTTCAGCCACCAAATATCCCAGTGTGGCTCCCATGCTATGACCATAGATGGCATAAGGTTCATCTATGTCGTTCTTGATTCGATGAAACACATCATCAGCCATCTCATGAATGTTCGCCAGCAGCGGTTCTCCTATCCTTTTCCCGTGGCCCGGCAGATCGACAGAAACCGTATTAATGAAGTCAGGGGTACACCTTTGAAGGCCATTGTAAGAATAAAAAGCGCCACCCGCAAAAGGGAGACAAAAGACATTCACTTTGGATGCGTAGTTCATTTCTGTAGGGTACCATTCTAGACGAGTAGGTCATTCTCGCATGAGAAAACCGGATTTTTCTCAGAACCACATGGCCCGAAAAAGTAACCCGGTCTTCATGCCTCGGCAGCAATCAACATGAGTTCGTATCCGGAAGGAGGCGCAGCTGCACGATTTCAGCCCATAGCTGCACTTTTCATGCCAGAAGGTGCTGCGTTCTATCCTACTGAAGTTATTGCTATAATTAAATCAGGGGCTGGGGGAAAGGAAGACTCTAGGGTGCTCATGGTATGGCGCTACGGCCCCAACTATGGCATTGCTGCCATAATTGTCCGTTGTCGCAGGTCAAGGATGAAACGCTGTGGTGCGACCCTGATCCTTTCCCCTTGGAATAGTGATTTAAGCCTTGAAAACACTCATTATTTCAAATAGTATTGCATCAACGCCAATAACAAAACTTTTAGGGCCATGAAACCGGTGGCGTAGGACATAATGAAAAAAGAAACTAAAAGGTGAAGAGAGACGAATGATACTAAAAAAGCTAAGAAATGATGTGGTTCTTGGTGACGGAGGCGCCATATTTGAACTTGAGCGCAGAGGATATGTCAGTGCTGGGCCCTTTACACCCCAAGTGATCATAGAGCATCCGGAGAGTGTCAGGCAGCTTCAAACGGACTTCGCCCGCGCCGGTGCCGAAGTCATACAGGCCCTTACCTATTACGCCCATGAAGAGAAGCTTGAAGTTATCGGGATGGAAGGATATTTAAAGGAAATAAACACAAATGCCGTGCGTATTGCCAGGGAAGTGGCCGACGAATATGGCATTATGGTAGCCGGTAATCTTTCTAATACATGGGTCTTCGATCAAAATAACCCTTCAACGTATAAGGAAACCCGTCGTCAATTTGACGAACAAATAGGATACCAGATCGAACAGGGACCGGACTTCTTCATTGCCGAAACCATAGAATATCTCGGTGAGGCAAAGATCGCCCTTGAGGCAATAAAGGCTGCAGATATGCCGTCTATGATCACGCTGGGATTTAAAGCTGATGATAAAACCCTTGACGGCATTGTGTTGGAAGACGCCTTCAAAGAGCTTGAAGATTCGGGTGCCGATATTGTGGGAATCAATTGCTTTCGAGATCCGAAAAGGATGCTTCCCCTTGCAGCAAGGTTGAAAAAGGCGGTCTCTTGCCTTGTCGGTACACAACCCGTTGCCTTCCGCTGCTCATATGAGAAGCCATATTTTCAAATACAGGAGTTTGATGGAAAGATTGCCTTTCCACTTGAACTCGACCCATTTGTTCTCACAAGGTATGAAATGGCCGAGTATGCGCTTGAGGCCCGAAAGTTGGGAATAAACTATATCGGCGCTTGCTGCGGCACGGCACCCCATCATATAAGGGCCATGGCCGAGGCTCTTGGCAGGACTGTTCCAAACAGCAAATACTCTCCTGCCGTCGAGCTGCACCCGATCATCGGTGATGAGAGCCACCTTAGAGAGAAAAATGCCCGCATCCTTTGTGAACAGCGCTATGGTAAAGCCCATTGTCATTTTCTCACTCAGACTCAAGAAGAGAAGTGAGAAATGAATATGACACTATTGGGGTCTTCGCCGTTGCTGAGGCCCATCATAGAGAGTCGTTCCAGCAGGTATTGCCCGATATCATATCCTTATTTCCTGAAAGACTCAAAAACTGGAAGGTGTCCGAGGGCTGCTAAACCAACATCAAGAGTCAACCCTAGACCTGACCCCAAAGTCTCTTTTGCACTCCCATCTTACGTGTGATAAACTCTTTCACACTCGGATCTCCTTCCCGCCTACTCCTCGGAACCCTCGGGGCGGAGATCATATCTCTGTTGACCGGCAAAGCCTATCAGGTTCGCACCAGCAGAGCTGGTAGCTTAATGTGATTAAGTTATATTTTCATTAAATTATCGTCCCTCCGTTTCCGAGATAAAATCGTTAAAGTGTTCTGGCGCGCACATTGATGTTACCTCCAGGCAAGAGCCGCGAACGACAAACAGCAAAGCGCAATGGAGTTACCATGATGATGAAAAAGATAATCGCAATCACCGCCATAGCTGGTGCCAAACCATGCCGCGTCGCCCCGCTTTATGAGGAGCTATCATGAAGGCAGCTACCATCTTCCATCTGGCCCTTGGACTGTTGATTATTTCATTTTTTCCTCTGCCGCCACGGTCTTTAGCCCAGGACAACGACTATCTGGAGCCATCCAAAGGATACAGCCGGGAGGAGCTCGCCCAGATGCTTGCGCCCATCGCCCTCTATCCCGATGCGCTCCTCTCCCAGGTTCTGATGGCGTCGACCTATCCGATTGAAGTGATCGAGGCCGACCGCTGGGTCAAGAGGAATCCAGAGCTGAAGGGCGAGGCCCTTGATGCGGCGCTTTTGGACAAGGACTGGGACCCCAGCGTCAAGGCGATCTGTCACTTTCCGTCAATCCTGGCCTTGATGAGCGAGCGGATTACCGAGACCACCAACCTCGGCAACGCTTTTCTCGCTCAGGAGGCCGAGGTCATGGACATGGTCCAGGAGCTCCGGGCCAAGGCCTATGCCCAGGGCAACCTCACCACCACCTCCGAGCAGAAGGTCATTGTCGAGAAGGAGAGGATCGTCATTGAACCGGCAGACCCGCGGGTCATCTACGTGCCGTACTATGATCCTTTTTACATTTATGATCCGTGGTGGTATCCTGGCTACCCGCCTTACTATTGGGCGCCCCCCGGCGTGCGCGTCGGCGTTGGCATCTCATACTGGCCCGGGTTCTACTTCGGGTTTGCCTTCGGCACCTGGAGCTATTTTGATTGGTACCACCACCATATTTTCATCGATGTGCACAAGCGCCCACGATATGTCAGGCACGACCGATGGGTTTCAAAGCCCGGCCCCTGGCACCACGCCCCCAGGCACCGGCGGGGTGTCGCCTACCGCGACAAGTCCACCGCCAGAAAATATGGCCAGTACCCTTACCGCTCCAGGGATTTCCGGCGCGAGACCCGCGGTTTTCCCGAACCGAGAGATCGGGACCGGGATCGGCGTACCGACGACCGGACCAGGATTGATCGGGGTAAGGGCGGGGATGATCGCCCAAGAATCGACTGTGACAAACAACAGCGCGAACGGGTAGAGCGCGAAAGGAAAGAGCGTGAAAGGGCAGATGTCGAAAAACAGCTACCCAAACAGGCCGAGCGAGACCGGCGGGAACGCCAACGGGTTGAACCTGATCGGCAGATCCGGCAACGGGCCGACCAGGAGAAGGGGGCGCGGCAACGGGTTGAGCGCGAACAGCGGGAGAGGAGCCGCAACAATGTCTTCAACTGGGTCGAAGATGGCAGGAGGGAACGCCGATCAAGCCAGCGCGGCCGGCTCAGCCGGCAAGGCCGGGGCGACGGCTTCCGCGGCACGGGCCGTTCGGGCCGTGACGCCAAGGGCGGCCGCGAGGGCCGGGACCGAAACAGGCGGTGAGCCGGTGAACCCAGCCGTGATTCCATTCATATAGAGAGGGACGCAGATGATGGTACGCAAAGCATATAACTTCAGGATGTTGCGGTTGTTCCCCTGGGTGGTGGCAATACTCATCGCGATAGTCGCCCTGGCCGCCTCGCCTGCTATGGCCGTGGGGGGGGCAGAGGGGCAGAAGAGTTTCGTCTCCCCACAGCAGGCGGTGGCCGCCCTGGTCGCTGCGGTGCAGGACAACAACGATACCGAGCTACTCGGCATCTTAGGCCCCGGCTCGGAGGACCTCATCTCCTCCGGCGACAGGGTGGCGGACCAGAACGGCAGAGCGCGCTTTCTCAAGGCCTATGAGGAGAAAAACAGCCTTGAGCAGAAGGACGAAGGCCACGCGGTGCTTCTCGTGGGGGGCAAGGATTATCCTTTTCCGATCCCCATCGTTCGGCAGGGGGATGCTTGGCTCTTCGACACCCAGGCGGGCATGGAGGAAATCCTCAACCGGCGGATCGGCAGAAATGAGCTGCAAACCATCGAGGTGATGCACGCCTATACCGACGCCCAGCGTGAGTATGCCTGTATGAAACGCAAGGGCTGCCGCCCGGAATTCGCCCAGAAGTTTGCCAGCAGCGAGGGCAAGAAGGACGGACTCTATTGGAAAGCAGGGGAGGGCGCCGAGGAAAGTCCGTTCGGCCCCCTCATCGCAAGGGCCACCGAGGAGGGTTATGCGGGCGGTCTGGATCAGGACCCCCCCGAACCCTTTCACGGCTATTATTTCAAAATCCTCAAGACGCAAGGCCAGCATGCCAAGGGTGGTGCCTTTGACTATGTGGCCGATGGAAAAATGGTCCTCGGTTTTGCTCTGGTCGCCTATGCCGCCAAGTACGGGGCCTCGGGCATCATGACCTTTATCGTCAACCAGGAAGGCGTGATCTATGAAAAAGACCTGGGCGAGGACACGGCAGCGGCAGCGGCAGCAATCACCACCTTCGACCCCGACGACACCTGGAAAATCTACAAAGAGGCCGCAGGCCAATAACGCACTCAAGTTTCGTACGTGTATCACCCACTTCATGGCTCCAGTGAAAACAGAATGTAAAACTCCAGCGCCCCCGTGACGTCACGTCATCCTTGCCTCTCTGGAGATGATTCTGAAGGTTTCTTCGTAGATTCGTTCTCGAGGCCCAAGCGCTAGGATTTCAATGCGGTCCGCCTTGGCAATGCGATAAATGATCCTGAAGCGGCTCACCCGAAAACTCCGCAGGCCGGCAAGCTCGTCTTTCAGGGCTTTCCCACAATGGGGCTCCCGGAGGATAGCCTCCAAGGACCCCCTGACCTTCCTTTTGAGCTGAGGATGCATCCCCCGGATAAGGGCTGCAATGTGATCCGGTACTCTTATCTTGAGCAGCTTAGGCGCCATCCTACGAAAAGAGCTCTTCCAGGGTGTAGAGTCTTGCCTTCTTTTTCTTCAACGCAGAGAGCCCCTTTTTTACTTCCGCCATTAACGCTACATCAGAACGCACGATGTGGCTCTCTTTTAAGCCCTCAAACTCGTCCGGGCTCACCAGCACGGCAGCAGGGCGGCCGTTTTTTGTGATGAGGATCTCTTGGTCCGTCGTGCTGACGTCGTCGATGAGTTGGCTCAACTTCATCTTGGCCTCGGAGACTGATAAGGCTTTCATAAGGGTTGACCTCCATTTAAGTTGACCAGAATTCAGCCCATTTTAAAGGTGCTGCTCTGAAACGTCAAGAAGAATTCCCGGCTCCCCCATTGGCTCCAGGTAATCCGATCAGAGGGCGTGTTGTTGAAGTTGGAACGGTGAGCGGTAATTTCTTCTCATGGATTCACCCTCCTTTGATTCGCTTCCAGCACGTAGTGGCCGATTCATATCCCTTTTTTCTGGAAAACTCAAAAATTAAAGGGCCCCGAGGCTGGTAAACAAACAGCAAGAGTCAACCGTAGCCTTGACCCCCAAAGTTGGTATTGGATATCACAAAACGACTGGCTTTTCAGTTGGTTGACTTTGGCATGTATTTAACACTTCAGGAAGCCTTGGGCTGAAGGGCGGCTCCACAAGATTGAAGGCTTCTTTCATGAAAAAGAAAGGGCCGCCAACAAGCGACCCTGCCTTTCTCAAAAACAATCGGCCTTGCTTCCCCCTATTACCCTTGTTGCCCTCCAGTCAAATCACATCATTTGCAGCGATGGCAGTGGTCCCCAACAGGTAACATGGGCGCAGCATCAGCCATAACGTAACCGTCCCACTTCATCGCCCGACACAGCGCTTTTTCCGTCAAAGGGGAGTCGTTTACTCAATCATCACTCAAACCACTCATCTCGTACAGTAATCTTGTCAAAGTAAACGACTGCGAGTCCGTCTTGCGTGGCGTCCGTCAAACCAAATGCCCAGGTCTGAATATTCTCACGATGTGTACCAATGAGAGAACCGTTGCCCAACAATGTGCCATTGACCTGCAACGCCCACGTATCAGAAACAGTGTCGTATTTGACATCAACCTTGTTCCACTCGTCACGCGATATGTCATAAAAGGCCTGGGCCCATGTGCCGTTATTATAGAGATAAACGTTAAACTTCAGTTGGTCGGAATCCTGATATAATCCAAAGCCCCACGCATAATTACCGGCATCGTCCTGCATGTAGCCGATGCTCTTTCTTTGGTCATAAACCAAATCCGCGCTTTGAACCAGGAAATAGAAAGTGGTAAAGGTAGTGGCTTGCGGCGAGCCACAGTCACGTTCGGCCTTGGCTTGGTTTCCTTCTATCCCGTTTGAATAAGCCCGCAGGCACTCGCTACCCGCCCCTGGAGGGGCAGTACCTGGAACTGGAATGGGGCTATGATCTTCATCCAAGGAACACTGGGTCATGTGACAATAGACGGTCTCAACCCAGGTCTCTTCATAGCCTGGCCCCTCAAAGGATTCGCCTATGATAGAAGGTGTAATGACAAAAGCGTCTGTTGCGGACCAGGCAGATTCCGAATTGGCATTCCCAGAATCCCGTGCTTTTACGCGCCAGTACCAGGTTCCGCCGGTATCGAGCGTGACGTTCCAGCCGATTTCGCTCTGCCATCCTGAAGTGTATTGGATACAGGGAGGATCATCAAAATCAACACAATCAGACACCTGGACTATATATTCAGGATCATGGCCGTTCGGGCAGGTAACATCATCAATCCATGCCAGGCTCACCTCTACAGGTACGGGACAATCATCATCAGCAACCGGAACCAAGGTGGGTGTGGACGGTGTGCCGGCGATCACAAAGGAATCCGTCGTTGACCAGGCAGATTCATGATCCAAGTGGTCCACATGGGCATCCCGGGCCTTAACCCGCCAGTACCAGGTTGTGGCCGTGGGAAGCATGACGTCCCATCTTGTGCCTGCTTGCCAACCGGAATGGTAGGTGCTGCCACTGAAGTCCGAGGCATCACCAATCTCGGCAAAGTACTCAATGCCGTGTCCGTCCGGACATGTTACCGCACTCCATTCCAGGTGAACGGACGCAGGTACGGGATCACTCGTATTCAACTCGTGAGTCAGGGCTGCCGGCGGATCCAGTGGAGCAAAAATGTCAAAGGAATCAGGATAGGACCAGGGAGATTCACGGTCTGTGTGCGTCTCATCCCGGGCTTGAACCCGCCAGTGCCAAGTGGTTCCAGTTGCCAGGTCCGGAGTTGGCCAGCTTGTCCCTGATTGCCAGTCCTGCGTATGTACAGGCGGGTCGAAATCTAAATCATCGTCAACCTCCACTCTGTACTGAACAGGATCTCCATCCGGGCAGAGAACTGCGCTCCATTCCAGCGTCACAGAGGGAGTGCCGGGATTAGGGATGTTCGGCTGTGGTGTCAGAGTGGGACGCACAGGAGGATCAGTAGATCCTTGGACCGCAATAGTGAAGTCATGTGTCCTCAGTACACCGCTGTACGCAGGTGGAGTACAATCCGAATCAAACATTTCAAGCTCCAAACGATACTCTGCCTGCCCTTCCTCCGCGTTAAATGGGATTGTCCTGTCCCAATGCATCTCGTATGGCCCTCGAGGCAAGAGGGTGTCTATATCGATAGGGTCTACCCAGTCTTCTCCCGGCATAGTCCCATCGTTATGGGCCTTGGAGTCGACCGTTTGTATGCAGTACTCGGTTCCATCGTCTGCTCCGGTGAGATAGAAGCTCACGTGATAGCGAATACCCTCGCCCGGGTAGAATGCTGTCTTCACTGTATTGTCTGGATCAGTGTCCGTAGTCCAGATGGTTATCTCCGTGCCGTATGAGCCGCCTAATATCTGGGGCGCACCCCCTGGGGATCGATGGTATCCATCAGTGCCGTGGCAAGTCTGGCAAACATGGTTTTCGGGCAATGAATGTCCGGTGTTGCATATGTGGCCCCCATGACTTTCCTCAAGGATATTCGTCTCATTGTCGCCGCAATACCGTGGATCCTCGTAGTCGTCAAACCATCGAATGTCAATTCCAGCCCCCTTGTCTTGGGTGCCTGGTGTGCTGATCAATTCACCATGACGCGTCATGACCGGATTAGGCTTCAGGTACCCATTCACCATCATGGGTGAACCATGAACATTATGGCAGGCCGGGCAACTGATTCCTGAATCCGCCTTAGTGCCATCCCAGTCTGAATCCCACTCGTGCGCAGTCACCCTGACCAAATGGTAAGAAAGATGGTACTGGAGCTTTGCACCTTCAACCTCTTCCCTGAAATTGGTTTCGCAATACTTCGATTCACTCAACACGCCGGCATGTGGCTCGTGACAGGTCTTCATACAGAGGTTGTACCCATTTGCCATGGCCTCTTCAATGGTTTCACCATTTTCATAATCCCTGTTCATGGGAATACGCATGGCTTCCTTGAGCCTGTAACTGTCTTTATAAGCATGCTTAACGTAATCAAAGAGGGTCAAATGGGTCTCGTAGGTTCTGTGCTCATGATCAATGTGGGGAAAAGTGGAATTGTGGCAGTCCAGACAATTCTGGTTTATACCCGCTCTTCCGTGGCCGCTTAGGTAAAAGCCGTATGTCGAGCCGTTACCGACCACGTTGGGGGCATCAGTGCCTGTTTTGTCGGCCTTGCTGTTTGCCGGTTGATCGTCGTGGCAGCTGGCACACCACTGTTCTTTTCCTTCGTGCAAAACCTCCTTGCCCGTACCTGTTCTCTTAACCTCCTCCCAGTTTTCCTCAAGAATCTCCATCTCCGGCAAATGCTTTATTCGGCTCCTATAGACGACTTGGCCATTGGTGATGAACAGATCTCCGATGTCACATCCCACTACGGCCCAACCTATATTCATTATTTTCCACCAGTTATCTGGGGAAAAAGAGGCATCAGAGGTAAAAGTGCTATTTGCAGCGTACCTGAAGGCGGGATCTCCGTAGAAAACGATATCACCGGTTTCATATTCGGTGTTCGCCTGCCAATCAGGAAGGTGCTCATATTGACTATCATAGACGCCGGTCTCCCAGTTGGCCTTGGCCATTGTTACTCCATTAATGGCGCCACCAGGGCTGTGGCAGTTATCGCAGACCGCTGTCTCGTCAAGGTCGATGTATCCGTCTGAATTGTCATCTTGCTCAGGATCATATTTAAAATGCGGGTAGTCCTCAGTGTCGTGACAGGTATCGCAATCCTTGTGGGGTCCCTTCAGATCGTCACCATCATCTTCCGTGTGGACTGAATGGCTCTGAGCGGTGCCGGCGCCATCATCATGACCGTGACAGGCGTCGCAAGCGGTGCCTGAGCCACCATGGCTGAACCCGTCAGAATGTGAATGACAGGGCTCACAGTCCTGAGCCTCATAATGCCCTTCATAATCAGGATAATCAGGATGGTCGGGGTCCGTCCACTGACTGCCGTCGTTGCGATGGTGCAGCGTCGTGGTATGACAGACCTCGCAGACCCCATTATACAGAGGCCCACCCACAACATAGGGCCCGAACACCGTTTCCTTGGAACCGCTGTCAGGGGTATGGATCGTATTTTTAACAAGCGCGAGATTGGGGGAAGCCGAGCATTCCGCAGAATCCTGACCGTCATAATGACAGACAGTGCAATCATCAACATGGTGATATTGGGCATAGGCTCGGGTACTGGAAAGGGCAATGATGGTGAGAATCGCTAGGAAAATTGGGCCTATTCTTAATCGCTCCACGGGGTGACGTCCTCTCTATAAGGCTGCTAGGTATATGTCGCTGGAGATGCCTGCAATTGTTATGCCGGCGGGGCAGGCTTGGGCGACAGGGCGCTGGGCACTGCAGCAGTGGTCGACCCCGCTTCCTGTACTCGGTTGAGATAGAAAGGTCAATCACAAGACCTGCGCGTCTTGTGGAAGGACACGACGCGCTCCACAGATGGGTGCCTTAATATTTACAGCCAGTTGAAGTCTTTTCCTTGCGTTGCAGTCCCAGTCTCTTATAATGGACAGAAGATCTTTCCAAGGCAGAGAATGGAGGAGGGTGTCTCATGCGCTGGAAACAGTTTTTTACCCGCGTCAGGTCTATTGATGCCCATAGGGCAAGAGAGTTGATGGAGGGGAAATCCTCTGAGGCCGTTGTGGCTTTGGACGTGCGTCAACCCAAGGAGTATGAGGCGGGCCATATCCCTGGCGCCAAGCTTATACCCCTGCCCGATCTGACAAAAAGACTGGATGAGATCGATCGAAGAAAGGGCGTCATTGTATACTGTGCCATTGGAGGACGGAGCCGGGTTGCGGCCCAGATGCTTGCCGGCAGGGGATTCAGCGACGTATACAATCTCGCAGGTGGGTTTAAGGCGTGGAAGGGCAAAGCGGCTTTTGGAAAGGAGCTGGAGGGGCTGGAGCTGTTTTCAGGCGGAGAATCTCCTGAAGAAACCCTTGTTGTTGCCTATTCCCTGGAAGAGGGCCTCCGCGACTTCTATTTGTCCATGATACCCGAGGTCACCAATGATGACGCCAAGCGTCTTTTTGAAAAGCTTGCCGCCATAGAGTTGAAGCACGAGGAACGCATCTTTGCCGAATACGTCAAGGTGTCAGGAGAAAAGATCGACGAGGAAACATTTGCCAACAAGGTGGTTGTTGAGGCTGTAGAGGGTGGTCTTACTACCGAGGAGTACATAAAGCTCTTTCAACCCGACTTGGGGTCCGTAGAAGACATCGTAGAATTGGCCATGTCCATAGAGGCTCAGGCTCTGGACCTATATGAGCGTGCTTCTGACAGGAGCGGTGATCCGGAAACGAAAAAGGCACTCAAGCAGATTGCCGATGAAGAACGGGCCCATCTGATTGAACTGGGCAGACTGATTGATGGTATGTGATAGTGTACGCCATGCAGTATCGGTCGTCCCAAACCATTTGCAACGCTCCGTGACCATTTTGGGGGCGCCTGCCGAACGGTGCTAAATCACAGAAACTCTCCGCCGCGGCGGATCAAGCAATTTAAGATTCTTGACGCGCCGTTCAGTATCCGTCTGGCTCCCAAAATGCTCAATGTCGCTGGCGAAAAGGCTTTCGGCTACATAGTGACTAATGACAGTTACCTTTGAGGCACGACACTAGGGGGTAAGGATGGCAAAACATCTTGTACTGGTTGGCGGGGGCCACGCCCACATGGTGACGCTGGCAAACCTGCACAAGTTTATTGAAAGAGGCCATAAGGTCACCGTGCTTGGTCCTTCTCCTTACCATTACTACTCCGGCATGGGACCCGGTATGCTCTCAAGGTTGTATTCCCCTGAGCAAATCCGATTCGCCACAAGGCATGTGGTGGAAAAGCAGGGTGGGACCTTCGTCCTCGGCAGGGCCGTCCGTGTGGATGGGGGGAAAAAGACCATCCACCTCCAGTCCGGTGAAAGGATTGGTTATGATGTGGTGTCATTCAATGTGGGAAGCTACGTGCCACGCACCATTGTTACGGACGGGGCCGACACTGTCTTTGCAGTAAAGCCCATTGAAAAGCTGATAGATTTTCAAAAAGGCATCCTTGACCTTGCGTCGCAGAAGGAGACAACCGTGGGGATCATCGGCGGCGGTCCTGCCGCTGCTGAAGTGGCAGGAAATCTCTGGCGGCTGGCAAGGGACCATGGCGGATACAGGGTCAACGTCCAGGTCTTTTCAGGGGAGAGCTTCATGGCCCGCTTCCCTGAAGGCATTCGAAAAAGGGCTATCCACTCCCTTACCAGGCGGGGAATCGAGATCGTAGAGGAGGGCTTCGTCAAGCAAGTCACCTCCAATGAGATTAGCATGCCATCGGGAAAGGCCTACCACGTGGACTTGATCTTACTTGCCCTTGGCATCAAACCCTCGCCGATTTTCAAGGACTCGGGGCTGCCCACCGGTCGTGATGGGGGGCTGCTGGTGAACAGGTACCTGCAGAGTCCCCAGTATCCTGAGATGTTCGGGGGTGGTGATTGCATCTATTTTGAGGATCAGCCCCTGGACAAGGTGGGTGTTTACGCTGTGCGTCAAAATCCGTTACTCTATCACAATCTCATGGCATCCCTGGAAGGAAGGGACCTTCAGTCCTTTGATCCCGGTGGCGATTACCTGGTTATCTTCAACATGGGAGATAACACGGGGCTCTTGCACAAGAAAGGGCTGGTACTGGAGGGGAGGCTGGCTTTCTTCGTGAAAGACTACATTGACCGCAGGTTCATGAGGAAGTTTCAAGCCATTGAATAGATAAAACGCTCAATAGTGATATCGAGCCTGCAAAAAATCGATCCGGTTTTCACTAACCAGATAGACGATCCGATGTTCCTGTACGGCCTCAGTTTTCCTATCTTTCAGGTCGGCCCATAACGGCCGTACGAGCGGTTCACCTGCTGTCATTTAGCGAGATATACGCCTGTGCCGATGAAGTATTTTGTATTGGGAATGGGTTCCACATAGCCAATCTTTCTATGTTCTCCCTCCAGGCCCGGCTTTACCCAGAAATATTCAACAAAACCACCGTCTTTTTTGGCTGCTTCTGAAAGCTCACGGATCACGAATTTTCCTTTACAGTCCTTATAGTCCTGAAGATTCTTCCCCACCAGGTCCTTTTGTGTGGCATGGGCTATATTCACACAATCGTAGTCATAGACATAAAAATAGCCGGATTTGTCAGGATAAAAACGGATCGGATCAATAAAGGACCGGATTAACTGGAGGCGGTCCTTTTCGGTCTTGATGTCTTTTAAAACCGCTCCAAGTCCGGTTGCTGTACTGTTAATAATTGTCTGTGCAATATCCTTGTTACGTTCCACATCATCCATGGCTGCTGACAATGAAACGGTGCTCATGAAGAGCAACCAAGAGGTTAGAATTATCAACGGTAGTCTCTTTCTCATGGTTTCCCCTCCTCGTAACTGCTTCCAGCAGCCATAGCCCGGTTCATGTCCCGGTTTCCTGGAAAAATCAGAATGTGAAAAGCGTACCCGAGAATAACAAAAGCAGGAGTCAAGAGCAGACCCGACCCAAGCTGTTCATATCTACACGATCACGCTTTGGTGAAGTACGATATCCTTACCGGGAGCGACAGCCTGGTACAATTCCGTCAGTTTTTCCAGACTGGGCATCGTAGTGCCACGTTCGTATCTTGCGTAGGCGTTTCTGGACTTAGCGCCCAATCGCGCAGCCGCCTCAGATAGAGAGAGCCCACTCCTTTCACGCTGCCTTCGTAGTAATAGTCCTATCAGTCCTCGTGAGTCAGTGGAGCTGACCTCAAAATTACCGTGTTTTCCCGGGTGAACTTTGACAGTAAAAGCTGGACGGTTCACCAAGGTCTCCAATAAATCTTTCACCATGGAAAAGGCCTCCTTTCGGGTGTGCCCTTGTGTCATGGCATCCAGAATCGGCACCTCGGCCAACCAAAACGCACCGTCTTTGTAAACTTTTCCGTAGAGGCGCATATCAGATTTTTCTTTCAGCTCGCTTTAGGATTAATCTCCCAAGCTTTTCGTTAATCTCCCTGTGGCGTGGAATCGCCTCCTCACGCTGTCCATCAGTCCATACATCATGTCGTTTACCATGGCGAAGAAACGAGCAACCGACCTTACGAAGCTCAGCCTGCAAATCACGTTTCTTGATGGGACTATTTTGATAGTACACCTATTTGTGTACATGTCAAGTATTGTCAGATTGTCGAATTCATCGTCGGTGGTGGGGCCTATCACATGGATGCCTGCCAGCACCTATGCCCCGTATCATATCACTATTTCGTGAAAAGCTGAAAAACCAAAGAGCGTGCCCGAGGCTACCTCGGGTTTAGTTCTGCCTTAAACCCTCCACTTCTAGTGGAGGACCCGGAGAGGTTCTACCGATCCGGCGAGTATTCTTTGTTCATTTTCTTTGCTCGGCCCAAAGAAAACGAACCAAAAGAAAGGGCGCCCTGTCCCTTGGTCCTTCGGACTGCCCTGTGCTT
>Ga0272444_10003001_pt1 | contig 15416 bp, 13 predicted proteins | sample SSMForm13_FD_201033 | JGI IMG/M metagenome (GOLD analysis project Ga0272444, IMG submission 201033) | Marine sediment archaeal communities from Little Sippewissett salt marsh, Falmouth, MA, United States - SSM-Form-13 | ecosystem: Environmental > Aquatic > Marine > Wetlands > Sediment ...
TGAACAATGCCCAAGTAAAATATCCCGGAACAGAAATGCGACTGATCTTCGAACTCGGGGGATATACCGTTTCAAATTATGCTGAGGGTGTCAGATAATTTTCCCAGAGGTGCAGTGTCCTGAATTTAATGGCTTGCCTTGAACAAGGACGGTTTTATTGTTGTAATAAGTTATTACTATTTCATCATTAAAGGGGCCTTTAACTCTTAAAAGTCTGCGGGTATCTGATATGTTATCTTCGGTAATATTGGCATCGAGCTCTTCAGTTAGAAATTTTAACAAGAGTGAAAAATCTTCATCGGCAACTTCTTTAAAAGATAGACTAAAGCTTTTTTCTTTAGTAATTAAACATGTTTCCTTAATGTACTCAGCAATTTCTTTCGAAAGTTCTCTGTTTTTTCCGGCTGTTGGATCTATGGTTGTTGTTCCGTCATTTTTATAATAAACAACAAGGAGAGCCTCACTATTATCTTTCGGAATGCAGAAATGATAACCATGCCCTTTCTTCACAGGCTCTATTTTTTCATCAAGATCGGCCCACTCTTGAATAGTTTCGTCAAACTTCTTGCGATCAATATTTAGATTTTTAAAAGTCATGATTCATCCAACCATTTAAAATTAAGAGTTATTTTGGAGCAAATTATACAATAACGCATTAAAATGTGTCAATAAAGCTTATGGATCGAATTTCTATCCATATTAAATCGTTAGGTAAATTTTAATGGTATTATTTTATCATATAAAGAAAAATAAGCTGATCTACCATCATGCTTTACGATTTCTTTCTTTAACATGCGTTGCGGCTTTGGTGTTAATTTTTTTCTTTTTGTCAAAACTATCTTCAATAAAAAAAGATACTTTTAAGCCTCTCTCAAGCCTATTTTTGTTCCCTTTAAATGAGTTTGTCTTGAAATAGTAATCCTTCCCGTTTTCACTTGAGATGAAGCCGGCTTTTCCGTTTTTTAGGATTGTCTTAACAGTGCCAACCATACTTGGCAAGCTGGAATATTTCTCTGCTTCCCATAACACCCTCAATTTTTTAAGTAATTCTGATCGTTTTTTCGATATTGAAATGTCAATTTTATATTCAGTGAGCATTTTTTGCAGCTTTTCAGGAATTTTCCATTCTTGATCAACTCGGAGCTTTGCAGCAAAGAGAAGATGTTCTTTTGCATCGTCGACCCGCCCTTGTGCAGTCAAAATTTGTGCCATAAGCAAGAACAGCTCCCACTTATTTTCATTTTTTCCAAAATTTAGCGCCGCATCTATCGCATAGTCTAATGCCTTTTTATTATCCCCTAAATCAAAATATATGTTTGCTATTTCATGCTCAATGAACCATTCTTTTTTTCTTTGTAGAATTGTTTCAAGTTCTTCAGCAGCTTTTTGTTTATCACCTAAATAAGCCTTTGAAAGAGCAATTCGCCTTTTAAACCAAACATCATTATTGTAGTGAAAGTTCGAAATAATCTCTAATGCTTCTTTGCATATATCGGTGCATTCCTCATAACGCCCAAGTTTTTCTAAAGATTTTGTTTTAATTGCAAACCATTTTTCTTTTTCAGATTGAACCTCCCTGTGTTTTCCATCAGCTCCTATAAATCGATAGGGTTCATCTGAGAGGTTATTCTGATCTAATTTATCAAGCCAGCCAATAACAGCTTCTGCTGGGTAAATTTGCTTGGTTTGAATAAAATAATCAATAACGCGAAAGACTGTTTTAGCCTTTGGTGAATACTGGTCTTGGGAAGTTAGGTCCTGGATAGCATTTACTGCTTTAAAGAATTTACTTTCATCCTTTTTAATCTGTTCATTATCCTTTTTAATCTCAAGATGATATATACACCATGCATAAAGATTTCTTCCTGCTTTAAATTCCGGTTTTGTCTGATAAACTTCCCGGCAAATCTCAAGAGCTTCTTCTAAATTTCCTAGTTTGCTTAGGCACTTTGCATAACCCCAACCTTGCCATTCATTGCACCTGTCTCTACGCTCCGTCCATAGTTCACGATATAAATCAACAGCGTCATTATAATTCTCCTGTTTTAGGTAGGCTTGAGCTTTTTGTTTGATTTTATTGACTTCATCCATGGTTGGAAATGTAATTTTTATTAGTGCTTCGGAAAAAATGACACACAGAGATATTATACAAGTATCGTCTTTTATGCATTTCCAGTTATAATAATCGGATCTTCCGCCAAATCAAATGCAGGAACAGCTATATGGTCAGCCCAGTGTTTTTCGAACATTTTCCTTTTGAGCAGCATAACTTTAAAACTTTCACCTTTTTTGCCATCATCAAGGCCAGGATCGACTTCTACTCCACCAATATCGGTTAGAATAAATCGTTGATGAAATTTTTCCCCGCCAGGCCTTTCCACCCATCTTTTCAGTCTTACACGATAGCCGGAAGGAATAAGTTGCGGTAGTTCTTCCTGGCAGGTATCTTTAAAAAAAACTGAATCCGCCTTGTTTGACGTATGAATTTCAATGCAGTTCGGTAAGGGTTTGCCGCATCGATTAACCGCCATCTCATTAAGAAATGCTTCTAATGGCCTGCAGTGCCTGGCGTTCTCAGGGCCAAAGTGAGGGTCTATGAAATAAAGCTCGAGACAGTTTGATAGAATTGGTGAAACAAGTTGAGCCATATCATCGGACGTTCTTGGGCAATAGTCTTGCTCCTCTGTTTTCCACAGCACGTTTGTTTTTATGGACCCCGGAGAGAGTACATTTTGGTATTTGCGAGGATTTTCAGAAGATAGAATTGTGTGAAATGGGCAACGGTCATTTTCCTTTTCAGCATTTTCAAGCCAGGTAATTGTGCCGTCATAGGAATAACCATGTCGGTATATACGTCTTTCTATCAGCAGATTAAAAAGGGCTGTGGTTCTTTGTAGTTCAAAATCCTGTGCTCCGGCCGCTGCCTGTCTGAATTGTTTTCTCCAGTTCTTGAACTTTGGAAATTCCGACATGATTTTTGGCTGACCGAGTCCGAATTTTTCATAATAATATTGGAATTCATTCCGGTGTTTTGCCCAAGCTACCGCCAAAGCAGGTTCTATTGCATACTCGTATATCACTAGAACAACTCCTTTGCTCGTTCGGCAAAGAAGCCTTGGGGCCAAGGCCGATCAAACTCACCGTCTTCATTCACCGGGATATTAATTACCTCCGATCCATCTTTACCGGGCTGGACATAAAGGACAGCCAAGTGTTCAGGAGTGATTGGCATTGCATCCGCTGGAAGCTCACCGTCTGTTGTTTCCCTGATGCGGCGCAAAATTCGCAAAATAAGGTGTTCTGAGTGGGTTTCAATAAGGAAGGTGTTTCGATTTTCGCCAAGAGCAGATTCGATGAAAAGATCGCCAATCTCCGCTTTCAGCGCAGGGTGTAAATGAATGCCGGGTTGCTCAATGGCAATTATTTTTTGCTGGGAGGCATAGGCGGTTACAAGCACCGGCAATAACTGGCTTACCCCGATGCCGACATCCCGGTGAGAAACCTGTGTGTCCGTTCTTTTGTCAATCAGAATGAGTTCTTGAATGTCCGACAGATTCCCCTCTGATTCTTTTATTTTTTTTATAACATCTATATAGAGATACCCAAAAAGGTCGCCTCCGTATGCATCATCATCATCGGTCGTAACGGCAGTTTCAAGGTTTGAAATGATTTCATGGTAATCTGCATCGAGATCATCAACGGTTAACAGATTGCGAATAGACAACTCATAGGGTGTGCTGAGCTTTTCTTTGTCACACAACCAGGTGTTTACCTTGTTGCGAACTTCATGATTTCTACGGACCACATCCCAAGCATACCCGCCACCCGCATACCAGTTGATGTCTTCGTGCTCGGCAAAAGCAAAATGCCGGGGCGGATAGGAACGTAGCGGGCCAAGATACTGAAGGCGGTTGATTTCGGACCTCAGTTCCGTATTCAGTTCTCGGATCAATTCATCTAAGGCACGCGGGAGGAAAAACCGGAGTGCCCTGGCAAGGTCTTCCTGGCGATATCCCTTACTGACCGGGAAAAGGCTCAGTTGCCGTGCTTCGCCCTCTTCTTCGCCACTATGATCCTTGAGCCCCCTTGGGAAAAATGCGCCCATGGGGGCGCGTAAGTTGGCAATTATTTCGGCAATCGGCGTTTCCAGTCCGTCAATATCTTTATTTGTTATTTTGCCGGTTGTGGTAAAGCCTTCCAGCAGGGCCTTGATGATCCTTTGCAGAACAGGATGCTTGTATGGCAAAAGATCAAGGGCAAGGTGACCGGCCGGCCTGCGGCTCATCCGCAAAAGTATCTTGCCGTCACTTTCAAGTTCGTAGGAAAAGATTTGTGGCGATGCTCCGGGTAAGGGCTGGTCCATATCGTCAAGAGGCATGCCAATGTTTACACCGGCAGTGATCTCACTTACCGGTTCGAGAAGTTCCTTGAGGCGGCCCTGGAATTTTGCTGTTTCAAGGGTCAGGCGCCAATCCATGCGGCGATTGGCTTGCCGTCTATGGATATACTGCCGGAAGCCTCCGAGATCGATGGAGCTGCCACCCAGGTCTGTACGGAACAGGTCGATCTCGCCGGTTCGAAGCGCCTCATGAGCTAAAGCCAGGCTGTGGATAATGCTCGATTTGCCGGCGCTGTTTGCCCCGAAAATCAGCGTTATTGGCTTGACCGGTATCTTTTGCGTTTCCGCAAATGCTTTGAAATTGCCAAGATGAAGGGAGTTGATCATTTCTTATCTCCTAAGATGCCAATGCCTTTGCCTGAACTTCCATTTCTTGCAGCACTTCTTTCATATGTGCCTCGCGCCAAGACGCGGTGAGGTCGCCTGTGAAGGCACGGTGGAGAAGGACAGCAAACAAAAAATCAAATTTTTCAAATCCAATAAATTGCAACTTGTTGAGATTCCTGATTTCCTCTACCATTCGACAAAACTTTTTTTGTTTTTCAATTGGAGGCAATGGAATTGGAATTTGCTTCAGGCCTTCCTGGCTTATGTTAGACTGTCCAGCCGTTGTCCTAATAAAAGGAGCCATCGCTTGCCGACCCGTTGGAGTTGAAAGGTAAATTCCGACAAACTTGGAATCTACTTTTTCTTTGTATAGACGAGCTCTTATAAGGTAAGAAGCATAGAGATAATTCCCATCTAAGTCGAAAACCGAACATCGACCGACATAGTCACGATTGCCGTTTGTCCTCACAAAAAGAATGTCTCCCTGTTCCATCAATAAGTTATCGATTTCATTCTTGCTTAATTCTACAAATTTAAGATCGTTTAAATTAATTCTACCGCTAACCACATTTGGAATACGAAGAACAGGCAAGCCAATCTCATTAGAACTGCATTTTGTAGAAGTTCCATATCGCAGATCTACGCTTAAATCTCTCATCTTTTTTAATGGCCACCCCATGGGATTGGCGATAGGATCACCAAACATTTTAATGAACAATGCCGGCAGGATGCGTTGGGCCTTTGCGTCGGCATTTGCGCGCAGCTTCCGCAAATGATCCGCTTGGTCGAGGATTTCGACAATTCGACGTTGTTCGGAGATTGGGGGAATAGGGGCTTTTGTTTCTTTTATGATTTGCTGGCTGATATTTGGTTGTGCACCACCCACACGTTTATACAATAATTCTTTAATATTGCTTTTTAAAAAGTGCCAGAGAAATTTATTTTCAACTATTTCAGGATTTGGTTGTATATTACAAATTGCTTGGTTTGTTGAAGCGTTTATTCCTAATAAGGCTGTTTTACCAACAGTAGCGCCATACATGGCAATGAGAATGGACCCTGCTGGAACTAATTTTGCAGAAGATTCCTCTAATCCTTTCTTAGTAATAGTCTCATCGGTTTTAAAAAGGATAGAATCTTTAAGCTCTCCAGATTTTACCCATGGTATATCACCTCTATAATATAAAACCGCCTTTTGTCTTGATGGAGTTCCCCCGCTTCCTGTAGTACAAAATTCAGCAATTTTTCGATAAGGCCACTTCATCCTAGGGCCTCCACATCTTTCAGCAAATTCTCCAACCTCGCGGTTATTTCCTTCTCAATTTCCATTACCTCTCGGATGAGATCAGCCGGATCATCATCCGGCACTTCTACCCCGATCTGCGGTTTATAGCGACTGGCGGTGAGGTTGAAATCCCCTGCTTCGATCATGTCATAGGATACCCACCAGCATTTAGGCTCCTCACTCCCCGGATCAAGAATGGGACCCGCCTCTACTCCAGGGGGTGACTTAAAATTGGATTTCTTATATTCCGCCCACGCGGCAATAAGTTCCGGAATGTCATTTTTCTCCGGCGTCTCCGGTCGGACGCCGCCCTGGATTTTGTCAGGGTCAAAACCGTCGTTTTTTACATCATAGAACCATATCTTTTCCGTGGCAGCCTTACCCTTATTAGGAGCGGAAACCGGTTTGCGAAAGACCAGCACTGAGGTTTTAACCCCGGCATAAGGCTTGAATACCCCGGCAGGAAGCGACACCACAGCAAGTATCTCAAAATTCAGCACAAGTTTTTTCCGCATGGACTTGTGAGCTTTCGTGGACCCAAACAGCGCTCCTTCAGGCACAACCACCGCGCAGCGGCCTCCGGGAGCCAGCGACTCCATCATGAGGGCCAGAAAAAGAAGCTCGCTTTTCTTTGAGTTTGTAGACAGGTCTTGACGGATGGACTCTTTGGGCAGCACGCCAGCAAAGGGTGGATTGGAAAGGATCACCTTGTAGCGTCGGTTGAGATCATCCTCGGATTGTCCCCCGATTTCGGAGAGCACATTGGCACGTTTGAGTCTAGCCTTACCGATTCCGTGCAAAACCAGGTTCATCATGGATATGCGCATCATCTGGCGGGATACATCGGTGCCGTAAATAGAGGCTTCGAGAACTCCCCAATCCGGTATCCGTTCCCCTGCACCTTTCCGGTAAGTTTGCAAGTTGGGGATTGCTTTTTTAGCCTCTTCAAGACTTTGGCCGCGTTTTTCCAGCCAGTCTTCACCGTAAATCGGAATTTCCTGGGGTTTTTCGCTGTATTTGGCCAGAAGGTGGTCCACCGTGTCTATCAAAAAGCCGGCAGTCCCGCAGGCCGGATCATTAATGGTATCGCCGATATCAGGGTCCACCATGGCAACCATAAAGGCGCGAATCTGCCTAGGTGTGCGGAACTGGCCGTTTAGGGCGGACTGACCGAGGTGGGTCAGCAGGTATTCGAAAATTTCCCCTTTGACATCCGGCCCCAGTTTTCGAAAATCAATGGTGTCCAATTCATCCACCACCTCTTTTAAAACATTGGGGTCCATGATTTCCAGCACCGCATCCCGGAAATATTCAGCCACCTGAGGCTCGTCCTTTACAAGAGAAGCCATGTAAGGAAAAACCTCGTCGCGAATGAAATCCCTTAATTTGTTCCCGCTGAAAAATCGCCACTTCATCCACCGGAAACGTTCCGCCTGGTCAGGAAAAAGTCGCTTGCCGTTGCCGGCATCGAGACGGTCCCGCAGTTCGCGGCTGCTCTCCTCTTCATCAAGGAGTTTGAGGTAGATAAGATACGATATTTGTTCAATATAAGTTACCGGGTTGGTAACCCCGCCCGCCCAGAGAATATCGGTTATCCGCCTGAGTTTGCGGCGTATTTCCTGATCCATAAATTGACCTTTCTATTGGTTCGATTATAATGTCTTCCTGAAAACGTTCTGATTGATATCTTCAATAATTTCCCTGAGCCCCTGCTCTCCGAAAAGCTCCAGACCTATCCCTGCTGCATTAAGAATTGATAGCGGCGGATTGAAAAGATCATCCAGCATGACCTTTCCGGTGACAATACCACGATTTTTCAGAAGAGAAAGATATTCCGCCTGTTCGGGGGCAAGTGAACGCGAAACCAACCAGGCCCGAAAAATTTCTTCCAGCTGTTCGTCGCGGCTTTTAATCTTGAGCCTTCCTAAAGCTTCCTTGACAAAGTCTATCAGATTGCCGACCGGATTTTTATAGGCCCGGCGCAGGTTCTCTTCGTTAAAATACATTTTCGGTGAATTCAGCTTCGTAGCCAGCGCCTGCTCTTCTTCATCGGTTAGCAGTTCGTCATTTTTAACCTTCTCGATAACAGGATCATCCTTGCCAAGCTTGTGAATGATTTTTTTCCAGTTGGTGACATAGTCCTTTTTGTCGATGCGTTCGCCGTCAGGGCCGACTTCAACATAGCTCACGGCTTCCAGCCATTCGTCATATACCCCCAGTTCAATCAACTCGGATACAGGGTCCGGCTTACCACCTGCACCACCTGGCGCATAGCCACCCTCTTCGGTCCATTCAAAGGCATCTGTATCGCTGTCGTTAAAATGTTTGTGATTCTGAAAAAAATCGTAAATAATAAACTTTTTTTTCTTAATGTGGGGCGCTATGCGTGTACCACGTCCTCGCATTTGCTGATATAGAATTGGGCTGAACACCCTGCGACACATGACAAGGTGAAGGACTTCCCGACAGTCAAATCCGGTGTCCAGCATGCCGACGCTGACAGCCACCATGGGATAGGTTTCTTTTTTGAACTGCCGAATCAAAGCATCCGGGTCGGTAACGTCTGAGGTGATGACTGCGGCATAATTGCCTTTGAATTCCGGATGCAGTTCATTCAGGTACTCGGAGAGCCGGGAAGCATGGTGCTTGGTTATGGCAAATATGATGGCTTTACCCGGCCCGGTATCCTGACCAGGGGCGAGATCCTTGTAATTATCCCAGGCCAGGCGGTCGAACTCTTCCATCATGAGGCGGTTGGTTTTCTCGTTTGTCCATTGCCTTTCAAATTTGGCGGGGTCATAATGCTCCCCGTTTATATTGGCACCCTCGGCAATAACCTCAGTGACTCCGGTGGCAAATTTATAAGGCACCAGGTAGCCGGCAGCAATGGCATCCTGTATCCGGTAGGCAAAATCCGGTTGACCGGTCTTGCAATGATAAAACTCATACGTATTACGGTCTATATATCGGGCCGGTGTTGCGGTTAGCCCCATGTGCAGCGCATCAAATCGTGTTAGCGAAGCCTGCCAGGCACCATAAATGGAACGATGGCTTTCATCCATAATCACAACGTCGAAATATCCGCTGGTGTAATTCTGGTAACGGCTGATCATGGTTTGGAGCAAACACACGGTTATCTGCTTTTCCTGACGAACGATGCCGGGTCTCAGCCAGTAGCTGCTGTGCTGGCCGCCGAGCAAATCTTGAATGGTTTCGAGTGCCTGCTTGGCAAGCTGTTCGCGATCGACAAGGAACAAAACTCGTTCCGCCCAGCCTGCATCAATAAGACGCTTAATATACAGCACGGTAAGGTCCGTTTTTCCCGTACCCGTAGGCAGTTCAATTAAAAAACGACGCTTTCCCAATTCAAAAGCCTGATCCATCGCACGCATGGTCTCTTGTTGATAGGGCCGTAGCCGCCGTGTTTCGCCCTGGCGGATGTAATACTCCGGTATATCAATCGTTGCCAAAGGTTTCCGATTTTGCCGGGACTCGACTAGGCGCTCAAGGTCTCGTCTTGAAAAAAACGAAGCAACAATACGAGCATCGTCGTTTTGATAATCCCAAAAATAAATCAATTCACCATTTGTCAGAAAAATGAAAGGAGCATTTAGTGCCTTGGCATACGGAAGCGCCTGCTGCTTAGCCACATAGGGGTTAATCGCATTCTTTTTAGCCTCGATAACGGCAAGCGCCCGTCCGTTTTGATTGCGAAGCACATAATCGGCACGGCCTGTCACTGTTTTATTTTCTTCTGGCTCATCATAGCTTGATTCGTACTTCGATACAGGCTCCGCGATTTGGCTTTTGCCAACGACCATCTTTATTGCGCTTTGAATATGCACCTCCGTCAGCACCTGAGATTTGTCAGCAGGATCCCACAATGCTTCTCTTAACAAATCGTCAACCAAGATTCTGGCGTCAGCTTCCGTTGCGTGTGTACCCATGGTTTCACCTTTGCTCAGCAGTATCCTCAGCAATTCTTATACCATATTTATTCAAGGCCATATTTTTTTAACCAGTTAGAAAATGTTTGGTAATTTGGAAGGCCGACAAGTTTGGTAGCCTTTGTCTTGTTGCCGCCTGCCTCATCCAGAGCACGTTTTAAATAATGCTGTGCTAATTTTTCCATAAGTTCCAGCAGGTTGATGCCGTCGTTGATTGGCTTCCCAAGAAGACCGTCGTCCTCTGTTTTCAGAACCGGTAGCATTGCTTCGCGAATATCCTCAAAATCAATTGTGTTTTCAAACGACCATAGGGCCGCCCGGCGCAATGTGTTCTGCAGCTCCCGAACGTTGCCTGGCCATGAGTGCTGAAGCATAAGATTTTTTGCTGAAGCAGAAATTTTCTTGTATTTATATCCAGGCTCATCAACGCTCTCTTGATTGATTTGATTTAAGAGTCGGTCGATCAGCAAACTGATATCACCTGATCTTTCTCGTAATGGCGGCAATTTCAAAACAGCAACAACAATACGATAAAACAGGTCGGACCTGAAGTGATTTGCTGCAACTTCATCGATTAAGTTTCGGTTTGTTGCAGCAATGATTCTCACATCAAATTTGATGGGTTGCGTAGCACCAAGTTTCGTAATTTCTTTTTCCTGGAGAGCTCTTAATATTTTTGCTTGCGCCAACATTGGCAATTCGCCAATCTCATCGAGAAACAAAGTCCCTTTATTTGCTGCTTCAAAATAGCCCTTTTTTTGTTTATCAGCTCCGGTAAAAGCTCCTTTTTCATGACCAAACAATTCAGATTCTATCAACTCAGATGGGATGGCTCCGCAGTTAACCGCAAGAAAAGGCTTGCCTTTACGGGGGCTTGCTTCATGAATAGCTCTGGCAAGCAGTTCTTTTCCTGTGCCGGTTTCACCTTCAATTAAAACGGGAACAGATCGCGGTGCAATATGTCGTGCTTTTGTTATGACTCGACTCATAATCCGGCTTCGATGGATGATGTTTTCAAACTCCGGTGCATCCGGGGGAAGTCCGGCTGATAATTTTTCAAGACGTTCATCCGGCCTTCGGAGAAGATCCGGAATGAATTCGGCGGAAATGTCAAAAGGGATCGAAGCGGTTCGAACACCATGTTCGCGTGAGGATTCAATCAGTTCGGCCGGAAACCTTGTTTTGGATAGAATGATCCAAACCGCCGCCATGGCCGGTGTGCCGGGGCTGAGATGAAAGGCAAGGGAGACGGAGGATCCATATTCATTTAATTTATCCGAAACCAGGCGGGATGCTGTTTGATAGATTTCACCGAAATTTGTGGGGCTGGAAAGAGATTCATAATGAGCGGTAATTTTTGCAGGTGTTTTTTCGTGTAACCATTTTATATATTTAGAAGAACGGTCTTTTCCATAATTGCTGATCAAAACGATTTCATCATACATTCGTTCTATTGCCGCCTGTGCAATCGGGCCAAGCCCGACCTTTTCATTTTCTGAAGAGGCTTTTAAATCTGTCGCTCCTAACCAGCAAATTAGTATTTGAGCCATAATAATAATTAATACAAAATATTTTCTGTATTTGCAAATTTTTTTATGCTTATTTGACTATAAGGTGAAATGTGATGATTAGATAATGGCTTAGGGGGCGTTCGTGCAGAACGTGTTTAAGTGTAAATGAACAATTAAGAATTTTTCAGCCTGAGATATTTTCTAAACATCTCAGCCCCACCCAAACCTGGCAACATAAGAGAATAGTAACATAGAAATCATACTCTTTGAGATCATCGAGATATTTTAATCTACCAATACAAATAAAATGTAGCCCCTCCCCATCCCAGAGAGGGGCATTTCTTTTTACCACTCAACTATCATTCTTAATAACCTGCCCATCGGACATGGTCCAGGCCAGTTCAGCGTAATGGGCAATCTTCTCAATATCATGGGTTTTTTGTTTCCCGTATGCTAAAATTTACCTAAAATCGATAATTTTTAATTTGAAAGGGCAGCCGAAGGACTCTGGTAAGGAAGATAAGAGCTGGAACCTGGTGGAGTGGCTGGAGAGCCTATCACCAAGTGAAAAATTAAGCATAAAGATACCGCCGAAAGGGTAGGCCCGCTAAAAAACCTGTCAAAGTCAAAGATTATGCTACCGGAGCCGAACACAGGAATCCCTGCCCGGCTTCCTGGGCGGAACTCAAAGGGATATTATTTTTTAAGGCGAGGCTATTTTAAATTATTTTTGGTAGTAATCTTTATATTCATCAACATAAATGACCTTTCGTCCAAGACCTAAAAAACCATTTTGTCTGAATATCCTATATAAATTGGGAATAGGATGTATATGCAGGCTCAAGCAAAATTCAATTATCCACTCAATTGGAATCGGTATCTGTAATGACGGATGATACTTTTCGAGAAAAGTTTTTGTATATTCACGAACATCTTCATAGGTTAGATACGGTACGTCAAATGTCATCTGAGTTCCTTCTTCAATGCTTCCAATAGGTTCTGAATCCTCTCTTTTTCAATACCTTCTTTTTTTATAGACCTAAAGAGAATTGGCACCTCGGCCATCAATTCTTTGTCGGAAACAATACTATCAGGAATTTTGCCTGCACTGATGGTGGCTAAATCACAAAACTCCAACCATTCTTCTGATCCTTCCTTTATGCCAAGTGCTGAAGCATATTGCCGTCTTTTTTCTTTACTTTGAGGTGGTGTCTGAAGCCCCCTTTCAAGTCTGCTCATATTACCGGCATCAAAACCATTCTCACGGCAAAATTCTCTAAGAGTCTTGCCAAGACTCTTCCGCTTTGCGGAAAAGAATTCCCCAAAGGTTGTGTATATTGCCGCCATTTCTCCTCCCTCCTTTAATTTACACTATTAGTTTAAGATTCCTCGGTGCGTTGTAGTATAATATACAACGTTGTATATTATACTACAACATTTTTTTGAAGATTTCTAAAATTTTTAAATAGTGGTAGTGGAAACTGAATGGCTGACATTTTTAAAAAAACTGCAGATGAAAAGAAAAGTTTGTGAGGAATATAAAATGTAACCAAGCAAAATAATATTTCTCAAAATAGAAAATCTCAAAACCCGGTTTCCACCTTTCGGAGACCGGGTTTTTTTATTTGACATGATTTTTATGTTTTTACCCTGATTTTATCGAGATTGTTGGGTATCGAAAAAACAGAAAATAAAAAGGGAGTTATGATTTAACATAACTCCCTGATTTTGTTTTGGTGATCCCAAGGGAGCCGTAAAAGCCTGATTACAGTGGTAAAATCTTTGTAATACGTTGATGCAGAACATGCAGAACTTATTGGTTCGTTCTTGTGAAATTCCTTTCGGGTCTGCGAAGCAGAATTTCTCTGGACGAACTGCCATTGAAGTAAATTTTATAGGATAAATTTTGATCGTTATGATGGTTATGAGCACTACATTGAAATAATAGGTGGGGTTTATCGATTAAATATGGGAAGTCCTGGATATCAATTATCAAGTAAGGGAATTGCGATTTAATTTCTGTTTACCAGATAGTAGTTACTTTTTTGGAATTTCTTAATTTCTTGTCAGCAGTAATCAATTTGGCGTTTTCGATGATTGACGTCGCAGCGATAATTCTGTCAGCGGGGTCCTTGTGATTATCAGAGAACAAATCGGCTGAAAGTTTTGCTATTTTCGGCGTGATTGTTCTATAAACGTAATTGGTTGATTCTAACACCAGTTTTATAAACACTAAAAATTCGACATCTACCCTGAGCCTTCCTTTGTGCATCAGCATCGCTATTTCCCATAACGAAATATCACAAAATATTATTCCATCCGAATTATTGGCTTCTGAAATTGCTCTTTTCGCTTTTCGGGAGAGCATCTCCGGCTTTAAAGCATTCCAAATGATGATGTGAGTATCTGCAACAATCATTTCATGGCTTCCCAATTTTCATCAATTGGGGATATGATATCACCAATCAATGCATTTTTGCCCAGTTCTCTTAATATCTCCCTAGATTTAGCAGTCCTATCTTCCACAGGGACCAGTCTTGCCATATCACGACCACGCGAAGTGATTGTAATAATCTCACCTTTCTGAACCTTTTTCAGAAATATAGACAGATTTTCTCTCAGTGTACTGACACCTACCCTCTCCATTTTTTTCACCCCTCTCTTTTGTACTGTTTAATTGTACAACTCAACTCGGGGGAAATCAATATTTTTTTGAATAACCGTTACGTTTGTGAATTCATTTTCTTTTTAATTGTCGATGAAAGATCTCGCGAATTTTTAGGCTGTTCTGTTTTGGTAATGAAGCTCCCCGCAGCCCCGCTGAGCGGGATTTCCGTTTCACTCCGACAGCTTCAGGGTATTACGGCGAAGGCGAATAAAAAAGGGATAAGCTGTTTAGGCTTACCCCTTTAATGTTTCTGGTGATCCCAGGGGGAATCGAACCCCCGTTACCGGCGTGAGAGGCCGGCGTCCTAACCGCTAGACGATGGGACCCTTAAAAAGCAACAGTTGAAACATGAATATAGAAAACAAAGGGTGTTGTCAAACATTATTTAAGTCCGTTGAAAAACGCTTTTTTTCAACGGTCTCTATTGGTTGACGGATCAACGGTCTCCGGCTTTTTACCTTTTCTGAATCCAAAAATCAGATAGACAAGCCATCCCACAAACGGGACAAGGGCAATCATCCCCCAGAGCGCTTTCTTCCCAATGGTGCCGAAATCCTTGCGAATGATATCGATGATTGCAAGGAGCGTCAGCAAATAAAAGAAAACACTGATTTTTATCCACACGGTAACGGTTTCTATGTCCAATGTTATCCTTTCATATTTGTAAACGTTCAGCCACAAAGACACGAAGACACCAAAGATTATAATATAATTCTTTTAATGCCATTTTTAATGAGAGACACGTTAAAATTGATTAGAAAACCGAGACGGTTGCCGGTCAATTTTAGATGACTGAGTATTTGTGCCTCCCACACAGGATTCATCTCGTCAACAGCCTTCAGTTCACAAATAATAAGTTCTTCAACAAGAACATCTAAGCGTAACCCCTCATCAAAGGTAATCCCATCATATATAATCGGGATATCAACCTGTCTTTTATTTTATAACCCTCGTTTGGATAGTTCATGACAGAAACAAACTTCATAAACTTTTTCAAGCAAACCTGGGCCTAATATTTTATGGACGGTATATGCTTCATCTACAATTTTTCCAGCTATAGATTCTTCTTTTTTTGATAGAGGTTTATAATACATACTCCTTCTTTGTGCCTTTGTGTCTTAGTGGCTGAACGATTATTCAGGGTTTAGATTCCAACAGCGCGGCAACGTTTAATACAGCATCCACATACTGACGACTGTGGTTATAATGATAGATAACCTTATACGCCTCTTTTTTATTTATTCCATTATGCCACCCGTAATGTTTCAGGTAGGTTGCA
>Ga0272444_10003002_pt1 | contig 15415 bp, 14 predicted proteins | sample SSMForm13_FD_201033 | JGI IMG/M metagenome (GOLD analysis project Ga0272444, IMG submission 201033) | Marine sediment archaeal communities from Little Sippewissett salt marsh, Falmouth, MA, United States - SSM-Form-13 | ecosystem: Environmental > Aquatic > Marine > Wetlands > Sediment ...
ATCCTAAGAAAATCAAAACAAGAATTGAAATAAAAAAAATTCTCTTTTTCATGTGTATACTTCCTCCTAAATATTTAATGTTTAAAAAAAATAATAATAGTTGTTAATTGTTAGATTTCTGTTAGCCACAGGTTAATATTCCGTTAATTAGTGCCCGAACGAAAACTATGATTTTTCGTTAAGATCAAGGAAGACGAAAATTTTAACCACAGGAATACTGGTAGTATTTTGAGGATTAAAATTTGAGTCTGACGCAGATATTGGCGGAAAAGACAGTTTTCGTTCAGGCACTAATTATCTTTCACTTCACCTCCCTCTTTAGAATTTATTCCTTTCATAAGACATCATCGATTAGAGTGTTTTGTGTCCCTTTATTAATAATGTCCCTTTAATATTTGAATCTGATTAGGCGAACGTTAGATTATTATGAGGGAATCAAATTAAACAGAAGATAATCAACCTCTGCACAAATGCGGGTTATGAAATGCCCGAAGGCGGTGTGCTGGAGGTTTCGCTCGTTAACATTGAGTTCAAGGAAAAATTTTGCGCTAAGTACTAAGGGCTCACTGTCATGGAAAAACCAGTCAATTAAGAAAGCCCGGAAGGCAATAGCAAAGAAAATTTTGCTGGCAAATGAATTTCACCTCCCTTACATGAAACCGTTCACGTATTAGAATTTGCCTTGAAACGATTTGAAGGCTACCGATTCTGAAATGTAAGAAAAAATAAACACCATCTTCATCAAAATTGGCCAATACCTACTTATTTATCATTTATTTATAATTTCGTCAAACACAAGAAAATCGTTCTCATCAAATTCAACTTGGGGGGATAACCTGTGGAAAAAATTGTGATTACAACCAGCCGACCAGAGCCTGATTTCAGTTTAATTGTATCGATCAATGCTTTGTTCCCTGATTCTATGGATTATATTTTATCACCAGTTGGCTCCATAATTTATTGAGAAGTTACATGACTTGTTCGAAACCTGTTGAAATTTAACCACATTCAAAGCCTTAAATCCTTAATTAATCCTGGGCAGATGGATTGTAAAGGTGCTTCCTTTTCCCGGCATGCTTTCAACAGATATCCTGCCGCCATGAGCCTGAGCAATGTGCTTGACAATGGCGAGTCCCAGTCCTGTCCCCCCCAGCTTCCGGCTTCTTGCCTTGTCTACCCGATAGAAGCGCTCAAAAAGACGAGGCAAATGTTCTTTCCCGATTCCGCAGCCCGGGTCTTTAACGCTAAGCATGATCTCATCATTTATTTGTTTCGCCTCGACCTGAATAGTGCTTCCCGTCTCACTGTACTTAATGGCGTTATCGAGCAGGTTAACAATGGCCTGTTCTATAAGTGTGGAATCGATCATAGCCGAAAAGTTTTCATCACAAGACATATTAATATTAATGGTTTTAGCTTCTACTTTTTCCTGGCAATTCTGAATAGCTTTCTGAATTATAGTTTTTATTTGGCCTTTTTCCAGTCCGATCTCTTTTTTTTCATCTTTTTGTTCGATTCTTGAGAGGCTAATCAGATCTTCTAAAATCGCTGTCAGGCGATTCACATGTTTTTCGATAATACTATAAAACCGTTCGATTTCTTCAGAATTTTTAACGGATCCGTGGCGCAGGGTTTCCACAAACCCTTTGATGGCTGTAAGGGGTGTTTTGATTTCATGGGAAACATTGGCTGCAAAATCTCGCCGCATATTTTCAAGCCGTCGGACCTGGGTTACATCGTTTATAACCACCAAAACGCCGATTTGATCTTCACTTGAATCACGCAGGGAGGTAGTGTGTAAATATATAATTCGTTCGCCTTCGTGATACAGCGTAATGTCACCTTCCAGATTGTCTATGCTGGAAAGCGCTTGGGTTATAAATTTCTGTAATTCAGGATTTCTGATAACTTCTTGAATGCTGCGGTTCAACATATCTTTTGGAATGCTTTCAAAAATCCGAGCAGCAGATTGATTAATACTGATGATCCGTTCATCCATATCAAAAGCGATAACGCCTTCTTCCATACTTGAGAGAACGGCCTCCAGCTCATTCCGCTGGTTGATAATCGTATTGATGCGATCATCCAGTTGGGCCGCCATCTGGTTCAACGCGTCAGCAAGACTCCCGATCTCTTGCAAATTAGTTTCCGGCAGGCGATGTAACAACTCTCCGCGTGCAAAATGTTCGGCTCCTTCTTTCATCTTTTCAATGGGTCGACTGATTCGACGGGAAACATACAAACTGATTCCTGCGGCAACAAATGCAATCAACAGGCCTCCAAAAGCGATTTGGGTTTCGATGGACCTTAGCTTTTCGTCGATGGCGGTAACCGGCAGCGACGTTCGTATAACCGCAACAATTCTTTTATGGTCCGTTAAAGGAACGGCAACATACATCATTCTTTGCTGAAGCGTGGTGCTGAATCTTATGGATCTTCCCACGTTTCCTTTTTTGGCCCGGATCACTTCGGGACGCAACCCATGGTTGTCCATTTTGTCCGGATCATCATGGGAATCCCCAATAACCACCCCGGAGGGGAGAATTACGGTAATACGGGTTGTTGAAGGTTTTCCGAGTTCTTTACATAACGCATCCACGACTTTGGTATCCAGCGGACCCAGAAACTGGAGTATCTGTTTTTCCAAAAGATACGCTCTGGCCCGAAGATCGTTGGCGATCCGGTCCAGGTAGAATTCTCTAAAAGAACTGGTGGCGTAAAAAGTAACTGCAACCAGAGAAATGAGTGTGATCAAAAGATAAGAAGGATAAAGCTGCCAGAGTAATCGTTTCTTTTTTTTCATGGTTTTTCTCTAAATCGATATCCAACACCCCTGACGGTTTCGATGTATTTTCCGAAAGGGCCTAGTTTTTTTCTTAATCCCACAATCTGAACGTCTACGCTACGGTCGGTGACCGGGTAATCATCCCCCCGAACCGCCTCTACGATTTGATAACGTGTAAAAACCCACCCCGGCCTTTTGGCAAGGTAATGAAGGACCTGAAATTCAGTATACGTCAGTTCGACAGGCTTACCGTTAATCCGAACATCCCGTCTGCCGGGATGTAAAATAATCCCATGGTGTTGAATAATTGATGTTTCATCATCCGGTTTTATTGTTTTTCTACGCAAAAGAGCCCGAATCCGAGCGATCAAAATACGGGGGCTAAAGGGCTTGGTAATATAATCATCGGCTCCCAATTCCAATCCGGTAACGATATCCGCTTCTTCACCTTTTGCTGTCAGCATGATGATAGGTATATCCTGAGTTTTTGAATCATTTTTCAGAGTCTTGGCAACCTCTAGGCCGTCGATTCCGGGAAGCATGAGGTCGAGAACAATCAAATCCAACGCTTCGGACCGGGTTATTTTTAGGGCTTCCTCACCGGATGTCGAGCAAAGAACCTGATATCCCTCTCTGGACAGATTATACCTAACGAGTTCTAAGATATCTTCTTCATCTTCGACAACCAAAATGCATTCTTTGAGCATACGAGATCCTCCGTATAACCTATTTGAGCTTATCCACAGCTTAATATTAACTTTATCATATTATTAGGCAATTGTTAATATAATATAAAAATGTAATAGTTATGTTATAAAACAATTAGCATTGTGTTAGATTTTTGTTGTGAAGACCGTTTCCATTGCACTTTGTTAAGCTTCATCTTTATCCGGCACCTATCCATATTTAGGATTGATTTGCACGCTGTGCCGTGTTATGTGCCCGCATTGAAAATATTGGCGCGCCTGAATCCACCGATTGTTGCTAATTTGATATAACCTATTAAAATTAAAATAATAATGCCTCAAGAATATTATGTTCTGATTGTCGGTTATGTTTTTGGGTTTTACATGGCCTGGAACATCGGCGCCAATGATGTTGCCAACTCCATGGCTTCTGCCGTGGGGGCCAAGGCAATAACCATTCGCCAGGCAATATTTATCGCCGGAATTTTGAATATCATCGGCGCCGCATTTATCGGTTCCCATGTCACCAATACCATTCGCAAAGGAATCGTCTCAACCGAAGTTCTATCCGATCCGCATCTGGCCCTAATCGGCGCGCTTTCAGCCCTTCTTGCCGCCGCCCTTTGGGTGAGTTTCGCCACCTGGAAGTCATTGCCGGTCTCAACAACCCATTCCATTGTGGGCGCTATGATCGGCTTTGGTATAATGGCCGGCGGCTTCTCAGTCATCAATTGGACCAAGCTCGCTGCTGTTGTCATGAGTTGGGTTATTTCCCCTGTGTTTAGTGTTGTCATCGCCTATTTAATGTTTAAATTAATTGTATTAACCATATTATCTAAAAAAGATTCATTTGCCGGGGCATTAAAACTGTCTCCTTTTTTTATAGGTATCGCCTTTTTTATTGTAGTATTGTCGTTTCTTTTCAAAACTCCTCTGGGTAAAAAACTGTCCATGGGAACTCCGGTTGCACTTGTGGTGGCAACGGTTTTGGCGCTTATTTTCGGATTCGCCGGGAAGCGCTTACTAAAAAGGTTAATTAAGAATAAAAAATCAAACGGAACGGAAGAGATATTCCGGCGTATACAAATCGGGACATCTTGCTATGTGGCTCTGGCACAGGGGGCAAATGATGTGGCCAATGCAATAGGTCCTCTGGCCGTAATTTATTTTTTGGTAAAGACAGGCAGTGTGGGTGCTACGGTGCCGGTGCCTGTTTTTCTGCTGCTATTCGGCGGTATCGGTATTGCCTTTGGCGTGGGAATGGCAGGGCACCGTGTCATGGAAACCATCGGCACAAAAATTACCACACTTACCAATACCCGCGGTTTTTCTGTTGATTTCGCAGCGGCAACAACGGTTCTTGTGGCTTCAAAAATGGGTCTGCCGGTTTCAACAACCCATGCCGCAGTGGGGGGCGTCCTGGGAGTGGGCCTTGCGCGCGGACTCGAAGCGGTCAACTTTGGTATTATTTATAAAATTATGTTATACTGGGTGTTGACGGTTCCTGCTGCTGCCGTTACCAGTATGGTCATATTTAAAATACTGCAATTTTTGTTATAGAAGGAGATGGCTATGCGCGTACCATTTTTTAAAATGTTTATGACTTCACCATTTGAAGGTCTTCAGGAACACGCCGAAAAAGTCATGGAATGTGCCTGGGCTTTTCAGCAGGCCATGGAGTGCTATTTTGCGAACAAATGTAAAACATTTGAAGAATTCAGACAAGAAGTCACTCAAATTGAAAGTCAAGCAGATGCCATCAAGCGCCGCATCCGTGGCCACATTCCAAAACGAACCATGATGCCCATATCTAATTTTCTGGTGTTCAGATATTTAAAAGAACAAGATGAGGTTCTTGACAGAATGGAAGATAGTCTTGACTGGATTTCTTATAGAGCTGAGTCAAGGATTCCCCAAGAGCTTGAAAAGGATTTTGCTCTTCTAGTGGATGCTGTTATTGATCCCATCGAAGAGTTGAACCGATTGGTAGTTGAAGCAAGATTGTATTTTAAAAAGTTTTCCGAGAAACAACGAGTCGTTGTCAAGAATATAATCCACACACTTCGCCAGCAAGAACACGAAGCCGACAGTTATGAGTATATCATTAAGAGAAAGGTCTTTAACCTGGAGACCGATGCCGTTACTATATTTCATTTGGTCAGACTGGCTGAAACCATCGGTTCTATCGCAGACCATGCTCAAAATGCCGGCGATATGATGAGAGCAATGCTTTCAAAATAGGGAAATGGTTTTTGAGTTTTTACGAATTCATCATTTTATATTTTAATTATGACGGTTTCGTAAAAAGTTCAAATTCAAGGCGTGCAAATTTTGTAATTATGAGGCGTACTTGTCGTACGTTGAATGATTACGAAATGAAGCGCAACGAAGAAGTTGGGCTTTTTACGAAACCGTCAATCATGAGGTGGCCATTTGGACTCTCCGCTTGTCTGGGCAGAGGTTGACCTTGAAGCCATAGCTCAAAATGTGTGTGAATTACGGCGAATTACAAATTCCGGGGCTGATCTCATGGCCGTGGTAAAGGCCAATGCTTATGGTCACGGAGTGATTGAGGTCACCCGGAAAGCCCTGGAGAACGGTGCGGATTCCCTGGGAGTCGCCAGAATAGAAGAAGGAATTGAACTTAGAAAAGCAGGGTTTAATGAATCGGTTCTGATTTTTGGATACACACCGCCGGCACTTGCCTACAAGCTGATAGGGTTTGATCTGACCCAAACCGTATGGTCGTATAACACCGCCCGAGCACTTTCCCATGTTGCTGTTTCATCCAACAAACAGATCAAGGTTCACCTAAAAGTCGATACCGGAATGGGCCGACTCGGACTGCTGCCGGACTGCCGCCGACCCCCTGCGACAGAGCAAAATTTAATGGGTAACGCTATTCGTGAAGCCGAGTCAATTTCGTCACTTGCGGGTCTTAAACTGGAAGGCGTATACACTCACTTTGCCACGGCAGACAGCTCTGATAAGTCATATGCCGGAAAGCAATTTGAAATATTTCTTGACTTTCTCAATGAGCTGCGCCGTGCCGGCATGAATCCCCCTTTGTGTCACGCGGCCAATAGCGCAGCGATTATAGACATGCCCGAAACCCATCTCGATATGGTGAGAGCCGGCATCGCAATTTACGGGCTCTACCCATCTGATGAGGTGAATAAACGTAGAATTGCGCTAAAACCGGCCATGACTTTAAAATCAAAAATTGTTCATTTAAAGAAAGTTCCCCCCGGTTTCAAGGTCAGTTACGGCAGCACTTATCAAACCCCGAAATCCACAACCATTGCTTCAATTCCCGTGGGATATGCGGACGGATTTAACCGTCTGCTCTCTTCCCGTGGACAGATGCTGGTCCGAGGACGCAGGGCTCCGATTGTCGGACGAGTCTGCATGGACCAGACCATGCTGGATGTGGGGCATATCCCTGATGTGGATTTGGAAGATGAGGTGGTAATTTTCGGCAGACAGGGATATGAATCCATTACCGTTGATGAGATTGCCGCAAACCTGAACACCATCAATTATGAAATAGTTTCTGCCTTAACCGCCCGCGTACCCAGAATTTACCGCAACCCCTTATAATTTGAAGATTAGGAAATGCAGCGCAACGCAGAAGTTGGAGTTTTCACGAAACCGTCAATTTTCATGGATATGTTTAACGATATGACCGAGTTCGGGAAAAATAAGGGCCTTGCAAGCCAATTTACAGGCTTTAAGGCTTCCCGGCATGCAAAATACAATGGTTGCTCCAATTACGCCGGCAGTGGCACGGGATAAAAGCGCGGCAGAATCTATTTGTTCAAAACTAAGCTGGGCAAAAAGGGGCCCAAATGCCGTGAGTTCCTTTTTAAAGAATGGACGGACCGCTTCAATGGTAACATCTTTGTTGCTAATACCGGTGCCGCCGGTTACCAGGATGACCTGAGCACCATAATCGCTTATGGTTTCATGAAGGGTTTGGGTTATTGTTTCGGTTTCGTCCGGAACCACCCGGTGCAATACAAGATCGTGACCTTCCTTTTTAACCTGTTTGCTGATCCACTTGCCGCTTTTATCCTCTTTTATTGAACGTGTGCTTGATACGCTAATAATACCCACGTTTAGAGTCTTAGGAGCGTTTGCCTTGTGTTTTTTGGAACCCATCTTATCTCCATACCGGCATTTTCAAAACCCGTTTTGGATTAACTTTAACAGAGTGTTGTACGAAACCATCATTCTTCCTCAATTACAACCTTGTCCTCGCCGTCATGTTCTCTTAATAATACATTTACGGTCTCAGATCGCCTTGTTTCAACAAATTTCCCAACATAATTGGCCTGGATTGGAAGCTCCCGGTGACCTCGATCTACCAACACGGCAAGTTTTATACGATCCGGTCTTCCGAAATCTATCAATGCATCCATGGCGGCTCGTGTTGTCCGCCCGGTAAATAAAACATCATCGACTAAAATAATTTGTTTCCCGTCCACCGAGAAAGATATATTCGTGGTTTTAACAACCGGATTGGGACTGATCCGGGTCCAGTCATCCCGATATAGTGTAATGTCCATTTCACCGGTCGGTACTTCAATCTTTTCGATTTCATTAATGTTGGACTGGATACGTTTTGCCAGATATACCCCGCGGGTTTGAATTCCGATCAGGGTTAAGTTCTCCACACCCTTATGCTCTTCAAGAATCTCACGGGTAATCCTTTGCAGCGATCGATCGATGTCCGCTTCATCTAAAATGATATTAATTGTACTCATTTTTTTCTCCAGAAAAATAATTAATGTCTCTTAAATTTTCCAACGGCACTTTCCCCACGATATTTTTACCCAATTCTTTCGAAAATCAAGTTTAAATTCCTATATCATGCACAAGGGTAAGATCAAGATTATTATGATATTTCTTTTGAACAGAAATCACAATCTTATGGAAACGGCCTTGATTTTGCCCGATATTTTTCCTATTGTAAAATAATAAGTATCTGCATTTTTGAATATTGTGCTTTTTGTAACCAAATTTTTTTGCCACAAAGTCACCAAGACACCCACAAAGAATTCAAAATAAAATCCTTCGGGTCTTTGTGCCTTGGTAACAAATATTTTCTGGCTCCGGCCCGTCCACCTTGCTCCGCTTGGCAGGAGGGCCGGCTTTGCCGGGTTGGGCTTTTATAAAATGAGAACCTCCGTTACCGGCGTCATATTGGCAGGTGGACAGAACACACGGTTTTCAGGAACAAACAAGGCGTTTATCCGTGTGGCTGGAAGATGTATTCTCGATCGCATATATGGTGTCTTTAGCGATCTTTTTGAGGAAATTATTCTGGTTACCAACGATCCCATTCAATATCTTGAATGGGATTTAAACATAGTAACAGACATCTTTCCTATGCGAAGCTCGTTAACGGGAATACATGCAGGTCTTTTTTATATAAACACTCCCCATGCATTTTTCGCGGCTTGCGATATTCCTTTCCTTAAAAAGGGCCTGGTTCAAACGATTCTTAACCATATGGAACTCGGTGTTGACATTGTTATCCCTGAAACTTCCAAGGGATTTGAGCCCCTGTGTGCTGTATATTCAAAAAAATGTCTTAAGCCCGTAGAACAACAACTGGTTAAGCAAGAACTTAAAATCCGGAACGTTTTTCAAAAGGTTCGCATTAAAAAGCTGCCTGAAAATATTTTGCGTCAAAACGATCCGGATCTGGTCTCTTTTTATAATATTAATACCCATGATGATCTGGTCAGGGCTGAAAATCTTACAACTTGTACAACAGTGGAGTCGCCATGAATATAACCCATATGATCGATACAATTAAAAACCACCCCGCATATCACCGGGCAGGAATGATCCTGTGCCACAACGGAGTGGTGCGCGACACCTCGAGGGACGGTCGGAAAGTATTGGGGCTGACCCTCTCGGTGGATCATGAAAAACTGAACCAGGTGCTTGAAACCTATAAAAGAAAGCCCGGGATAGTAGAAATACTCGTTGAAATTGCTGAAAACACGAATCTGGCCGTGGGCGATGACGTGATGCTGCTGGTTGTGGCCGGAGACATCCGCGAAAATGTGATCACCGTACTGAGCGACACACTCAACGCCATCAAAACAACGGTTACCCAAAAAACAGAATATTTTGTGTAATTTAAGAATAGTATTAGACAGGATTTACAGGATAAAGAGGATGTTAAGTTTGAAAAACATTCTGATAATACTGTATAAAAACGGCTATAGAAAACAGAAATTTTTAATAGCCTATTGTTTTCAAAATGAGGACATCGTTTTTTTTAAAATAGGTCCCCATGAAAATTTTTACCGTGAACTCAAGAAATATCTCAGGGAGGTAGAATTATAATGATCACGGCTGAGAAGATTTATAAAGATATTATAAATATGCCCGTAAAAGAAAGGGAGAAACTATTTGCTGCAATCGCCAGAAAAGGGTTTGAGAAAGATTATTATATCCATGAGGAAGTCTTCGATGAAATCAGGCAATCGCCCTTTACGGTAAAAGAGGCTGCTGAATATCTGGAGATCGCTGAAATTACCCTGAGGAGATGGGTTAAAGCCGGAACTATTAACTATAAACGGGTAGGAAGAAACATTGTATTTGACCCGGATGAGCTTAAATCTTTTAAAAGGAGCAAACGGTCCGGGAAGGGGTAGTGCCGAATCTCGGGTTGTGACACCTCTTGCAGGCATTTTACTCGTCTTGCTCACTTAACTTTGAGGCTTTCCGCCAGCTTATGGCATTGACTGAAAAGCCAAAAAAGAAAAAGAACAGTCAAAAAGAGTCAAGAGCAGACTTGATCCGTTAACAGTTGAAAGAAAGGCCTCATAAATGGCTCAAAGGGCTTATAGACCATGATATCGAGAAACGGCTCATAAATGGCTCAAATGGCTCAAAGTCAAGACCAGACCCTTTAATGATAAGAGGATGAAACAATGGATATGGCATTGGCCAAAGAAAGATTGCGGGATCGAAAATGTCCTTATTGCGGAGCGGATACAAAAGATTTAGTGTATGAAAATATTGAAAATGACAGTAAAGAGGTTTCTCAAGTCGTTAGCTGTATTGCTTGTGAAAAATATTTTACCGAGGTGTATTTTTTTTGTAGAGTGATTCTTACTGACTATCCGGGAGAAGACTTTAGAATTGATTTTAGCGACTGAATTAACATGTCGCTGTCATCGACATATGAGCGTCAGTCTGTCGGAATTTAATAAACATTTCGACACAATAGTCTTTATATAATGAAATTGCAGACAATACCTATCCAGAAGATCAACTTGGTTCAATATAGAAATCAAAAATTATTATGTGAAAAAAAATGATTTTGTGTCATAGTCTATGGATATAAAAAGGCAGTCACTGACTGCCCATTCATAACCACCTGACTTTAATTAATAAAATATTCTTTACGCATCTGTTTTGGATCTAAAAAATCGATGATCGTTTTAAAAGAGCATTCTGTTGTTCTGTTCATCAATCAGATAAATTATGCATGAAAAAAGAAGACCATAGACACGGGCATCGTGGCCGCCTACGAGAACGCCTTCTCAAAGGGGGACGCCAGGCTTTTGCTGATTATGAGCTGTTGGAATTATTGCTGACCTATGCGATCCCCAGAAAAGATACAAAACCTATCGCCAAAAGGCTCTTAGAGCAATTCGGCTCTTTTGCAGCGGTGCTTGACAAGCCGAGAGAACAGTTGTTGGAAATTGATGGCGTAGGATCGAAAACATATACATTTTTATTTGCTATCCGAGAGTTTATGGCCAGGTACTTAGAGCAGGAGGTAGAATATACCCAAGAAATTTCATCCCCTGAAGATATAGCCGAATTTGTAAAAATGCATTTGGGAAACGAATCTCGCGAATGTTTGCTGATTCTATACCTCAATGACGCCAATCGCCTTAAACATCATTCTACGGTTACCCAAGGTACCATTGATCGAGCTCCGTTTTATCCGCGAGAGATTCTAAAAACAGCTTTGCTAAAAGATGCAACCGGTCTGATCATGGTGCATAACCATCCTAGCGGTGATCCGATTCCTTCGGAAAACGACCATAAGATCACTAGGCAAATGGAAAAACTGGCATCTGAATTTAACATAAAAGTCCATGATCATTTGATTGTAACCCCTCACAAGGTTTTTAGTCTCAAGACAGGAAGGCTGATATGAGTAATTTCAGTTTCCTTTCTCCCTCCTGGCCTATGCTTGCCGAATTGGGCGATTTAGCGGAGAAGAACCTGTTTATCGATCCCAACACATCTCTCATCAAGCTGCGTATGTTCGGAGAGATTATGGCCAAGTATTTGCTGTCATACGAAAACTATCAAGATCCGATAGACGGCAAACAGATTTCAAGACTCAATCTGTTAAACAGCAAGGGCGCTGTACCAGAAATACTCATACCACTCTTTCATTCTCTAAGAATAACAGGGAATAAGGCCACTCACGAAGTCTATGGTACTTTGGAAGAGGCGCAAACCCATTTGCAGCTTGCATACCGTTTGGGCGTCTGGTTCAACCAGACCTATGGTGAAAGGGAATCCGTACCCCAGGATTTTATCTTGCCGGCGCAGCCTCTGGATGGCACTGGCCGGGTCGCTGATTTGAAAAAGGAGCTCCGCCAGCGTGCCGTACAGATGGAAGCGCTCCAAGACAGGCTACAATCTGAGCTTGAAACTCTAAAAACTCTGGAAGCCAATGAAAAGACCAAAACAGCTCGGCGTAAATTATCGGCCAGCGCTGTCAACATAATGAATCTAACGGAGGGTGAGACACGGCTTTTGATAGATCAACAATTGAATGCCGCCGGATGGATGGCGAACACCCAAATCCTGCGCTATGCAAAAGGAATACGCCCCGAAAAAGGAACCTGCAAAGCCATTTCCGAATGGCCCACGACATCAGGACCGGCAGATTATGCCCTGTTTGTTGGGATGGATCTTGTAGGTATTGTTGAGGCCAAAAAAAAAGCAAGGGATGTAGTCTCTGATTTAAGACAGTCCAAACGTTATGCCAGGGATGTTGAAATTAAAGGGCAAGAGTATTTTGCCGGTGGACCGTGGGATGAATATAAAGTGCCGTTTCTATTTGCCACAAACGGTCGACCGTATCTCAAGCAGTTGGAACAAAAGTCCGGTATCTGGTTTCTTGATGCAAGACGCTCTGTCAACCATCCGCGACCGCTTCAAGCCTGGTATACCCCGCAGGGGATCATTGAACTGTTAAAGCAGGATCAAAAGGTTGCTGAGAGCAAGCTCAAAAGAGAACCCTTTGATTACTTGGGATTGCGAGATTATCAGATCAATGCTGTCAAAAAAATAGAGGCTGCGCTTAAAAAAGGAAAGCGGGAAATGCTGCTGGCCATGGCTACCGGAACGGGCAAGACCCTTACGGCTATTGGCTTGATCTACCGGCTGATCAAAACCGGTCGGTTCCGCCGCATATTGTTCCTGGTAGACCGCAACGCCCTTGGAGAGCAGGCCGAAGATAAATTTAAAGAGACCCGGCTTGAAGACCTTCAGACCTTTGACCAGATTTTTGATCTGAAAGGGGTTAAAGCCGTCATACCCGAAGAGACCACGCGGGCTCATATTTCCACGGTGCAGGGGATGATCCGCCGTATCATGTTCAATGTCAATGACGATGCGATCCCCACCGTGGATCAGTATGACTGTATTGTGGTGGATGAAGCCCACCGGGGTTATACCCTTGACAAAGAACTTGGTGAAGTGGAACTTCTTTACCGTGACGAAAAAGACTATATCAGTAAATACCGCAAGGTGCTGGAATGCTTTGACGCTGTTAAAATCGGGCTTACTGCAACCCCGGCCCCACATACCATCGAGATATTCGGAAAACCTGTTTTTACCTACAGCTATCGGGAAGCGGTGATTGATGATTGGCTGGTAGATCACGAACCACCCCATCAAATCGAAACCAAACTCAAAAAGGAAGGAATATCCTGGAAAAAGGGGGATACGGTTCCGGTCTACGATCCGGTCACCGGCCGGATCAACAATATTGAAGCGATTCCGGATGATCTCACCCTTGAGATCGAGCATTTTAACAAGCTGGTGATTACCGAGAAATTCAACCGCACAGTGGCTAAAGTGCTTATCCGGGAACTCGATCCATACGGAGAAGAAAAAACTCTTATTTTTGCCACCACTGACGATCACGCCGACCTTGTGGTCAACATTCTCAAACAAGAGTTTAAAAAGGCTATCGGAGCGGTGGATGACGATGCCATCTCCAAGATAACAGGATCCATCGACAAGCCCTTGGAAATGATTCTTAAATTCAAGAACGAAAAATTTCCTACCATAGCAGTCACCGTGGACCTTTTGACCACCGGCATTGATGTGCATGAAATCTGTAACCTTGTTTTCATTCGCCGGGTGCGGTCGCGTATTCTTTACGAGCAGATGTTGGGCCGTGCAACCCGGCGCTGCGATAGAATTAAAAAAGATCACTTTAATATCTACGATGCCGTGGGGCTTTATGAGGCCCTTAAACCGGTTACTAACATGAAAGCGGTGGCGCCAGGACCAAAAATAACCCTGCAACAATTGGCCGAAGAGATTTTTTCTAAAGAATCCGAAGCCTACCAGGAACATATCATTGAGCAATTGATTGTAAAACTTCAGAGAAAGGTCCGGTCGATCAGCGAGAAGGAAAACGAGGCCTTTGAAACCCTTTCTGGGGGTGAAACCCTGCGCCAATTCATAGAATCTCTCAAAGGAAAGGATTTCAAACGCATCAGTGGCATTATTAAAGGCAAACAGAACCTTTTGGCCTTTTTAGATGAAAACCGCTACCAACCCCACAAACAATTCATTTCTGACCATGAAGATGAGTTGGTCTCCCATAAACGAGGATATGGCAAGGGAGAAAAACCGGAAGATTATTTAAATGAATTCAAGGCGTTTATCATGGACAATATGAACAAGATACCGGCTTTGACCCTCGTTTGCCAGCGACCCCGGGAGCTGACCCGGCAAACCTTGAAGGAGTTAAAACTGGCCCTGGATCAGCATGGCTACACAGAACCCAACCTGCGTACCGCCTGGCGGGAATGGAAAAACGAGGACATCGCTGCTGATATCATTTCTTTTATCCGCCGTCAAGCTCTGGGTGATCCTTTAGAAAGCCACGAGGATCGCATTCGGCAGGCCATGAAAAAAATATACGGTCTTAGAAAATGGACCAAGATACAATCAAAATGGCTGCAACGGATTGAAAAGCAGTTGATTGCGGAGACGGTTTTTGAGCGGGATGACTTTGACAAGGGCGCTTTCAAAGACCACGGCGGTTTTGACCGGCTGAACAAAATTTTTCAGGGAAGGCTCCATGAAACCTTAAATGAGATTAATGCCGCCCTTTACCCTGATCAGGAAAAATACGCATGAACACACAGGAAATTGTTCAAAAATTATGGAGTCTCTGCGATGTGCTTAGAGATGACGGCATCACCTATCATCAATATGTAACCGAACTGACCTACATCCTTTTTCTAAAAATGGCCAAGGAGACCGGGGCTGAAAAGAATATCCCCAAAGGATACCGCTGGGACGATCTGTCAGATAAAAAAGGCATCGAGCTCAAGCGCTTTTATAAGAAACTTTTAAGCCATTTGGGTGAAAAGGGAAAGGGTCGGATCAAAGAAATTTATGCCAATGCCGGAACCAACATTGACGAACCCAAAAATATGGAGAAAATCATCCGTTCCATTGACGGATTGGACTGGTACAGTGCCAAGCATGAAGGCTTGGGCGATCTCTACGAAGGGTTATTGGAGAAAAACGCTAGTGAGAAAAAATCCGGCGCCGGACAGTATTTTACGCCCCGTCCCCTGATCAACGTGATGGTGCGGATAGTCAAGCCTCGTCCAGGCGAACGCTGCGGCGATCCGGCCTGCGG
>Ga0272444_10003003_pt1 | contig 15412 bp, 12 predicted proteins | sample SSMForm13_FD_201033 | JGI IMG/M metagenome (GOLD analysis project Ga0272444, IMG submission 201033) | Marine sediment archaeal communities from Little Sippewissett salt marsh, Falmouth, MA, United States - SSM-Form-13 | ecosystem: Environmental > Aquatic > Marine > Wetlands > Sediment ...
GATACAAAGTTTGCGATGCTCCCACTCTAAATCCAAATCGGATTTTCCTTCCCCGTTTTCCGAAACTCCTTCTAATTCTTCTTCTGTTCCAGCCGCTTCTAATTCTTCTTCTGTTCCAGCCGCTTCTGAATTTTCTATGGCCGGTTCTGCTTTTATTTCATCGGAAGGCCCCTCTTCAAAGAGCAATCCGCACTCCTTGCAACGGCCGTCCGGACCGATCACGCCGATGCAACTCTCATCTCTGCACAACTTACGCTGTTCCCACTCGATATCAATCTGTGATTTATTCTCTTTATTCTCCATTTTTCCAAAACCCATTATTCCAGCATTCCATTGTTCCATTATTCCAACTGTGAGCGAAGCGAACTAACTTGCTGAGATCTGATTGTCCTGTCCTTTGCCTCTCTGATATGTTGTAGCAAAGGCGCCTTCTATTGCACGCTTTAATACAGTGCCGTCCACGGGTTTACTAAGATGACCATCAAACCCAATATCTTGAAGCTCTTCAGGCTCAAACTCCCCTATATATCCGGACAAGGCATAAATAACAACCTCAAGGTTTTCACTTCTAATCCGCCTGCACAATTCGGCGCCGTCTATCTCCGGCATTTTTAAATCCGTTATTATAAGCTGGAACTCTTCATTTTTTATTTTGTCCAAAGCATCCTTAGCACAACACGCGAGATCAACCTTATATCCAAATTCAGAAATAATTTTTTCCAAAAGTACCCTTGTGATTTTTTCATCATCTACAACCAGAATTTTCTTTTCGATCATAATTTTTCAACCTTTTTGTCGTCCAGAAAATAAAACCCAAATTGAGCGATTGTCGAGGTTGCCGCAGATACAAGGAAAATGTCGTTCCGCTATAGTTGCCTATGCGGGACGGTATCTGACGCAGTAGATGCGGTAAGATCGGCAATCCCGGAGGGTTTCAAATTTTAAAATATAAATCAATTGAATTCATCAAAAATAAAAGATATTTAATCCCCTTTTAAAATTTGAAACGCTCAATTTAGGGAAAAAGTTGTCTGCAAATATGTCGATCAGGAACTTGCCGGGACGGAACATTTTCTAACAAATTGGATTTATATGAGTTAAGGGAGGATTGTCAATTAAAATGAGATATGTACTTTAATAATTTCTTCATCTTAAAGTCTTGGAAAATAATAAACCCCCTCCGAGATTACGCCGGATTTTGGTTGGAGTTCCTCACAGTTCTTCGGATGTAAATGCCACTACATCATCAATATTGGCTGTATTTGCAAAGAGCATCACCAGACGGTCGATACCCAAAGCAATGCCGGATGACTCCGGCATAAACTGCAATGATTCCAGAAACTTTTCTGGTAAAGGATATGCCGGCAATCCGGATTTGATGCGGTTCTTTTGTTCGTTCTCAAATCTTGTTCTCTGTTCAATCGGATCGGTCAGTTCTGAAAAGGCATTGCACAGTTCCAAACCGCTTATGTAAAGCTCGAACCTTTCGGCTATGGAACGGTTTTCCGGTTTTAGTCTTGCAAGAGATGCAGCGGCAGCAGGGTAATCATAGAGAAAAAGCGGTTTGTTGTGCCCCAGATTCGGTTCAATATCAAAGGCCGTTAATTGGTCAAATCGATCCTGTAAAACCGCCGTTTCCATGGAAACTGATGAGAATCTCTCGAATGCATCGGACACCGACATCCGGGGCCAGGGAGCGTTAAGATCAATGCGGTTGCCCTGGTAAATCAGAAAATCTTCAAAACCGGCTCGGCGAGCCACAAACCGTATCAATTCTTCACACTGCTCCATCATATTAAAATAATTATGGCCGGCGGTATACCATTCAAGCATCGTCATTTCAGGCAGGTGCTTCGAGCCCCTCTCTTTTTGACGGAAGCATCGGCAAATCTGAAAGATACGCGGATATCCTGCCGCCATAAGCCGCTTCATGCAAAGCTCCGGGGACGTGCACAAAAACCAGTCACCTGAAACTTCAGCCTCAATATGGGCTTCAGGAGCGGGAGCAGGAATCCTGCAGGGAGTCTCAATTTCAAGATAGTCATTGTCAATGAAAAATTTGCGCACCGCCTGGATGAGTTGCGCCCTGAGCCAAAGATTTTCTTTTATGTAGGATTGTCTGCTGGTTTTCATGGAGTTCATCTGAATTGCGAATTTCGAGTTAGTGTCCATTCATAAATGGTAGATTTTGGTTTCCGGCAAGGCCCGAGCGAGTTTTCAACCGCCCCAGTACGATCTTCCGGACCTACGGGGCAGGCAGGCATAGCGGACTATTTCGAGGATTGAAAACGAGCGAGAACGCCGCCGGGGGCCGAAAGATGCCGTTTATGGATGGACACGAGTTAATAATCCAACCGCCTGACCTGAAAAGAGTCTTTGTGCGCTAAAAGCTCCATGATTATTGGGCCGCTGCTTTCCCGCCATTTTTCGCTTCCATCCAGTCTGGCCCGGGCATAAAAGATCCCCTCGATTCTGATGACACCGGTCCCTTCCTGGATGGCATACCTTTTGAGTTCAATCCGGTAATTCATGGAATCAGTTGATTCAAAAGTGTGGCGATATTGGCCTAATTGGGAAATAAACGACTTGCCATTTTCCATGGCATCCGGCGTAAAAAAGGCGGCAAATTTATCCAGCTGTTCTTTCTCATATGTTTGGCAATACTCATTTAAAAAAGCGTTCAAATGGGACTGTAAATCTGCACGGGCAAATCTATCCCCGGTGCCTCCTTCAGGTTTCATCTCCTTCCGGAATGCCGGAACGATCTTTTGTTCGATATTGCTAACAACCTTTTTTTCTTCTGGCTCCTTTGCCGGTACCGTAAGTCTGGAAGGCGTGTTCTCACTGATTACAGAAGCTTTAACAGACTGTTTATCCTTTTCTGAAACAGCCGGTACCGCTGGTTCTTGAACGCTGTCAGAAGATTTAGCCTTTAACTGGGTTGCCTGTTTCTTATAAAGAGAAGAAGTAAACTTGTTATCAATAACGTGGTCTTTTTGCAAAGAAAGATCTTCTTTATTTAATAAATCAGGTTTAACCCGTTCTTGGATAAGTGTCTTTTTCTGCACCGTAACGGGTTTTGCTTTTAGTGGTGTGGTTTTGAGTTTCCCAGCTTCAACCTTTCTGGTAACATTAAAAGGTACCGGTTCCTTATCACCGCCTGAAGCAATTCCTATGTCAGCTTGATTGGCAACCTGCTCAGACGGCACAGCAGCAGCAATCTCCTCTTCCCTTGTGTCGATTTTCTTGAACAGTTTGGGTTCGGGGCTTCTTATTATATAAAAACGGGAATCTTCCACTTTTCCGATTTCCGCCCTGGCAGGAACATCATATGCTTTCTTCTCCTGTACCGGCGTAACGCTTGCTCGTAAGTCATCTTTCTTTTTCCCTTGTCCGGGATTTAACGCATTGTCTTTTATTAAAGCCAAGTTTGCACGATACTTTGTATTAATACTGTTATAAAAAAAATATCCGGCAAGAATTCCAATGGCTGCAAGAAAAACAATACCTATTACCACGGTTCTGACAGGAATTTCCCAATACCCGGGTCTTTCTGCCCTATATATAGCGGGTTGATGTATTGACTTACTCGCATCATCAGGAATAGCGCTGTTCTGACACGTATTCACGCTCGATATCTGTAGTTCTTCCTTGCACTCTCTGATAATATCTGCGTTTATGATTATTATCTCCCTGACATAGCCACTCAACAAGGCATGATCGCAAATAATATTTATCAGGCGGGGATAGCCGTTGGAAAAAGAAAAGATTTCTTGAATCGCACCCGAGCTGAAAATAGGTGTTTTAGCACCGGCGGTTTTAAGCCGATGCCGCATATAAGATTCTGTCTCACTTAGGGTCAGCGGCTCAATGTGGTATCTGATTGTAATTCGCTGCCTTAGCGCCCTGTTTTTATATTCATTCAAAATATCGATAAATTCATTCTGCCCTACAAAAAAAATATTCAGAAGTCTAACATGCCCATCTTCAAGATTAGATAAAAGCCGGATCTCTTCAAGCAGTTCACTGGTAATCCGCTGGGCTTCGTCAATGATCAGCAATACTTTTCTATTCCGGGCACGGGCTTCTTTTAAAAATCGCTTGAAGAAAATAAGAAACTCGCCTTTGCTGTCAAAGACTCTCCCCATTTTAAATGCAAACGAAACAATGTTAAAAAAATCGGGCACTTCTAAACTCGGGTCGTAAATGGTTGCGACCATTGTATCATTCCCGAGACTTTGGATAAGAGCGTTAATGAGGGTGGTCTTGCCCGTTCCCACATCACCGGTAAGGGCAAGAATTCCCTTGTTCTCAACAATGGCATATTTTAACGTGGCAAGAGCTTCTTTGTGCTTTTCGCCGAGCCAGAGAAAATTTGGATCTGTGCTCATCTGAAACGGCTTGTACTCCAAACTGTAATGAGTAAGATACATGGAGGTGCTTTTTATTTCTTGTTTATATAGGCGAAATTACTATAGGTAGTCTGGCAGGTAGACTGTCTTTTTTATCCCACTCATTATCCCTATGCAGGAATTCAGTGGATGGAAGATTCTTATTGCCTGTCCTGCAGTTATTCTTTCCGGTAATTTCACTTAATTCGATTATTTCATCGAATATGTTACGCTTCTATAAATACTAAAATTGTATTCTATTGTCCACAAATATTTAGAGACAGAAAAGCCTGTAACTTTAGACGGTTACTTTTGGTTTTGTCTAAAATATCTTTGGAGTTAAATAGAGCTAAAAATAACTATTAAAAATATTTCCGTTATCTCTTTCACCCATTATCTGAAAACTTAATATTATTTAGTGTCCGTCCATAAATGAGGATTTTTGTTCAATATCAAGGCATGCGAAAAAAATAACCACAGGCATATGTTTGATATTCCGAGGATTATTTTTTGAGCATAACGCAGAAATTGGGCAAAAAGACCATTTATGGATGGACGCTATTTACAAAAATTAACTTCTACTGTTATAGTAATTGTCAACAACTCGCGGTAGGGGGTATGTATCGAGTTTTTTTGAGGTAACGCCATGTGGTTAAAAAAATTAAACCCGGCGGTGTCCAAATACTGGCTGATTGTTCTGGCCGGACTGATGTGGAGTATGGTTGGAATAATGCTCTGTCGTCTGGCATATATCTGGCTTGCAGCTGCTAATTGGAGTTTGGGGTTGCCGCTTGGATCGCTGGGCATTATTTCAGCATTGGCGGTCTATCGTTACGCCTTTTCCAAAATTGCACGTAAAAATATCGCCCGTCTCTGTCTCCTTTCGGACAAATCCTGCATCTTCGCCTTTCAGGCATGGAAAAGTTATCTGATTGTTATCTTTATGATTATGCTCGGCATTGCTTTACGCAACTTACCCATTCCAAGGCACTTGCTCGCCGTCATCTATGCAACCATAGGGGGTGCATTGTTCCTTTCAAGCTTTCACTTTTACCTGCGTATCTGGCGGGTAAAAATCCTGAAGCAGCCATGCTTGCCACATAAAGATATAAAAGATGAACGTCCAACACCCGCCTGCCACTGCGAGGCACGAGCGGGCAGGTCGAACGTCCAACGTTGAACATCGAATAATGATGTCGCTTCGCCCCATAAGCGCTAAGTTGTTTTAAAGATGAACGTCCAACATCGAACATCGAACGTCGAATAATGATGTCGCTCCGCTCCGCAACTTAATATTGATATACTCGTAAAAAGTCCGATTTAGACGGTTTCGTAAAAAGTTCAAATTCAAGGCGTGCAAATTTCGTAATCATGAGGCGTAGTTATCCTACGTTGAATGATTGCGAAATGCAGCGCAACGCAGAAGTTGGACTTTTTACGAAACCGTCAATATTATTTGTTTTTAAAAATCCAGTATCCTGCACGTTACATCTATTAATTAAATTCTTGCCTTTGCTTTTAATTCAACATTTTTACCCCGCCTGCCCAGTTAAACCAGAAATTTGTTTAACCGGGGTGAAACTTTTTATCTATTTCACTAGGGGGCGATGTTGGACGTTCCATGCTCAATGTTCATTTTTTTCAGTTTTTGTCTTTCATTCATCATTGGATGTTGGACGTTCCATGTTCGACATTCATTTACTTTCTCAACCCCTCCATTACCTCTTTTGCCGCTCGGATAGTTGTATCTATATGCTCCGTGTTATGAGCCGCTGATACAAAAAGAGCCTCAAACTGGGATGGGGCAAGGTAAATCCCTTTTTCCAGCATACCGTTGTAAAAGCCGGAAAACATTTCAAGATCACAGGTCTTGGCATCATCAAAATTAAGAACCTCCCGGTCTGTAAAAAACAGGCCCAGCATGGACCCGACCCGGTTCCCCATGACATTTATTCCTGCTTTTTCCCCGGCGTTTACAAGACCGGCGGAAAGACGATCCGCCTTTTTATCCAGAGTGTCGTAAAAGTCGGGGGCTTTAAGTTGTGTAAGCGTTGCAATACCAGCGGCCATGGCCACGGGATTGCCGGACAGGGTTCCGGCCTGATATACCGGCCCCTGAGGTGCGATATGTTCCATGATTTCCCGTCTGCCGCCATAAGCGCCCACCGGAAGCCCGCCGCCGATAATTTTACCCAAACATGTCATATCCGGAAAAATTCCATAAAGGGACTGGGCGCCGCCATAGGCCACCCTGAAACCGGTCATCACTTCATCAAATATCAGCAGACTACCTTTTCTTTCTGTAACTTCTCTTAAAGTCTCCAAAAATCCGTGCTTGGGCGCCACCAGCCCCATGTTCCCGGCCACAGGCTCAACAATGACACACGCTATGTTTTCACCATCCTTCTCCATTACCTTTACAAGACTGTCGATGTCATTATAGGGAAGCGACAAGGTATGGGACACAAACGACTTTGGAACCCCGGGACTTCCCGGAATACTCAATGTGGCAACCCCGGACCCTGCCTCCACCAGAAGGGCGTCGGCATGACCATGATAGCAACCGTCAAATTTTACGATGGTGTCCCGTCCCGTAAACCCGCGGGCAAGCCTTATGGCGCTCATGGTCGCTTCTGTGCCGGAATTCACCATACGGACCATCTCCATGGAGGGCACGGCATCAACAACCATTTCGGCGAGAATGATCTCAAGATCGGTGGGCGCACCAAAGCTGGTGCCTCTTTTCAAAACAGAAGAAACCGCGTCTATCACCGAAGGATGCCTGTGCCCAAGGATCATGGGCCCCCATGAACCGATATAGTCGATATAGCCGTTGCCGTCTTCATCAAAAATCATACATCCTTGGGCATAATCAATAAAAGTCGGTTTGTTGCCCACGTTTTTACAAGCACGAACCGGACTGTTAACGCCGCCGGGAATAATATTCAATGCCCGGTCAAAAAGTTTATCAGAGTTTTCTCGTTTCATTGTTTCATCATCCTTTCCATTTAAGTAAAAATCCTGGCCCAGAGGACTTTGATTTGGTTATCCCTGCAAAAGTAAAGATCCGGGTCCAGAGGGCCCGGCTTTGGTTTGCCCCTGAAAGGGGCTGTTTTAGTTAAAGCCGTACAAGTTAAAAGTGTCTAAAGTGATCTAAAGTGCCTAAAGTTATGGTGTCGCTTCGCTCCGCTGATTTTATATAATTGGCAGAATTCCTTAACTTTAGCTCACTTCAAACTCTTGCAGCAATTCTTCAGGCAGAGCCATAGAACTCTGACCTGGCCCAAAGGACCAGGTTTTTTAGAACCCAATAAACCTGTTGACTTTTTTTAAAGATTTCGCTGAAAGTTATAACCTAATTTAGCGAAAGTCGAGGATGCCGCATATTCAAGGCGTCACGGGTGACGCCGTAGTGAACTACTGCAAACCCGTAACAACGCCGAAGATGGGGCATCATCGGCTTTCCCCAAGGGTAAACAAAACCGATATAAAATAACAGAATTCATATCTCACTGATAGTAGAGATAGTAGCATATTATTGAATCATCGAAATTCTTCTTGAAATAATTGTATTGTAATCGTTTTCGGTTTTGTTTACGCTCGGTTAGGGTAACAGACACCATTTACCAGGTCAAGCAGGCTTTTTTGATAATGACACAACAAAGAACTCTTAAACGACTGTCAAAGCTCATATCGTATATCCTCGGACACAAACCGGCTGAGTTCGGCCTGGTCCCGGACCGGGATGGATTTGTAAAAATCAAGGAATTTTTAAAAGCTGTCTGTGAAGAGGAAGGGTTAAGATATATTCGCAGATCACATATCGATGAAATCCTTATGACCCTGTCACATCCTCCTGTTGAAATAAAAGACAATTATATACGCGCAACAGATCGTGATAATTTGCCCAATCACAACCCGGCCCAAACCCTTCCCAAGCTCCTTTATACCTGTGTAAGAAGAAAAGCGTATCCATTTGTTCTGGATAAAGGGATATTTCCTATGGGCTTTGGCCGGGTGATCCTTTCATCTGTGCCTGAAATGGCGGAAAGGATGGGGAAACGAAAAGACCGGATGCCGGTACTCCTTACGGTCCAGACCCGGAAATCCCTTGAAAAAGGAACGCTATTTTATGGAGCCGGAGACACGCTATACTTGGCCGATTCTATCCGGCCCGGTTGTTTTACAGGCCCTGCCCTGCCCAAGCAAAAGGAGGCCGCCATAATAAAACAGGCTTTGACGGAAAAAGCAGAACAGAAATTTCCGGGCAGTTTTATTTTGGGCCTAAAGGATAAAAACGATTATAAAAAGGCATCTCGGCGAAAAAAGAAACCAAAAGAGTCCGCCTGGAATAAGGATCTAAAAAAGCACAGAAAACAAAAGAGAGAACTCCCCCCGTGGCGAAGGGAAAAAACGTGATTGAAAAATGACAATAAAAAAAATTGACAACTTATTTTAAAGTTGATACGAAATCGACTCCCGCGATAATTTGTGGGCCGTTAGCTCAACTAGGCAGAGCACCTGACTCTTAATCAGTAGGTTATAGGTTCGATTCCTATACGGCCCACCAATGATATCAAGGGTTTAGCTCGGAAAGGGTTAAATCCTTTTTCAATTTTTGGCGATTTTTGCCATAATTTTGGCAGAAACTGTTTTCATTTTGCCAACGATTATCTCACTTACATGTTTTCGGTACACATTAATCATCAATTCCCACTGCTCCGTCAATATATCTGCTGTAAACTTTGATGACCATCTCCGCATTCCTGTGTCCCATCACTTTTGCAATCTGCAACGGATTTTTCCCTTTTGACATATGGTAGGTTGCAAAACTATGCCGGGTTTGTTTCATTTCCCGATACTCAAGTCCTGCACTTTTCAGCGCCGGAATCCAAACATTTTTCCTGACGTTGCTTGAATTAAACATCGAACCTGTAGGTGAACAAAAAAATATTTAGCATTTAATCTTTGGCTCAATCCAGATGCAAACGCAAACCTGAAAAACGGTTTCCAATGATCCGGCAGCTTTGCAATAATCAGTTTCTGCTCTTCAACGGAAAACCAAAGAGAAAAATATGAACAGAATGGACAGCTGGATAGAAGCAAGGCTGATGAACAGTGAAAAAAAGTATCTCACTTGATAAAGTAAGTATCTCACCGGATAAAGTAAAGTGATGTACCGTCACGTCACGGGCACGGCCCCGCAAAAAGTATTTCTTTTTGCGGGTATAAGCAGCGCAATTCAGGGTCACATCGGAAAAACTTTTAGCGCTTTATTATCAGGGATCAGACCAATTAAATGATCGATGTGTACCAACGATTAGAGACTTTAAATAGGGATTTCCAATTCTCCTGCGCTGATTTTTACCCACTCAAGAAGAATCTCTCGTAGCTGTTCTTCAACATTTAGCAACTTTATTCTTTCAGTAAGTATTTTCGCATCAATCATTTTTTCAATTAGTAATAAGCGAACAAATTCTTTGTCTTTTTCCCTGTAAGCGACAAGCTTGCTGGCCGCAAGATCGTGTGCCTCAATACACAATCCTGTATTACCACGGGTCGATATAGGGTCGCTGATTGATTTGGTTCTCTGCTCCCAACCATCTGGAAGTTTTGCAGACTCAATAGATATACCGTGAACATAGAAGCCATGCGTTTGATGGAACTGAGACAATTCTCCCAAAGCGCCATCGACATAATCAATGGTTTCAGGTCGATTCTTCGGCTGGACATCTACTTCGATTGATGCACGAAGATTTTCGTGAGCATTTGGAAATTCTGCCAGAATAGCTTGAGAGCCGAATACCCACAATTCCGTATCTCCTGAGACATCACAAGCTGCCCGGATTGCGTGTTCAAGTTGATCACGTGTCATTTTTATGCTCCAAGGCACTAGCCATTCGAACCTTTTCATCGGAATTTAGAACTGCAAAAAATGGGTTGCTCTGACGTAAACGATTGGCTCGTTCGCTGGTTGAAGTTAGAAATCGAGACAATCGTTGAATAGAATACGTCTCAATAATGTCACGCCATTCTCTTATGTCTCTGGTAGCCATTCCATGATTTTCCATTAACAAACGATCGATATGCTCTAATGCACGTCGTACGAGAGATGTATCCTGTTCGATAGCGTCGGCTATTTTGCGAGACAATCTGTGCAAACTCCGATCCTTTTCTCTGTGTGTCAACGGGCTCTTTGTTTGATGTCGGATAGGTCTATCCGGTAATGGCAGAACCCCGTACAGAACAGTAGAGTCCTCAAAGCATAAATCGGAAATATCAGCTTTTGTATAACCTTCGATTTCAATCGTGAGATCGAAGGCATTTTCTACTTGATTGAGTTGTGCTCGCAATTTGCGAATGCTATTAGTCAGATGGCGTGTTTCATGCAGCAACCCTAAGGTAAGAGGTGCACCTATTTCCTTCGGAAACGCTTGAATCCATACCGAGTATGGATGCGGTTCAAGGTTTTGGATTTCTTTTTTGATCGCAGCAAGAAGTTGTTCGTATCGATCCTGTTCTGCCTGAAACAACTCTAATACAACTTTCATTAGCCGGTCTGAAGAATGGATTTCATATTGGTGTTTTTGACCTCCGCCCACACGAGAGACGAAACCCGACCTAAAGAGTTTCCGTAATGCCTTTTGGGCTCCAGGCACGGTCAGTCCGGCACGCTTGGCAACATCCGAAGCGGTAAGAGGGCCATAAACCTCATTTGCCATGACTCTGAGCAACCTTATCTGGGCTCGGGTGCCCAAGAGTTCATTTAATGGATAACGCAACGGGTTCTGTTCAGATGCTATTGGCCGCATAAAAAAGTCTCCTTCTTGCAGGTTTTTATTCGTTTATAAAATAAAACAATAGGTTGCTTTTGTCAACTATAGTTCTTTTTTATAATCTATTGTTTTTTTATATTAATTATAGTTTTCAGTTTTAAACGATAGTTCATTAGGGAAAAATTGACCCAAAAAAGCAGGCGAAATGCTTAAATTTGATTAAATACAACTCCAGCTGCGATATGAAAACAGGCCTGGATCACCCACCGGGATCTCTTTGTCCTTTTTAAAAGCGAAATCTTCTTTAAAAGTGAAGATCGACATATCAGTTTATCGATAAGATTATTTTGTCCTGCCAGGATAATTTGCAACCAGAGTTTATACTTTGATAAAGAAAAAAGAAAATATATTGTTGAAAAACAATGAGTTTTGCTAAGCGCTGCACAGGCCCCCCAAGCCCGTGCGTTTTTAGTGGGTAACGCCAGACCTTTTCTCCCCGACCAGGCCTGGTGCCAGTGCCACGGCGGACCAGTGAACTTGGCCGTGCATCTTGACTTATTATATATAATAAGTTATTAATATTAATAATGTGGCATATGCGAGAACATCACAAATTAGATAAGGTTATTGCAAAATTACCGTTACAGGTCGTAAAAAAATACGAACTTTGGAAAAATATTGTTTTTCGACATGGGCCAGATAAATTACGCGAATTTCCTGGTTTTCACGACGAAAAATTAAAAGGAGACCTTGAAGGACAACGGTCATCACGGCTTAACATTCAATATCGGGTTATTTATTCTATCGAAAAAGAGGTTGTTTTAGTTTATGTCATAGATGTAACGCCACATAAATATTGACGGTCTCGTAAAAAGTCCAACTTCTGCGTTGTACTGCATTTCGCAATCATTCAACGTACGATAAGTACGCCTCATGATTGCAAAATTTGCACGCCTTGAATTTGAACTTTTTACGAAACCGTCTAAATCGGACTTTTTACGAGTTCATCAAATATTAGGAAATTAAAATAATGAAAATTAAAAAATCGAATTATAAAACAGCAAAACAGCACACGATTTTAACTACCGGAGAAGTAATCAGAATGCTGCGTGAATTAAAAGGATGGACTCAAGAGGAATTAGCTAAATATTGCTCTATCAACGCAAAAAACATCAGTATGCTTGAAAATGATAAGGTAGAAATCGGGAAAAAAAGAGCGTTGCAGCTCGCCACTGCATTTGACGTACATCCAGCTCTTATAATGTTTCCTGAATACGAAGCAAAAGAAATTCAAAAAGTGGCATAATTTTTTATTAGTAAGTGCTGGTAAAGCTTATCTACTTTTGGTGGTGATCCTTTTCCGGCCACACAATTTTTCGTTCACGACTGTTCCCAGTCAGATCCCTTTCCTCCACTATCTCCGCAGCCCCGTGGTCATAGTGTCTATGATTGAAGGAGCTTTGTTCGACAGCTTCTCAGGTACTATTGGCCTGTCCGACTTCTCGGAAGTGTACACGCCGGGATTTCGGCCTTGACCTTCCCCGGCCGGACTGTCTCCGGGACTATACAACAGCCCCTTCCGAGATCTCCCGGTTCCCGCTCATGAAGCTTATGCACATGCCACAGGTCTCTGACTCCGGGGAGCCGAATGAGCACTCGCTTAACGCACTCACTCATATTGCCTTCCCCATCGTCCAACAAGGTCAGCACTCCCGAACGGTGATTTCGGAGCTCAATACCATGCCTATGCACACCCCTGCTAACGCTTCACCATGCCATTACTGGTCATCAAGGCATAGCTCGGGGCCTGAGTGGATCGCTACTCCTTACTCCGTAAAGGACTTGGCTCTAAAGAGCCTCACCTCCTACTTCATGCCGGTTTTAACCGGCGCTTTCTGAATGTCCCGTATGCCCCTGCATTTTCCAGATAAATTTTAAGGGATGTCAGAGACTGACAGATGGCGGGCAAAGTTTGAGAAATATTGGCGCGAGAGGGTGATGCTGATAGTGGGCAATATATCGCCAGGTTTTGATGGGATAATGCTGTATTGCCGCGAATGGTGGGAATAATTTGTCAAAATAGATGAGGCCAGCTTCTCAATAGTGTAAAGCAAGATTTACTTGATCTGACACCTTAAACGGCGATGTCTGTAGTTTTATCAGGCTGATGATTATCTCCATGTATCAGCAGTCACTCTATTTCACTTCATCAATCCTCATCCATCAAATTACTAAATGAAATATTCCATGGGCAGGGAATCGGGGACATTCTTTTTCGGAGTGCATACCCTATCTGTGGAATGATTTTATGAAGTATAGTACATAAATATTCTCATAAAAATGAAGTAAAATACCTATCCCTTTAGCGTCACACAAACATAATATACTATAATCATGGGAATATAATAATTAGACACTTTGGCATGTTCTTTGCTTTATCCTCAGGATGGCCTACTACCCCAAACCTACAACAACGGAGGATGTGATGAAAAAGGTACTATCGCTGCTATCTATTTTACTAATGGTTTTTGGAGTTGTCGGATCAGCATGGGCTACACTTTTAATAAGCTGATTACTCGTTTTTATCATTTTATACAAAAGAAAATTGCCTAACGTTTCAAACTTTGGATTGCTACACCGTTATGGTGGCAAGCTATGTATAAGTAATTATTGAATTTATACCCAATCTTATGTTTAAAAGATCACTATGAATATAAATGAAGCACAAAGACTAATAGATTCCCATGTTAAAGACATGATTGATCTTTGCCCTCACTGTGTCTCAAAGTGCATATTGAAAAACTGGTGATATTTGCTATTAGACAAAACATTGATCTTTTAAAAAAAACCAGATATACGTTTCAAACATGATAGAAGTAGATCAGAGGGGATAGGTTTCCTGGCTGGCAAGTAGTCTGCAATCCAATTCGTGCATTTTTGGCCACACCAGAGTACATCCTCAAAGGAGCGAGTACGGACAACCAACTTCAAGGTGTTGATAAGGTGTCCACTTAGAAAGGAGGTAATTTAATGAAACTAATGTTTAGACTTATAGTCTTATTATTTGCTGCCGTCATGTGCGTATCGTCGCAGATCGATGCATACGAGTTGGTGTGGCAGCCGAGTGGACTGAATCCCGGCGACCAGTATCAACTTGCTTTCGTTACAGATGACCGGTACAGTGCCACAAGTTATATTATAACAGATTATGACGCTTTAGTTCAGGCGGAAGCAAACGCAGCAGACATTGGAACTGGCAGCACGTTGTTTGGACAGTCTATCATATGGTCAGTGATAGGCTCTACGACCCTCGTTGACGCCCGCGAACATGCTCTGGTGCAGGCCCCAGTCTATAATTTGGCGGGGATGTTAGTAGCGCATGATTATAACGATATGTGGGACGGCCAGTTGGTCAGTGGGCAACACGGCTTCCGGTTCACACCGGGCGGCGACTATCTCGGTTACCGGGAAGTGTGGACAGGTACAGGCGCCGATGGAACCAGATTTTTTAATCATGGATTAGGCTATAACTCGGTTACATGGGGTAGCACTTCATATTTCGACGAGCGGTGGATCCAGTACCTCAATCAACAGGCGGTGATATCGCCTTTAGGGCAGGTGCAGATGGGGTTGTACGCATTGTCGGAGGTTATCACAGTGCCCGAACCGGTTCCGGTGCCTGCTACGCTTTTGCTGTTTGGTTCGGGATGCGCTGGATTGATAGGTATGATGCGAAGGAAAAAGAAGCAAAACTGATGTTATCTTCCTGAAATCCGGCGCGTAGCCACCTTCTCCATCGCTTTACGTATTCGCCGATACTGAAAACGTCAGCACCTTGCTCATAAAGCCAGTGAATACGACCGATGGAATTTTCAACGGTCTTTCTGGATTCACCGAGTAATCCCGGCTTAAAGAAATAACCGAGAAGGGAATGGGGGGCGGGCCGAAAGCAACATATTGATATAATATATAAAACGTTCAAATCTTGAGCTCAATAAGACCTTAAATGGCACTTTTTAGGGTCAAAAACACACTTTTAAGAGAACAACACGCGCATATGGCAAGAGCAAAAGGGCATTACCTTCCAGGGCACGTTTGGCATACCCTTGTAAAACAAGAGCCAAAAAGGGTTTAACGGGGTAAATTATGCATCGGTGTCATAAAAAAGAATTTCTGCTTAAATTTGCCAGAGATCGACGCTGATGGTTGCAATGGCTGTTCGAGGCAAAAAAGCATTACGGAATC
>Ga0272444_10003004_pt1 | contig 15410 bp, 14 predicted proteins | sample SSMForm13_FD_201033 | JGI IMG/M metagenome (GOLD analysis project Ga0272444, IMG submission 201033) | Marine sediment archaeal communities from Little Sippewissett salt marsh, Falmouth, MA, United States - SSM-Form-13 | ecosystem: Environmental > Aquatic > Marine > Wetlands > Sediment ...
GCCCGAAGGCAGACCCACCCAGCACGAAGAGAAGGAACAAGGCAAGCATCGCAGAGAGATGCGCAGCCGATCGGCCCAGTCGACGACGCGTTCTCGGCTTGCCCCTATGGCAATCCGTTGAGGTCGCCTGGATGGGTTCCTCAAGCAACACCTCGAGATGGACCGTCTCCGAACTGCCACCAATGCCAGCACGACGCCTGCTCTCAGCCACCACTGCCTCCTTGCCCCCTGTGCACCCGTCCCTAGTCGATCACATCACCATGCCCCGCCGAACGTGAACTCGAATGTCGTATCACCTGCCAACTCGCGCTCCACAGCCATGCCGAAGCGGAGTGCGGGGCAGAACGTCAGTTGGATACCGCCGGATACCGTGTGGAGATCGAACAGGAACTGCGAGTCAGGCTTCGAGTAGAAACGCAGCCTCCATGTCGCCGTGCCACACCCAGCCAAGCTTCCCGAAAGGTCTATTGAGTCCCACTCGTGTGTTGCCATCAGACTCGCACGAACGTCACCAACGTTGCAGGTCACGCCAATCGAGCGAATCACAACCTCAGGTCCAAGGCTGTCGCTCTGAACGCCTGCGGGGAACCCGACACCGAGTGAGACGCAGGAGTCGTCCGAGCCTCCGTCGAACCCGTACTTGACCTGGAGCACCTTGTCATCGACGAAGTAGTCGATATCGAAGGTCCCTGTAGAGACCCAAGGGACCGGAGGGGAGATCCCAGAGATTGACATCGAAAGGCTATTGAAGCCCGAGCAGTCGAAGTCGAGAGTGATATCCGCATCCTCGACGCAGCAGAAGTCCGACAGACTCGCGTCAATCTCGACAGCATCGAACCTGAGTGGACAGAGCTTGGTTGTGATCGTTGCGCCAAGCGAACCGAAGCCTGTAGCACCGGAGAGCTCAAGAGTCAGTTCCGCCGACGAAACAGACGACCCGATCGAGGTCTCCGCCTTCCACCTGATGCCTTGTGCGGATGCAGACGCCGACAGCGTTGCCTCCTTGAAGAAGGGTGATCCAGCCGAGAAGACAGCCTCGCTCGACACCGACATCGTTCCGAACGATGAGTCGGCGAAGACTGTCAGGATGTCGAAGTCATCCGAGAACTCCATCTCGGCTCCGGCAGACAAACCATCCACGTCGAAGTCAAATGCGAACATCCACTCCATCTCAAGGTCGAGGGTGTTGACGGGCAATGAGATCTGCCCCTCCCATGAGCCCGAGAGAGCAGAACCCCATGCAAGAAAGGGACTGAGCAACAGCAAAGCACCCCACGCCGAAGCGATGGCGAACCGCCGCGATCCAGACAGCTTGAGCGCCTCCTTGCTCCACACCAACTGGGTTGATCTCTGTAATGTAGACTACATTTGGTCTTGGTCCTATGGCAAGCAACACACGGACCCGCATCTCTATGTTGGGGTCAACCAGAATGCTCTAGAAGACTGTACTTCCTAGCTCTTCTCCCAGATGGGATCGCCTCACGGCTAACCGATGTCCTGGGTGTGGTGCCTATGACATTGGTCCAGGGGATTGCGCGGACAAGCGGTAACAGCAGTTTGGGGCAGTACGCGTCGCTCGCGCTGGCCTCACAAGAAAACGCGGATGCCTGAAGGCTCAGGTCGACACACTGACCTTCCAAGCACCCGCGTTCTACGCCAAGCTAGGCTACGAACCGTTCGCCGAACTCCCCGACTACGCCCCCGGCCACGCGCGCGTCTACTTCCGCAAGACGCTCTGACGCCCCGGCAAGCCTGCTCGTCAGATGCAAGCGATCCTGTTCTCTACTACGACTCGCTTTCCGACGACGGCGTGAGACCCAGCTCCCGCTGGATCTGGGCGATTCGGATGAGGAGGTAGTCAGGGGGCTCGGCCGTTTGGCGCGGATCCGGAGGCTCCTGCGCCTCGATGTCCAGTGCCTGGAAGAAGCTGTCCAACGCGTCATCGAGATCACCCAGTGAGTACTGCGTCTCGCCGAGGAGAACCCATGCTTCGAGCGAGATCGGATCAAGCGCGACAGCGTCGAGCAAGTAGTCTTTCGCACTCTCAAACGCTCCTCGGTAGAGATCGTATCGACCATAGACAATACCCTTGCGAAGCAGAAGCTCGTCGGTCAACTCAGGCTCGACCCGAATCTCAATCCGCACCGGGGAGGAAACGGACTTGCCCGTCCACATGCCCTCAGGCACTGTGGCGATCCCTGCAGTTGAGACCATGAGGGAGATCTCGTAGATCCCAGGGGCCACTTCCACGCTGCCTTCCGCATCGACACCGTACCACGCAAGGGCGGCTCCGGTTTCAGCGAGAGTGATAGCTGGTGGAACGTCCTCAGCGAGAAGCTCGATCGGCCACAGCAGAATCCCATCGGGGGATTCGAACGAGACAAGCTCCGTCCATGGCAAGTCGACCGCTCCAAGGACGACCGGTTCGATATGCCGCAGAATCAGCGTCTCTCGGAACTGCTCAGCTTCGGTCTCGGTGATATCTCCCGATGCGACTAGATCCTCAAGTTCGGCCAGCTCTGTCTCGATGCTCTGGTTGTAGAGCGAATCATTGATCGCCCCTTGATTGGCGAAGCTCACTTCGAAGAGCAACGGCCATCCGACATAGGAGATGACGTCTCCCGCCCCGTCAATCATGAGCCCGACATCGAGCGTCGGTACGGCTAGCACGAACACCGAGTGAAGAATCAGGATTATCGCAGCAAGAGCCAAATGGTGCTTCCGCATCTTCGCTCACCTCCTATTCGTCGCTCACGTGGATCTGTCCGCGGCAATCTCCTTCCGTGGCATCGCCGCCCGCATCTCCACCAGCGTTGACTCCGGTCCCCTTGTCGCTCGTGCATAGCGTGTTCTGGGGGCGGCCGTCCGCCTCGAACGTTAGACTGATCGTCTGCGGGGGAACCGTGACGGGCCAACGCGTGTATACGGTCCCCTTTGGATCGTTCCAGTAGTAGTCCGAGTAGTTGTAGCGCATGACACAATCCTCGACTCCGCTGGTGAGGCCATGCTTGGAAGCAGGCGGCAGATACTGGACTCTCATTTCAGAGTTCTCCGTCAGCCTCTTTAGGGAGATCCAAACCGTATCATCCTCGCCGTGATGCTCGATGCTTACGGCGTGTCCGAGCTCATGGGCGATCGTAGCAGATATGTCTCCCTTCGGTAGCACGACAGGCAGTACGATGCCACGTCCAAACGGAACGTTCACAATGCGGAGGTGCTTGCTGCGGTCGATGTCAACCCTGAGGATGTCGCCCGGCGAGTCCCAATCACCAGCTACACTCCAGGTCTCACCGAGCGTCGTCAGCCCGGCAATGCCCACGTTCCTGAGATGTAGGCCGTGCTGGGCACAACGGGAACGGGTGGCGTCCCCTCGATTGAAGTTCACGATCCGCACATTGTCCCCGTCGTATTCGGCGGGGTCGATCAGATGACATCGCAGCTGCGACGCAGCAGGAAAGTAACCGAGTCCGAGGTTGTGTTGATCGCGAACGAAGAGATCCTTCTTCCAGATGTCCGTCCTCGTGTGAGTACCCTTCACGAGAAAGCCCCGGAATTCCTCGTAATTGGAGAGGCCGTCTCCGTTCGTTCCGTCTCCGGCTGGTTGAACGTCTTCATCTCGGTTTGCCGCGCGCCCACGATCGTTGTGCTTCCTCGCATCGGCAATGTGATTCTCGTCGGCATCGAACGGGATGGTCACACGGTTGTCCCCGTACTCCGTCTTCAGTCCAGGGCTCATCACAGAGACAACGCCAATCAATGGAGCGGCGAAGGTCGTCTCGACCACACTCGGCACGTCCGCCTTCTTCCACGAGACCGACTCATAGGGCGCGTTCGCCGTCGACCGGATAAACGCCCACGCTCCGTAGTCCTCACACTCGACCTTCAATGTGTACTCACGGACGGGGCGCTTCGTCTCCGCCTTCTGGTAGAACTTCTCCGCTCTTCCGGCGGACGGATGCTCATCGGAGCACTCGTGGCTTCCGCCTTCCGGAATCCACAGATCAAGGCTCTGGTCCGTCTTCGGCCCTCCGTTCAGGCAGAAGCCCTTCTCCGTTGATGTGGTCAGCAGCTCGAACTTGTGGATCCGGCACATGTGCGGACGCGCATCAACCCACTTGCCGCCGTCCTTGTAGACGAGGTAGGAGCGCTTGTCGACCGTGTTTGCCGCTGTGCCTCCTTGCGGAAGCCAGCCGGACGGCGTCAGCTCCATTCGAATGCCGGGTTTGACGACGCGAAGTTTGAGCTTGCCAGGTGGCGGCACGTCATCGGCGCACTGGAACGCGAAGGGATTGTCGATCGAGACCTCGATCTCGACTTCGGTCTCCTCAAGCGGCGCCTCGTAGATCACGAATCGCCCGACGTTTCCCTTCACGAATCGCCCGCCCCCCTTGACGATCGTCCACGTCCATCGGATGTCATCGTTGTAACTGCGGGATTCCATCTCCGGGATGCATCGGATCGAGGTGCAGATCAGATCGACGGCGTCCGGGTCCTGCAGATCGACCGCCTCGAGCCGGACCCACTCCTTCTGGGCGATGATGTCATCCGGTGGCGAAAGAATCTGCGCGACAAGATCCTTGCACGGCGTCTTCCAATCCGGTGGCTCGGCCCGACAGTCGTTCAACTCCGGCGTGATCTGAACCGGCGATGGGAGTGTGTATGCAGTCGACGAAATGGTGATCTTGTAGACGTCAGGATTTCCGGTGTCATCGTCCCGTTCTGTCTTGATCGTCACCCATCGCTTCACTGTTTGATCGATCGGCTGGCTCGGGTTGTCATCGATGATCTGAAGCAGAATCCTCGTTGTCGTCTGCGTTCCCTTCTCGACATAGGGCGGCATGAAGATCACGCGGTCGCCGACATCCTGTTTGGTCTGCGTCATGCAACCGATCTCGACGAAGTCGCCCTTCCCCTCCTTGATCTCCCACTCGAACTTCACTTTGCCCGTGAGAGGGCGCATCCGGAATGAGCCCTTCTCCGGGCAACGGGGACAGGGTTCGCAGTACCACCACAGCTGGTCGAAATCGAGCCCGACCGCGTACAACGGGACGAACTCGTCCCGCTTGATCGTCAACGTTTCGGAGATCGGGGCGAGACCGCCGTCCATTGCCGGAGCGACCTTCTCCTCGACACGGATGTTGCACTCCGGCGGCAGGCATGAGACCGGCGCCACTGGGAGATCTGTCTCCGGATCCGTCGGCTGATACCGCACGCACTCCGGTGTGGATAGGAGGGCTCCCGGCTCTCCCGCTGCATCCTCGAAGACACCGAGAATCTGCCAGATGAAAGCCTGGCCGGGCTCGAGGATCCAATCGAGCGGCAGGACGGTCTCCGTGACCTCAGGCGAATAGGGCCCGAATCGGGCCAGAAGCTCCGTATCGGGCAGGAGGACGTCCTCCGACTCCTCGATCAACCCTTCGACTGGGATCTCCGCGTCGGTCTCGCCGAGGATCTCTCTCGCCGCCTTGACCCAGCCCCAACCGGAGAGCCCTCGCTTGCCCAGCTCCTCACGCTGTTGCGGCGTCAGCCGATCCCACAGTGGCTCCCACACGCCGGCTGTCGTCGTCACCGGCTGTCCCGTCGTCGGTGTCGGAGTAGGAGTTGGCGAAGGTCCCGGCGTGGTCGTCGGGGTGGGCGTCGGTGTGGGAGTGGGCGGCGGAGGCGGATAGCGGCCACACGGGTTGTCATAGATCAGGATGTCGTACGAGACGAACGGGCCCGTCGCCGCCCACTCGAAGAGCGTCTGCGCCGAGCGGACCGACGTTGTGACGTCGCCAATGCAGGCTCCGCGTGGCGCCACCGTTCCCAGCGTCGGCTCGCCTATCGGCTCGAGGCAGAGATCGGGCTCCGCGGGCATCAGCAACGTGATCTCGAAGAAGAGCAGAGAGAATGTGAACGGCTCGAACCGCGTGATCTCAAAGGGTACGTACCCGGGAGAGCGCACGGTGACCATCTCCAGATCGCTGAGTTCGTGCGGTGGTTGGCTCCCAAACGGGAAGGAGAATTCAGTTGTGAGATCGTCAGGATCGATGGGAGTGCCCGTCACGCAATCCGTGACGTCCCCCAACACAAAGGAGGAGACGTCCCGAATGAACGGAATCTCGAACTCAATGCCCTGATCGGTCTCCTCGCCTCCTGGCACGTCATACGGAAGATCCGGATCCTCCTCGTCGGGAGGCCCGGCTCCCGTGATCAACAGCTCCACTTCGAGGTCCACGTAAAGCTCGTAGATCGTCGTGGCTGTGAACACCAACGTGACGGAGTACCCGACCGCCAGCGAGGGTGGTTCGATTGCTGCCAGTGTGGTGACAGTGCCGGGACCTGACACGGGCTCAAACGACACCCACGAGGGAAGATCCCATCCATCGATGGCCACACCGGATTCCGGCGGGTAGACCGAGGCCTCGAGTTCAAGGACTGCGGAGGAACCAGCAGGAATCTGACAGCTGAGCAGCCGATCTGAGATCTTCTGGCACGTTCCCTGCCCCGAGGCGAGATGTCCGCTGAACTGAAGCGAAACGTCCGCCTCGGCTGACATCGCGCCTCCGATGAACAGCACACCTACTAGAACCAGAGAGCTCCGCCATTTGTTCACCGTCATCCCCTCCCGGTAGTTCAGTGAGAACAGAGTTCGTCCGGCGTGCAAGAGAGTCAATCAATGCGGCGAAAGGCATTCTGTCACAACGAGCACGGGCAAAGCAAAAAGACCGCATGGCGAAGCTCATCGGGCGGACGCGGACGCTGCACGGGCTGCGGCGTCCGGCAAGTTCATGCACTCCACAGGCGGCTTGTTCCTGGCCGCCCTCCCAAGAATCATCAGGCAGAGCTACATTTCAGCGCCCGATTCGGCTAGGGTGAACGGTGAGGTGAGCCAGATGAACGACAGGGTGACGACGGTACTCAGATACTGCCTAGCGCTTGGACTCGTGATGATCCTGCTGGCAGGTGTGGGATGCGGCAGCGACGAACCGGATGAACCAGCCGCAGCAACGACGGAGACGGCACCGACAGCGTCCCAGCCGTCGGAGGTCACATTCTCCCTCGCCGACGCGAACACAGCCTTCGCCTTCGACCTGTACCAGCAGCTCAGGGCCGAGGAGGGCAACGTCTTCTTCTCCCCCTACAGCATCTCCGCCGCCCTGGCGATGACGTATGCCGGCGCCCGAGACTCGACGGCGACGCAGATGGAGAACGTTCTCTACATTGCCGGTTATGAGAAGGCGATCGACGACGCCTTCAGGAATCTCAGCGAGACGCTCGCTGGGCGAAATGAGTTGGCCGATCCAGACGCCGGAGATGGCTTCGCTCTGCACGTCGTGAATGCGCTCTGGCCGCAGATAGGGCACGAGATCCTCACGCCCTTCATCGACACGCTACGGAGACACTACGGAGCCGAGCTTCGGGAACTCGACTACCGAGCAGACCCGGAAGCGGCAAGAGAACGGATCAATGGATGGGTCAGCGAGCAGACGGCCGAGAGGATTCAGGATCTGATTCCGAGCGGAGTCATCGACGAGATGACGAGGCTCGTGCTGACGAACGCGATCTACTTCAATGCCCCCTGGAGCGAACCCTTCACCGAAGAGGCAACAGCGACAGAGCCCTTCGCGCAGCTCGACGGCAGCATCGTCGACGTGTCGATGATGCACAAGACGGAGACGATGCTGTACGCAGAATGGGACGGAGGCGTGGCCGTCGACATCCCGTACAACGGCGATCAGCTGTCGATGCTCGTGCTGCTACCCGACGACTTCGAGGCATTCGAGGCGTCTCTGACGGCCGAAGCCTACGAGGGGATCATCGAATCCCTCCTCACAACCCGTATCTCGCTTGGCCTCCCGAAGCTCGAGTTCGAGTTCGCAGCTTCTCTGGTCGACGGGCTGAAGGCACTCGGAATGACGGATGCATTCGATGGCAGCGTCGCCGACTTCTCCGGAATCACCGGAGAGCGGGACCTCGCCATCTCCGACGTCCTCCACAAAGCCTTCGTCTCCATCGATGAAGCGGGAACCGAGGCCGCGGCCGCCACAGCCGTCGTCTTCCGGGCGACCGGGATGCCGACCGAGCCAATCGAGGTCATCGTCAATCGTCCGTTCCTATTCGCGATCCGTGACCGATCGACGAGAAGCGTCCTGTTCATCGGGCGGGTCCTCGAGCCGTAGCTGCGGGAGTACCATGATCCGCTACACGGACTCGCTGGATGGGATTGGGCCCGACATGCTGGAGGGATTCTTCGTCGGTTGGCGAACGCCGAGGACCCCGACAGAGCATCTGACGATTCTTCGCGACAGCGGACGATTCCTTCTCGCCATCGATGATCGGGCCGGACGCGTTGTCGGCTTCGTGACCGTACTGACCGATGGCCTCCAAGCGGCGTTCATCCCGCTCCTGGAGGTGCTTCCGGATATGCAGGGACAAGGCATCGGAAGCGAGCTGATGAGACGCATAATCCAGTCACTCAACGACGTCGCCTGCGTCGACCTGACCTGCGACGCTGAAGTGCAACCCTTCTACGAGCGTCTCGGAATGCAGAGATCGGTCGGCATGGTTCTGCGTCGAGATCGACTCGAACGAGAGACGAACCCAAGCGAAGCAAAGGGAGGAGGCCACAGCGATGAGACAAGACGCCTATGAGACCGTGCGAGACCAGGTCGGTGGCTGTGGCATCTGGTGCGGCAGCTGTGCCGTCGGCAACGGATCGCTACGAGAGCTGACCAGCCGCTACCGAGGTCTCCTCGATTCGCACGGCGTCGGACACTGGGCTCCTGAGGAGATGGACTACGAAGCATTCGCACGCGGGCTCGGAACGATCTACGACATCGCCGCCTGTCCCGGCTGTCGCCAGGGCGGAGGTCGGGACGACTGTCCGCTGAGGGCCTGCTCGGTCGGGCGGGCGGTCGCCGACTGCACCGAGTGCGAGGCCTTCGGCGCCTGCGACCACGACGAACTCCTTCAGCACATGCGCTCCGGGGCGAGGAAGGCCGGCCTCTTCGTTCGCGATCCGGGCGAGGAGAGATCGTGCTTGCTCTCGACGTGGATCGAGGAGCTCCCCGAGAGCTGGCCCAGTCTCATCCTGTTCTTGGAGGACGCATGATCGAGCTACCGGAGGCAGCGACCCTCGCACGACAGATGCAGCAGACGCTCGTCGGACGGACGATCTCGGCGGCCGACATCGCCGGGGACCGTCCGAAGTTCCTGTTCATCCCCGACGACTTCGCCAAGCGACTCGTCGGACGGGCCATCTCGAGCGTAGCGACCAAGGGAAAGTGGATCTTCTCGACCCTCGACAACGGGGAGATCCTGACACTCGGGGAGTTTGGAGGACGCTTCCAGTACCACGAGCCTGATGCAGACCTCCCGAAGAAGCGGCATGCCACGCTTGGCCTGAAGGACGGAGGCTCGTTGACGCTGGCAATCCAGATGTGGGGCTTCCTGTGTGTGCTGTCGGCCGAGGAACTCGCCGCGCATCCGTACGCTGGAACGCTCGGCCCTTCGCCGATCGATGAGGACTTCACGCCGGCACGCTGGAACGAAGTCCTTGATGGCTACCTCGAAACGGAGAACAAGCCGGTCAAGGCCTTCCTGACGCACGAAGCGAACGTATGCGGCATCGGAAACGGCTACCTGCAGGATATTCTGTTTCGCGCCCACCTCAGTCCGAAGCGAAAGGTCTCCAGTCTCGGTGCCGATGACCGTGCCTCCCTCTATCACGCGATGCGCGACACGCTGGAGGAGGCCTTTGACCTGGAGGGAAGAGACACGGAACGGACGCTCTTCGGGGAGCCGGGCGGCTATACTCCCCTTCTCGATAAGCGATCCAAGGATCAGCCATGCACACGATGCGGCACGCCGATCGCCAAGATGCAGTATCTCGGCGGATCCTGCTACGTGTGCTCAACCTGTCAGACCTAGCGGAAGGGACACAGATGACTGCAGGCGAGATTCTCCGTCAGATGGCCGAGTCGTTCGCGGCCAAAGGGTGCCCCGGAGCGCCCTTTGCTGTGACGTTCGAGATCGACAGCGGAGCCGAGACGTGGCAGTTGTCGGCCGCTCCCACGGATGCAACCGTCGAGTCCGGAGCCCATCCGGAGCCGGACTTCACCGTCGTGACGTCGACCGATGTTCTTCGACAGCTTCAAGCGGGGGAGATCTCCCCGCTGACAGCCGCCGGACGGGAGTCGCTCCAGCAGAAAACGCCCCTCGACTTCCGTCTTCCGGAGGGGGCCTCATTCACCATGGATCTCTACCATCGGATCGTTCGCTTCGTCCAACGGTTCATGAATCCGGCTCCGGGGGAACGCATCCGCATGGCCGAGACGCATTCGCGCGTCGTCCATGGCGGCAACGTCGTCGGGCTCTTCGCAGACACAGGCTTCCGGAGTGGCTGGTACAAGCTGAAGCCGGGCGAACGGCTGAACGAACCGGGCGACACCAATCCCTTCCCGCAGGCATTCGTGATCCTCTCCGGATCGGGAAAGGCGCAGATCGGCGATGAGACGATCGAGCTTCGGCCGAACACGGCCTATCACATCCCACCGGAAACGGAACACGTCGTTCAACCTTCCCCGGAGGAACCGATCACTCTCCTCTGGCTCGCCTGGGGCGACGGCGCATAGCTGAACGTCACGGCAAGGCGCGAGCGGCCGCACGCTCGACGGCCAGGCAGACGGCAAGTGCTTCCTCGAGATCTTGGCCGACGCCGACGACGCCGTGGCCTTGAAGGATGACGGCCTTCGTCCTCCGCTCAACGAGGAGACCGGCCGCGCGATCGGCCAATTCGTGACTCCCGGCGAGCGCGAAGGGGGAGACGGGAACCGGAGGTCCTGCCGAGACTTCTTCGAGAAGCGAGATCTCCGATACCGTCTCGGCACACCGCACAGCGCAGGGGCTGTGTGTGTGGACGATCGCTTGGACCTCGGGAATTTGTGTGTAGACGGCAATGTGGAGTCGGAATTCGGAGGACGGCATCAGCCGACCCTCGATCACCTCTCCGAAGGCGTCGAGCGAGACGAGGTCCTCCGGCTGCATCGACCTGTAGTCGAGGCCGGAGGGCGTGATCAGGATCCTGTCGTCACGGCGACAGCTGACGTTTCCGAAGGAACCGGTGACCAGCTCGAGTTCGAGCATCCGCAGGGCAACACCGATCAACTCATCGGCCGAACACATTGTCGATCGCTTCCTCGTAGGGCTCGGTCAGGATCCCCCGCTCGGTGACAATCCCACTGACAAGATCATGAGGCGTGACATCGAAAGCCGGATTGCGGACGGGCGCATCGGCCGGCGTCACTCGAGTCCCGCGCACGAATCGGACTTCCTCCGGCGGCCGCTCCTCAATCGGAATCGATCGACCGCTCGGGCAGTCGGAGTCGATGGTCGAGAGGGGAGCCACGGTGTAGAAGGGAATCCGATGATGATGCGCGATGACAGCGACCGAATACGTTCCGATCTTGTTGGCCACATCGCCATTGCGTGCGATCCGGTCGGCTCCGACCAAGACGAGATCGATCTCCCCGGCAGCCATCATCGCCGCCGCCGCTCCGTCGGCGATCACCTCGTAGGGAATGCCCTCCTGGGCAAGTTCCCACGCGGTCAATCGGGCTCCCTGGAGGCGAGGTCGTGTCTCATCGACGAAGACCTTGCCGAGAACCTCCGCCTCCCACGCCGCTTGGACAACGCCGAGGGCCGTTCCGTAGCCGGCCGTTGCCAGGGCTCCGGTGTTGCAGTGGGTCAGCACCGTGCCGTTCTGAGGAACGAGCCGCAGGCCGACCTGGCCGATCCGGCGATTGGCGTCGGCCTCTGTCTCGTGGAGTCGACGCGCCTCGATCTCGAGCGCGTCGAGGAGGCCCTCCGGATTGTCATCGGCCTCCCGATCGAAGACGGCCTGCATCCGATCGAGCGCCCAGAAGAGGTTGACGGCCGTCGGCCGCGTCCCGGCAAGGAGGGTCTTGACCCGGCGAAAGGCAGACCATCGATCGTCGGCCGCCTCGCGCATGCCAAGAACGACGCCGTAGGCGGCGGCGACTCCGATCGACGGCGCACCGCGGATGGCCATGTCCCGGATGCAAGCGGCCAGCTCCTCGACCGCCGTGATCCGAAGCGTGACAAGCTCGTCCGGAAGCAGCCGCTGGTCGATCATCTCGACGACTCCATGCCGGTACTGAATCGGCTCAATCGGCATCTGACCTCCTCGCGCCCATCATGCCGCACGAGGTCGGGGGGCGCCAAGCCTCAATTGCCAGAGCAACCGGCTGACGGCAGGATAGGAGCCATGGCGCGAGGAATAGGCATCGAGGTTCTGCGAGCCGACATCACAACGCTCGACGTCGATGCGATCGTCAACGCGGCCAATGAGCGCATGCTCGGTGGCGGAGGTGTCGACGGCGCGATCCACCGTGCAGCCGGGCCGGCTCTCCTCGAAGCATGCCGGAGAGTCCCTGAGGTTCGCTCTGGTGTTCGCTGTCCAACTGGCGAGGCCCGCATCACCGAGGGAGGCAATCTCCGAGCTCGGTTCGTGATCCACACCGTCGGCCCAATCTGGAGAGGGGGCGATCAGAGGGAGCCGGAGCTGTTGGCCTCCTGCTATCGGACATCCCTCGCGCTGGCAGCCGAGCGCGGCATTCGAACGGTCGCCTTTCCCGCGATCAGCTGCGGCGTCTACGGCTACCCGGTCGAAGCTGCGTGCACGATCGCCGTCGAAGAGGTATCACGAGTTCTCGCCGAGAACGCGCTTCCGGAGCATGTCCTTTTCGTTGCCTTCTGCGAGGCCGTCGAGGTTGCCTACCGGCGCGCGCTCACGCCACGCCCTGCCTAGTCCGGAGAGCGTTCGGCGACGAAGACGGCGGCGTGGGGCGTCCGGAACAGGGTCCGAACCGACGCGAAGCCGGCCTCCGCCAGAAGATGCTCCTCGACATCGATCCGGAGAGGGATGTCGATGTGAAGGAGATCCGAATTCTCCTCGGCCTCCGCGCCTGGGAATGTCGGAAGAGGATCCTGTTCCCCGTTCGCGAGGATGTAGTCGCCGTTGACGAGGAGACCGCCAGGTCGCAGGGCGTCGTGAATCCGCCGATAGAGAGGCGCCTTGACCTCCGCAGGCCAGTGGTGGAGGGCCATCGTTGAGAGGATGACGTCGTAGATGCTTTGCCAAGCTCCATGTCAAGGAAGGACGTCTGCAGGAGTGTGAGTTGACCGAGCCGGTCGGCGAGGCGGATCCGAAGCCGGGCGAGCATTTCGGCGGAGACGTCGATCCCTGTGATCTGCACATTCGGGGCCCGCTCGAGAATGGCCGGAAGCTCGAGACCCGTCCCGACGCCGAGATCGAGGATCTCGATCGGCTCCTCCGTCACCGGAACGGCAGTGGCAACTGCGCCGTAGAAGGCGTCGAACGACTCGACGCTCGTCCGCATGTGTTCGTCGTAGCCATCCGCCCGCCTGTCGAAGAAATCGGCCATTCGCTCCGGCTGTTTCGATTCCGTCATCGAGACCTCCGGCGGATCGTAATCGGCTAGGATGGGTCATGTCGACCGAGTGGGAGCCTTGGGAACAGAAGATCCTCACCACATTCCTAGATGGAGAGACTATCACGCAGCTTCCTGCGAAATGGAAGAAGCGGATGGTGATTCTGCGTTGGCTCGTCGAGAAGCTCGAGCCGGGCCGCCGCTATCCGCACGCCGAGCTGAACGCCATCCTCGCGAAGCACCATCCTGACACCGCAACGATCCGGCGGGAGTTCATCGTCTACGGCCTGATGGACCGGGAGCACGACGTCTACTGGCGCATCTAGGTGACTCCCGTTTCGTCTTGGCGCAGATCCTCGACACAAGCGTGAATACCGCGCTGACCCAATTCATGACATCGCTGACTGGGCGGCAATTCCAAGCGAGACTCAGCAGGGGCAAAATGAGGCGAATTGAACCTCCAAGAGGGCAGACGCAACCTACCCATACGAAGGCACGGCCACAGAGCGAGAACATCTCGTGGCAATCGGGAGGTTGGCAATGGAGCTTCGAGAGATACGGCTGCCGCAAGACTTCGCACCGATCGGCGACATGATCGTCGACACGTTCCAGTACCCGGAGAACCCGGAGTGGAGCGTTCAGACGGACGAACAGGAGCATATCGCCCATGCAATCAAGAGCTTTCGGAAGCTCTGGCCTCTGGTTCGCGTGATGCAACTCATCTCGCCGCCCCTTCGAGACATCTTCCGCGGATACGTCGCTACGGAGGGTGGCAAGATCGTCGGTTTGACGATGGTCCAGCGGCGAGGAACGACGAGCACGTGGATCGTTGGAACCGTCGGCGTTCTCCCCGACTATCGCCGTCGCGGCCTCGCCCGCAAGGGACTCGAGAAGTCGCTCGAACTGATGAAGGATCATGGCGCCACCAAGACCGGCCTCGGCGTGATCAACGGGAACACGCCCGCCCGCAGCCTGTACGAGAGCCTCGACTTCGAGGTCTTCGACAGCACGTTCGACTGCACATTGAAGAAGCCGACGGCGCCCTCCATCCCCCCTCTGCACGCCGACTACGAGATCGTCAAGCTCAAACGCTCCGACTGGCAGACGCGATTCAACCTCGAGGCGCGGATCACGCCGGCCGAGGTCCGGCACCACGAACCAGTCGAGAAGGGTCGCTTCAAGCAGCCTCTCGCGATGCGTCTCCTTGTGCCGATCATCAACCTCGTCCAGCGGGAGAAGGAGGAGGATTTCATCGTTCGGGAGTCTGCAACCGGCCGAGTCATTGGACGTTGCGGATACAGCGCTTCCCTGCGTGGCAAAGGTGTCAACGGCATTCGCGTTCGTCTCGATCCCGCCGTGCCGGAACCGGCCGAGCACCTCGTCGGACTCATGCTGCAGAAGGTCGTCTCGCTGAGTCCGAACCTGCGCATCGAAATCGGCATCCCGCGCTGGATGCCGGCCATCCTCGATGCCGCCGTCTCCTACGGGTTCGAGAAGCGAGTCGAATACATGAAGATGGGACGAGATCTCTAGCGCCACGGCTGGAGTGAGAGGGGTCGAGCTTCCACCGTCCGGCCCCTCTCGTCTTCGAGCAACTCGGATGTGGTAGTCAGCTCAGGGCAAACCGCTCACTCCTCAGACAACGGCACGCCGAGCGGCGTGAAAGGAGAGCAGATGGCACTACGAACTCTTAGCTTACCAAAGGATCTCCAGGGACTTGGCGAGATGCTCCCACAGACCTTCCGCTATCCCGACAACCCCGAGTGGAGCATCCAGTCCGATGAGCAGGAGGAACTCGCGGGCTACGTCAAGGCCTTCCGGCGCATGTGGCCTCTATTCCGCGCGCTCATGCTCGTCGTCCCGTCCTTTCGGGATGGGATGAGGGGCTTCGTCTGGGAAGAGAAGGAGACTCTTGCCGCAGCCACACTCTACCATCGCCTCGGATCCACAAGCTGC